>JABAOH010000182.1_pt2 | contig 44473 bp, 38 predicted proteins | sample 7062181 | NCBI WGS metagenome assembly JABAOH01 (sample SAMN14538630, study PRJNA623070) | marine sediment metagenome | biome: marine biome [ENVO:00000428]; feature: marine pelagic biome [ENVO:01000023]; material: deep marine sediment [ENVO:00002113]; isolation source: pool of 5 deep marine... | reverse complement strand
TACAAACTTTTTATCAATAAATATAATATAGAAGTTTAAAATAAATAAGGGGGTATCAAGAAATGAGAAAGATTTTTAGTTTTATATTTATAATTCTTATTGCAATTGGTTTTATTGTAACATTCGACACATTTGCTATGGGGGGAAAGGCAGATGAGGGAAAAATGAAAAAGGGGATACTTCGTAATATCCTTGTTACCTTCATACCACCAACACCAGCAGAGCAAAAGAATATTGCCCAAAAGCTTGAACTCACCGAGGAACAAAGGTCAAAGATGAAAGAGCTCAATGACAAGTACAAGAGACAGTCTGCTGATTTGAGAAAAAAATACCAGCAAGCATACAACGATATTGTTTTGCTAATGAAACAGGAGAAACCCAACAAGGAAAGGGTTAATCGTGAACTGAAAACTTTCCATAGTATTCATTCACAAGTGCTTAATCAAGAGGTCAAATACTGGATGGATTTAAAAACGATCTTAACACCTTCACAGAACAATAAACTATGGGAGATATTTGAACAGAATCGTACAAGAAGATAAATGAATCTCCAGGGAAAGATTGCTTTAATCACTGGTGCCTCTAAAGGTATAGGGAAGGCTATTGCTTTTAAATTGGCACATGAAGGGGCATCTGTTGCAGTTAACTACAGTCATGATGACCAGAGTGCAGAAGAAACCGTAAATAAAATCTCATCACTTGGTGGTAAAGCTATTAAGTTTAAAGCAAAGGTTGAACAGTGGACTGATGTACAAGAAATGGTTCATTATATTAAGGGGCATCTTGGTGATATAGATATACTTGTCAATAATGCAGGTGTTGTGAATGATGCCCCTATTGTCTATATGAAGCCTGAGGACTTTTATAAAGTAGTAGAAGTAAATCTATTCGGGTGTTTTAACTGTTCCAAAGCCGTTGCCCTTTCAATGATAAAGAGGAAAAGAGGGAGAATTATTAATATTAGTTCTGTAAGCGGCTTGATCGGTGCTCCCGGGCAGTGCAATTATTCAGCCTCAAAGGGAGGGATAATTTCTTTTACGAAATCTCTTGCCAGGGAGTTAGCAATGTTTGATATTACAGTAAATGCTATTGCACCTGGATTTATCTCCACCGGAATAGCAGAAAGACTCAAGGATGAAATTAAAAAAAAGGCTGCAGAAATTATTCCTTTAGGAAAATTTGGTATTCCTGAAGACGTCGCCTCAACAGTTGCCTTCCTTACATCAGATGAAGCAGGATACATAACCGGTGAAACTCTAGTGCTGGATGGCGGGCTTTCTTTACAGGGTACTGCCTGAATTCATAATCTTTGAATAATTTTCAAACAGTTTTAGCTTTTCAATTTGGACAGAACAGAAAATATACTATATTAATATTCTGGAGGAGAAATGGAGGATTTTGATAATATCGAACAGCAGGTAAGATCATTAATAGCTGAACAACTTCAGATCGATGAAAAAGAGGTTAGAAAGGATTCCTCAATAGCAGAACTGGGAGCTGATTCTTTTATAGCCCTCAATCTCCTCTCTGCTTTTGAGACACATTTTGATATTTCCATATCTGATGATGATGCTGTAAATATCGACTCTTTTAAATCTGCCGTTAATATAATAAAAAAGTCCCTGAATACATGAACAGAAGGGTAGTAATTACAGGTATTGGTATTATTACCTGCGTAGGAATTGGAAAGGAAGTTTTTTGGGATTCTCTTGTCAAAGGTAAATCAGGTATCAAAAGGATCAGCTTTTTTGATCCCTCTCGTTACAGAACACAGATAGCCGGGGAAATAAGAGACTTAGATCCCCTAGAATATATGGATAAAAAAGAAGTCAGAGACACGGACAGGGTAACTCATCTATCTCTTGCTGCTACTGAACAGGCCATTAAGGATACACAGATTAAACTGAATGAAAATACGGGAATTATTATTGGAACAGGGATAGGCGGTATTACTACTGATGATATCCAACATAATCTCTATGAATCAAAAGGCCCCAGATTTGTCCAGCCAATGGCAATACCGATGATAATGTATAATGCAACTGCATGTCATATATCAACAAGATATGGTTTGATGGGGCCGGGCTATACTGTAACTACAGCATGCACATCCGGTACTAATGCCATAGGAGAGGCATACAGACTTATAAAATATGGCTACGCGGATGTGATGGTTACCGGAGGAGCCGATGCCTCTATCAGTCCGGCGATTTTTAGTGGATGGTGTGCCTTAAGGGTTTTATCTTCTATAAATGACGATCCAGAAGGTGCCTGCAGACCATTCAGCAAGAATAGAAAAGGCATGGTATTAGGTGAAGGCGCAGGTATTGTAATACTTGAAGAATTAGAACATGCCTTAAGAAGATCTGTTCCTATCTATGCAGAAATAATAGGTTATGGTTCCTCTTATGATGCCAGTCATATAACAACACCTAACGTCAATGGTCAGGTAAAAGCTATGAATACCGCAATAAATGAAGCCGGCATTCTTCCTGATGAAGTTGGATATATAAACGCCCACGGGACAGCAACCGCTCTGAACGACAAAGTTGAGACAGAGGCTATTAAGAGGACTTTTGGCAATAAGGCATATTCTATACCTGCGAGTTCTATAAAACCCTTGACAGGTCATACACTTGGTGCCTCCGGGGCAATAGAGCTTATAGCATGCTGTCTTGCCCTCAGGGATAATATTATTCCTCCGACCATTAACTATACCGAGCCCGACCCTGAATGTGACCTGGATTATGTGCCTAACACTGCAAGAAAAGCTGAAATCAATATAGCCATGTCTAATTCATTCGGCTTCGGCGGAATCAATGGGGTATTAATTATCAGACGAATTATTGAATCCCGTTAAAAAGGTGCTGCGTGTCGGTGGCTTTAGACCACCGACTGTATCCTGTCTGCCGACATGCAGGCATGTTTTTTAACCTCCGATTTTATCGAAGGCTTTTTTTACGGGGAAAACATTAAAAACATATTATTACATACCTGAAAGATCAACTAAAACTATAGTAATAATTAATGGCAATTGCACAGAGAATAGCAAAAAATACTTTATTTATCTTTTCATCAGGGATCATTGCCAAGGCAATTAGCGTTGTCTTCTTGGTATACGCCGTTAGAATTCTTGGACCTTCAGAATTTGGTATTTATGCACTCATAATGACTGTTATCTTTTTTCTCTCTTTCTTCATTGATTTTGGTATAGCTCCAATGGCAATAAGAGAACTCGCCAGAGATAGAGAAAAAGTTAAAAATCTCTTTAACCACATCATGACCTTGCGTGTCTCATTAGCAGTACTTCTTTATCCGATATTGATTCTTGCTGTCAATCTTCTTGGTTATGAAGAGAGGATTAAAATTCTTATTTATATAATGGCTGCAGCATTTTTATTAAATGCATTTTCTGGTTCTTTCAGGATACTTTATTACTCAATGGAGAGGATGCAGACCCCTTCTGTCATACAAGTTTTAGTGTCGCTTCTTTCATCTTCTGCTGGTATTCTGATTCTCTATCTTGGCTATGGACTGACAGGACTTGTATTAGTCACACTGACAGTGAATGCACTAGGAGCCCTTATTTCAGGTATATGGGTTAGACACTATATCTTAAAATACAGGTTCTCATTCAATAGGGAAATTTGGTCTGATCTTTTAAAACAGGCATTCCCTTTTGGCATTATCGGCTTTCTTAATAGAATAAATAAACACATGAGTATAATTTTCCTATCCAAGCTTCCTGGTCCATATACTCCCGATATTGCAATAGGATTTTATTCACCGGCACAGAAAGTTGCCACATCACTACTACCAATAGTCAGAAGTCTGAGGGTTGCTTCTCTACCCACTATTGCCGGGAATATTGATAAGAAAAGGCTAATTCAAACAATTCTTGAAAAAACGACACAATTTTCATTACTCACGGTAAGTATACCATTACTTATTGGTGCTCTGTTTTTCTCTTATGATTTGATAACCTTTGTTTTCGGTGATGTTTATAGTGAGTCTTCGTCGGCTTTTGAGATCCTTGGTATTGCTTTTTCGATTCAGGCATTTAATGCACCCGTAATTTCGACACTTTCTGCAACCAGGGATATATATAAATTTATACCTTGGATAACAGCTTCAATTGCTATAAATATTACTTTTTGTTTGATTCTCATACCGATCATGAGTTTTAAAGGTGCTGCTATCTCTATTTTGATTGGTAATCTGTTCAGGACAGTTGCCGTACAGCGACTCTTGAAAAAAACATTAAATATGAGGATCTTCAGCATAAGAAGATATATAAAGGGCTTTGTAATTTTGTTGTTCATATCAATATTTTGTCTTCTACTGAACACATTAAATTTACATTTTGTGTATAGAATAATAACTGCTTTAATAATTTATATAGCATGTTTATTAATTTTTTTCAGGTCAGAAATTAAATGGTTTAAGAATTATACCAAAGACAGTCATGAATATAATGATAATTAAGTTTAAATCAACCATTAAGGGACTGACATACTTTCTCTTTGTTATCAATCCCCTTGATAGAAGATATAATTAGAATTATATAGATCAAATAAGTCCTGAAGATTGAATTAAGGATGATAGAAAATCGAGTCTACTTAGAAAGTTGGAATCATGAAAAATAAATTGGTCGTTATCGGTATAGATGGCGGTACATTCGATATTATCAATCCTCTTATTGAAAAGGGGGAGCTAAAAACTTTAAAAAACCTTATAGACACAGGCTCTAAAGGTTATCTTAGATCAACAATACCTTCATATACTCCCATAGCTATCTCTTCATTTCTTACCGGGATGAATCCTGGTAAACATGGGATATTTGATTTTTTCATCTCAAACCACGATAACTATGAAACAATCAAAAACCTGTCTAACTCCTCAACTATTGGAGCTCCTACACTATGGGAAATACTAAATAAAGCAGACAAAAAGGTTATATCATTCCTTTTTCCCCTGTCTTATCCCCCCCAGCAGGTTAACGGTGTTATGGTATCAAAAGTAAAACCGGAAATAATGAAGAGTAAATCCTTCACTTATCCTGAATCCGTAAAGGGGGAACTTATGGCACATCTTGGTAATATAGATTATTCAAGAATACCTTTTAACGCTGATTTAAAGAAAAAATTTAAAAAAACAAAGCTAAAGAATTTTTTTTCAAGGAGTCTTGAAAATCTAAAGTATAAATCTGAAGTGGAAGAAGAAGCTACAAGGTATCTGATCGGTAAATATAACTGGGATATTCTTACGCTCTATTTCAATAATACAGACCTTATCCAGCATTGGTTCTGGAAGTTTATGGATAAGAATCATCCTCTCCATAATCCTCTAAGAAAAGAGTATTCGGAAGAGATTTTTAATATATACAAGACGATTGATTCATTTATTGGTGATCTTTTGGACAGGTTAGGAGGTAATCTGAATTTATTTATTTTCTCTGATCATGGATTTGGTCCATTATACTACAAGTTCTACCTAAATAAATGGTTAATGGATAAGGGACTGCTTTTCCTTAAAGAGAAAAATACAAGAAAGTTAAAGTTTGCCCGGCGTAATCTTAAAAAAATTTTACGTAAGGTAAAACTCGGTTGGCTTTCAAGAGCTCTGCCCGATATCATTAATAGCTTTACTTTTCCTGTGCCTGTAATGAGAAATAAACCATTGAGAGATATTATTGACTGGGATAAAACAAAGGCATATGGCACACTTTTTGGTGTAAATATCAACCTCAAGGGTAGAGAGCCCATGGGAAAAGTTGAGAGGCATGAATACGACAACCTGGTAGGTCTTATTAAAAAAGAGCTCGTTGAACTTAATTACAGGGATAAAGTTCCAGTTATTGATGATATTTTCCAAAAAGAGGAGCTTTACAGTGGGGAATATCTTGATTATGCAACTGATATATTATTCACGTTTAAAAAGGAGTTTCCATGTCAAGTAACTAAAGATCTTTCCGATGGTGAAGTCCTCAGGGAAACAGATGGAGAGGAACTCCTTAGTGGAACCCATTTTTCGAGTATCAATGGCATCCTTATAGCAAACGGGCCTGATATTAGTATAAAAAGATCTGTTAACGGAGCTTCAATTGTCGATCTTCTTCCCACAATATTATATCTTATGGGAACCCCGATACCGTCTAATATCGACGGAAAGGTATTAACAGATCTGGTTGAAAAGGACTATCTGCGTCAAAACCTAATAAAATTCAGTGATGATATCGGGGGAATAGAGAGGGAAGAGTTTATCTATACAGAGGAAGAAAGGAAAGCCCTGCAGAAGGAGCTTAAATCATTGGGATATATAGAGTAAAAAAATGATTTTATTATCAAAATATGTCCTTACGGTGCTAATTTAATAATATATCGCCACATTTTCAGGTATATAACTATTGGAATTAATACAATTTTTAATATAGCATTGGATAGAGATAAAGATGAACAGTAAAGTAATCATTATTGGTATAGATGGCGGAACCTTTGATATAATCTTACCATTGATTGACCAAGGAAAACTGCCTAATATAGAAAGTTTTATTAGAAACGGTTCATGGGGTGTGCTTAATTCCACTATCCCATCAATAACAATGCCTGCTTGGCCATCTCTTATTACAGGAGTAAACCCTGGCAAACATGGTATTTACAACTTCTTAGGTGATACCCATAGTACATATGATGAAGGACCACTAATAAATTCTACACATCTTAAAACAAAGTGCGTTTGGGATATTCTAGGTGAATTTAACAAAAAAGTTCTGGTAGTTACTGTTCCAACAACTTACCCACCGAAACCTGTTAATGGTATCACTATCTCGTCAATAAGACCAGCCAGTATTGAACAAATTAAAAGTTATCCACAAGACATCATTAATGATGTTTCTAAAGTATTAAATTTAAATAATTTAAGAATTCAAAATGCTCGCAGTTTGCGTAATGCAACTAAAAAGGATATTTTTTTCTCAAACTTGCTAGATTTTCATACTACTGCTATTGATAAAATAGCTGAAGCTAATATTTATTTAATGGGAAAAATTGATTGGTCATTTCTGATGACCGTATTTCAGTCATCAGATGTAGTACAACATCATTGCTGGTCCTTATTTGATAAAAACCATCCTCACCACAATGTAAATCTTGCAAAAAAGTTTGGTAATATTATTCCTGAGATTTATAAGAAGATTGATGATGCAATTGGAAAGATTATGAAACAATCTGACAAGAATACAACTTTTATAATAGTATCAGATCACGGAGCTGGTCCTGTCCATAAATCATTTAATACAAATATATGGCTTTTGAAAGAAGGGTTTCTTCACTTAAAAAGTCAGAAACTCTATAGAATTGTGGTAAAAATGAAGCAAGTTAGAGATATCCTTAAAAAACTCAAGATAAATAATGCAACTTATCATCTGCCTGAATTTTTATCTCAAATGAGATTGCCCATTATAAGCAAAGAACCGTTCCCTATTTCTCATATAGTAGACTGGAACAAAACTTTTGCATATGCCACAAAACATGGAATAAATATCAATCTAAAGGGAAGGGAACCGAATGGCATTGTGAATGTAAAAGATTATAATAAAATAATTAGCCAGATAGAGGACAGGTTATCACACCTAGTTGATTTTGAAACAGGAGAAAAAGTAATTCATAAAACATACCGAAGAGATGTGATTTATAATGGACCCTATATCGGTGATGCTTATGATATATATATAGCAACACAAAACTCTCTATATCTTACAAGTAAATCTTTTCTAAAAAAACATTCAATCAATAAGCTTACAGCTAATGCAGTAAGTGGACATCATACAAATATAAGAGAAGGGATTTTTCTAATGAAAGGGCCTCATTGTAAAAAGGGGGTCAAATTGAATAATCTTGATATAGTCGACGTTGCACCTACATCGCTTTACCTTTTAGGTTTAAAAATTCCAGATTATTTTGACGGAAAGGTAATAACTAATGCTATTGAAGATGCTTTTTTGAAGAAAATTCCAATTCAAATTATGAGTATCAACTCTTCAACAGAAGCTCAAGAAGAACAGTTGAGCAATAATGATAAGATGGAATTAGAAAATCAATTGAGAAGTCTCGGATATTTATAATCACTTCAAGAAATAATCAACAGACACTAAATTAGTTTCTCAGGTAGACATCTTTCGTACCATATTTGAACTTGTAGTCATAAATAATAAGACAAAAACCAATCGGGTAAGTATAATAAATAACAAGATTTTAAAAGATATATTATAAAGTGAATAATAAATCAAGGATATTAATAATAGGTCTTGATGGTGCAACCTTCGACATCATAAAACCTATGGTTGACTCAGGGAAATTACCTACTTTTGCAAAACTCATGGCAGAAGGCGGATGGGGAAATCTAAAGTCCACTATCCTACCTGTAACCCCACCTGCCTGGACTTCTTTCATGACAGGAAAAAATCCTGGAAAACATGGTGTCTTTGGCTTTTTTACCAATAAAACAGATTCTTATGAGACTGAATTTACAACCAGGCTTTCTATAAAAGCTAAAACCATCTGGAATTATCTTGATGGAGATAAAAGAGTATGTCTTATCGACATTCCCCTAACCTTTCCGCCACAGAAAATAAATGGTTATATGATTTCAGGTATGCCTGTACCATCTGAAACCAGCATCTTCACTTATCCACCTGAACTCCATACCGAATTAATAAGAGAGATTGGTGATTACATGATAGACAGCAAGTTAATGAAAATGACAGGAGGAAGTCCTATTGAGGCGCTGAAACATTTGTATATATATACAGAGATGAGAATGTCAGCAGTTAGGTACTTTTTGAAGAAGAAAGGTCCATTTGATTTTTTTATGGTAGTTTTTAGAGGGACTGATTTTGTAGAACATGCTGCATTTAAATTCCTCGATAAGGAATATGCAGAAAAAAACCCTGAGGAAAACAGTAAATATGGGAAGACCATATTCCAATTCTATGAAAAGATTGATAGCTACTTATCAGAAATTCAACATTTAATGGGTGATGATTGTACTCTAATTATTATGTCGGATCATGGACTGGGTCCCTTAAAAAAGTTATTTTACATTAACAGGTGGCTGAAGCAGGAAGGTTTTTTAAAATTAAAAAAATATATAGCAATTAGAAAAAAGGGGTTGAAACTGAAAAGTAAGAACATCGAAGCTCTTTTGGATAGACTCGGTGTTTCTTTTATGAAAAGCTTTTTGCCGGAGTTTCTAAGGAAGTTAAAATTTTACTATTTTTTACCTTACGAGAAGCATCCTTCTTGTTTAATCAACTGGCAAAAGACAAAGGCTTATGCAAATCTGACATGGACGGACGGGGTCATTAAGGTCAACCTTAGAGATAGAGAGCCTGATGGAGGTGTTGACGAAATAGATTACGAGAGAGTTTGCACTGAACTCATTGAAAAGCTTAAAAATATCGTGGATCCAGATACGGGGAGAAAGGTAATGGAGGCTGTTTACAGAAGGGATGAAATATATTCTGGCCCATATGTAAAAGACGCTCCTGACGTAATTGCCCTTACCAGAGATATTAATTATGCATACAGAGTAACTATTTATGGAGATGAACTTTTTGAAACACCTGTAGACCCTGTACCTGCTACTCATAGAATGAACGGAATTTTTATGATAAAGGGCCCAAATATTAATGAAGGAGTCAATCTACCGCTCAATGATATTGTTGATATAGCTCCAACGATTTTATATCTAATGGGATATAAGATACCTGAAGAAATGGACGGTAAAGTTATTGTCAATGCTATTGATGAAGGCTTTTTGAGATTAAATCCCGTAGTTTTTAGCAAAGACAAAACAGAGAGAGACAGACTAAACGGAGATGTAGAATTTAATGAAAAGGATCGACTCGAGATAGAGGAAAGTCTTCGTTCCTTAGGTTATCTTACGTAGTTATAAATCCTTTTTAAAGTCCGAATAACGCAGCTTGACAAATACGAAAATAGAGGAAAAAGGAACTTTTATCTAAGAAAATTGACGACTGGAGCACTTACTACCACCAGCTTTCTCAAAATCTAACTGCACCATGGTTAGCCAGGAAGGACGAATTAGGTTTCAGCCTATTTTATTCTATTTAAAGTTGAGTATTGCATATGTGTCAAGATACGGAATGATCAAGTCATTACCTTTTTAAGGGTTTTCAGTCTTTTTTCTCTTTTCAAAAAATATTTTTTCAATAATTGATACTTAATTTTTTCCCATTCTTAGGTACTCAGCATCAGCTATTATTACCTTGCAAAAATTGTAATCTTTAGTTGTAATTTCATCTTTAAAGATAGGATCATGATTTTGAGTTTTGAGGTTTAGAACAGATGAATGACATCTTTAAAATAAAGGATGCACGAAATATTCTACATTTTCTTCCAATACTCGCAATGGGAGATGCTCTTCTTCTTTCCCCAGTGTATAAAGTGATAAAGGATAATTTAGAAGGAGTTAAGATTTCAGTCCTTACCAACAAGTATTCGACTCCTTTTGTTCAGACAATACCGTATGTTGACAATATCCATTCGATAGAACAAGTTTTCAGGGAAGGGTCATCTAGAGCTAAGAAGTTATTCAGGATATGTTCTTTTCTCATTAAGAATCGCTTTGATACTATAGTAACAAGAGGTGATAAGAGAATTCCCCCCCATAGGGGCTTTGATCTGGCGGCAAAGCTTTGTTTTACTAAAGTCATTCCAGTCGGATCATATCTAGAGGAGGAAGTTGTGGAAAACCGACATATCGTGGATACCTATTTCAGAATCCTTGAGCGTGGAGGGTTTCAAATAAAGGAACGAGGGCGTCTCTATATCAATCTCCCAATTCATAGCATCTCGGATGCAAATGCGTTTTTGAATAAAAGGAGTAATAAGTTAGCTGGTATAGCCCCGGTGAGTAATCTCAGAGTGAAAAACTGGACATCTGAAAAAACCGCTGAACTCATAAAAAGGTTAAAAGAGATGTCATATGATGTTACCCTTTTTTGCGCCAATAAAGAGTTCTCCAAAAAGGTACAAGAGCTAACGGGAGATGACTCAATGACAGTAGTGGGTGTTGTAGACTTCTCTTTATTAATGGGAATTATATCCCTTTGCCATATTTTTGTGGGAGTGGATACAGGTCCTACTCATCTTGCAGCCGCTTTAGGTATTCCAGCAATAGGTTTATATGGTCCGACATCAGGAATTATTGCAAGTCCTTACAGTAAAAATAGCTCTTATATACAGAGTACTATAAAATGTCCCTATTATAATCCTATTGCACTTTTTTCCCCGAAAGAAAATTTACAGGAGTGTTACGTAAAAGACGATTGTAAATTAACGATAGCTAATTGCGTAGAGCAAATTTCTGTTGAAGAGATAATAAAGGAGATTGATAAGCTTACCAGGAGTCACTGAATGCAAAAAAAAATCTTTGTAATAGGTATAGATTCTGCAACATTTGACGTAATATATCCACTAATCAGCAAGGGCTTACTACCAAACCATGAGTCATTAATCAGAAATGGTGTCTCTTGGAAACTGATATCTACAATTTCACCCGTAACCACACCAGCATGGATCTCTTTTATGACCGGCAAAAACCCGGGGAAATATGGTGTGTTTGATTTCTACGCATCTCCAACTTTAGGCTATGATAGGCCTGTTTTGAACTCGAAATTTATAAAGTCAATAACAATAGGGAATAGTTAACCAAGGTAAGGGGTATCGGGATTTAAGAGATTATATAATAGAAAGATTGCAGGAAATAAAAGACCCTGATACAACAGATTAGGTTATAGATAGTATCTATAAAAAGAGGAAATATATCACGGACCATATGCATATCTTGCCCCTGATATATTTATTGAAAAGGAAGAGGGCCGTTACCTTATGCAGAAGGAGGTTTATAATAAAAGTTTATTCAAATACGCCGATAAGAATTCTGGTATCCACAGGAAAGATGGTATATTCATTATGAAAGGACATAAAGTCAGGCAAAACAAGTTCGTGAATGATCTGGAAATTATTGATATTGCACCAAAAATACTCTATGACATGGGACTCCCTGTACAAGATGACATGGATGGGAGGATTCTTAGATATTTATTTAAAGACTCTTTTCAAAAGGCCAATCAAGTGAAATTTATCAAAGTCGAAAGTAAATATGTAGCGGATGAAAATGTCCTTTACTCACCCGACGAGTCAGATCAGATGAAGAAGTTGTTGCGGTATCTTGGATATTTTGGATGAGAAGAATTTTAAAATACTTCTATAGAGCACTCCTACCTGCCAGAATAAGTCAATCCCTGGATATATTTGGATATCTGCGGATGTCTAAGATGGTTGGTTTAAACGAAAAAAATATCCTCGTGCTTTCACCGCATCCGGATGATGATATCATTGCATGTGGTGGAACCATTCATAAGTATCATTTAAAAGAAGCACATATTACAGCGGTTTACATGACTGATGGTAGAAAGGGAAATAATAGGTTTGCTGAAAATGATCTGGTATCAATCAGAAAAGAAGAAGCACAAAGGGCAGCAAGGATAATCGGGATAAACAGATTAATATTCCTGGAAAATAAGGACGGTAACCTTTCTGCATCTGCTAAAACATCTCAAGAATTATATGAAATTCTTAATGATATCAAACCGGAGGCCGTTTTTCTCCCCTTTTTTCTGGACAATCACCATGACCATATCGCAACCGGTCAAATTTTTTTTTCAGCTACAAAAACCTATACTGACTCACTTATGTGTTATTGTTATGGTATTTGGACCCCCCTTGCAACCTCAAATGTAATCTCAGATATTACAGAATTTCTGGATACTAAGTTACTCGCATTAAGCGCACATAAATCACAACTGGAATTTGTTGATTTGTTAGGGGCTGTTAAGGGAATATCAAGATACTATTCAGTTCTGAGCGGCCTAAATGGCTATGCAGAACTATTTATAGCCTGCTCATTGAGTGAATATCGCAGAATCGGTAAGCTTATAGGATGGTAAAGGATAATATAACAATCAGGCCTTACAGGCCAGGTGACGAAAAGGTTATTAATGACCTCTTTAATAGAATCTTTAAAAAATCAAGAACACTCGATGAGTGGAAGTGGAAGTTTATTGATAATCCTTCTTCCAAAGATCCCGCTTTATGGGTAACGGTAGCAGAAAATAATGGTAAAATTGTCGGCCATTATGCAAGTATCCCTATTGAAATGAAGATTAAAGACAAAGTTGCTTTAGCAGGACAGCCTGTAGATTTGATGATAGACCCTTCATTCAGATCAGGGGCTAGAATTTTTTGGGAACTAAACAAAGAGAATAAAAAAAACAATAAGGGAATATCAGCTTTTGCCTTTGGTTTTCCAAACGAAAATTCATATGAGGTAGGGAAAAGATTTTTAGGTTATAAAGACCTATGTGAAATGGTGCAACTATTTAAAAGATTAAGTTACAGGAACGCTATTAAAAGAAGAGTAAAATTGCTTCCTTGCTGGATATTGAACTTGATTGACAAGCTCAGCCGGTTATTTTACAGACTTACTTTTGCCGTTAAAAACCTTAATGAAAGAGCTTCTGTCAGAAATGTCGATTACTTTGACGAAAGGATAGATGGTTTATGGGAAAAGGCTAAAGATCGCTATGCAATCATGACAATAAGAAACTTATCATATCTGAGATGGAGATACAAAAACGAAAATTACACAAAGATAATCGCTGAAAGGGGAAATGAACTTTTAGGTTATTCAGTCATAAAAATCGAAGAGTTCAAAGATGCCAGAGTCGGATATTTGCTCGATATACTATACAAAGACAATATTAAACCAATATTGTCAGGTACGTTAAAACATCTCCTGTGGATGAATGTTGATTATGTACTCTGTGTTATTATACAGGGAGACCCTATGGAAAAATATTTCGAGCAGTTCGGTTTTAGGAAACACAAGGGATTTAAACGGTTTCCGATAGTTTGCAATCCATTATCTCCTGATCTGGATAACGGTTTCCTCAAAAAACCGCAAAATTGGCATCTTACCTATGGAGATATTGACGGTTTTTAGACACTATATATATTTATTTCATCCAATGAAGTTATTCCTTAGGCCAATTATCTTTTATGGACTGAACGTCAGTTATAAATAGAAATATTACATTTATCTTTTAAGAATCAATTTGATAATGAGTATTGCATGAAAATCCTTTTCCTATCTCAAAGGTCTACTTTCGGTGGTGCAGAAGTTTATTTAAACGAATTAAGCAACCAATTAGAAAAAAGAGGAAATGAAATAATAAAATGCTATACATCAAATGTACCTGCAGGATATATTCCAAAAAAGGATGAATACTTTATTGGAGAGTCTTTTGGATTTCGCACCGGATTGAAATCCGCTGATGCTATTAAAAAAATCATAATAAAAGAAAATCCTGTTCTAGTACATATTCACAGTGTTTACTATACATTAAGCCCTTTGATAATAAGGGCTATCAGAAAAATTAAGCCTGTAATATATACCGTGCACGATGTTTTGGGTTATTGTTTTAAAAACCCTCGTGCAGAAAGATTAGAAGACAGAGCTAAAATTCTCCCTAAGACAAAAAGTATCTGTAATAAACCTTTAGGTATTGAATGTATAAAGAATAGATGTATAAGTTTATTATCCGGAGAAAACATTTTTAATAATCTTCTTAGATATTTTATCACTCTGTGGAAATTCCGGGAATTCAGAAAATTAGATAAATTTATTGTTCATTCTGAATATATAAAGAATGAATTAATTAAAAACGGCTTCCCTGTAAAAAAGATAGTATTATTAAATATGTTTATTCCTCTCAGCGACAAATGGGAAGCACATGAAATGCATGAATGCAATAACAATACTATTTTATATGTGGGTTCATTATTCAGATCAAAAGGGATATTTGAATTAATAGATGTATTTAATCTATTGAGAGATATTGACTGGAAGGCAAAGATAATAGGTGATGGATACTGTATTGATGATTTAAAGAATTACCTTCGAGAATTAAATCTTAGCGAAAGAGTTCAGTTTATTGGAAAGGTTAATAGAGATGAACTTGGCAAATTTTATCAAACGGCATCTGTTGTTGTATTTCCTTCAATGTGTCCTGAATCATTTGGCATGGTAGGGATAGAGGCAATGTATTTTGGCAAGCCTGTTGTTGCTTTTGCAGCCGGAGGGGTAATCGAGTGGCTGAAGAACGGAGATACCGGCTTACTCGTTAATTTCGGTGATATTAATCTTTTTGCTGAAAAACTTAGATCGATATTATTGAACAAGGAACTTTCAAAAAAATTAGGCAATAATGCCAGAGAAGCAGCAAAAAATTATATCTGCCGGGATAGATACGTTGAATCAGTTATTAACATATATAGTCAGACAATTAATACAAATAATATAAATAATTAGTTGTGAAAGTCTGCATAGATACAACACCCATCGGGATTAATACAGATGATAAAGGAGGAGTTTATCATTACATATTAAATCTTATTATTGCATTACAGAAATTAGACGACCATAACGAATATATTCTCTTTTTTAATATATTCAGAAAAAAACATCTAAAAACATTTAAAGAAATCGCTAATATTTTAAATAAAAAGAATAATTTCAAAACATTTCTTTCTCGAATACCTCAACGCCTCTGGAGACCCTTAAATGTTCCGGTCAATCTTTTCACTGGTAATATTGATATCTTTCACGGCCCGAATAGTGATTTACTGCCCGTCACGAAAAGCAAGAAGATAATAACAGTTCATGACTTAAGATCCATAGTCATAGACGAGACATCTTTTAATGAAGAATGGCTAAACCTGCTAAAACATGATGACGAAAATCTCGAGAATAAACTTGAAGGATATAAGCGTAGAATAGGGTTTTTCAACCATAGAAGAAAGAATATGCCGGCGTCTATAATGCGTGCGGATAAGATAATTGCAGTCTCTCAATTCACCAAGGATAATATAATGGAAATTTATAATATACCGGCAGAGAAGATATCAGTAGTATATCATGGCATTTCACCTCGATTTTCTCCTGTAAATGATGAGGATATTATTAAAAAGGTTTTAAAAAAATACGGTATTTATGATAAATATATTCTGTATGTTGGAAAGTTGGATCCCCTTAAAAATATTGAAAGACTTCTTAGTGCTTTTTCTGTTTTAAAAAGTCGGGAAACGAAATTTCAAGAGTATAAGCTGGTACTTGCTGGTCCACGGACATGGTTTGGCAGAATTATTGATTTAAAAATAAAGCAATTGCATCTTGAAAACGACGTGATTATTACTGATTTTGTTTCATTTGAGGATCTGCCCGTTTTATATAGTGCTGCAGAAGTTTTCGTCTTTCCATCTTTATTTGAAGGATTTGGTATACCACTGATTGAAGCAATGGCATGTGGCTGTCCAGTCGTAGCATCAAATGTCTGCTCTATTTCAGAAGTTGTCCGTAATGCTGCTATTTTATTTAATCCATATTCAGTTTCTGAATTAGTAACTGCAATAAATAGTGTTCTATCCGATATAGAACTTAGAAAAAAATTAATTGAGTACGGTCTCCAGCGATCAAAAGACTTTTCCTGGGAAAAGACAGCGTCAGACACTTTAGAAATATATAAGGATTGTTTGACATGAAAAAAGTTCTTTTAGTTACACCACAGGACTATAAAGGGTATTCAAATTTCAGGCTTCATCATATAGTTGATCAATTTACAAAAAACTTTCAAAGTATTGCAGTAATATATCGATACCATATTACTGAAAAAAAACCTTTAATTGATGCTGTCCGTTCTTTTTTTCTAATTAACTCTCTTTCTGAAAAAAAAGATAACCTGTTACTTTTAAGAGTTGACCCTCTTTTAAATCGGAGACAAAGTATAGGACTTAGTATGCTAAATATTACTGATCCTTACACACCACCTGAAATATATTTCAAACGAATTATACAGAAAATTTTGAGCTTCTTCGGTACTCTCACTGACCTGTTAATATTGCCTTCTCTAATGTTTTGTTATTTTTTAAAACTTAGAGAAAAATACGACATAGTTATTGTTCAGGGTCCGTGGGAAGGGGCTTTTGGATATATTTTAAAAAAACTTGGTTTGATAAAACTTCTTGTTTATGATGATAGAGACTATGAACCGGGTTTTATTCCTACAAACAGATTTAGAAGAAAAATTGTTGAGGAACTGGAAAAAAGGGTTCTCAAGAAAGCTGACCTTATAGTCTCTGTAGGTGATATGCTGGCAGAATTGCGACAGGATATGATACAAGTAAAGCCTGTTGTTATCCCTAATGGCGTAAATTATAAGCTTTTTAGAACTGCACAGCAAAAACTTCCTCACAGGCCCACACTGATTTATATGGGATATATTAATGATTGGTCCGGGCTAGAGCTTGTCGTTGATTCAATGGTAAAGATAAGAAATAAAGTCCCTGATGTACGTCTTTTGATAGCCGGGCATAAGAATACAGTTTACTTTAATTACATCTCGGAAAAAATAAAGGGATATAATCTGGAACAGGACATTACTTTTTTAGGCAATCTTAAATATTCTGATTTGATAAACCCCTTAAAAGAAAGTGACGTCGGCCTGGCAATATTTAAACCAATAGATTTAAGAAAATATGCATTTTCCTTAAAAATTATTGAGTACATGGCAGCAGGACTACCGGTTATTACAACAAAGGGTACACAATCTGAAAAAGTTGTTAATAAACACAATTGTGGTATAGCTGTCGATTATGTTTCTGACCAGATAGCTGAGGCAGTAATACATATAATTACAGATCATAACAGATATTCTCAATTTTCAGAAAATGCAAAGATTGCAGCTAAAGGATACGACTGGGATATACTGATAGGAAGATATTTTAACTTTGTCCAAAATTCCTTTAATAGCCAGATATGAAAAAAATTATAAAATTTTTCGTTTTTTCGCTCATACATAAAATGGCAATACTTTTGAGAAAAAGAATTACACGACAGATTGACAAAAAGAATATTAAAAAAATACTGATATTTGAGGGGGGAGGGATTGGAGATCTTTTGAGGATTTTCCCGGCTATCGATGTGTTGATCGACAATTTCCCCGATGCATTTATTTCTATTGTTGTAGCAAAAACATCAAAGGGCGCTTTAGATCTTTATCCCCGTAGAAACTTTTTATTCGAAATATTTGATTATGATATAAATGGCTCACATAGAGGTATTTTGAAAAAACTATTATTGGTATTCTCACTCAGGAAGAGAAGATATGATATGATCTATGTACCTACAAGGGGAGAAGGCATGAGAGAAATAAGCTTAATGGCTTTCCTTACAGGTATACCTAGTAGAATTGGATTCAAAGATAATGGTGCAGGCAGTTTAAATACCGTTTCAATAGATTTTCAAAGAGATGTCCCTATTTTACAACAGAATCTTGCCCTGCTGAAAAGATGCAATTTAAGTATAAAGGAAAAAGATATTAAAATCATGATCCCTAAAGAGGATATTGCCTTTGCAGAAGAACTTCTTGCCGGGGTAAATTCTTTTCCTTTGACCGTAATTCATCCAAGTGCATCGTGGCAAGGTAAATACAGAATTTGGAATATTGAAAAATATATAGAGTTAATTAATGAACTTTTAAAAGAATATAAGGGGACAGTTATATTGATAGGTAGTAAGGATGAAAAAGAGATCGGTAATAAGATAAGTTCTCATGTAGAAGAAACGTCTCTTATAAACATGATAGGCAAAACCACTATACCTCAAACAGCTGCAATAATAAAAAATTCACAACTTTTTATAGGAAATGATTCGGGACCGCTTCACATTGCATTGGCACTAAAGATTCCCTCTACTATAGCAATCTTTGGTCCAACATCCCATCTTCAGGTCCTAAGCAGTGGATATAGAGATACATGCATCGTGGTAAGAAAAGATCTGGAGTGTACTCCATGCTATGTTCATCAAAACAATTATGTGCCCTCATGTAAAGATATAAAGTGTTTAGACGGAATTACTGTTAGCCAACTTATGAATGCTGCAAGAGAAATAATAACTCGAAGACAATAATAAATTTGAAATAGTGTATTTTACTGTAAATTCCTTTGATTAAACAATGAATCAAAATACAAAACCTAGAATACTAATATTAATAACCCAGCTACTGGATGATGGCCCCAATAAAGTAATCCAGGGAATACTAAGTCATTTCGATTTAGACAAATGGCATATTACTGTAGGATATCTATATGGAAACAAAGATCATGAATCTATGTATCATGAGATCGGGATACCTACATATTGTTTTAATATGAAGGGTTTCTTAAATGCATGGATTGATTTCACTGTTGTTAAGAGAATATCTGAATTTCTTATTAGTGAAAATATACAGCTCCTGCATACTCATTTAGTAAGAAGTGATATATTTGGACGCCTTGCTGCCAAGAAATCAGGCACTCCTGTTATATCAACAATCCATAATATGGAAGATCATCATAGAGGGAAAAAATTGCATGAATACATTGTAAGATTCTTAGATAAAAAGACTATTGTATATACTAATAGAATTGTGACAGTATCTGAGTCGTTAAAAACGTTTATCCATGAATTATATAATATACCAATGGATAAGGTATCGTGTATTCATAATGGCATTGATTTTCCAGATTGCGAGAAGTTTTTTTTAAAGAAGAGTGATCTCGGTATCGAAAATAATACACCCTTAATTGGTACAGTCGCCAGATTACATCCACAGAAGGGAATTGATATTCTTATAGATTCCGTCGCGATATTGTTGAATAAAGGAATAGATATCAAGGCATTAATAGTTGGAGATGGTCCAATAAAAGAAAAATTATTTAATTATGTAAATCAGAAAGGAATTAAGAATAATATTGTATTTACTGGTTTTAGGAAAGATGTGTGCCAATATCTGGCACTAATGGATATATTTGTTCTTCCATCCCGATGGGAAGGTTTTGGCATTTCGGCTGTAGAATCAATGGCAATGGGAATACCTGTTGTTGCATCAAACGTTGGAGGTATTTCTGAAATTGTTGATAATGGCATTACAGGTTTTCTAATAAATCCAGATGAACCACAGGCCTTTTCTAATGCAATTTATAAACTCCTTGAAAATCCTTTACGTAGAAAAAAATTTGGAGAAGCAGGGAAAAACAGGTACAATGCATCTTTCCGTGCATCTACAATGAGTAAATGCTATCAAGATCTATATAGTAATTTAATAAAATGAATACCACTGTTAGTATTATTATCATCCATTATGGAGAAACAGACTTTCTTAAGACATGTTTGACTTCTATCAAAAATTCAACTTATAAGTATTACGAGATTATAGTTGTTGATAACAATCCCCAACCCATTTCTGAAAAGTTACCACTATCTATTGATAACTATATATATAGTGGCGTAAATCATGGTTTTGCAGAAGCTTGTAACATTGGAGTACGTCAATCAGGGGGTGAATTCGTCTTTATTCTTAACAACGATATTGAACTCAATGATAGATGTATAGAAAAATTGGTATCCATAGGTTTAAGCGATAACAATATTGCTGTTCTACAACCGAAGATGCTTGATATGGATGAAAACAATCTTTTTCATAGCAGTGCCGCCGGTGGAATGTTAGATATATTTGGCTATCCTTTTGCAAGAGGAAGGATAGTCGATAATGCCGAGATTGACAGAGGGCAATACGACGATCCCATCGAGATCTTCTGGTGCAGTGGTGCTGCCCTTTTCGCAAGAAAAAATGTGTTAGAAAAAGCAGGACTTTTTGATAAAGACTTTTTCTTATATATGGAGGAAATAGATCTTCAATGGAGAATTCACCTTCTTGGATACAAAATTGTTTATATACCTGATGCTGTTATATACCACAAAGGATCGCCGACATTTGATCGCCAGAATATTTCAAGAATGTATTATGTTCACAGGAATAGTCTTATAATGTTACTTAAGAACCTGCCATCCAATTACTTAAACTTCATTATTCCTTTACGTTTGCTTATTGAATTGAGTTCAATAGTCTTTGGAGTATTAACACTTAATTTAAAACGACCCATCGCTGTTATTAAGGCATTTGGCTATATTTTAAATAATTTTTCGGTTATTAAGAAAAAAAGGGCTGTTGTCCAGAATCTCATAAAAGTGCCTTTTAAGGAAGCTTATGATAAGATGTATCATGGATCAATTGTTCTGCAATATTTCCTTTTTAAAAAGAGGAACTTTTTTGATTACAATGTTCTGGTAAAACCATTTAATCATAATTTTTTGAAAAAGGAGTTTAATAATGAGAATTAATTGGATGAAAAGCTATATATTTATCTTTTCTTACATTCTTTTATTCTTTGTTGAAGCATATGCTGTTGAAATCAACATAGATGCTTCTAAAGATACCGGTCCTGTACCAAAAATATTCGGCAGCAGCATTTGGTTGACTCATGTTGAAAAGAGAGATGAATATGCATTTGAAAAATTTTTAAAAGAGAATCGTCCGACTGTCATACATTTCACTATCGCACGAATACTGAGAGACAGCAATAGTTATACCGCATTCCAAAGTAGATTAAAACAATACTTTACTTCCAAGAATATTTCCTTACTTACAGACATTGTAAAAAAGAAGAATATTAAATTGATAGTAGGTTTTGATCCCAGACCAATGCCTTCCTGGTTATCTTCAAGATCTGGAGATTCCAGACCAGTATCAGGTATAGCAAGGATAACTATCGAAAGTGTCTCTCCCCCTCAGGATATTCAATTATGGAAGAAAGTAGTTAAATTTACACTAAATTTTCTTTTTAAAGATCAAAATATTAAAAATTTAGGTTTTTATGTAGGTCATGAACCAAATGATAGAGAGTGGGCTGGGAATGAAGAAGCTTTTTTTAAATATTACAAAGCTGCAGCAGAGGCTGCCAAAGAAGTCAATAAAAATATATCAGTTGGGGGAATAGGAACGTGGTCTGTAGAGGCAAAAAAAGAGAGTTGTGAAAAATATTCTGATCATGCAGAAAAAATATGCAGAAAAGAAGGAGGGTGGTCTGACCCTGGCGGTGAGCCAATGATAAAAAATTTTTTAAATTATGTTGCTAGGCATAACGTACCTCTTGATTTTATAAACTGGCATTCTTTCAGGGCATTCCCTCCAAATTTAAAAGAGAATGCTTCGATGATTTCAGACTGGATTAAAGAAGCCGGGCTTAACAGAAAAAGCATTGTTCTCTTTCCTTCTGATTGGACTTTCTGGGCAATGCATGCTGCTGGTTATCCTGCCGATTATCTCGACACTGAAGAAACAGCCGCCTATATAATCAATGCCCTATATAATATGTGGGTAGCGGGCATTGAGTGGGCTGGCCACGACTTCAATGTTAAAAACCCTTCAAAGGAAAATATTGTAAGAAGAAAAAGAGATAATTCGACATTCATAGGAGACTGGCATCTGGTTACAAAAGATGGGATCATAAAACCGTCTTATAATTCCTTCAAGACATTAACTAAGTTACTGGAACCCGATAATGGTTCAACAGGGATGATAAATGTCAAACAGCCATCTGACAAAAGAGTTATAGCTGTCTCTACGATTAATAAAGAAAATAATACTGTTAAGACCCTTATCAGTAATTTTACCCCTACTGATATAAATTTATTTCATTTTTATCTTACTGCACATTTAAAAGAAAATAAGAGTACAGATATCGCAACAAACCTTGAATCTCTCATAAAATGTGTCAGAAAGAAAAAAAGAGATGGTGTCAAATTAGATGAAAAAATTATCTCTTCCTGTTTGAATCAATACCCTGATAAAGAAAGAGAATTATTGGGAAATATAGCTGAAGGATATAAATGTTTTATGGCTACCGATCCAGAAAGATGTATTAAATCAATTATAAGCGAAGCCGAAAAACAGGGCAATACTGAATTGCTCCCGGTCTTGACCTATATTGAGGATAACCTCTCAGAGATTGATGTCAAAGTGAATTATCAGAATTTGGCTTTTGACGGCAAAGTCTCTATTACCACTTATAAAATTGATGCTGATAATTCTAATGCATGCAGATTGAATAAATTGAGTGAGCCACGGAAAACTTTAACTTCATGTGGCATAAACGGCTTAATTGATAAAAAAGTTCGGAATGCAAGACAGAACAGCAAAATTCAGGCATTTAAAGAGTACTGCTCGTCAATTGACGATATGAAAGGAAAAGAAGATGAAATTATTCAATATCTCAGGAAATGTCAATCATCAAAAAATAAAAGAGATTGTTATAAGAAAGTACAAAAGAAATTTAACATACAAAAATCGGATCTAAACAAAATTAAAGAGTTATCTGATATAAAATATTCAGATTATATAGAATCCATTAATGAAATGGAAGGTGTATCATTTGAGAAATCCGCAGAAAAAAGCTATAAAGAACTAAAAGATAATAAATTTGATTTGACTTTTAAAATGAAACCTAACTCCATAATCTTAATAGAAATCGGTAGTGACTAACATCATATAATATTCATGAAAATATTCCCTGTTTATTTAATCGGTATTGTAATCGGTATAATTGTAACTGCAGATCCTTTCATTAGTGCTTATTTATCCAAGATGTTCGATTTAGAAATTCTGGATATAGGTCTTTTCGAGATAAATACATTCCAATTTACTTCTTTAATAATTTTAATATCAAGTGCTGTTTTTATTGGTTCCCGTAAGTTCAGTAGTTTATTTAAGTATATATTTGAAAAAAAAGAGATATTTCTTATCGCTCTTATTGTAGCTTCACCACAGTTTAAAGCATTATCATTAGGTTTTTTTGACATAATCGATATACCCATACTATTCCTTATATTTATCTGGCTGGTAGAGGCGTCAAATGAGAAAAAAATTATACTGAATACCCCCCTGCATTTTCTTCTATATCTCTTTATAATTTTATTTTTATTATCATCTGTACATGGAGGAATGACCGGTCTTATTATGTTAATACGCATTTCTAAATCTATTTTTTACGCTTTTATTTTAATAACACTACTCAGAAACAAAAATGATCTTATGTGGGGATTTAAAGTATTATTTATTACACTATTAATATCATCTGTAATAGGTATAATCCAGGAAATTATTTTTCTTGGCACAGGAATGACAATTATTGGAAATGTTTCAGAAGAAGCAAGGGAAATGATGATACAAAACTCATCTTTTGGAATCGTTCTAAGAGTACCGGCCTTTTTCGGTAATCATGCAGTTTTTGCAAGAACATTAGCCTTTACAATCCCCATATTATTTTCATTTCTCCTTGTGCCAGAAATGAAAAACTATTTCAACAGGAAAATTTATACCCTGTATTTGTTTCTGATGTTAGTAGCTCTTGTCTTGACTTTCTCTCGTCCAAATTATATAGCAGTATTTATTGGTTTGATAATCTGTCTATATCTCATCAGACCTTCATATCTGATTCACTTTGTGACTGCTATAGCATTACTAATTATTATTGCCCATATTACAGGTATTACAACAGAAATACAACAGGCAGTATATGAAGAGAAGAATTTAGGCGGGGATTTCCACGACAGGTTGGCTCTTGCAACAGAGTCAGTCAGTAAATTGAGTAGACATCCTTTGATAGGTACAGGCTTGGCCAAGGCTTCCCGCTATACGGCAAATGTCCATAATTGGCCAGTCCATAATGGTTTTATTCTTGCATTTGTTACTGCAGGTATTGTTGGCTTTACTATTTTCTGTCTTGGTTTTATATACATAATTTCAAGTTTGATTGCTATCTTCCGTGAAAAAGATTTAATTTTCAAGACACTTGGACTTGGTATGCTTGGCGCGATGTGCTCTTATCTATTTGCTATTCAATTCACAACTGGTTTCTTCGATTATGTTTACTGTATTTATGTTATAGCATTAAATGCATCAATTATATATTTGTGGTCTGAAAGCAAAATTAACAGATTTTATGTAACTCCTTAAAAGAGGTTTCCATTGAAAAGTAAAGTTTTATTAATAGGAATTGATGGAGCTAATTGGAAAGTTTTAAGGCCAATGATTAAAAGTAATATGCTTCCAAATATAAAAAGACTTTGCGAGGAAGGTACTAAAGGGGTTCTTGTCTCTACAGTACCTCCACTGACACCTGTTGCCTTTGCAAGTTTTCATACCGGAGTCAATCCAGGAAAACACGGGATTACGGATTTTCGGCTCTATGAGCCCGCGACTGGAAATTATAGGTTAGTAGATGCAAATACTCTAAAATATAAAAGTTTTTCTGAAATAGCAAGTTTAAACAATAAAAAGGTAATCAGTATCAATATACCATTGACTTATCCCCCGCCAAAACTTAATGGAATAGTTATAGGTGATTTTCTTTCTCCCAAGGTATACCCCGGATTTGTTTATCCACGGGAAATTTTTGATAATATTCTTAAAAAAATTAACTACAGGATTTTAGGTATCTCTTTGAAACAAAGACAACATGTATCTCCTGATGAAATAATTGAAGATTATATTAATGTTGAAGCTACAAGATTTAATGTGGCCAGGATATTGATGAAAGAATATGACTGGGATCTGTTTATAATTCATAATCAATCACTGGATGCTGTTCAGCATGGTTACTTTCACTTTTTGGATAAAGACTCACCTCATTATTCAGATTATAAATATAATATTATTAGTAAATTTTTTGAATCAATGGACAAAGAGATTGGAAACCTACTAGATATTATTGACGATAACACCTCTGTTATTCTCTTTTCAGATCATGGCTTTGAATTAAAAAAAAGAAATGTCTCGGTTAATGCAATTCTTCATAAGGCAGAATATTTGAAAAAAACGGCAAAAAAAAGAAATATCCTTAAAATAGGAAAGATTAAAAGATTTATAGAAAAAGTTGACTCCAGAGGATTAAGATATAAATTCTATAATCTTTTAGGTATTGATCTTCGTGCGAGAAGAAATTTGATATTCAAGTTTTCATCAAAAAATATTGATTATGGTAGTTCCAAAGCATATATGATTAATGGCTGTTACTTTGGAAGTGTTTTTTTAAATTCATCAAATGAGGAAACCCTGAAAAAAGATATCATTAAAGCTTTTGATAACCTCATAGATCCTGTTTCAGGTAATAAGGTAGTAAATCATATTTACATAGCTGATCAGTCATTTGACGGTCCTTATAAATCTTCGATGCCTTTTATATTTCTTGATCCAGCAGAAGGTTATTCATTTATTAAAGACTCTGCTGAAAATGATATTTTTAAGGATATAGACTATGATCGAGAACTTTCAGGGGGACATCATATTGAAGGTATTATTACAGTGTGGGGCAAGAATATGAAAAACTTTGATAATATAAGGTGTAATATTACTGACATTGCACCTACAGTGCTTGCCTTACTTGGAATAGATGTGCCGAATTATATGGACGGGAGAATATTAGAGGAAGTTTTTCATGAAAAGCCCGATGTTAAAATAAAATCAGGTGAAGAATATTCTGAAGGAGATGATAAGATTCATTCACTCAGCTCTGAAGATGAAGAAATGGTCATAAAAAGACTTGAAGATTTAGGTTATATGTAAATGATAACCGAACCTATAAAAATACTATATCCTTAAAAAGGAATTATAAAAATGCCAGAAAAAACATTATTGGACTATTGGATCATTTTATACAAGAGGAAAAAATACATAGTACTGATAACTGTAATATCTGTTCTCACATCTATATTTCTTAGTAAGATTCTTCCTCCGGTATACGAATCAAGTGCAGTCTTCTACGTACCATCTTCCTCCCAGTCACTATCTTATTTGTCTCCTAATGCTGTCGATAAGTTAGCAAAAGATACCATGATGCCTGCCCCCAGGGAGGAGGCTTCTGCCCCGTTTTTCGGATTGCTAAAAAGCAAGAAGATTGCTGAACTTGTTCATAAAGAATTCCCCAGAAAAAAACTTACCAAACTTATTATTTCTGATATTGACTTTGAAATTACGGAAGAGTATATGATAAAAATCTACAGTAGAGATAATGATCCCGAACTTGCCGCTGATGTTGCAAATGCTTATATCAAATATTTTAATATCCTTCTTCATGATACATCCATGAAGAATCTTGAAAGTGACAAATCTCTGATTAAAAAGCAAATATCAGAGACAAAAGAAAATTTAGTCAGGGCAGAAGATGCCCTAAAAAGATTTCAAGAGCAAAATAATATTGCCTCTATAGATGATGAAATAAAGAACCTCACAACACAAAGGGGTTCATTTGAAAATCAACTTGAGTTAGCTGATGTTCTCATTAAAGAGAATGATGAAAAAATAAAATCTATCTCTGAGCAGCTTAAGATAGAAAAAGCCCTTTATTCTAATCAGGATTTCTCATTAACCAATCCACTTATAGAAAATCTTCAGAAGAAACTTTATGAAATCTCTGCGAATATCTCTGCTGCCAGTGTAGAGTTAAGGGAAAAACATCCAAACCTTCTGATGCTAAAACAGCAATATGAAGATACTGAAAACAGTCTGAAAGAAGAGGTGCATCATTTTATTTCAAGCCAGATTAAACCTGAGAATACTATGTATGAACAATTAAGAAAGAGTTTAATCAATTTGCTTATAGAAAAGAATAGACTCATTGCTTCAAAAAAAGGTTATTCTGAGACTATCAAAAGAGTGACTAAAAAACTCAATAGACTGCCTAATATAAATACTGAATTAGATCGTTTAAATGAAGAAGTATTGCGATATAAAAGCAGATATGAACAATTAAAACTGAATTTTGAAGAAGCAGAAATGCAAATTGAGCGCCAGGCTCAGTTTGTAGTAGTTGTTGATACTGCTGAACCTCCCCAAAAACCTTCTTTCCCTATACTTTGGTTTAATATCATAGTAGCCTTATTTGGTGGAATAATTGCAGGGATTATTTACGTATTTTTTATTAATTATATTGAAGAAACAAAAAAAATCAGGACAAGAAAGATTATAAAAGAGATACTTTTGGAGGAATAAATGCCTTATTCATGGGATGAAATAAAAACAGTCATTGAAAGAATCGAAAACGAAAAAGAAATGGATAAACTTGAGATACTCGAACATGAAGAAGGTTTTATGAGAATACAACCTTCGCTTACCGAGAAGACTAAATCTTACCTCGAATTTCTTGGTGAATTTTCAGTAGGGGTAATTGTGGGAATTATTACTATTATATTCAACTTTTTACTCCTTGTTTGGTTATTACATTTAGAGTTTTAATAATGGTCAGAAAAGAAGAACAGGAATTACTGAATCATATTAAAGAGTACAAGCTCCAGCTAAGTAACTCGCTCAGAAAAAAACTCTTTAATAAAAGGGAAGAAAAGCATAAAAAGGGAGAGGTATTTTTTAAGGGTCTCTGGATTTCCCAAAACAAAATTGGGAGAATACAAGATAAGCTTAAAAAAAGAGGTTTAATTATATTTTGGGAGATACATGTTCTTGTTTTTATTGTAATACTTTTCAATTTTCTGTTATGGATTGGTTTTAAGAGATTTCTCTTGCCATAGTATCTCAAATAGCGATGAAAAATAAAACTTTATTTGCCCTTGTTTTACTTGCCACTATATATTTTTTAAACACAAACCAACCCATATATGCAAAAGGTGATTTATATAGTGAGTTTCTGGCAATCCCTTCATATCCTACAGGGGAAAAACCTTTATCTATATTAGCCCATGATATAACAGGCAATAACTTTGATGGTATTATAGTTGCAAATTATGATAGCCAGACTGTATCCATATACTTATCAAAGGAAGAGGGAATACTTGAAGTCTTTAAAGAAATTCCAATTAGCGGTCATCCTTCTGCTGTTGCAGTAGGCGATTTCAATCTCGATTCTATTATAGATATTGCCACCTCAAATATAAATGAAAATACTTTCTCGGTTCTTTTAGGTGATGGTTTAGGTAATTTTCATGAAAATATTTTTAAGACAGGGAATAAACCTGTAGATATAGTGGCTGAGGATATAGATGGAAATGGTTTTAATGATGATATAGCGGTCCTCAGTTATAAAGATAATAAGATTTATATCTACTATAACAAGAACCTAATTAAAGAAATTAAAACCGGAAAAGGCCCGTCTTCAATAAAGGCATATGATATTAACAAGGATGGCTTAAAAGATTTTATAACAACTAATTCAAAGGAAAATACAGTTACAATCTTTCTACAGAATCCAAATGGAGAACTAAATTTATCAAATACGATAAATACAGGCATTTTCCCATCTGACGTAGTCCTAGGTGATTTTAATGCAGACGAAATAACAGATATGGGCATTACAAATCTTAATGATGGAACTATTCATATTTTTAAAGGGTTATACGATGGCTCGTTTATTAGAACACAAGTATTGAATGAAGGGTTACATCATCCTTCAAAGATTGTTTCAGGTGATTTCAATAGTGATAATATATTGGACTTTGTAATAACAAATATGGGGCTAACATCTGATTCAAGAAATGGCAATTGGATTACAATATATAGTGGCAATTCTAATGGACTTTTTTCATATTCTTCTCAAATTACTGCTGGGATAAATCCTATCTCCATCATTACAAAAGACATAACATTAGATAATATACTTGACCTATTAGTAGTTAACGAGCAAAGTCATAATCTTATAGTTTATCAAGGAAAGGGAGACGGGTCTTTTGGGCCATCAAATAACTATCCAGCAGGCGATGGAGCTCACTGGATAGCATCAGGTAATTTCAATAATGACGGGAATATAGATTTAGTTACTGCTAACATTGATAGTACATATATAAGCATTTTATTAGGAAATGGTGATGCAAGTTTCGCACATCCTGATTTTTATAACATTCGGACTACAGTCCATGCGATTACTCCTGGGGATGTAAACGGAAATGGAATTATAGATCTTGTAACCGCTAATATCGGCTCAAATACAATTACAATTTTATATGGTAATGGAGATGGAACATTCGTTATAACTAATGAATATATAGTAGGACCCTCTCCGCATCTTGTTCGCATTAATGATATAAATAATGACAGCATAAATGATCTGGTCATCCCAATTTATGGGAGCAGTTTTACTACTATCATGATTGGGAAAGGGGATGGATCTTTTAAGCATAGTAATTTTCTTGTTACAGGACACAGACCTTCGGATGTTGCAATCAATGACATCGATAAAGATGGCATTAAGGATGTAGTTATCTCACATTTGGGTGAAAATTATATAACTGTATTCATCGGCAATGGAGACGGCACTTTTGTTAAAAAAGAAAATATAAATGTTGGTGGGGGCCAACATTCAGTATTAATTAAAGATATTAATACTGATGGAAAGAAGGATATTGTGGGAAGCCTATTTTTTGATGATTCAATATTTACTATATTGGGGTTAGGAGATGGTTCATTCAATAATATAAATTTTTATCATGTAGGGAAAGTACCTTCAACAATTGCCTTAGATGATTTCAATAGTGATGGGTTATACGACATTGCAGTTGTCTGTGAATTCGATAATATTATCTCTATTTTGTCAGGAGATGGTACAGGAAGCTTTTCATATGGTGCAGATTTTATTGCTGGGAGCAGGCCTGCAGCCTTGGTAGCTGAGGATTTAAATAACGATGGCAAATCAGATATTGCCGCTGCAAATTGGTATTCTGATGATATATCCATTCTCTTACGAAAATAAGTTGTTCGAAAGGAGTAAATAGTGTGATTATTTTAGGCATCAATAACATGCACGACGCAGCTGCTTCTCTTGCAATTGACGGTAAAATTGTCGCAGCTGCTGAAGAAGAGAGATTTACGAGGGTAAAACACCAGAAGGGTTTTCCTAAAAATGCAATGCAGTTCTGCCTGAATTATGCAGGTTTAAAAATTGGAGATGTAGATATCATCCGTGCATCCTGGAAGCCCTGGGTTCTGAGAATTAGAGCTACACAGGCTCTAAAAAGTGTATTTACCTCCCCTGCTCTTTTTAAGGCCAAAGCCTCAAGGGGTATGGGACAGATGAGGAATGAATGGGCTGAACTTTTCACACTGAGGAAACTTATTGAAAAGCACTTTGGGAATGGAAAATATAAAGTAGAGTACTTAGACCACCATTTTTCCCACGCAATATCAACCTTTATATGCTCTCCCTTTGAAAAGGCAGCTATACTGACTATTGACGGGGCTGGCGAGGCTGATACTACCGTTTTATGGAAAGGTGAGGGAACAGAGATAAAAAAACTAAAAGCTCTAAGATTACCTCATTCTCTTGGTCAATTCTACGCCGCTGTTACTGCCTTTCTGGGATTCAAGATACAGGCGGATGAATATAAGGTAATGGGGCTTGCCGCTCTTGGAGAACCCATATACGCTGATTACCTCAGAAAAAATTTTATAAAGCTACTTTCCAACGGTCTCTTCCACGTAGATCCATATTTAATCGATTACCATATGGCAAGGAAAGGGCTATTTCGTAAAACAACTACTGATCTATTCGGAAAACCAAGAAGGAAAGGTGAAGATGTTACGAAACAGCACGCTGATGTCGCTGCCAGCGCCCAGAAAATAGTTGAAGAGGCTATATTCCATATGGTTAATCATCTCTACAAAATAACAAAGATAGATAAATTATGCCTTGCAGGCGGAGTAGCATATAATTGTGTAGCAAATGGAAAGCTACTAAAAGAGACTCCTTTTCAGGAAATTTTCATCCAGCCAGCAGCAGGAGATTCAGGTGGTGCTATAGGTGCTGCATTACACTTGGAAGATAGAGTCAATAACAGACAATTTGTTTTCGATAATGCTTATTTGGGTCCATCATTCAATTCTCTGGAATGTGAGAATGCACTACGGGATATGAATATCCCTTATGAAAAGCTTCCTGAAGATATTCTTCTTAGCAGAACTGCTCAGGAACTTGTTAATGGCAAACTGGTCTGCTGGTTTCATGGAAGAATGGAATGGGGCCCCAGGGCACTTGGAGCAAGGAGTCTGCTTGCAGACCCCAGGAGGGCAGAGATGAAAGAGATAATCAATGAAAAGGTAAAACAGAGAGAACCATTCAGACCCTTTGCACCGTCCATTCTTTCGGAGAATGCTCATGAGATTTTTGAATATTATCACAACTCACCGTTCATGATTTTCACTTTCCCTGTAAGGGGAGATGTGGCAGACAAAATTCCAGCCGTAGTACATGTTGACAAGACTGCAAGACCGCAGGCAGTATATAAGAATACAAATCCCAAATACTGGATGCTAATAAACGAATTCTATAAGATCACCGGGATTCCTCTGGTTCTTAATACTTCTTTTAATGTGCAGGAGCCTATAGTATGCAATCCTCACGAGGCGATAAATACTTTTCTGACTACAAAAGCAGATTTTCTGGTTATTGAGGACTGTATGGCAAGGTTGCCGGAATCAAGTTAATATCATAATATAGTATGTTACTTCAATAACAGCTCTAAACTTGACGCAAACTACTATTATCACAAAATAAAATTAAGAATAACGTATCAAATAATTAAACTCATGTCACATTCCTTTAATAACAGATATCTTAAAGCCAGGACATATTTATCAGTAATTCCAACAAAAACAAAATGGCTCCATATAAGACGTAAGGCGTTGATGAAATTCTATCCATGGATTCCGCGTCAACTTATGGTAGGAGTAACCTATAAGTGCCAATGCCGTTGTCCCCATTGTGTTATAGGCTCTTCATTAAATAAGAATATTAATGAGATGACAAGTCAGGAAATCTATAATCTGATTAAGGCTGCAAGACGACTCGGTCTTTTGGAAATATGCTATTTTGGCGGAGAGCCCCTTCTTCGTGATGACATAATAGACCTTATTAGATTTACAAACACCAACGGACTCCTTACCAGTATTTTTACCAATGGAATACGCCTCACTCAAAACATGGTTAGAGATCTCAAAAATGCAGGACTTTCCTGCTGCAATGTATCTCTTGATAGCGCGTCACCGGCACAGCATAACCGCTTGAGAGGCTTTGAAAATTGTTTTGAAAAAGCTGTTGAAGGCATTAAATATATACTTGATGAGGGAATCAAATGCAATATCTGGACATACGTGAAAAAGTATGATGTTGAAAAGCAGGGTCTCAGGGATCTCAAGGCAATCATTGATCTTGGACGGCATATCAAAGTTAATAAAGTTATTATCTTGTTTCCCATAGCATCAGGGAAATGGCTATGTAATTCTGAAAACATTCTGACACTCTCAGAAAGAGAAATGGTAAGAACTCTCCATAATCCTCCCTTCGTGATGTTGGAATTCCCTCGTGAAGACACTTACTGTCCTGCAGGGAAACGGATGGTCTATGTTACCCCCAATGGAGATTTATCACCTTGTCCTACTCTACCCTATTTCTTTGGCAACATCCGTCATAATTCCCTCAGAATAATCCTGAAAAAGTTTAACAGGGAGTTTATAAAGCAAAAGCAGGGAAATTGTGGTGAGTGTATTATGAACACCAACTCTTTCCGTGATAAATTGTCATTTATACACAAAGAATAAAAACTTGAAACAATTACTTTTCAAAATGATTTGGCTAGCCTGCCTAAGCCTTCAAGGAGAAATATAACAAATATTAGACAAAAAGATTTGAGTAAATGTTTAAAAAAATATTTTTTAGTTTATTTTTATTTCTTTTAATACTTCCTTCTTCTTACGCAGAAAACCTCCTCATCATGGGATGGGACGGCGCAGGTTACAATAATGTCAAGCCAATGCTGGATAACGGCGAACTGCCATGTCTTCAGAGAGAAATTGAAAAGGGTGCCAAGTTACTTCCGCTGGAAATACATGTAAAGACTGAAACAGTCCCAAACTGGACACAGATTTTTTCTGGATTGTCTTATGAGCAATCAGGCGTATTGGGGAATAGATATACTTCAGATAAATGTATATCTATAACATGGGATGCGGAAAATTACTTATATAAAGGTTTAGTATGGCATCATTTGATTCCTTACGAACATACTATTATGCAAACATTTGATTCATTGGGATATAGTATCGGATGGTTTGTATCCAAACCTTTCCTATCTAAGAACTGTACATATAATCCCCTATGCAATATCGCTCTCAATGCAGATTCCTATCTATATACAGAACCGACTATAAAAGGAGACAGTTATCTTTTAGATTTGTATAATGAAGTTTCCAATTTTGTTAATACTTACAGCATTTATAGTATTTTTGTCCATACAAATCCTGATGTCTATGGGCACAAATATGGCGAAAATAGTAGCAGATATCTTGAGGAAATCAGACGTTCAAGTAAGCTTTTATGTTCACTCCTGGATTTAGTCTCTCCCGGTACAATATTCATTGTCATAACTGACCACGGCTTCGATGAAGGCAAAACGTCACATGATAACGCCCCGGATGGCTGGATGTTTACAAATCTGCCGATAGAGCCTGCTTATGCAGACCAGAATCCAAACAAGCAGATAGCCTGGGGAACTAACCGGGACATAGTCCCGACACTGTATGAGTGGCTGGGAATTGACTATTCAGAGAAAAAGCCTCAGATCAGGGGTAAAAGTCTTCTGCAGTAGCCTGTTAATGCAAAAAATACTCAAAAAAAACGAGAACAATGGTTTTGATAGTTACTTTAAAGGATTCTCTTACTTTTCCTTTAAACTGCCAATGCCTTTGATTTGAGATTGGCACAGGTATCAAATATTTGAATTTTTTAAAAGAAGGTGATTTTATGAATGATTCAGATTTTGAAAAAATAGTAAATATTGCATCAAAGGACACAAAGAAAGGTGCGGAGATAGTTGCAAAAAACTTCTATCGAATCTTACGAAAAAATGGTTTTTCCGAAGAACAAATAATAGGCATTGCAACTAATCTCATAGACTGTTTGACTGAAAGTTTGAAGGGTTGTGAGCACAAGATAGCAGAGAAACGTCACGAAGAAGATATGACTTCTGTGTCTTCAAAATTCTCAAGATTCAGCAACAAATAGGTCTGCTAATTTCTATATTCAAATTCCATTGGGATTCAGTACTTTAAATAAATAAAAAGGGACAATAATATGCCTAAGTTACCAGCAAAGAAGATTGGAGCGACTTTATTAATATTATTCTTATTAATACTGGGCGAAATCCGGTTAGGTGAGGCACAACCTGAAAACAGACCAGAGTATCTGCCTGACGAGATTCTTGTCAGGTTCAATGACGGTGTTGATAAAGAAGCAATAGATTCAATAAAAATGCGTCTAAATGGGAAGATTATTAGAAAGTTTAACCTCATTCCTGTTCTGCAAATTAAAATTCCGGCTGATACTGTCCTGTCAGCCATAAAATTTTTAAGAAGCCTGCCAGAGGTTCAATATGCTGAACCAAACTATTTAAGATATCTTGATGCAGCACCAAATGACCCCAGATATACCGAAATGTGGGGATTAAATAATACAGGTCAGACCGGAGGGGCATCTGATGCTGATATAGACGCTCCTGAGGCATGGGATACACTAACAGGTAGCCCTGATATGGTTGTTGCAGTTTTGGATTCAGGTGCAGACCTTAATCATGAAGACCTCGCCGGGAATATCTGGACAAATCCTGGAGAAATATCCGGTAATGGTATCGATGATGATGACAATGGATATATTGACGATATAAATGGATGGGACTTTGCCAGGGATGATAATGATCCCTCAGATACAGAGCCCATATGTGGCGGACACGGAACCCATACATCCGGTACTATCGGGGCACGGGGAAATAATGGAATTGGAGTAACCGGCGTAAACTGGAACATAAAGATCATGCCGCTTAAGATATTTAAAAGATATTTTCTGATACTTTGTTCAACATCAAGTTCGGATATAATCGATGCAATTGAATATGCAACTATGATGGGTGTAAGGGTCTCGAATAACAGTTACGGTGGTTCTTCATACAGCCAGGCCGAATACGATGCTATTCGTGCTTCAAAGAGCCTGTTTGTTGCAGCAGCAGGCAACGGAGGTCTGGATGGTATAGGTGATGATAATGACGTAACACCTGAGTATCCTGCAAGCTATGACTTAGATAATATAATCTCGGTAGCCGCTACCAATCACAATGATATTTTCGCATCTTTTTCAAACTACGGCACAACATCTGTTGACCTGAGCGCACCTGGAGTGAACATTCTGAGCACGACTCCAAATGATACATATAGCTTTTTCGATGGAACATCAATGGCAACTCCGCATGTTGCAGGAGCTGTTGCCCTGCTTATGGGTCATGACCCTGCCTTAACCAACAACGAGGTAAAGTGGAGAATATTAAAAGGCACGGATTATAAAGCACTGCCTGTACTTACAGGTGGCAGACTTAATGTCCACAATTCACTGACACTCCCTCCTCCACAGGTCACCATAAATGTTATACCTAACGGGCCTACTACCGTATCAAGGGGTGAGACTATTATATATACAGTAACGCTCCATAACGCCAGTTCTTATCCCAATATCGTCGATGCATCTGTTGTGGCCGTATTACCAGATGGCAGAGAGTTTACTCTTGCCAGCCGTAGTTTAACTGTACCGGGTAATATTACATTAAGCCAGAACTTCTCCCAAAAAATACCATTAGGTATCGCACCGGGTAAATACCAACTGGCAGGCAGGGTAGAGATGCCATTTACGAGTTTCGATGAGGATATAGAACTGTATACAATTGAACCTTAGCAGGGTATGTAGTATTACTTACTATCCTTAATGAATTATGTACAAGATTTGATATTCTCTGCAATCCATAAGCTGAGTTTTACAGAAAAGCTGCATGGATACTCCAAGATAATGGTATGTGGCAGCATTTGCTGTTCTAACATACCTTAATATAAATATTTACCAGGAAAGTGGCAATCTGGCAAAGCATTTGGCATTCAAGTTAGCAAAAAGGAGGGATTAAAAGTAGCATGAAAAAAGAGTTTTTTCAGAAAACAAGCATAAAGGTCATAATTCTCACCGATCATCTGATTTTTGGAGATGGCCTTAAAAATATCCTTGGAAGTGTGCAGGATATTTCTGTTATCGGAAAGACGACATCTATTACAGAAACTATTGAGATATCTAAAGTTATTATGCCCGATGTGATATTAATGGATGGTGTTATGCTTGAGGCAGAAGGCAGGAAACTTTTTGATTTCATAAGTAAAAGCGCATATTCTACAAAAGTGCTTATTCTGGCAGAGAGTTCAGACGAAGAAACTACATTAAGGGCGTTGTCATTTGGTATATCAGGATATATAAACAGGAAGGCCTCATCCGATGACATGATTAAAGCCATCAAGACTATACATGGTGGAGAGGTATGGATTGAAAGGGGAATTACATCCAAATTTATTGTTCGTTACTCAAACTCGAGAAATACTATCAAAAAACTTACAATTAGAGAACAGGAGATAGCCTTACTCATAGCCAAGGGGTGCAGCAATAAAGAGATTGCAAATATACTATCTATAAGTGAAAAGACCGTAAAGAGCCATATATCAAACATCTTTAAAAAGATGGAAGTATCAAGTCGATTTAAGATAGTTTCTCAACTTATCCCGTTTAATCATCATTAAATCTTACTAAAGTCCTAATACCTTAATACTAATAAAATACATACTTTAGACCAATTGACTTATTGAAAGTGGAGAAATATAATTTTATAAGGAAAAATAAGTCAGTACAAAAAGATTTAAACAATATAATCTATATACTTTTTGGGGGGTCTAAATGAAAAAATTTATATCAATTACGGCTTTATTAATGTTCTTAATTTTTCTTTTAATTGGAACAGCCTTCTCCAGCGATGGTGTAAGCTCATGCGGACACGAAATGGCTATTGTTCCCGTTGAAGTAACAACAATTACAAATAATAATCCTGTTTGTACTCCGCTAAATGATACCCCGGCAATTAACGATGCATGGACAACAAACGACCCGTTTGGAAATCCTCTTAATGAAGTATATGATTTTACTGCCAATCAGGATACGCTTGCTTTTGTTGTTGAATACTACCATACAGGAGGTCTTATTCCTGAACAGTGGTCTAGAGGGTGGAAATGCGGTTCTGAAATAGCAGTTAGAACCTGCCATTTTGACTGGACGATTGGATGTCTTCCTGCAGGTTTTTATCTGCTCATAAATTATTTCGACCCTGTTGAATTTCCAGCTGGGGAATATGACTGGGCATCAAAAGTTGGAGATGTTGTTTTTGGATGGCCAAATATGAATGAATCGCGCCCCTCGTGCTTCAGGATTCATTAGTAGAGTTACTTCTATTTAAAGGTTTTTCGACATTTCTGTGGAACAAATAACCACGAAGGCACAGAGTTTTATAAACAAGTCTTTTAATTCCATATAGAAATGAGTACTCTCTTTGCCTCTGTGTCTCCGTTGTTTATTTTGTATTATTTATTCTCACAAACAATTCACTGAAGATCACTATTAAATAACAATGGAAATAAGGAAGTTATTTTTTATGACGGATTATTTGATTATCATTCTTTTTTGTGTAGTATTTTTTTATTCCGGCCTCGCGGTTGCTGATGATATCCCTCTCTCTATAAGTAAAGATCAAAGAGCTGCCATTGCAAAAATGAAAAGAATCTCTTCAAAAAATTTGGTTGTCAAGTGGGATGAAAAGAGGGGTGTATTCAAGTTTATTTCTGGACACCTTACCAGGCCTTCCGGCATATCAAAGGAGGAGCTGGCAAGAGAGTTTATTGAACACTACAGGGTATTATTTGGCGTAAGAGATATTAGCGAAGATATAGAATTTGACCGTTCAGACACAACATCCAGTGCTCATTTTATCCATTTCAAGCAAAAGAGGGGCGGATTGGATGTTATAGGTGGTAAGATCACTATAAGGGTTTATAAAGGTATAATAACAACTGTTGCAAACTATTTTGAGCCCCACATCCCTGTAGCAACAACGCCTGCTCTTTCCATGGAAGAGGCCGAATCCATTGCCAAATCTGCAGTAGATCTTCCGGAAGAGACCACTGATACTGTCCTGTCAGTATTCCCCTGGGAAGAAGAATTCTATCTCGTTTACAGGATAGATTTCCAGTTTAAGCCAGATCCAAAGCCAACAAGATACCGGGTTTATGTAGACGCAAATAATGGCGATATTATCCTTATTGAGAACAGAATCATGCATAATGGTCCTGCTGTTGGAACTGGTATAGGTTTGGACGGTATACTAAAGACCCTTCACACATATAAGATAGGAGGAACATTTTATCTTGGTAACCTCCCCCTTCCATCGACAAGTATAAAGATAAAGACATTTACTGCCAATAATACCACATACCTTCCAGGAACCATAATGACTGATGGAGATAACTATTGGGAAGATCCTGCAGGAGTTGATGCACATTTCTATGGAAACTTTGTATTTAAATTTTATAAGGATAATTTCAGTAATTTCTCCTGGTTTGGAGACAGCAGTTTCAGTCATTCAGGCGGCCTTATCTCGACTGTTCACTTCGGTACTGATTACGATAATGCCTTCTGGAACGGAAGCCAGATGGTATATGGAGATGGAGATGTCATTTTCTACCCTCTTTCTGGAGCATTGGATGTAGTTGCCCATGAGATTACACATGGTGTAACAGAGGCTATAAATAGCCTCGTATATTGTAAAGAGCCCGGGGCACTGAATGAGTCGTGGTCGGATGTCATGGGGATGTTTGCATCTATCGATTATGGCGATGACCTTCCTTACTGGGCAGCAGAAGAGATTATGAAAGTCGCCGAAATTCCTGGGTATGAGGCATACTATGCCCTTAGGAGGCTGGATGACCCTCCTTTCAGAACAGATAGCTATCCTGAGAATGATTATAACCCCGCTGGCCCCTTAAACAGCTGGGGACACCCTGAACATACATCCGAGCAGTATATTGCGGAGTGCACGCTGTTGACTGACTGGGGTGGAGTCCATATAAACTCTGGTATTCCCAGTAAGGCCGCGTATCTAATTACAATAGATATTGGCTCTGATAAGGCAAAACAAATCTACTACTATGCCATGTTCTACCTTTCTTCCACCTCTGAATTTGCAGATGCAAGATATGCCGTAGAACAGGCAACGATTGACCTTTATGGTACAGGATCAGAACTCTCGTCAGTTCAGAATGCCTTTGATGCAGTAGGTATACCATAGGTTTTTCTATGCCGGGTATTCAAAAGGGGTGTGAGTAAACCCCGTTAGAAGAACTGGGCTATCTTACGGGGTAAATAAGAATATGCATAAGGGAAAGGAGGTGCTTAAGTATTTACTTTATTACTTATTAATCCCTGTTAGAAGAAAATAAAAACAATTTCTAAACTGGGTAAACCCCGTTAGAAGAACTGGGCTATCTTACGGGGTAAAAATAATTGAAAAAAAATCAAACTACAATCATATGGAGGGAAAATGAAAAAAATTGTTATTGCTTTATTGATGGTTTTGGTCTGCGTTATCCCTGTTACAGCAGGTGAGATCTTATCAGTTGAGGGCTTAGATATTCAAATACAGGCTATGCCAGCTGATGAGTTAATATTTCCGAATATTACCAATTTCTATGGGAATACTTCAGATGTAACTTCAGATCCAGATAACTGGTGTTTTGGAGCTGTTACTCAAACAAACTTTAACTGGGGTGATAGAATCGCAACAAATGCTTTTTTCAGTGATATTGCAGAGGCAGATGGCACGAATGATTATGATGTTACATTTGCAATTAAGCTCCCTTCAGGGAAAATTATGGTAATCCAGAGATGGACAGCAACTTTTACCGGTCTAACTCCCGGTTCAAACTATAATTTCTGTGTTTCTGAATCTAACCAGACACCGCCAGGTGGTCCTTCAGGATTAGCAGTTCCATGGGGTAAAAGGATAATTCAAGTAGGCGGTGGCGACTCAGTTCAAGGACAACTTGGAACTGTTGTACTTTATTAATTTCGACAATCTTTAAAGGGACGGTATTTAAGTGCTGTCCCTTTTTCCTTAACCCTTCTCTAATCGAAAATAAACTATTATAAAGATGTTAAAGAAAATGAAGATAAAGAATTTGATAATATTGTGTGCCATGTTACCAATAGTTTTAATCGCCTTTTTTTTGCAGGGCGTTTTTGCTGAGGAGCTTGCAGGTAAAACAGCTTCGATTAACCTTAATACTGCACACCCTTATATAACCGGAAATGTCGGTGAAATAGTGGAATCTTTCGAAGTCAGAAAACAGGGTGCAACATTTATCATCGTTCATTTTAGCAATTTTTCACTCAACGACAGTGACTATGTTGAGATTAGGGACGCAAATGGTATCCTGAAACAGGTTATTACCAATGATGACCCTGGCAAGACCGATCTATGGGCATTTCTTGTTGACGGTGATACTGCTTTTGTAAATCTTATCTCTGGATCAACTGGGGCACAGGCATATGGCTTTGATATTGATCAGTATGGTTATGGTATAACTCCATTGAGGATTGAAAGTACATGTGAGATAGACGATAAGGTCGATATTGAGTGCGTTAGCAATACCCCGCAATACGAGCGTGCCAGGAGTGTTGGGAGGATGTATTATAAGAAGGACTACTATTGGTATCTCTGCACTGGTTCATTAATCTCCCAAGAGAATCATTTTCTTAGTAATGAACACTGTATTAATAGCCAGTCTGTTGTGAATACCCTGCAGGTTCGTTTTAATTATCAAAAAAGTATATGTGGCGGTAACATATTAGAATCTTACGATACGTTTTACGGAGACACGTTTCTAGTATCTGACTACGATTATGACTTATCCCTTATGACTCTGTCAGGCAATCCACAGGCTACATATGGATATCTGGAACTCGACCCCAGAAATATGGCACTAAATGAGACAGTCTATATTCCGCAACATCCCGGCGGACGTCCAAAGATGTATGATAGCGGGCCTGTTGTAGATACTGTCGTTCACGGGAGGACATTTAATAGCGATTTTGGGCACCTTGTTGATACAGAAGGCGGAAGTTCTGGTGCTCCTGTTATCTCAATGAACGACCACAAGGTTGTCGGATTGCATCACTGGGGGGGATGTACATTCACGGATGGACAGAACCAGGCTGTACTAATGAAAAATGTATACCCGATTATTGAGCCCTACCTGACCGGGCAAATTGACCCAATCCCTTATATCAAAGCCAACGGCTCTGATGGTCCAATATCAATAACAACTGCTGATAACCTTTCAGTAAAAGTGGCACTTGATTCCGGGAGTTATGGAGGTGATAATGCAGACTGGTGGTTATTAGCCGATACACCTTTTGGCTGGTATTATTACGATATAAACAGTAATTCCTGGTTACCTGGCCAGACTGTTACATATCAAGGCCAACTATTCGACCTTAGTCCTTACGAGGTCTTGAATATGTCAGGTTTACCCGCAGGCAATTATACCTGTTACTTCGGGGTTGATATTAATATGAACGAGACAATAGACTTTGGCCAGTTGTTTTACAATGATGTGGAGGTGAATGTCACCGACTAATCAAAAAATGTTTTTGAAGCAGTTATACATTTTATATAGTTGGACATGTTTCTTGAGCGGACATAGCTTCTCTTTTTATAATTATGTATTGAAATCATATCAAAACTGAAGTAACAGGGGTGGAAAAAATGAAAAAGCTTTTCAGTTTTTGTTTACTAATCTCAAGTATCTTTCTTCTGACGGGATGTACAGGTACCCTGAAACAGGGGTATTTTTCATACTCTGAGGGCTTACCAACAGGACAACAATGGAAATGCAATCCGGCTTTTGGAGACGTCAACAGTGATGGACTTTTAGACCTTGCAGCCATACCCCGTAAGGGTAATGGCGCGCGAGTCTGGCTCAATCAAGGTAATGGTATCTGGTCTGAGGCATCCGATGGACTAGTCCTGCAAAATTCCTGTGGAGGAGGAGTCGATTTTGGGGATATAAATAATGACGGGCTCATCGATTTAGCTGTGGGAGACCATTGTAAGGGGCTCTACGTTTATAAAGGGGATGGAACAGGAAAATGGGTTTCCGCTTCAAATGGATTGCCCAAATTTCAGGCTGATGATATAGCCCTCGGGGATTTTAACAGAGATGGCAACCTGGATCTCGTTGCCTGTTCAGCAAATGATGAAGGGATTCGCATTTTTACAGGCAATGGAAAGGGCGATTGGAATGCGGCCTCCTACCCTGAGCTGCCAACATCTGATGACTGTCATGAACTTGCACTGGGAGATTTTAACCATGATGGTATCCTTGACATAGCAGCAACCATGATACATCAGACCCGTGCATGGATCAGTACGGGTGAAGGAAATTGGAAAGAATCCTCCCATGGCCTTCCCGAGCCACCATGGGGCGGTCAATACTGGGGTATTTCAGTTGGGGATGTCAATGAAGACGGCCATCTTGATCTGGCCCTTGGAAGAATCGTAAAGGGTCCTGAAGTTTTCCTGGGTAATGGGAAAGGCGTCTGGAGCCCCGCACTTAATGGTCTTTCTGCTATACAGTCAGCTTGGGGAGTTGCCCTGGGAGATATTGACGGAGATGGCCATACAGACTTGCTGGCCTCAGGGAAAAAGAGCCTGAAAAATCATGGAAATGTATTTGGCTTATTCTTCTTTCAGGGAGATGGAAAGGGCAATTGGAAATTTATTGAAAATTCTGGCCTGCCTCAAGATGGTATGTCACAGAGTTGGGGGTTGGTTCTTGCCGATCTTGAAAATGATGGGACCACCGAGATTGGAGGATGCTTTGGAAAAGGTAACACAAAGCCACCTCTATTTTTGAATTTATTAGACAAGCGAAAGGATCTCAACTCCAAAGGTGACTTTGGTCCCAGTGGCTGCATTCGGGTATGGAAAATGTATTGAGTAACGTAAGCGATTTTGCATTTCTACTAACTTAATCAATAAGGGCATGCCGCTGTATAACGGCATGCCCTTTCACTTCATAATCGTTTTGAGCCGCTATTTATGCTACGGCTCCAGGTTCAACAGGAATATATCGTATAATCCGGCGCTGGTATGAATATTACCGCCAAAATTCAGAGTATACTCAAAGTATCCTGTTACAGCTAGGTTGCTATCACCATTCACTGCGATTGCATTACCAATCTCACTGCCTGTGCCATTGAAAATCTCTGACCATATATGTGTGCCAGACGCTGAATATTTAGCTACAAAAGCATCATATCCTAAGCTGGAAAATGCTCCACCGCCAAAGTCCACTGTACCAAAAAATGTCCCTGTAATGATTACATTGCTACTGCCGTCTGTAGTTACTCCCATGCCAAAGTCTGAATTTGTACTTCCGAAACGCCTTGACCATATATGGTTGCCTGAAGCCGAGTACTTCGCAATAAAAATATCA
>JABAOH010100471.1_pt2 | contig 44479 bp, 44 predicted proteins | sample 7062181 | NCBI WGS metagenome assembly JABAOH01 (sample SAMN14538630, study PRJNA623070) | marine sediment metagenome | biome: marine biome [ENVO:00000428]; feature: marine pelagic biome [ENVO:01000023]; material: deep marine sediment [ENVO:00002113]; isolation source: pool of 5 deep marine... | reverse complement strand
AGCTGGACGGGCTCAAGGGCAAGCGCAAGTAAGGAGACACCCAACGCATAAAGGAAAAGTGCCTAGACCATCAAACGGTTACTGGGGGCGCTCGTTCGACTGATGCCATTCGCCCTGGTTACTCCCGGAACAGCCTAGTCAGCGCAGATCGGGTTGGAAACCAAGAAGATCAAGGATACCGATGCACCTAGGATCGACGGTACGACAGACTCACGCGGGAACAGGTGCAGCCCAACAACGTGACAGCCTTGGCGGCCGCCGACGAGATCCTCGGGAGGAGGAGACACCACAGGAGATGCAGCGGTAGAGCTCGGGTAGGTTTACTTCGTAGCCCATTTCCGGTACAGTGGGTTCGCGGACCAGAAAGCGCGACACCTTCTCGGGTGTCATCCTGCCCGCAAAGAAGTTTCACTCGCGGGCTCCCGGACTGGCGCGGCTGCTGCCCACACGGCGGCACGGGCAGCGGTTTGGCTCCGCTTATTCAGTGAAATCCAGACAGCGGTGCGGGATAGGAGGAAGTAGCCGTGACAGAACAACTTGTGAGATTCAGCATCTTTGAAGGTCTGGGACCGGAAGACCTGGCGGCCATCAAAAAGCTGTGCAAAACCAAGAAGTTCCAGAAGGGAGAACAAATCTTCAAGGAGGGCGAACAGGCCACATCCCTGTTTCTAGTATGCGCGGGAGAGATTGAGCTTCGGTCCAGAGTCTCGTACTACAGTGCCACGGTAGAAATCCCCTTCGAAATAAAGGTCCCAAGGGCAGTGTTTGGTTGGTCGGCGGTGACCCATCCCCACAAATACACGTTGTCGGCGTACGCGAAAGAAGATTCTGAGGTGTTGCAGATAAGCCAAGCTGATATTCAACACTTGTGTGAGACAAATATTCGCCTGGGCTACATTGTCATGAAAAACACCGCCCGTATCATTGGTGGACGATTCCAAACGCTGCAGGCAGCGCTGGCCAAAGAGATCCAAGATCGCCTCAGGAGCAAAGATTCCTTAGCCTGAAGGTCGCTCGCGCGCTTTTTACAACGAAGTCCCCCGTGCGGGCATATCTTAGAGTATCTGACAGAGAACGAAGGGAACTGAGAGAGAAGGAGGAAAAGACATGAAAAAGGTTATGTTCGCGAGTGCTTTGGTTTTTCTGGCAGCGTGGCTCACTCTAAGTTTCCAACCGGACTATGGGAGCGGGCTGATTTCACTTGCTGCCGCTGCGGGGTCTGACGCCAAGAGTGTCGCCCGTGGAGGATTGTTATACGACAAGTGGTGGAAAGTTGTTCCGGGGGCTACCACGCCCAAGGGTGACCATCCCCTGTGGTCCCTCCAGACTACCAACACACGGAAGGGAGATACTACGTGGCGCTGCAAGGAATGCCATGGCTGGGACTATCAAGGCAAGGATGGTGCCTACGGGTCAGGCTCTCATCGCACAGGATTCCCCGGCGTGTGGGACGCAGCCCAAAAGAAGGGTGTCGAGCAACTGGCGGCAATCCTGCGAGGATCGGCCAATAAAAAACATGATTTCTCAAAAGTCATGCGGGACCAAGATATCGCCGATCTCGCGAACTTTCTCAACGATGGGCTTGTCGACATGACCAAGGTGATCGACTACACGACGAAGAAGCCGATCGGAGCAGATGCGAGCCGCGGGAAGACGCTTGCCGGTCTTTGCGTTGCGTGTCACGGAGCTGACGGGAAGAAGTTGAACTTCGGTAGCGAGGAAAAGCCTGAGTTCCTCGGCACGTTGGCCAATAAGAACCCGCAGGAGTTCCTGCATAAAGTCCGGATGGGACATCCCGGGAGTGATCCTCCTATGCCTTCGGCGGTGGTTCTGGGTTGGGACATCAAGCAAGCTGTCGATGTGCTCGCTCATTCCCAGACACTGCCGAAAAAATAGCGTTGACCGGCACAGGCTCAAGTCTCTGCCCCGAGCGAGGAGGTAAAGCGGGAGCCAGAACGCCAAGACCAGAAGATTTCGCTGGGGGGCGAACCACGGCCTCGTCGAAAGCCCCCCTTTCCTCGTCTTCCACCAAGACGATAGGAGGGCTTAGGCGATGCGAGGCGAAGATGTGGATCGCCGTGTAATGAGGTGGGGGTCTATTGTCCTCATGGCCGGAGGGATCATGGGCCTGATCCTGGGTGAAGACGCCCATGCCCTCCGGCCCTTCCTCGCCGCCACCGATGCCGCGGTCGTGGCCCCTGGAGAGGTAGAAATAGAGCTCGGGATCGACGTCAGTCGAAATACCCGGGATGATGCTGACGAGACGAGCTACGCCCTGCCGAGTGCCGCCTTCAACATCGGCATCGTAAACCGGTTCGAAATTGATATCGGCACCGGATTCGAGCTCGTGGACGATGACGAAGCGGATGAGACCCTCGGCAGCGTTAGCGATACGGAGCTGACCTTTAAGAACCTCTGGTGGGAGGGTGAGGAGGGGGCTCCATCTTTCGCCACCGAACTCGGCCTCACTTTTCCCACGGCCCGGGAGGAGTTTCAGCCGGATGAGACGCGGCGGGTCGGTGTCACCGGTCTCGTGGCCCTCACGGGAGAGGCCGGACCCCTCCTGTACATCCTGGACCTCGGGGGTGGAGTCGAGCCACACCCCGACGATGCCGATTACGTCGGTGTCTTTCTCTGGGCGATGGCGGCTGAGGTCAGCATCGCCGATGGGATCGCCCTCGTCGGCGAATTCCAGGGGAAGGCAATCCCAGACGCCGACGACGAGGCAACCGCGCTCTTAGGGCTTACGTATACGACGCCAGGTGAACTGAAATTCGATGTTGGCGGCTTCGCCGGCCTGAGCGATGGATCGGACAATTGGGGGATCACTTTTGGCCTGACCTACGCCTTCCCAATTTCTGATAAATAAAAAGGTAAAGACGTCACCACGGCCGAGGGACATGTCTGGCGTACCAAGTGGGGCAAGCCGTTTCCCAATGTGGCAGAGTTGCCCCAGGGGATATCTCCCTGTAAAAAATATGGTCCAGACATGCTCTGCGTCAGAAAACACGCTGCTCTGGGACATGGTTGTCCCAGTTCCCATTTCAGATCCTGTCATGTGCCGCCACCCACACTTGTCTTTCGTCCTTTAAAATTAAGAGATTAAATAATCAACACCTCAGCGGGCCCACAGCGGAGATTGTGGCACTGCCATTGCTCTGAACGACCGTATACTCGTCTGGCTCCTTCTTGAAGAACAGCCAAAGGTTTTTGCGTTGAGTGACCACTCGAGGAGGAGTGCGGCTGTACCCCTCGGACGTGATTCAGGACCGGAGGGCCTCACGATCGGAAATTTGGCAAGCAAGTGATAGGAAGGCTCAATCATGGCCGATCCGATGCGAAGAGGACTCCCCGAAAGAGATTGCCCCTATTTCTGGCGGCAGGCTGACGCGCAGGAATGGGTTATCCCGGGATACTGTCGGGACCTCGCTTCTGGATTCACCAAGGTCCCTGGTTTCTGGGAATACTGGAACCGGTGTACGACTGTGAAGCATATCCTGTGTCGGCAGTATAGACGGCTTCGACGGTAGAGAACGCCCATGCAGCCGGAAGCACGATCATCGCTCAGGAGATCCGCGTGATCCAGGATGGGTTCAAAGAGAGATTCACCTATCCCCGAGACCTCTATCTGGATGCCCCGCGCAACGTCTACTGGGAGATGACTACTGCGTGTGATCTTGCCTGTCAGCATTGTCGGGCCGAGGCCATTCCCCACCGAGACCCCCTGGAGCTCACCACCGATGAAGCGAAAGGCCTGATGCGAGATGTCAAGACCATGGGGAGCATGATGATCTTCACGGGCGGGGATCCCATGAAGCGGCCTGATCTCTTCGAGCTCATCGCGTACGCCCGGGAAATCCGTTTACCCCTCGGAATCACCCCGAGCACGACCCCTACCCTGACTCGGGACGCCGTCCACCAATTCCGGAGGCTGGGGGTGGTCGCCATGGGGGTCAGCCTGGATGGACCTAACCAAGAGGTCCACGACACCTTTCGGGGAGTCCCCGGAACGTTCGAACACTCCTTGAACGCCCTCCAGTGGGCTCGGGAATCCAACATCCCCGTGCAGGTGAACACCACCGTCACTCGTGAAACCCTTCCCCATCTACCCGCCCTCTACCGCCTGTTGCAGGAAGAAGCCTCCCCTCCCGTCCGCCGATGGAGCCTCTTCCTTCTGGTCCCGGTGGGTCGGGGAGCCACGCTGGGACTCCCTTCGGCGGACGACGTGGAGCATCTTTTCACCTGGATCTACTCAATCTCCGGGGATGCACCCTTCCATGTAAGTACGGTGGAGGCTCCACATTTTCGAAGGCACTGGATTCAACGAAAGCTCGAGGAGGGCATGGCCCTCGATGATATCGAGAGACTGGGAAAGACAATGGGCTTTGGGGTCAGAGACGGAAATGGGGTGATCTTCGTCTCCCACAAGGGGGAGGTCTACCCCGCGGGCTTTCTCCCCTATCCCCTCCTCGGGAACGTGCGGGAGAAACCCCTGTCAGAAATCTACCGAAACTCTCCCTGGCTGGCCGAACTCCGGGATATGGACCGGTTGAAGGGAAAATGCGGGCAGTGTGAGTTTCGGTGGATCTGTGGAGGTTCTCGGGCACGAGCCTATGCAACGAGCGGAGACTATCTAGCGGAGGAACCCCTCTGCGTCTACCAACCGGACGGGGGCAAATCCCCGGGAGACCAGCAGTGACCCCCACATCCACTCAGGCTTAGGGGGAACGGCGGTCCAAGGAGGTGACAGTGGAAGAGAACGGCTGTGTTGAATGCGGAGCCAGACAGAAGTGTCTCCTCATTAGCCAGCTCACTCCCGAGGAGATCGAGGCCACGAAAGGGATCCGCCACACCCGGACTTACCAGCCCCGACAAATCCTGTATCACGAGGGGATGCCGGCCCTAGGCATCCACATCCTCTGCTCGGGTCGAGTAAAACTCTCCCGGGGGGCCAATAATGGGCGGCAGCAGATCCTGCGAATTGTGGGTCCCGGAGAGATCTGCGGGGAAGAAGCCCTCTTGGACGGGGCACCCTACACGAATACCGCTGAAGCGCTCGACACCTGTCAAAGTGCCTTCGTAAGGCGCGAGGCCTTTCTCGAACTGCTCCAAAAGCGGGATCGAGTCCTCCTCCCAATCCTCCGTCACGTGTGCCAGGTATTGATAGATACCCAAGTCCGCTTCACCCACGTGGCCCTGAGCGACGCACGAACGCGAATGGCGGCCCAGCTCTTGGACCTCGCAGATCGTTACGGGCAGCCGGGATCAAAGGGAACGATGCTCAATCTGTCTCTACGTCGGGGGGAGCTTGCTGCGTTGGTCGGTCTGAGCCCGGAGACGGCCATGCGCCTTCTGAGCCAATTTCAGCGGGAAGGGCTCTTGGAGGTGCACGGCCGACGCCTGACCCTCAAGTCTCCCGATCGACTCCGGGCCCTGCTGTAAAAAGGACAGGGGGATACCCCCCATCATAAGTAGGCCTCTCCCGGAGACCAGAAGGACTGAAGGGGGCGGGTTCTCTTTTTTGTTTCATACAGAGGTCCGTAAGGTTTTACAGATTTCGACTGGGGCGATCAGGAAGGGTCGCTACCCTCCGGGGATTCCCTCTTTCCTGAGATCCCAAGCTGCCGCATCCGTTTTCGCAGGGTGTTCCGGTTGATGCCGAGAAGCTGGGCCGCCTTGAGTTGATTCCCCCCTGCCCGATCCAACACGGCTTGTAGCAGGGGGCGCTCTACCAGGGAGAGGAGATGCTCGTACAGCTGTCCGTCTTTCTCTCCACCTACGCGTTTGAGCTCTACGCGGACCTCCCGTCCGAGTCCTCCCGGGACGCTAGCGGAATCTTCAGCATGGGGTACGCTGGCCGCCGCCTGCAGGGCTTCAGAGAAATGCTCCGGAAGGATGAGACGCGTCCGGGCCAGAAGGCAGGCTCGCTTGATCACATTCTCCAGTTCCCGAACATTGCCCGGCCAATGGTACCGGAGAAGGCAGTTGAGCGCTTCTGGCGCAACCTCTTTGTGGTCTGCTCCCGCATAGAGGCGAAGGAAATGGTCCACCAAGAGCGGGATATCATCCTGACGCTCCCTCAGGGGCGGGAGCGCAATGGTCACCACATTCAGCCGGTAGAAGAGATCTTCCCGAAAGATCCCTCGCGTCACCAGGGTCGGAAGATCGCGATTGGTGGCGGCAAGGATCCGGACGTCCGCGGTGATAGGGACTTCTCCTCCCAACCGCTCGAAGCGCCGCTCCTCAAAGACTCGAAGAATCTTGGTCTGCAGCGCTGGATCCATCTCTCCAATCTCGTCGAGAAAGATGGTTCCGCTGTCGGCCAGCTCGAATTTCCCGCGCCGGGTGGCGACGGCTCCGGTAAAGGCCCCTTTCTCGTGGCCAAAGAGTTCGCTCTCGAGCAGGTCCTTAGGAATGGCAGCACAGTTGACCGTCACGAAGGGGCCTTGGGACCTCGGGCTGTTCTTGTGAATTGCTTGGGCAATAAGCTCCTTGCCGGTTCCGCTTTCTCCCTGGATGAGAACGGTTGCCCCACTGTCCGCCACTTGGCCCACCAACTTGAAGACCACTTGCATGCCCTGACTCGTCCCCACGATCTCATCCAACTCTTGGCGATCTCTCAGCTGGGCCTTGAGCCGGTTCAGCTCCTTCGTGAGCGTCTTCACCTCTAGGGCCCTGCGAACGAGAAGAGTGAGCTCCTCGAAATCAAAGGGTTTGGTGATATAGTCGTACGCCCCCCGCTTCATGGCCTCCACGGCCGCTTGGAGGCTGCCGAACGCGGTCATGACGATCACGATGGTATCTGGACGGCGTTCGCGGAGTAGGGAGAGGGCCTCAAGCCCATCCACGGTAGGCATCTTGATATCCATGAGGACCAGATCGGCACTGACCCGTTCCGCTGTCTCCACCGCTGCCTTCCCATCCGCGACTGTGAGCACAGCGTACCCCGACCGCTCGAGGGCCTTTTTCAGCGTCCAGCGGACACTTTCCTCATCGTCCGCTACCACAATTTTTGCTCTCAGAGGCTCGGGCATCATCACTCCTCAAACGCTAGAACGCTAGGAAGCTAGGAGGCTCGGATGGACTCCAGTCAATCACACTCTTACGGCCTTTTGGCGTCCTCGCGTTCCAGCGTACTAGCCTCCTAGCCTGCCAGCGCCTTACTGCCGTGCCAGCGGGAGAAAAACGGTAACACCACATCCGCCCTCCTCCCCGTCACCGACCTCGATACTTCCCCGGTGGTCCCCCACGATCCGGTGGCAGATGGCCAACCCGAGGCCGGTCCCCCTCGGCTTGGTGGTGAAAAAGGGATCAAAGAGGTGCTGCCGGGCCTCCGGGGACAACCCCGGACCCTGGTCGACCACCTTAGCCACGGCCACCGACAAACCAAAGCATCGAGGGGAGCGGCGTTCGTACGCAGTCTCTAGGGTGAGCTCCCCTCCCCCGTCCATTGCCTCGGCTCCGTTGCGGATCAGGTTGAGGAAAACCTGCCGGATCTGGTCGGGATCGGCACTGATGGGGGGGACTTGGGGATCATAGACGCGCCGGACTGTGACGTCTCGTCGCATCAACATGGGCTCCTCCAGGGTCAAGATCTCTTCCAAGATCTGATTGACGTTGCACTCCACCAAACGGGGAGGGCTCGGCTGGGCAAACGCGAGCATCCCTTCGACGAGGGCATTGAGCCGGTCGACCTCTCGAACAATGACATCGGTATATTCCTTCAGGGCGGCGGGAAACGATGATTCCGCCTGGAGGAGCTGTGCCGCGCCCCGGACGCCCATGAGCGGGTTGCGAATCTCGTGCGCGATGCCCGCCACCAGCGTTCCGACAGCCGTCAGCCGCTCCGACCGGCGCACTTGCTCCTCGAGTTCACGAATCCGCGTGAGATCCCGAAGAAGCAGGACGGCTCCTCGGGTCTCTCCGTTCTGGTCGGCCAAGAGCGAGGCAATCGCGCTCACCGAGACCTTCCCCCGAGGGTTGAGCACGGTGGCCTCATGTTCTGCATGGGCCCGCCCGGTGTCAAAGGCACGGTCCACGAGGGCCGTGAGCGGGGAAGGATCCCCGAAGAGGCTCGCGACGGGTTTGCCGTGCGCCGTGGCTGCCGACATCCCCAGAAGCTCTTCGGCAGCCGGATTGAGGAAAGCAACCTTGCCCCCGCGGTCGACCACCACCAATCCATCTTGCAAGCTGCCCAAGAGGTCCTCGTAATAGGCTTGCATGTCGCCGAGGACCTGTTGGAGATTTTCCATCTCCCGTCGCTCGCGCACCGGCACCTCCGTTCCCCTCATCCTACCCCGGACGCTTCAGCGCAATCATAACCTAACCAGTTGCGGCGATACAAGCAAACAGCCCTGCAGCGGGCTCCATCCCGCTTCACGCTCAGCCCGAACCGTCTTAACGCACCAGCCACCCGTCCTGCTCATGCCTTGACAGTCCTTTGGCGCCATGGTACAACCCCAGCACTGGCGGCATTGTAAGCGCGGTCGTCGCCCTGTTTGCACCGGTGGCGCCGGCGAGATCCTCACATCGGCAATGACGAGGCGAAATGCCCGCCCCATCCCCCTTATTCAAGTCGAAAGAGGCTTTTGAGGCCCTTTTTCGCCCGCAGAGCGTGGCGGTCATCGGGGCCTCCACTGCGCCAGAAAAACTCGGATACCAGATTTTTAAGAACATCCTTGACGCAGGCTTTCCGGGCACGGTCTACCCCATCAATCCTAAGGCGACCGAGATCCTCGGTCACCCATGCCATCCGGCCATCGACGCAACCCCCGAACAAGTCGATCTAGCCGTCATCATTATCCCCGCGCCACTCGTGGCCGACACCATTCGGCACTGTGGCAAGCGAGGGGTCAAAGGGGCCATCGTGATCAGCGGCGGTTTCAGCGAGATCGGGCCAGAGGGGGAGGTCCTGCAAGGCCAACTCGTCGAGGCAGCCCAGAAGGCCAACGTAGCCGTCATCGGACCAAACTGCCAAGGAGTTAACAACCCACACCATCCCCTCTGCGCCTCTTGGCCCCTCCTCACCCGGCGAGGGGGGGTGGCGATCATCTCCCAGAGTGGGACCGTCGGAGCAGCCCTCATGGACTGGGCTTCTCAGGAAGAGCTCGGGGTGTCCACGTTCGTCAGCCTGGGCAACAGAGCAGATGTTGACGAGGCCGATTTGATCCACTACTTCAGCCAGGACCCCCATACCGAGACCATCGCCATCTACATGGAGGGGGTCAAGGTCGCTCCCAAGTTCTTGGAAGCCGTCCGACAATGCCAAAAGCCCTTGGTCATTTTAAAGGCGGGGCGGACCCCCAAAGGGCGTAAAGCGGCTGAATCCCATACCCGGTCCCTCGCCGGCCGGGACGAGGTATACGAGGGGGCCTTCCGCCAACTCCACATTCATCGGGCGAGCGACCTGGAGCAGCTCTACGACTTCAGCAAGGCGCTCTCCTACCTTCCTCGCCCGAAAGGACCCCGGCTCCTGATCGTGACGAGCTCGGGAGGCTCTGGTATCCTGGCCACCGACATGGCGGAAATGACCGGACTCGATGTCGCGCCGCTTCCCGACGAGATGGCGCGAAGCCTCAGGGATGTGCTGCCCAAGCACTGCATCGTGGCGAACCCTTTGGATCTGACTGGCGATGCCACCGCAGAGATGTACCGGCAGGTGGTCGAGGCTGCCACTTCCCACTTCGACACCGTTGCCCTGATCTTTGGCGACCCGATTCCTGGTGCCTCAGAGGTGGTCGGCAAAGAGCCCCTCCAGCTTGTGATCTATCTCGGAGGGGCAGAGGTGGAGCGGCAAGAGCGACTCCGCTTTCACCGGAAAGGTATCCCGGTCTTTCCGACCCCTGAACGTGGAATTCGGGCCCTGGGAGAGCTCCTCCGATAGGAAGTCCGGATGACGATTGCCATCGGGAAGGCGATTCAGGAAGGCCGAAATCTCTTGGAGCCGGAGGCCTACGAACTGCTTGCACATTACGGGGTTTCTGTTCCCCCTCACCGGTTGGTCAACTCGGACGAACAGGCCGAAGCCGCAGCCACCGAGATCGGCTACCCGGTCGTCGCCAAGATCGTCTCCCCGAATATCTTGCACAAGACCGAGGCGGGGGGGGTCGTCCTGAATCTCACCGAGGGACCCGCAGTCAGGAATGCCTACCGACAGATTACGGACCGGGCCCGCCAGGCCAAGGCCACAGTCCGCGGTGTTCTCATCAGCCGTATGGCCCCGCCGGGCACCGAGGTCATTGTCGGTCTTCTGCAGGACGTCCAGTTCGGCCCCGTGGTGATGTTTGGGCTGGGTGGGGTCTTCGTCGAGGTCTATCAGGATGTGAGCTTCCGGCTCGTCCCTCTCACCAAACAGGATGCGGCCGCCATGATTCAACAGATCAAGGCCTTCCCGTTGCTCCAGGGAGCCCGAGGGAGCAAGCCCGCAGATCTCGAGGGCCTCGCCGATCTTCTCCTGAAGGTCTCAAAGATCGCCCAGGAGAACGTGGAGATTACCGAGATGGACCTCAATCCGATCATCGTCTACGAAAAAGGCTTCAGCGTCGTGGACGCCCGGGTTCTCCTCCACCAAAAAGCCCCTGCCGTCTGACCTGAACACCTCTCCTGGAGAGCACACACTGCGACGAGAGCTTCGTGAGCGTTCCGATGTTCCCCACTGCGCGTGGTGTGGTCTTCCCATCCGGTCTCAGGTATTTTTTCGGGAGGACGACAAGGCGGAGGTACAGGTCTACCACGAGGACTGCTACCGCTTCGGTCTCAAGCTCGAACCGGAAACCATCGGCTGGACGCCTCTGCCCCGTCGTTCCCGGTCTTCGGCATCCCAATAACACGATCTCTCCCGCTATATGGACATCCCGCCATCCACGCTTAGGACGGCGCCGTTGATGTAATTGGCGTCGTTCGAGGCGAGGAAAGCATAGACTCCGGCGATTTCTTCGGGCTGGCCCAACCGGCCGAGCGGAATCCTGCCATTGAGTTGGTTGAGAATCTTCTCGGGCACACTCCCAAGCATATCTGTACTGATGAAGCCCGGCGCGACGGCATTGACACAAATGCCCTTGCCCCCAAGCTCACGGGCCCAGACCTTGGTCATGCCGATCACCCCGGCTTTCGTGGCAGCGTAGCTGGTTTGACCGAAGTTGCCGTAGAGCCCCACCACCGATGATACGTTGATGATCCGGCCGCTTCCCTGCGCGATCATGAACGGTGCAACTGCCTGCGTGCAGTTAAAGGTGCCCTTTAGGTTGACAGAGACCACCGCATCGAACTCCTCCTCGCTCATCCTCGAAAGCTGAGCGTCGAGGACGATGCCTGCGTTGTTGAGCAGAACATCGATGCGCCTGAAGCGTTGATGAATCTTTTCGATCGCCGCTTGCGCTTCCTCGCGCTTGGTCACGTCCGCTCGAAAAAAGACGGGGGTACGCCAACCATTCACCGGGGACGTGATTCGGTCGATGATCTCCCGAACCAGAGCTTCTCCAGCTTCTCGATCCTTGTCGATGATCGCGACGTGAGCACCTTCTTGAGCGAATCGCAGAGCCGTCGCCCGCCCGATTCCCCGTGCACCCCCCGTAATCACGGTGATCTTTCCTCTCAACCGCATTCCCTATCCTCCTCCCCACGCGAAGGAACGAAACCCGCCATCGCCTCTCCCCTCCCCAGACCCCTCATCGGCGGCTCCTCGGGTTTACTACGCCCTGCGGCAATGGGGAGAGATACCGCTAACTACCCAATGCATATTTGATGCCGGCGGTGTCGAGAAGATGGAATAGCGCATCGCAGTACAGAATGATGCTTTGGGTCATGGTTTTCAAGATTTTTGAGCGTCACAGGGGGTGATTTCGGTCAATTTTTTTGATCCGGAGGATACTGGGACAGTAATGCTGTGCCCGAAATCCGTGCGCGGCATCTTCGGCTTTCTATACAGCGATCTGAGCAGTGGTTGTCAACTGGTACCTCAGCCGCCCTGGCGTCAACCGAGACTCATGTCTTAAGGGGAGCCCCAGCTGCGGCCAGTGGAGTGGGGAGGGCTTGCTCGCCGTCTTGGTCACCAGCTCGTTCTTTCCCCGACAATCAATCCCGCAAAAACCGCTGTTCCCGCTCTTTCATCTCCGGGACACCCTGCAAGTCGAACACGTGCTTCATCGGCACCACCAGGTGATCGACCTCATAGATGCCCCCGTCGTGCTGAATCTTGCCCAGCACTTCTTCCATGGCCCGGATGGCGGCGCGCAGCGGATGGTTTGCGTAGACGACCATTTTCACCTTACCGAGCTCTTCAATGCGTTTTTCCGTAAGGCTTGGATAAGTGGTCGGGACCAGAACCAATGGCGCCCTCGCCCCCCACTGCTTCACAAAGTCGATTATCTCTCCTGGGTCGGATGACTTCGAGTGGATCAGAATCGCATCTGCGCCGGCGTCCACATACCGATTTGCCCGCCTCTGGGCTTCTTCCTGCCCCCAGCCGGCAATGAGCGCTTCGACCCTGGCAATGACCATGAAAGCCGGGGAGCGCTGCGCGGCCTTGGCTGCCTCGATTTTGCCGGCAAACTCGTCGACTCCAGCGAGCACCTGGCGACCTCCGGGAAGGAGGCTGTTATCTTTGGGATACTTTTTGTCCTCGAACGTGATGGCGGCAACACCCACGTCCTCAAAACGCTCTACGGCGTAGAAGACGTTATTGGCATTGCCATAGCCGGTATCCCCGTCGACCACGAGAGGAATCGAGGTCACCTCGACCATACTTCGAGCCACCTCAAGGTACTGAGTCATGGAGAGAAGGCTGGCATCCGGGATGCCATGCGCCGCCGAAATCCCCAAACTGCTGGACCAAATACCATCAAACCCAGCCCGCTCCACGAGTTTCGCCCCCAGCCCATTGTGCGCGCCGACGATCCGGACCAGCCCGGGCCGGGTGAACAATTCCCTCAGCTTTTTCGCCTTAGACATATCTGCGCTCCCTCCCGGAATACAGAATTAGCAAGATGGGTCCTAGGGCTGAGTCCCCACGCCGGAGAACCTAGGCCCTCATGGCGGGCAGTGATCTCAGGGTTCTACTCCTGACGCTTCGAGTTGTTTGTGTAATTTCTCTATTTCTCCTCTCGCATAGATCAGGACTTTCACGCCAAGTTCCTTCGCGTGCTTAGCATGCGTCTCGTTGTCATCGACATAGAGGATCTCTTCAGGTTTGACGCCGGACGCTCTGATCATCACCTCCGCAAACCCTTTGTCCTTTTTGCTGAGGCCGTGCATAAATGAATAGACTTCGACATCGAACAGATTCCGAAACGGATATTTTTCCTCAAGAAAATCGATTCTACTCTTGATGTTTCCGGAAAAAGCCAAGAGCTTATATCTGCTTTTCAGCAGGGTGATCAACTTCAGGATGTCTTCATCTATTATGTACGCACTATACCATTCCCGCTTGATCAATTGCGCGTCGTAAGTCTCCGGCAAGTGGCACTGTGCCCAGGCCCAAAACTCGGCATCATCAATGACTCCCCTTCTCAGTTCAATGCTCTTCGGAGAAACCAACAGCTCTAAAATAAGGTCCTTCCTATAGCCATGCCCTTTGGACAATTGCTCCGCTGCGACGGAATTCCCTTCGGAGAAAAGAACTCCCCCAAGATCAAATGCAATTGCTTTGATCATGGGTCTGTTGCATCCTTCAGACCTCATCGAGCCTCTGCTGGATTTGGTTCACGAGACATTCTGTTTCCGATCACTCTTTGTCCTTGTCAAGCCCTTCGGGTTCGCATAGTATGCCTAGCGTCGGTCACACTCAATCATTAAACCACAGTCAGAATCGAGTCTCTCGAGAATCCCCACCATGAAGAACTTCCTGAAAAGTCTATTCGGCGCGCGACATGAGCAGATTCAGACAGAACTCGACGAATATCTCGATAACCTGAACGCCATCACCCTGGACATGCGCAAGGCAATTCTAGCTTATCTCGGCCAGAATATGGAGCAGTTTCTCCATGTATTTGAACGAATCAACTCGTTGGAAAACCGTCTAGACATGCTACGACGCAACATTCAGGAGAAAATTTATGGACACCGACTGCTTCCCGATACGCGCGACGATGTTTTGACATTGCTCGAGACGGTGGACAAGATCCCGAATCGCATCCAGGCAGTCACTCGAGAGATGCTATTGCAGCNNAATTTAGACGATCTGGCGGACCGGGGTGTCCAAATTGTGCAAGTGTTAACCCGGGTGGCCCACGCATTTCTGAACAGGCCTCATCACGTCAGAGAAGGGGCAAAGCAACTCTCGCAGCACGAACATGCGGGGGACTTAATCGAACAACAGGCGCTGAAGCTGATCTTCGAGGATGCGAGCCTGGAGTTAGCCGAAAAGATGCAACTATACCACTTCGTGGACCGCTTGGGTTCGATCTGTGACATGGCCGAAGATGTGGGGGACCGGCTCATGATTTGGGCTATCAAGCGGCTGTTTTAGCCATGGTGCTTGGACTATCGAGCGGCTTATTTTTGGGTTGGACCCTGGGCGCCAATGACGCGGCCAATCTCTTTGGCACGGCAGTCGCCTCGCACATGGTCCGGTTCCGCACCGCAGCAAAACTGGCCGCCCTCTTTGTCATGCTGGGCGGCGTGGTGGTCGGACCGGCCGCCATGGAGACGCTCGGCGACCTGGGGCAGATCGAACTACTGGCGGGCGCCTTTACGACCGCCCTCGCGGCGGCGGCGGCCATTGCGGCCATGACTCGATACGCGATGCCGGTCTCTACCTCGCAAGCCGTAGTCGGCGCCCTCCTCGGCTACCGCCTGTTCCAGCATGGCAGCCTCGATGCTGCAACCTGGGACTTACTGCGGACTATCGTTCTCACCTGGGTGGCCTGCCCAATCCTCGCTGCAATCGCCGCATTCGTTATATATAAGGTAATGGCCTGGGTGTTTGGCCAATTGCCCATGCCCCTGTTCGTGCTCGACCGCTGGTTGCGTTTCGGCCTCCTTGCCGTGGGGTGCTACGGAGCCTGGGCTCTGGGCAGTAACAACATGGCGAACGTCGTCGGGGTCTATACACGACTCGACCTCTTCGATCCGTTGCGGCTCGGGCCCTGGGTGCTCTCCCAGTCCAGGATTCTGGCCTTGCTGGGCGGCTCGGCCATCGCACTCGGCGTCGCGACGTATTCTTACCGTGTCATGCTTACGGTTGGGCGGGACCTGGTCAAGCTGGACGCCGTAACGGCATTCATCGCGGTCCTCGCCGAAGCGATGGTGGTGGATTTTTTCGCTCATTCCTGGGACTTCGGCGGCTTCATCCTGCCGGCCATTCCGGTCTCAGCGACGCAGGTGCTGGTCGGCGCAGTCGTCGGTATTGGACTTGCCCGCGGTATCCAGACCATCAAGGGGCGCGTGCTACTCCACATCATCGTGGGGTGGGGCACGACGCCGCTCGTTGCCGCTCTCCTTGCCTACGCCCTCCTCCCCGTCGTCCTGCGGTTCACCTGACCCGAGCGACCGGGAAAAAGAGGGCAAAGAAGGTAGGCTGAATCTGGCGGCCTTGCGCGGAGGGAGAAATGGCCGGAGCGGGCCTATAAGCCGGGTTCTGTATTCGCCCGAAGGCGAACGGTGGTCATTCCTCTGGGTCCCGCATTACTTTGGGACTCTAGCGGCCTACCCGTTCCGCCTGCCTTTCGGGCAAGAGAGCGGGCCACTCTCATCCTCGCCCTCGCTCGATGAGCGACCACCAGGAAGCGGAACCTATTTGGCCTTGCTCCGGGTGGGGTTTGCCAAGCCAGCCCGTCACCGGACTGCTGGTGCGCTCTTACCGCACCTTTTCACCCTTACCCCGCGGACAGCCTCTTTCGAAGAAAGAGAACAAAGGCTACCGGCGGGGCGGTATATTTTCTGTGGCACTTTCCCTGGGGTCGCCCCCGGTGGGCGTTACCCACCACCCTGCCCTGCGGAGCCCGGACTTTCCTCCCCGATCAGAGATCGGAGCGACCACCCGGCCCACTCCGGCCACCCATACTATACCCGCCCTCGCCCCGCATGGCAAGGAAAGAATCCGTACGAAACCCCTTCAATCTGGACTTGAGAGGGACACTTCGTTAGAGTCACGAGGACGGGAGGATCTCGATGAAGTGGGTCGTCGTGGCAACCATCTTGGCCTTTTTCCTCCTTCTCGGCATCCGTCTGCTGCGGCGCCTCACGTTAGGGAACGCCACGATTCATATCGCCCACATGAAATCCAAAACGGAGGCCATTGCGGTCGCCAGGGTCTTACGGGGGGTGAAAGGTGTGGTAGAGGTCCGGGTGGACCTGGAACAGCACCTCGCCAGGATTACCTATAGAAAAGGCCAGGTAGAGGTGGAAGACATGCTCCGGGCCTTGCACGGCGCTGGGTTTTGATCAGGAATGAAAAAGGGAATTTCGAGGACTGAAAGAGACCTGCGGCCCCGAGACCGGCCCGTGGCCAGGTTGAAAGGGCTGCCGAATCCTGCTACAGTAGCGCTAGTGCCGTTTCAACTTCTTATGCCGACTTCGTCGCTAGACACGCCAGCGACCGTTGTAACAGGGTACGCCGCTTAAAATTGCCTCATCACACTGGAACGGCACTAGCCTGCACGCGGAGGATTTCGAGCATGAAGGTCATCATCCGCCGCCCCCGCCGGGAGGTCGAAATGTCCGGGAGCCGTCGCGTGAAGGATCTGCTGCAAGAGCTTCAGATCAACCCGGAGACGGTCCTCGTCGTCCGGGGTGCGGAATTGCTCACCCCGGACGAGGTCGTCAAGGAAGGAGAGACCGTGGAAGTCGTCCCGGCCATCTCGGGAGGGTCGGACGATGAAGTGTAGAACCTGCACCGCCAAGGCGGTGATCGAAGTCAGGCGGCATAACGCAGCCTTTTGCAAGGGTTGTTTCATTACCCACGTGGAGCGCCAGGTTCAGAAGACGATCGACACTGAGAAGATGCTCTCCAAAGGTGATTCGGTCCTGGTGGCGGTCTCAGGGGGCAAAGACAGCCTCACCCTCTGGGAAGTGCTGCATCGCTTGGGTTACCACACCACTGGCCTCCACATCGCCCTGGGGATTGAGGACTATTCCCCACTTGCACTAGAGAAAGTCGAGGCGTACGCCAAGGGTCAAGGGCTCTCCCTGATCGTCACCGACGTGAAGGCGGAATACGACTTCACCATCCCGGAATTGGCCCTCTTTACGCCTCGCGTTCCATGCTCCGCCTGCGGCCTCAGCAAGCGCTATCTGATGAACCGGGCGGCCCTCGAGGGGGGGTTTAACGTGCTGGCCACTGGGCACAATCTGGACGATGCCGCCTCCACCCTCCTGGGAAACCTGCTTCATTGGCAGACGGAGCAGCTCGGCCGAATGAGGCCAGCCATGGAAGCGACCCATCCGAAGTTGGTGAAGACCGTCAAACCTTTGGTCCGCCTCACCGAACGCGAAACGTTGGCATATACGATGTTACGAGGGATTGACTATCACGAAGACGAGTGTCCCAACTCGGTCGGGGCGACGTCCCTTTTGTATAAGGACTTGTTGAACCAGCTCGAGCACGCCTCACCGGGGACAAAGCAGAGCTTCTACTTCGGCTTTCTGAAGAAGGGTCACTCGGCTTTTCTTGCCACCAAAACTGAGGGCATTAAGCTCAATGAGTGCGAGGTCTGCGGCCAAGCGACAACGACTGAGGCCTGCGCTTTTTGCCGAATGATGGAGCAGGCACGGCGGGCGGCACCACCTCGGAATCTGTGAACCTCTGCCCCGCACCCCTCGATTTTCATCCCTCCCAGGCCCGTGTTTCGATGGCAGCGCCCCGAGGAACGCGAAATCGTCGTGCAACAGATGCCATGCGTTTGCGGCTTTTCGAAATCCTGTAGACTGTGCTACGGTGCGGTGATGACGGGTCGGATGGAAAGGCAGGGAAACGACGGGGAGAACCGGAAGCGGTAGACCACAGGAGAAAAATTGGATGCTCCCTAAGGTGGCCATCGGTCGACATTGTGTCGCGCAGTCCACCAACTTGGAGAATTACGAGCCCTTCGTCGGGGATGGTTTAATCCAGGAAATCAGAGGGCTGGCCACCGAGCTATCGAGGGTCCGCCTCTGTCACATCAACAGCACCGTGGCAGGCGGAGGGGTGGCTGAACTGTTGGGACGCCACATCCCACTCCTGCAGGCCCTCGGCTTGCAGGCCGACTGGCGTTTGATTCACGGCGACCGTGATTTTTTCAAGGTGACCAAAGGCTTCCACAATGCCCTGCAGGGGGGGTGGTTTCCATTCTCCAAAGAGTTTCAAGAAACGTATCTCGACCACAATCGGGATAGCGCCCGGCTGCTCGAGGAGGACTACGACGTCTACATAGTCCACGACCCCCAGCCCGCCGCGATCCGCCACTTTGCCCGCACCCGGAAAGCCGTGTGGATCTGGCGCTGTCATATCGACAGCTCGGAACCCGAGCCTGAGGTCTGGTCCTTCTTACGCCCCTTTATCCAGGAGTACGATGCCGTGGTCTTCACCCTGGAAGAGTTCTGCCCACCGGACCTCCGGGTCGGCCACGTGGCTTTCATCCCTCCGGCCATTGATCCCCTCAGCACAAAGAACATGCAACTGCCCGAGGAGATCTGTCGGCGCGCTCTGGCCGACTCCGGCCTCGACATGCAGCGCCCCATCCTCCTTCAGGTCTCCCGGTTCGACCCCTGGAAGGACCCATTGGGCGTGATCCGGGTCTATCGTCTGGTCAAGGAGGTGAGGCCGGACGTCCAGTTGGCCCTCGTCGGGTCCATGGCGGGGGATGATCCGGAGGGGTGGGCGCTCCTCGAAATTGTGAACGAGGAGGCGGTGAAAGATCCAGATCTGTATGTCTTTACTAACCTGACTGGTGTGGGGAACATGGAGGTCAATGCCTTCCAGCGCGGGGCTGACCTGGTAATCCAGAAATCGCTCAAAGAGGGCTTCGGTTTGGTGGTCTCGGAAGCCTTTTGGAAAGGAAAAGCCGTCGTGGCCGGCAAAGCGGGAGGGATTCCCATGCAATTTCCTCCCGAGTATCGGCGCTACCTGGTCGAAAGCGAGGAGGATTGTGCGGAGAAAGTGCTCAGTCTTATCGAGCATCCGGGAGTTCGAGCGGCATTTGGCCGTGCGGGGCGAGAGAGGGTCCGGCAAGAGTTCCTCTTGCCGCGGCTTGCCCGTGACGAGCTCGCCATGATCCGGGAGGCCCTGGACAGTAGAGCCACCGCCAGGAGAGGGTGAAGCAGACCCGGCATTGCACGTGTTTGAAAGAGTGGACCTCGTTGGGAGGATGATCATGCGGAGGGGACCTTTTGAGTCAGGTGAGAAGGTCCTGTTAATAGATCCAAAGGGACGCAAGTACCTTCTCACACTCCGGCCCCACGACAAATTCTCCACACACCTGGGGACTATTCCCCACGGCCAGATCATTGGATCCGATGAAGGGGCCGTCCTCCGTGCCTCTGGCGGCGCCGCCTTTGTCGCCTTTCGCCCGACCTTTGCCGAGTACGCCCTCAAGATGAAGCGAGGGGCCCAGGTCCTCTACCCGAAAGACATCGCCACGGTCCTGATTTGGGGGGACATCTTCCCCGGCGCCACTGTGGTCGAGGGAGGCGGTGGCTCGGGAGCCCTGACCATCGCCTTGCTCCAGGCAGTGGGGGAGAAGGGACAGGTCGTCACGTATGAGGTTCGGGAAGACTTCCTGCGGCAGGCCAGGACCAATGTCGAGGCCTTTTTGGGGAAGGTGCCGCACTGGGTGCCGAAACTGAAGGATATCTATGAGGGGATCGAGGAGGCATCGGTGGATCGGGTGGTTTTGGATCTGCCGGAGGGCTGGCAGGCGGTCCAGCATGCGTCCCAGGCGCTCAGGCCCGGGGGATTGCTCGTCGCCTTTTTTCCGACCGTGCCTCAAGTACAGACGATGACTGAGGCCATCGAGTCAGAGCCGCGCATTCGGCTCCAGGAGGTCTTCGAGATGGTGCAACGCCCGTGGCAGGTCAAAGGCCCAAGCGTGCGCCCGGCCCTTCGCATGGTCGCCCACACCGGATTTTTCGTCGTCGCCCGCCGCCTGAGCGTGGGATAACTACCCTCTTCTCCTCCTCCCTCATCGGCGATACCAAACCTGTCTTGAGCAACCGAGCCCTCGATTTAACCTCCACCCTGACCCTCGGGTGCCCGACCAGCAAAACGTCCCGAATCTCAAGCTGGGCCGCTTTTTCGCCCCTTCAGGAAATGGGTTCGCACCTCACCCTTTCCCTTCACATAGAATTCGCCGCGCTCTTCGAAAAGATATTTATCTCGCAGTCGCGCATACGTGCTTTCGATGACTTGGATACACCCAGGAACGCCAAAGCTTGCCATCTCCCAGGCCGTCCCCACCGTTTCGCCCCAGAGGTCATAAATGAACCTGGTGGTACCGATCACGCCCGCGACCACCGGACCGCTGTCGAGCCCTATCCGTAGCCTGAACGTCTCTCGGCTTGGCGCTTCAAAGCGCACGATTTCTTGCTGCATCGCGAGCGCGAGATCGGCCATCACATCGACGTGGTCGGGACGTGGAATAGGGACTCCGGCCGCCACCATGTAGGCGTCACCAACTGTCTTGATCTTTTCCAAGCCGCGTTGTTGCACCAGGACATCAAACCGCGAAAAAATCTTGTTGAGCAGCACAACCATTTCCGCTGGAGACATGCTGGCGGTCAGCCGGGAGAAATCGTGGAGGTCGGCAAACAAGATGGTCGCCTCTGGAAAGCAATCAGCGATAACTCCCGGATCGGATTTCAACCGTTCAGCGATGGATTTGGGAAGGATGTTCAGCAACAGTTTTTCCTCAGCCGCGCGGGCAGCGAGCAATTGTTGCTGAAGTTCGATGGCCTCTGCCAAGTTTAGCTCGCGTTCCACCAGAGCGGCCAGGTCTCGCAACAATTCATGATCCGCTTCATCAAGCTGCCGCGGTTTCTGGTCGACCACACAAAGGGTACCAACCTTGAGACCCCGCGGTCCGCGGAGGGGTTGTCCGGCATAAAAGCGAATCCAAGGCTCGCCAGTGACCAGCGGGTTGTCGCAAAAACGTGTATCCAACTGCGCGTCAGGGATGATCAGCGTTTCGTTCCCCAAAATGGTGTGGCCACAAAAGGAGACTTCTCGAGGCGTTTCGGAAACGGGTAATCCATAACAGGACTTGAACCACTGCCGGTCAGCATCGATCAGCGCCACGAACGCTATCGGGACCTCAAACAGCCGCATCAGCAGCCGGGTGACTCGGTCGAATCGCTCCTCTTTGGGGGTATCCAGGAGCCCCAGCTCGCGAACGGCCGCTAAGCGGTCGTCTTCATTCATGGGCAATGGCGCCTTTTCCATGTCAGGTCAAAGGATTTGGAGATTCGATCACTGGTTCCCTTCCCCAGCAGTATTGAGTATCTCCTCTTTAAGTGTCAACACCCTTTGGTGCAGCGAAGAATTCTCGACCTCCTGGGCCAGGGAAGCAGCCTGCTGGATATACTGGAGTGCGACTTCCCTCTCGCCCCGCGCCCAACTGCTACGGGCTGCGCGAAAAAATCTCTCCGCACCCGGACCCTTGTGACCGGCGGCACGATAGGCCTCGCCCGCTCGCCCTAAGGCCCGGGCCATTTCGGGATAGCGGCCGACCTGTTGCCACAGCCGGGCCTCGCGATCAAAGGCGGCGGCTGCCGCTTCCGTTTTCTCTTCGAGGAGATCAATACTGCCCGCCAGCCTTGCTGTTTCTGCCTGCAAGGCATAATCGGAAAGGGCGTGCATTTCTTGCTCCGCCCTGGCCAGGGCACTTGCCGCGCGTCCGGTATGGCGATCATCAACAGCAACATTCCCTTGGAGCACCGCCACCTGTACCCGATGGCTTCGGCTGGGGGTTGAGGCCGGGTCCGTTAGGACCCGCTCTGCCAGGGACAGCGCTTCCGCGCGCCGCCCTTGTTTGTAGGCCACCTTCGCCTCCAGGAGCCATACGTCTGCAAGATTCTGTTTGGCCCGTCTAAATTCGCTTGCCGCCTCGTGCAATAATTCCCAGGCACGGTCGTACTGCCCCACCATGGTCAAACACACTCCAAGGTTATAGGCCGCGTTGCCAATTTCCGTCGCCTCGTCCAGCATTCGGGCCCGCTTCAACGCTCGTCCATAAAGGGTGATAGCCCGCGGCATCGATCCACGCTCAAAAGCCGCTCGTGCGATCCGCGTCATCCGCGCCAGTTCCGCATCGCGCGGTGGAGTCGGCAGGGGCTTCGGCGAAGCGCACCCTATCAAGAGCACCAGAAGAAGCGTGCTCGAGCCACCCCAGGTCCCCTTGCTCACGGCCGACTTCCCTCTACCTGACCCGGCGGAATACGCGGGCTGGGGTCCGCGAGATCCATGTATCCTCGGAACAGCCAGTGTCTCTGCAAGCCGGCAAGCAATTTCTCCAACTCGCCTAACGTCTGCTGCGCCTGCAATACTAAACCGGGCAAATCCTTTGCTTCGGTGGCAACCGTATCCGTGATTTCCGGTAATCGCTCCGTACCCTGCTGAAGACTTCTCAAGACAGTGCGCAAGTCCTCCAGCGACCGATTGGCCTGCGTCAACAAAGTCTCTGCCGCGTCCGCAACCGTCGACTCTGTCAGCAACTTACCGACTGTGCCCTGCCCCCGTTCGAGGCCGGCGGCAACTCTGTCCATCCGCGAGACCAGTTTTTCCAAGTCGCTCTGTGTTGTTTGCAGTCCGGCGCCCAGCTTCTTCCACTCCTCGAGAGCCAGTCGGGCCGTCCTGAGAACGGGGAGGACTTCCTGACGCACCTCGTCCAGCATGTTTTCCATCACGCCGGGAAGTTCCTCTGCGGCCGTGGCCGTGATGAAGGCGTCCTTCTTCGGCAGGGGGTCACCTTTTCCTCTGGTGATCTCCAAGTATGCGTCCCCGGCCACACCGAAGACCTTCTTGATGCTACCAATCGAATCGGTTCGCACAAACCGCTGGAAATCGGCGCGGATCTGGATCCGCGCCCGAAGACGACCGGCCTCATCCACGCGAATGTCGTCCACCGATCCGGCGGAGATGCCCAGGATAAAGACCTCGCTCCCGGGGCTCAAACCGAAGGAGCCATCTTCGGGAAGAAGGACCTGCAAGGTGAATCGCGGGGAAAACCACCGCTGCGCGCGTCCCGTGAAGAACACCGCGGCGATGACCACCGCCACGGCAATCAGAACCATCACCCCGGTCAGCTCGTTGACGTATCGAAATTTGAAACGCCTTTCCATCACGCTTCCCTCTCCATGGTGTGCATCTGCGAGCCAAACATCTTACAGCGCGCGCTCGGACGGAGACCGGCGGTCCCCCAGACTTGCGGGTCCACGCTCGTCCAGAGCACCGCGGCGCCGCCTCTGCGTGCGTCGTGCACCGCATTCACTAAGGTAACGATGATGTCCGCATACACGCCCCGGGTTGGACTCTCCAGAATGATCAGCACCGGCTTGCCGAGGAAGGCACGCACGCACGCAGCCTTCGCCAAATCCTGGCGTCGCACCTTGTCGGGTCGTCCTCGTGGCAGGCCTGGCAGGCCAAATATCCTTGCTAGACTTGCCGCCTCGCGCACGATCTCGCCCTCATCTCGCGACGAGTGATGCCGCTGCGCCAGTGTGACGTTTTCGTCCACGCCGAGGTCCGTGATCCAGCCGCCGTCCTCAAAGACGCGACCGATTGTTCCTCGCTGCTTGGCCGCATGATCTGCCGACATCGTCTGCCAGTCTTCGTTCAAAAACAACACCCTCCCATGGCTCGGCAGTACCAGCCCCTCGGCGGCATCGGCGAGGGGGAGTCGTCGGTGTTCCCGCTCCAAACGTAACAGGAGAAGATCACCCGGCTGCAAGCTGAAACAAACATTCCAAATGCCAGATTCGTACACGGAATGAGACTCAACCGTCACGTCGTCGAATTGCAAAATGGGCTCAGACGCCATCAGGATCGCCGCCTCCGCCATCACCAGTAGGTCAAGAGCGAGATCACAGCAGTAATTACAAACAGGGCTAACAGGGAACGACCCAGCGAACGCTTCGTAGCCAGTGGCACATCGGTGAGGGTGGCCACCACGCCTAGTCCTTCCGTCGAGCAGATGGCGCTGGTCACCATCGCGGGCAGTATGCTTTTGGTCAAGATGTTCACGACATCGACCGGACGAATGGACTTGAAAACGCTCGCCAGGAAGCTCGTGAGATCAAGGTGGGTGATCCCCATCAATGCCCCGAACGCGTACCCACTGCCAAATGCCCCCACAATGAAAAACACGGTCAAACACAATGCCGACACCGCCATTGCCATCACCCGCGGCATCACCAGGAACACGAATGGGTCAATGCCCTGTGCTTCGAGCGCGCGTACTTCTCCGGAGAATTTCATGATCCCCAATTCGGTGGTCATGGTGCTTCCCCCGTTCACGATTGCGACGAAATTGGCAAACAACGGTCCCAATTCGCGCGCCACAACCACCACGAGTAAGGGGCCCAGGAGTTGGGTATGGCCAACCTTCCCAACCCACAATTGGATCTGCACCACGACCAGGATACCGACCAAAATGGCAACAGCAAAAATGAAGCGAAGCGACTTGACGCCGGTTAAGAAAACTTGCCTTGCAAAGACTTGCCGTACGGTCCGACGCCAATGACCCGGCTGTATTCCCACGAGGAGCACGGTCCCCAGGACTGCCGCCAAATATTGAAGTCCTCGGCACTGCTCTCGCGCAAAGCTTCCTACGTCTGCCAAACTTTTCATGCAAAAATGCAGCATGGCCGTCCTATAGGGAGTGTGGATATGCCATTCCAGCACTTTCACTAAGGAGCCAGGAGTCAAATCCGGGGAGACTGCCACCGAACCGATGAGACCGCCCGGTACTAAATCTCGACGATACGGGTGGAACGGGGGAGGTTGTTGCGGCTCAGCTTGGTCGGGCCCTCAGCTCTCTTCTTCGAGAATTTCGACTCGGCACGGGGCGGACTTTTGGAAGGCCTCGGCGTCGGCTTTCGAGCCAACGATGGCCCCGAAGTGCATGGGGATAGCGACCTTGGGCTGGATGACCTTGGCCGCCTCCACCGCCTCCTGAGCGGTCATGACGTATGTCCCGCTCACCGGCACAAGGGCCACATCGACCCCTTTCGCCGCGGCCATCTCCGGAATCGGATCAGTATCCCCCGTATGGTAGATCCGCTTCCCGTCGATGGTCACGATATAGCCCACGCCCGTCCCCTTGGGGTGAAAAGGATTTCCGGGAGAGCGAAACTTGTCCACGTTATATGCCGGGACCGCCTCGACCTCGATTGCATCCAGTTCCGTCTTCTGACCCGCCTCCAGACTCCGAACCTCTTTCACCGACAGGCCCTTGAGCTGTCCCTGGCACGCCGGAGGGGCAACCACCACGGTCTGCGGACCAATCACCTTTTTCACGTCGTCCGCACTCAGGTGATCAAAGTGGTCGTGGGTGATGAGGATCAGGTCAGCCTTGGCTGGTGATCCGGAAAGTTGGTAGGGGTCAACATAGATGACTTTCCCCTTCGTGATGCGAAAGCTATCATGCCCCAACCATGTAATCTCGATCCCCTCATAATTCAGCATAACGTCCTCCTTTCGGGTTCATGGTTCAGAGTTCAGCGTCTGTAAAATTTCGAATTTCGACATTCGAATTTCGACATTGCTTGGTCGTCGGTCATCGGTCGTCGGTGTTCCCGAAGACTTCGTGGTAGATCGCGTGGACCCGAGAGGTATGAGCCGCGAAATCCTGGAGAAAACGCTCGCCGAGTGGAACATCCCCTGTCCGGGCGTATCCCAAGCGCCGCGCCAGCTTCTCAAGCTTGGCAGGAGCCCTCGGAACGGTATTGACGGAGAGATCGGCCACGATCCGCAGCCGGTTTTCCACCATCCGCAGGAACCGGTAAGACTCACGCAAGCCCTGATACTCCTCGACAGAGAGCATTCCCTCCCGGTGCAGAGCATCCAACACGCACAGTGTGTTTGGCTCCTGGACGGCTTTTCGGTTTCTACCGTGAAGAAGCTGCAGATATTGGACAATAAACTCCACCTCGACGATTCCGCCCGAGCCCAGTTTCAGATGGAGATCCGCGCCCGGCTTGACGCGCTCTTCCTCCATCCGGTGTCGCATGGCATCAATCCGCTGGGCCAGATCTTCAGGGAACGGTTTCTCATAGACGAATGTCTGCACCAGACCGCAGATCTTCCGGCCTAACCTCTCGTCTCCCGCCACGACCCTCGCCTTGGTGTATGCCTGTCGTTCCCAGATCTCGGCCCACCGTTCGAAATGATCCTCGAAAGCTGCGACCGATTGTGCGAGAGGCCCCTTGCTCCCCCCCGGCCGGAGCCGGCTGTCTACTCGATACGCCGAGCCCTCCCGGGTAATGACGGTCAAATTCTTCATGACCCGGTCCGCTAGCTTGCTGAAAAATTCGATGGGGCTGACCGGGCGAGCGGCTCCCCCGATGATCTCGCCTTCGGTGACAAAGATGAGATCCAGGTCGGAGCTGTAATTCATCTCAGCGCCTCCCAGCTTTCCGAGCCCGAGAATGGTAAACCCCTTTTGCTCTGCCACGCCGTAGCGGACTCCGACTTCTTCCCACGCCATTCCCAACGCGCCGGTGAGACATACTTCTGCGAGCTGAGTGAGTTCCGCCTGCGTGTCCGTGAGATCCACCTCGCCCAGGACGTCTCGAATTCCGATCCGGAGTTCCTCGACCTTCTTGAACCGGCGCAGGGCATCCAATTTCCCACTTCCCACCGGTGCCGCCTGCAAGGTCTCCTGAAGCTCCCGGAGCATCTCTTGATGGAACTTGCGGTGGCTCAAGCTCGCTGGGTCCAGGAGGAGATCGATGAGCTCGGGATGCTGAATCAGGGTGTGGGCAAGGAAGTCACTCACCCCGAAGAGCCGAAAGAGGAGGCCCAGGGTCTCGGGCTTCTCGGCCAGGATGGAAAGAAACACCCCTTGAGCCCCCATTGCCGCCACCTGCCGTTCGAAGTGATTGAGGGCCATATCGGGATCCGGGGCCTCTCGGAGGGCTTTCATGAGATGGGGTGCCACGTGAGCCAGCGCCCACCGCCCCGCCTTGCTGTAGTGAGCGAACGGGGGCCCGTCGCGCAGGAGCTGGAAATTGCGATAGGCTCGCTCGAGATCCTCAAACCCGATCTCCTGTAAACGATCCCGAATGTCACTCGCTGGGAGGGCTCCCTCGAAGAAAAGAACAATTTCATCCTGCTCGACTCGAGTGGCTGGCCCCTCCTCTTCCCTAAAGAAGGCATCGTAGACACGACGAACCGCCTGGGTGTGCGTCCGGTAGTCTCTCAAGAAGTCCTCTACCGGCTTGGCTGCCACCTGGCTGCGATACCCCGAGCGCCGGGCCAGATGAAAGAGCTGCCGGTGATCTTCGGGAATAGTATGCGTTTGGAGATTGTGGAGAATCTGAAGCCGGTGCTCCACCGTCCGGAGAAAGACGTACGCCTTCACCAGGGCCGCGCAGTCTTCATCGGACAGATAGCGCCGCTCCGCCAGCCGGTGCAAGGCCCTCACCGTATTCGCTCCACGGATCCAGGGATCCCGCCCTCCGTGTAAGAGCTGGAAGGCTTGTACGATGAATTCGATCTCCCGGATACCCCCAAAGCCCCGCTTCACGTCCCGGTGGAGCTTCCGGTCCTGCCGGAGACTCTGCTCGATTCGCTCCTTCATGGCCCGGACTTCCTGAACCGCCGTCTGATCCACGTACTTTCGATAACTGAAGGGGACAATCATCTCGAGAAATCTTCGGCCCAGCCCCCCGTCTCCCGCCACCGAACGGGCCTTGATCAAGGCCTGCCGCTCCCACGTCTGCCCCCACGATTCGTAATAGATCTCGTAGCTCCGCAGGGAAAGACACAGATCCCCTTGGCGCCCACCAGGGCGGAGACGGGTATCCACGCGAAAGACAGAGCCATCCCGCGTGACACTCCCGATGGCCTTCACGATCATCTCGGCCAACTTGGCGAAGTACTGATGATTGGAGATCTTCCCTTCTTGGATGCGGCCCGGGCCCGGCACTCCTGTCGTCTCACCCTCGGCCTCATACACAAAGAGGATGTCGATGTCCGAGCTATAGTTGAGTTCCTCCCCCCCGAGCTTCCCCATCCCCAAAATGCAGAAGCCGCATTCACGCGCATCACCCGTCGGCCCGAGGACCTGCGGTATCCCGAACCGCCGGTTCATCTCCTCACGGGAGATCTCGTATGCCTTTTGAAGGGTCACCTCCGCTAGGCGGGACAGTTCCTGGGTGATACCGGTGAGATCTTGATTCCCGAGCAGATCCTGAAGACTGATCCGGAGGATCTCCCGCGTCTTGAAGCGTCGAAGGGCCTCCCATTTTCGCTCCACGCTCGCCAGCCGATCGGTCATCGCCGCAAGTTCCCGGGCAAGCTCAGCCTTGAGCACGGGCCACCTGAGCACCCCCGGCTCGAGGAGCCATTCAAAAAGCTGCGGGTAACGAATTAGCACATCGGAAAGGTACTGGGAACTGCCAAAAATGGTCAGAACCAGATCGAGACTCTTGCGACGATCACGAAGGAGGTCGAAGAGAAAGCCCCGGTCGATTACCACATCGGAGAAACGCTCGAGGTTATTCAGGGCCATATCGGGATCAGGGATATTCGCCAGCACTTCCAGGAGAGCAGGGAGGAGGCGGAGAAATGTCACTCGATAGAGCGGCGGTTGGGCCAGGGCCTCAAGGTTTTTCGTAGCCTTGGCAACATCGGTACAGCCAATCTGCCTGAGGCGTTCGGGGAGGGTGGGAAAATCGGATAGGAGAAAGCTCGGAGGCAAGGCAGTCATGCCCTCACCCCCGATCAGTGGGGGACTCCCTAATGGCCCGCACCCCTCGTTCCGCCGTCCGGATCCGCACGACATCCTCGACCGGATAGACGAAGATTTTCCCATCACCCACCTGCCCGGTCCGGGCGACCCCCTCGAGTGTCTCGAGGACCTTAGGCAGGTCGGCATCGTCTATCACGATCTCGATGCGAATCTTGGGGATGTAAGCCACCACGTACTCCGCACCCCGATACAGCTCGGAATGCCCCTTCTGCCGGCCGTGACCTCGCACCTCGCTGACCGTCATCCCCTCGATCCCGATCGCGGTGAGGGCGTCTCTCACCTCGTCCAACTTCAACGGTTTGATGATGGCGTCAACCTTTTTCATGACTTATGCCTAACACACTTCCCACCAATTGTAAAGGAAAGGGTTGATTGGCACGATCCTTGCGACATGGTTGTTATAAATGCTGTAGGAGACACAGGATGGCTCGCGATACAACCGTCGGCGGCTACCCCCGCTTTGAGGCCTACCTGCCCGTCCAGTGTACTGCTCCCACGCCCGGACAACCCCGTCCAAGAGAGCACGCCGGAAAGACGCGATCCGTCAGTGCCGGTGGACTCGAAATCCTCTTGCCCGAAGCCCTCCCCCTGAGGACTCCGGTGCTGGTCCGAATCGGTGAAGGGGATCCATTGCGCGCATACGTTGTCTCCGTTCACCAAGGTATGCCGACCCCCGTTGGGATCAGAGTACCCCATGGAGTGGCCTTCGAACGACCAGTCGATCCAGTCCTAGTCCGTCAATGGGTGTATCGCGCGGAACGGCAGTCCCACGCCCGAGCATCAGTCCGGTTCCCTGTCGCATTTCAGCAGGTAGGAACGGCGGGACACGGGACGTGTCTAAACCTGAGTCGCGGCGGGATGTTCATTGCAACCAAACACCTGGTGCCTCAGCACTCACAGGTCTCATTGACATTTAGCCTCCCGAACCTGTCCCATACCTTTTCGGTCCTCGCACGAGTAGTGTGGACGCGTGGGGAGCAGACGGAGCCAAGCGCCACGACGGGGATGGGCGTGCAGTTCCTCGACCCCAGACCGTCAGAGGCAGCCCTGATCGGGGCCGTCGTCGATCGGCAAGGTGGTGAGACGCTCTCCTCATCCGATCCGTCCCGATCTAGCCCTCCTCCCAGGTAGCGCTTCGGGTCCCGTCTTTCGTACATCCGTACCGATCTCCCCTCAAACAGCAGCGATGGGCTCTGCTTCGCTCGAGTCGCCCCCTCCGGCGATCCTGATCAATTTACAAAGCATTTTTGTGTGCCACAATGTCACACTCGGGCATGAAAAATGCCAAAATGCGTCCTCGTCCATTGGCAAAGCCCATAAAAAACAGTATAGTGACATGAGCCATTAGCGCGTAACGAGTGGTTCAGAGTTCAGGGCCCACGGCAGGCAAAATTTCGAATTTCGAAATTGTTCGGTCAGCGGTCGTCGGACTTCGGCGAGCTCCCTTCGGGTCTGAGCCTCAGGGTCGCAGACAGTCGAGCCGTCATCGGTCACCGAGAGGTGCAACGCATGTCGCTGCAGGGGCAGGTCGCGGTGGTCACGGGGAGTACGCGAGGAATTGGCCGGGCCATCGCCGAGGCCCTGATCGAAGAGGGGGTCTCGGTCGTCGTCTCCTCCCGCCGGCAGCGGGACGTGGATCGGACAGTATCCGAATGCCGCCAGCGGGGAAAAGGGAAGGTGACAGGGATCGCCTGTGATGTCCGGGAGCACCGTCAGGTTCAGCAGCTCATGGACTTTGTCGTCCGAGAGCTAGGAGGCCTCGACATCTTGGTGAACAACGCCGGGGTCTCCCACACGGCCGCTGTCAGTGATCTCAAGCCTGAGGAATGGCAGGAGGTCGTCGGAACGAATTTAACAGGGGTCTTTCACTGTTGCCGCGAGGCCATTCCTAGAATGCGGACGCGGGGAGGTGGCTATATCATCAACATCGGATCGCTGGCCGGGGCGAACGCTCACCCGACCATGGCTGCTTACAACGCTTCGAAGTTCGGTCTTCTCGGTTTCAGCGAGGCCCTGTTCCAAGAGGTCCGCCATGATAACATCCGGGTGAGCCACATCATGCCTGGAAGTGTGGACACGGGGTTTTCCGCCGGGAGGAGGGAGAGATCGGGGTGGGCCATCCTTCCCGAGCACATCGCTGACATGGTGATCTACCTCCTCAAATCCCCCTCTCGCACGATGACGACCCGCGTCGAGATCCGACCAACAAAACCCCGGGGACGTTGAGCGGGACTGACAAAGCGAAGCCCAAGGAGAATTGAGGCTCCAGCCACCCCATGATTTTCCTGGAACAGGTGAGTTCCGACTTCGTGACCGCCTGCTGGCTGAAGGCAGAACTATTCTCTCCCCGGTTTCGACCCCGGGTCCTCAAGGCCCTGAAAGACCTCCACCTCCCCCTGCGCGCAATTGACGAACCAACCCTCAGCAGCCGCTGGGAGAATCATCTGCGTCAAAAAGTGCTCACCCTTTACCGGGGCGATACCTGGGGAACCCTTCCCCAAGATATAGAGTGGTGGCGGGCCACGATCACGCCCAAAGAATTTCGAACACTCCGGGTCATCAACTACCCGACATGGACCCTTCTCTCCCGCAACACGGGGCGCCTGTCAGCGGCGGCGGCCGTGGTCGCCAAAGAAACGGGCCCCGCCACGGCCAAGAGTCGTTGGGCCCAAGAGGCCCGTGCGGTGATAACCCATGTGCTCGAGATCCGAAAACGGATGAAGGTCGCAGAGGTTGAGACCCGACTCATCTTGATCGGGCGTCCCCAGGGGAAGACCTGGACTATCCTTGAAGGGAACAAAAGAGCGACCGGCCTCTACATGCGGTGCTTTCTGACGAAAAAAGAACCCTTCCCTCCCTCGATCCAGGTTCTCGTCGGTCTCACCATCCAGCCTTGCTCGTCTCTCCGAATCGCCTGAATCTCCTTACTCGAAAAGGGTCTTGGACCTTGCCGGGCCCTCTCAGGGCCGAGATCCTCTACCCTGCTCCACGCAAGATCCCGAAGGGGTAAAGGGGTCCCGGTTAGACCTGACCCAGCCGCAGCGAAAGATGAGCAACATGCCGGTACAGCTCTTGAGCACCGTGCGTCCCCAAGGCAGCTTCGGGAAAGACATGAGCGATGCCGATACCATAACAGCCTAGTTCCCGTGCCGCGGCGAGATCGTCAGGGTTGCTGGTGAGAACAAAGCTCTGGGTGGCAAAGGCCTCCATCGGGAGTCCGACCGCCTCTGCACAGAGCGCGATCTGCCCACGCCCTCGCGGAGCCCGCTCGGTGCCAATTACATGCCCGAAGAGATGCCAGAGCTCGGCCTCTTCCATTGTGCCTGCGGCGATCCGGGTCTCAGTCTCGGAAAGGGCGAACAGTTGTGCCTCTCGAGATACCAGAGCTTGCAAGAGCTCCCGAGCCCCTTCCGAGACCACCGGTTTAGACGTCGCGACGGTCACCCGAAATGCGACGGCCGCCTCAGTCGCCTCCTCCGGTGCACGGCCGTACTCCGCGAGGAGGCGTGTGAACTTCGCCTCCAAGGGCAGATCCTCATGGGCTTGGTAGAAGCGCAGGGCCTCTTTTGCTGAGATACCGACCCGTTCTTGTAGGAAACGGCCGAACTCCCGCCGGTACAGGAGCCCCGGATTGAAAATTACGCCTTCCAGATCCACGAGTCCGAACCGAAAGTCGAGAATCCGCGTCCGCATGCTCCCTACAATAGGTGGATCAAGGGGGGATCAATAAGAAGGGCCCCGCGATCACGCGGGGCCCTGCCTCCAAACGGCAACGAGCTATAGATCGAAGTACAGGACGAATTCGTAGGGATGCGGCCGCAGTCGAACTGGGTCCACCTCCTTCGTCCGCTTGTACCACAGCCAGGTTTCGATGACGTCCTCGGTGAACACGTCCCCTTTCAAAAGGAATTCGTGATCCTGCTCGAGGGCATCGAGCGCCTCGCCCAAGGAGGCGGGGACGGCAGGAACCCCCGCAAGCTCCTCCGGCGGCAACTCGTAGATGTCCTTGTCAAGGGGGGATCCGGGATCGATTTTGTTCTGGATCCCATCGAGTCCGGCCATAAGCATCGCAGCGAAGGCGAGGTAGCCATTACAGGTGTTGTCGGGGAAGCGAACCTCGATCCGCTTCGCCTTGGGGCTCGGGCTGTACATCGGGATCCGCACACCCGCCGACCGGTTTCGGCTGGAGTACGCCAGATTGACGGGTGCCTCGTAGCCCGGCACCAGCCGCTTGTAGGAATTGGTGGTCGGCGCTACGAACGCGCACAACGCTGCCGCGTGGTGAAGGATCCCCCCGATATAGTAGAGCGCCAGGTCTGACAGCCCGGCGTATCCGTGGCCAGCAAAGAGGGGCTGACCGCCTTTCCAGAGGCTCTGGTGGGTGTGCATGCCGGAGCCGTTGTCGCCGAAGAGCGGCTTTGGCATAAAGGTGACGGTCTTCCCGTGCTTCCAGGCCACGTTCTTGATCACATACTTGTACATCATGAGGTTGTCCGCCATCGTGGTGAGGGGGCCAAAGCGCATGTCGATCTCTGCCTGCCCTCCTGTGGCGACCTCGTGATGTTGGGCCTCGACCTTGATCCCGAGCTGCTCCAACGTGAGCACCATTTCGGTTCGGAGATCCATGTAGTGGTCGGTCGGGGAGACCGGAAAGTACCCCTCCTTATACCGGGACTTGTACCCGAGGTTGGGGTTTTCCGCCTTCCCCATGTTCCACTGCCCCTCGATAGAGTCCAAATAGTAGTACCCACAATTCGGCTGAAAGTCGAACCGTACGTCATCAAAGATGAAGAACTCCGCCTCCGGTCCGAAATAGGCCGTATCGGCAATGCCGGTCGCCCTGAGGTACGCCTCGGACTTCTGGGCGACACTGCGGGGGTCCCGAGTGTACTGCTCTCGGGTGATCGGGTCCAGGATGTTGCAGATCAAGCTCAGCGTAGGGACTTGCGTGAAGGGATCCATCACTGCCGTCTCTGGATCCGGTAGGACGATCATGTCGCTCGCGTGAATCGCTTGCCATCCCCGGATGCTCGACCCATCAAACCCCACCCCCTCCTCGAAAAGGGCCTCATCCAAGTGGTGGATGGGAACGGTAAAGTGCTGCCACATTCCGGGGAAATCCATGAATTTCAGGTCTACCATCCGCGCCCCTTGGTCCCGGCCAAATTTGATCACCTCTTTGGACGTCATCACCTCTCCCCCCCCGTCGGCGACCGCCGAACAAACAATTTCGAAATTCGAAATTTTGCCTACTCTGAACCGTGAACTAGATGGCTTCTTCTCCTCGGTCTCCCGTTCGAATCCGCACGGCTTCTTCGCACGATATAATGAAAATCTTTCCGTCACCAATTCGCCCTGTCTTCGCCGCTGCCTGGATGGTTTCTACCACCTGATCACATTTGCCATCCGCAACGACCACTTCGATCTTCACCTTGGGAAGAAAATCGATGGTATACTCCGCTCCGCGGTAAAGCTCAGTGTGCCCTTTTTGCCGACCAAATCCTTTCACCTCGCTAATCGTCAGACCTTGAATGCCGATCTCGGCCAGGGCATTCTTCACCTCGTCCAGCTTGAACGGCTTGATGATCGCTTCGATCTTCTTCATCGTCTACTCCCTAATCTTCAGAAATCCGTCTCACCTCGACCAATCGAAGAACTCTTCCCCTTTCGGCCCACCCCCCAAAGCCGAAGGAGCAAACCCTATGCCATCAGTCCCCTGGCCTACCACCTGTGGAAATTCACGAGATTGCAGGGGAAAGAGCTTTTCCCTCCTCCATCTCACCTCCTGTGCATGCCTACACATTAGGCAAGTGCCTCTCTCTTGCCCGTTTCATTAGCAGGACGTCCGGGTCGAGCCCGGCACACATGCGGCAATGGAAACGTCGGGACGGCCGGGCGAACTCGAAGGCTGACGGCACACGTAGCATGATTTATGACCATCATCCGAGTCTCCTTGCAACAGCGGATTCCGAAGCCTCCACATCCCGCAGGTATTGAGCTGCCTCCTCTGGGGGAGTCGGGTTGATATAAAATCCGGTACCCCACTCGAAGCCAGCCACCCGGATAAGCCTTGGGGTAATCTCGAGATGCCAGTGGTAATGCAACTCATCCTCCTCACGGAATGGGGAGTTGTGAATCACCAAATTATAGGGAGGGTCCGACAGAACCCGCTGCATCCGCTGCAAGGTCTCCTGGAGGAGGCGGGCGAGACTCAAGCACTCGTCCTGTCGGACATCTTCAAAATAGGCATCGTGAGTCCGGGGCAGGATCCACGTCTCAAAGGGGAACCGAGAAGCGAAGGGCGCGACGGCCACAAAGTAATCGTTCGTCGAGATCACACGTCTCTTGTGGGCGAGTTCCTGTCGAATCATATCACAGTAGACACACCGTTCCTTGTAGTCGTAGTACTGTCGGGCGCCATCCACCTCCTCGCGCACCCGCTTGGGAATAATCGGCGTTGCGATGAGCTGTGAATGGGGATGCTCGAGTGAAGCCCCCGCGGCCTCTCCAAAATTCTTGAAGATCAGAACATACTGAATTCGGGGATCATTCTTGAGGTCGAGGATGCGATCCCGATAGGCCCACAGGACATCCCTGACCCGTTCCTCCGGCAGGGTGGCCAGGGTTTGATCGTGGTAAGGCGTCTCGATGATCACCTCGTGCGCCCCGACGCCCCGCATCTTGTCATAGATCCCCTCTCCCTGGCGGTTGAGATCCCCCTCAATCATCAGAGCAGGAAACTTATTAGCGACAACCCGGACATGCCATCCTGGGGCATTGGGCCGTCCTCCGCCATCCCGATAGGCCATAATCTCCGGCGGGGTCTTCTCTTCATTCCCCGGGCAGAAGGGACAGAATGCCGACTGCCGAGGAGGAGGCTCCAATTCGAAGTCAGACGGGCGCTTCGCTCGCTCTGTGGAGATGATCACCCACCGACTGGTGACTGGATCTTTCCGAAGCTCCGGCATCGATCAGGGTATCCCCCTCAGTGAAGCGCGCTGAGCAGCGTCACCACCGCCTGTTGAACTTCCTTGTCAGCTTCGTCCACCGTAAAGGTCATCGCATGGGTCACCCGGTTCCGCGATGCCACGCGGACCGCAGCTTCACGCATGGCCGCTTCCTCTTCCGCTTCCTGTCACCGCACGGTTACCCGAGCCTGAATGCGATTGCTTACTTGTCCCTTCCGATCAATGACAAAAACTTCGTAGACGCGGATCCCAGTAATCTCCTCTCTCGCCCTCTCCGGCTCCACCGCGCCACCTTCATACCGCCGCCTCTGAGCGCCGATAGGTGCAAATTGGCGTTGGATCCTAACCGTAATCGTCTCCTCTACCATCCCCTCCTTTAGTCCGAGGTAGCGTCCGCGACTGATCAGGGTGGGCTGAAGCCCGGTGGAAAACGTAAAATCCGCGACCTCCCTTTTCAGTCCGAGGTAGATCTCCATGATGTCCCCGTCCTCATCTCGAAAATCGAAGCGCAAGGTGACCCGTTCCCCTCGTTCCACCTCGCTCGGATCGATGCGGAAATTGCTGATCCGGGGGACCCCTGGCCCAGGCGCAGTGGTTTGAAACCTGGCACAGGCGGATCCGGTCGAAACGACCAGGGCGATGACCCCGCTCAGAAGAGCTTGTCCCCACCGGAGTGGTTTCCTCATTTGTTTGCCTCCGTCGTGCTCCCGTACCCCCCTCCTCCGGGAGTTCGAATGCTAATGATCTCTCCGGCATGGGCTTGAACGTGAAACTTGGAATCGAGGAACCGCTCTCCACTCGCCGTCATCAGGATACTCTCTCCTCCCTGACCGGATTCTCCCCCCTGAAGCCCATAGGGTCGAAACCGCCGCCGGTCTGAGAGGAGACCGACCGCAGCGTCCGTGAGCAGTACGATGTCACGCCGGATTCCATCCCCGCCTCGGAATCTCCCCTTCCCGCCCGATCCGCGGCGTATCTCGTAGCGGAGAACCCGCAGGGGATAGGCGTGCTCGAGGGCCTCAACGGGCGTGTTCCGCGTATTGGTCATATGCGTATGCACCGCATCCATGCCGTCTCGCGTCGGTCGGGCTCCCATTCCTCCACCGATCGTTTCGTAATAGGCAAAATTCCGTTTGCGCTCGGGATCATAGCCGCCGATGATCAGGTTACTCATGGTCCCGGCGCTCGCCGCGGGGATGCGATCAGGCAAAGCCTTGGCTAACGCCCCGAGGAGCACATCGACAATCCGCTGAGACATCTCTACATTCCCCCCAACCACGGCCGCCGGAGAGACCGCGTTAAGAACCGTCCCCTCCGGCGCCACGACGGTCAAGGGAACCACGCATCCCGCATTAGAGGGGATGTCAAAGTCGACCAGACACCGAAAGACATAAAAGACCGCCGAGAGCGTCACGGCGTACACGGCGTTAATACTCCCAGCCACCTGTGGGGACGTCCCTGTAAAGTCAACGACGGCTTGATCCCCGCTCACGGTCACGGTCACCGCGATCCGAATGGGCTCGGCCCGAATTCCGTCGTCGTCCATGTAATCTTCAAACGTATAACAGCCATCCGGGATCCGCCGGATCGCCTCACGAGTCATCCGCTCGGCGTACGCTTTCAGTTCCTCCATGTAGTGGAGTGTCTCTTCAATCCCATACCGGACGACGATTTCCAGGAGTCGCTTCCGCCCGGTCTCGTTGGCCGCTAGCTGGGCCTCCAGATCCCCTTCCCGCTCTTCGGGGGTCCGGACATTGGCCAGGAGAAGATCGAAAATGTCCTGATTCAGATTCCCTCCCTGCACGAGCAACACCGGCGGAATCCGAATCCCCTCCTGAAAGATTTCCGTGGAGACCGCCATGGAGCCGGGGGCCATTCCCCCTACGTCAGCGTGATGGGCCCGGTTTGCGACATAGAAGATCGGGCAGGGGCCTCCATCTCCGAACACCGGGGAGATGAGGGTCACGTCTGGCAGATGCGTCCCTCCCCGGTAGGGATCATTCAGGATCACGGTATCGCCCGGGCCAGCACGCCTCCCCTCCATCGCGCCCTTCACCGCTAACGGCATGGACCCCAGATGAACGGGAATATGAGCTGCCTGGGCGATCATCTCTCCCATCCCATCGAAGATGGCGCAGGAGTAATCTCGGCGCTCCTTGATATTGGGAGAGTGTCCAGTCCGACAGAGGGCCACCCCCATCTCTTCAGCCACGGAAGCGAAAAGATTCTTGAAAACCTCCAACTTGATGGGATCGTATCCTCGATTCATCCTGACTCCATCAGGCTTCCCGCTTAGTGACGAGGAGATTGCCCCGCCTGTCCACACTTCCCTCCCACCGCGGTAGGATGAGGGTGGTCGCACTCATCTCCACGACCAGGGCCGGCCCAAAGATCCGGTTGGCTGCCCGCAGGGCCTCCCGGTCGAACACGGGGGCCGTGACCCATCCGCCTTCGAGGAAGATGCTCCGCTCACCGACGCAGGCCGCTCCCGGATCGACGGTCCCCTCCTCCACGGCAGCCAGGGGCGGCTTCTCGACCCCCCCCTTCACCCGGAGCCGTACCGTCACAACTTCGGTCTCCCGGTCCGGATTGGCGTACCCATAGCTCCGCCGGTGCATATCGTGAAATCGAGACACGAAATCTCTTCCGAATGGAACGCGAAGCTCATAGGATTGCCCAAGAAAGCGCATGTCCAGCGAGGCGTCTGCGGTGATCCACTCCTCGACCACTCCCTCGTCTTTCATCTGGCGCACCCCTTGTTCCTTCAAAAGACTCACCTGGGCCTCGAGTTCCTCAAAGGGGGTGGTCGCGGTACTGCGCAAGAGCGTCTTGGCGAAATCCTTGACGACATCGGCCACTAACATCCCATACGCCGACAACAGCCCGGCGTGGGGTGGAACCAATACGCAGGGGATCGACAGGGATTGCGCCAGGGCACAGGCATGGAGTCCTCCCGCCCCGCCGAATGAAACGAGACAGAACTCTCGGGGATCATATCCCCGCTCCACGGATATGACTCGAATGGCCTTTTCCATAGTGGCATTGGCCACAGTGACGACCCCTTCCGCCACCCGCAGGCAATCCAGGCCCACCTGTCGGGCGAAGGCCTCGATCGCCGCCTCGGCGCGCTCGACATCGAGCTGCATCTTCCCCCCGAGGAAACGATCCGGATCCAGTCGTCCCAGTATGAGGTGCGCGTCCGTCACAGTGATCTTTTCTCCCCGACCATAGCAAACCGGCCCGGGATCGGCCCCTGCGCTCTGGGGACCCACACGAAGGGCACCCCCTTCATCGATCCAGACTATCGACCCGCCGCCCGAGCCGACGGTGTGGATGTCGAGGAGCGGAACGCGAATCGGCAGGCTGCCCACGTCCGCCTCTGTTGTGACGGTGAGATCGCCGTCGACCAGGGAGACATCGGTAGAGGTCCCGCCCATATCAAAGGTGATCACTTTGTCAACTCCGGCGTCCTTCGCAACAAAGGTGGCACCCACCACGCCCCCCGCGGGACCCGAGAGGATGGTCCGGACCGCCTCCTGGCGGGCTGTGGCCGCTGAGATGCTCCCACCATTCGACTGCATGATCCTGAAACGTTCCTTCCCGACCTCTGCCTCGAGCCGGCCGAGGTAGCGTTCCATCAAGGGCGAAACATAGGCGTTCACCACGGTGGTTGTGCACCGTTCGTATTCCCGATGCTCTGGAAGGATCCGGTGAGAGGCAGAGACCGGAATGCCGAGTTGTAAGGCTTGTTGAAGGATGAGGCTCTCGTGGCTTGGGTTGGCATAGGAAAACAGAAGACAGATGGCGATCGACTCGACCCCCTCCTCTTTCAAGCGGTTCAAGATAGGGGTGAGGCGATCCGCCTCGAGGGGCTCGAGGAGCTGTCCTCGGCAGTCCACGCGCTCTCGTATGCCGAAGCGGAGGGAACGGGGTACCAGCACAGGAGGCCGATCGACCATGAATTCGTAGAGGCGCGGGCGCTCCTGGCGGCCGATTTCCAGCACATCTTCGAACCCCGCAGTGGTGATTAGGGCGACCCTCGCCCCCTTTCGCTCCAGCAGCGCGTTGGTCGCCACGGTCGAGCCGTGGACGAGATGATATTCCCCCTTCTCCAACGCCTCGCCCGAAAGCCCCTCAAGCACCCCCCGGGCCGGGTCGCCAGGGGTCGAAAGGACCTTCCGAGTCCACAGTCGCCCCTCCGCCACAAGCACCAGGTCGGTGAAGGTCCCTCCCACGTCCACGCCGACCTTCGTCATACGCTGACCTCACGGTTCGGGTACGGGATCTGGGGCTGCACGCCGCTCCGGTCTTGCGACAACGTTATAGTATACCGGAGCAACGCCAACATCGTCCAGAACACGCTCTCGCCAGGGAAACGCCACGGGCGGCAATCGCGGAGACGCCGAATGGAAAAAAGGGTGAGAAATGCGGTTCCGCGTTTGTGCAGGCCCCCGGGGCTCACACAAGAGCGTGGGTCAACTCTTCCTCGAGAAGATCGGTAAGAAACATGTGGCCCGGGGCATGAGTGATCATGAGCTCCGGCTTGGTATGCATGGCGACTGCCTGCGGCGTGACACCACAGGCCCAAAAGACCGGAATTTCACCCGAATGCATCGAGACCGCATCACCGAAGTGAGGGCTGCTGAGATCGGCGATCCCCAGCGCCTCAGGCTCGCCCACGTGCACTGGGGCCCCGTGAGCAAGCGGCATCCGGGCAGTCACCTCGACCGCTCTCGGGATCAGCTGAGGCGGGATTGGACGCATGGAGACCACCAGTGGGCCGGCGAAAGGCCCGGCTGGCCGACATGGCCGATTCGTGATATACATCGAGACGTTCTTCCCCTCTTCAACATGCCGGACCGGAACGCCCGCCCTCTGAAGCGCAACATCGAAGGTGAAGCTACAGCCCAAGAGGAAGCCCACCAGATCTTCGCGCCAGACCTGAAAGAGATCAGCCACCTCCTGCTCGAGCTTGCCGTCTCTGTAGACTCGGTATTTCGGAATATCGGTCCGGAGGTCCGCGCCTGGTGCCGCGGTCCTGGGCTCCGGGTTGCCGGGATCGGTCACCTCCAGTAACGGACACGGCTTGGGATTGCGCTGACAGAAGAGGAGGAAATCGTAAGCCAGGGGTCTTGGCAGGACCACCAGGTTCGCCTGGACGTACCCGCCCGAGCATCCGGCCGTGGGCCCTTGCCACGTGCCGGCTCGGATCTTTTCCCGCATCTCCTTCGGATGGATCCTGGAAGCTTCCAGCATCGTCGCCCCCCGGAAATCCCGTGTTCCCTAGCCACTTACACCCTCTCGCTGACCAAGACGAAGGTGAAGCGGTTTCCACCACGACCAGAATAGTGCCGGGTTGGCCCTCAGCGCAAATCTTTTTTCCATAGCGGAAAGGCTATAAATGGCGGCAGAAAAAAGGGGACAGAGACCCTGCCCCCCATAGTGAAGCTTCTAAGGACTAACGCGGGTAGATCCAGGAGATTTGTCCCAGGTCTTCAAGCGTAGCCGACGGATTAGCGAGGCTCTCTCACGCGCGTAGTCGACGTCGGGGACTTGACCGGCTGCACTGCCGCAGCCTCCCACCAGGCCGAGATGCGCGTGGGCCTGCTCACCACTGCCGGCCTCGTGTGGATGCCGAAGAGGCTCTGGGCGCAATCCATGCAATAGGCAGTCCCCTCGGGGCTATACCCACACGTGGGGCAACAAAGCCCCCCACAGTGAAGGCACCCCCATTCCTCCATCACCGACCGCAAATCCTGACCGCATCCGCAGATCCGAGCCATCGATCCCTCCTCATGGAATCACTGCCTGATTGTTGATCAATGCTCCCAAAAAACGATGGGCCGCGGTAGCCCGCGGCCCAAAAAAAAAAGCCACGGGGCAGCTCGCGTCTGCCCCGTGGTCAACTCTGACAGCCCGCAGTGAGAGCGCTACGGACCGTCTGCCATGGGGCAGACGCCGCGTACAGCCACTACTACTGCGGAAATCTGAACGAATCGCCTCACCAATACGCTCCTTTTGAGTGCACGCTTTTATACGATGTCCTTTCCCTGTGTGTCAAGCACTTTTTTCGCGCAAGCCCCGTACGCCCTTCGGGTGAACGATCCTCCTCTCCTACAACCGGTCATCCCGCGTCGCTCTCTATGTGTTCACATCCGATTGCGTGAGAAGGCCTTTTCGGAAAACGCACTCGCCGCACTGACGAACGCCTCAAACAACTTCATATGCCGCCGATCTTGGCTGGCGAGCCGCTCCGGATGCCAATGCACCCCGATCACGAACGGATGGCCTGACACTTCAACCCCTTCAATCATGCCATCTTGAGAGACCGCGTTCACCCGGCAGCTTGGATCAAGCGCCTTCACCAGCTGATGATGCTGGCAGTTCACCGGCAAGGACTCTCCCCCGACGATCTGATGCAGGACGGTCCCGGGAGTCAGTCGGACCGATGGCATCTCTCCCTGTTTCTGCCACGCACCCCCATGAATTTCTTCGGCGCCCTGGCAATAAGAGAGGTCTTGATACAGGCTTCCCCCTGTCGCCACTGCAATAAGCTGCATCCCGCGACACACGCCGAAGACGGGCATGCCGCGCTCGACCGCTCCCCGGAACAACTCGATTTCGAACAGATCCCGCCTTTCGTCAATGACTCCACACTTCTCGAGGACGATCTCTCCATAAAAGGAGGGATGGATGTCTTCTCCTCCCGAAAAGAGCAAGCCATCGGCAGATTCGAGATAGGTCGCAATGAGGTCGGGATCGTATCCTGGAGTGGGCAAAATATACGGAATTCCTCCCCCCTCTGTCACGCACCAGGCGTAGGGCTCGCGAACCCTGTCGTATCGACGGTCCGGCTGCTCGCCTCGGGGGTGCCTCTCACTGGTAATACAAATGCGCGGCCGTCCGAAAGGCCTTCCCTGAATGCCCTCGCCTCTTTGTCCGCTCATCCTCGCTCTGGTCCCCCACGCCGCGTGCCTTCGTTCGAACGCCTGAGCACGCGGCCCGCCCGGGCACCGGCGTGCTCCCCTTCCTCCACCGTAACCACCCCATTGACAAGCACGTATCGAATCCCGTGAGGATAGTGGATCGGCTCTCGGTAGCTCGATCGGTCTGCAACCGTGTCGGGATCGAAGAGCACCACATCGGCAAAGTTGCCTGGCGCGATCAGCCCCCGACCGGCAAGCCCAAAGCGCCGGCAGGGATCGAAGGTCATCTTGCGGATGGCGACGGGAAGGTCGAGCAACCTCTTTTCCCGCACATAAACTCCTAACACCCGCGGAAACGTCCCGAAGGTGCGAGGGTGAGGCCGACCGCGGCTCAGCGGACCGACATGAGCCCGCGTGCCGCTATCCGAGGCCACCATGACATAAGGGCGAGTGAGAATCTGCTGCAGATTTTCCTCGGACATTGTAAAGAAGATGGCATCGACCCGTGTCTCTTCTTCGACGAGCAAATCGCATACGAAATCGACGGGACCCTTGCCAGCCACAGCCGCCGCCTGACTGACCTCCAATCCCTCGTACCTCCTGTTGCCTTCGCGGGTCACCTCGGCGATCATGATCCGGTCCCACTGCCTATCGGTGAGTTCCCGTTTCAGCCGCTCCCGAACCGAAGAGTCCTGCAATCGAGCCAGCTGCTCCACCCGGCTCCCTTCGAGCGCCCACGCAGGCAAGACCGCCTGGAGCCCCGTGTTTGATGCGGTGTAAGGATAGCGATCAGCGGCCACATCCTGGCCGCGCGACCGTGCCTCCTCAATCAGCCGCAGGGCCTCCGTAAGCTTGCCCCAGTTGCGCTCGCCGGAGGTTTTAAGATGGGAAATCTGCAGGGGGATCTGAGCCGTACGAGCCACATCGAGGATCTCTCGAATCGCCTCTAACAGTCCATCCCCCTCGCTCCGCATATGGCAGGTAAGCAGACCTCCCTCTTCCCGAGCGACTTGGCCCAACGTCGCCAACTCCTCAGCCGAGGCAAAGCAGGCAGGGGCATAGATGAGGCCCGTGGAGAGGCCCAAGGCCCCCTCTTGCATCCCCTGGCGGACCGCCTGGATCATGGCCGCCATCTCTCCCGAATCGGGTGGTCGAGCGGCGCCCCCCAGGACCGAACCGCGGATGGTGTTATGGCCCAGGAGCAGACCGAAGTTGATGGAGAGTCCCTCGGCGGCAAGCTGCCCAAAATACTCCCGGACCCCCCGCCATTGGGGGTCGAGGCCGTACAGCTCCCGATAGGTCTGGTCTCGCTCTTCTTTCCACGATCCCCAGATCGGCGCTGCGGAATACCCACAGTTCCCTCCGATCTCTGAAGTGACTCCCTGACGCACTGCGCTCTCCGCCCGGGGATTCAACAACAGAAAGTAATCGGAATGGGAGTGCACATCCACAAAGCCCGGACAGGCCACCAGTCCGTCCGCCCGGATCACGCGCCGGCCCTGACTTTCCGAGATCTTTCCAACCGCAGCGATCCGATCTCCGGCCACCCCAATGTCCGCTGTGAACGGCGGGGAACCACTGCCATCCACAACGCTCGCGCCCGCGATAATCAGGTCGAACATCATCACCTCGTTGACCGATGACCGATGACCGACGACCGGGTAAGATTGAAGCCCCGCTCTGTTCTTCGCGAGCCGGCGAGGGA
>JABAOH010000757.1_pt2 | contig 44484 bp, 39 predicted proteins | sample 7062181 | NCBI WGS metagenome assembly JABAOH01 (sample SAMN14538630, study PRJNA623070) | marine sediment metagenome | biome: marine biome [ENVO:00000428]; feature: marine pelagic biome [ENVO:01000023]; material: deep marine sediment [ENVO:00002113]; isolation source: pool of 5 deep marine... | reverse complement strand
GGCTATAACAGCGCATTTCAGATTAAATTCCAGCAGTATGATAATTATCCTATTAATTCAGACGGATTTGCCTTTGACAATATAGAGATTAACGGGCAGCCCTCCGGGGTTTCTGAAACTATTGATATTAAAACCTATAAAAAATATAAAACACGAAAAAAAGACAAAGATAAAACAAAAAAAGGGGAAAACTAATTTAACTGGAAACATACTGACAAGAGGGGGACACGAACTGAAAATGACTGTCCCCCTTCTATTATTAAATTAACGTCTTTCTTTTACTGTTATCACTATTATTCCTTGGTTTTGATTGTAAATAAAAAATAATGTGAATAGCTTCCTTATAAACGGATATAGATTTTAGTAGTGAGGGCTAGACAGTCTTAGGCCGGTGGCTGTTGCCCGCGTTCCATTTCATTGTGAATTGATTTATAAATGGTGGGAGATACACCTGTATGCTTTCTGAAATGTTTATTGAAGTTGCTTATGTCATTAAATCCGACTTCCATAGCTACCTTTGAAATATTTAAATCATTTTTCGGAAGAAGCATTTTTGCCTTTTCAATCCTCATGGCATTTACATATTTTAATGGGGTCATGCCTGTATGCTTCTTAAAACTTTTACAAAAGTGAAACTTACTGAGAGATGCTTCCTTTGCAAGTCTTTCTAAACAGATATCATGTCTCAGGTTATCTTCGATGTAACGGATAGCATCGGTAATATTTATAGGCAGTTTTGTATCTGATAGACTGTAATTATCTCTTGTCAGTTCGAGATCGCTTAAAAGTAAGGGTTTTCTTTTTCCTTTTGATGACCTTTTAATCTTCAGCAGAGACTCTATACTTTTTTTCAGTTCAATAATACTATAAGGTTTTTTCAGAAATTCCCGTGCACCTGACCTGAAGACTTCAATTGCTATGTCCTCAGAACTGAATTCAGAAGTGAAGATGATTGGTATGGATGTATAAAGGGATTTAAACCCCCTTAAAAGACTCAATCCCTTATTTACATTAAACCCGCAATCAATAAGAACTAAGTCTGGATGGATGTGTTCTAGAAATTCAGTAATATCTTCATAAGGAAATACTTCAAAAATTTCATTTTTCAGAGCAAAATTATTATAAAATTCGTGGTATTTTTTTTCTGCGATAACTAAGACTGGATTTTTATTCATTTTTTCCCTTTATCTTGATTTTTTAAATTAATTAACATAAATAAATATCTTTAATCCCCCTGGTAATTTCAATTATTAATTTATGCAAAATGCTTGCCAATATGATATTGAGGATTGAAATTATAACTGATTTGAAATACTTTCATATAATAACTTGTTTAAAAAAATAAATTATTTGGGCTTACTGTCAGTGAAAGAAATAATGATTTTTTATCTTAATGTAAAAAATATCGGGGCAAGATTAATTGGCTTTTTTACTCAAGGTGTGTGAAATAACTCAAAGCAGCTCAAGATTAGAAATTAGTTGTTAGGTCAAAGGGATTTATTAATCCGGGATTGCCATATCATAATTGTATTGCAAAAAAATCATCTATAGACTTCAGCCCTTTTTTGAAATTTAAAAGATCTATAAGCCAGTTTTAAAGCTGTTGATGCAGAGTAAGAGGATTATCCAGAATTGACCAAAAAGAGGCATCAGAACAGGGTAATTGATCAAACGGTTATATGATTCCATTGGCTTAATATTATTGATAAAAATTATTTATAAACCTATAGATAAATTTTTAGGAAACCTTCTATTTATAAATATAAAATATCTTGACAAATATTTTGGTCATATGATAATGTTCATTCGCTTTGTTTTTTTTGAGTAAAATCTCTGCTTTGAGGGGATAACATGTTAGATATTCACAAATTCTGGTTTATTGTACTTGTTATCAATTTCCTTGGTTTACTTTATATCCTCAATATAATTTTCTACAGACCTCTCCTTAAGATATTTAAAGAAAGAGAAGATACCGTGAAAGGCTCACTCGATGCTGCAAAGGAAATGGATAGTAAAAAAGAAGAAGGCATTGCGACGATGAACAGGGAGCTGGCTGGTGCAAGGAGTAAGGCAAGAGAAGTATTTGAAAGTATAAAATCTGAAGGTTCGAACAAACAGAAAGAAATGCTTTCCGAAGCTGCAGCATCTGCAGATGGATTGCTTCAGAAGGCAAGGGAAGAACTAAGGGCAGAAGTTGAAAAGGCAAGGGCGGCGCTTAAAGCCGACGTTGAAAAATTCTCTGATGAGATTGTAAGGAAGCTGGTAAAGGCATGACAATGAGAAAATTTCAAATTTCAAATTTCAAATTTCAATTTTTAAAAATAAAAAAATTATCTGTTTTTAACTTCTTACCACTTACTTCCTTTTTCTTACTACTTACTTTCAGTTTAGCCTTCGCAAGTGGTGGCGGTGGGGAAGAGGCAAGCTCCTCAGTAATTATTAAGGAATACATCTGGAAAATCATAAATTTCGGAATTCTTGTAGCTCTGGTAGTCCTGCTGTTTAAGAAGATGGATATCAAGGGATATCTGAGGAAGAGGACAGAGCTTATTGAGAAGAGCCTCCAGGAGGCACGCGAGGCAAAAGAGCTTGCACAGAAGGCACTTGCTGAAGTTGAAGAGAGGCTTAAGGTAAAGGATAAAGAAATTGAAGAGATTATTTCTGCTGCAACGAAGTCAGGAGAAACAGAGAAGGCTAACCTGATAGAAGAGGGTGACAAACTAAAGGACAAGATACTCGAACAGACAAAAGCAAATATAGATTATGAAGTCAAGAGAGCAAAAGATGAAATAAAGGCAGAGGCTGTCGAGATTGCAATGGAGCTTGCAGAGAAGAAGCTTAAGGAAAAGCTGACAAAAGAGGAGCAGTTAAAACTTCTTGAAGAATCAATATCAAAAATAGAGGATAAAAATTGAAACCTGTAAAAGAAGCTAAAAGGTATGCCAAGACTTTTATAAGCATCGTGGGTCTCGAAGATGTTCCTGAAGCATTAGCTGAACTTACCATTATAGAGCAGCTGATGTTGAAGAGCAAGGATTTTAAAAACCTCCTGGTAAATCCCGGTTTTTCTCAGGAAGAAAGAGAAAATGCTTTTAAACAGGTAGCTTCCAGATTAGGGATTTCAGAGAGGATGACCAAGTTCGTATTGCACCTGGTCGATATAAGGGTGATTATTGCACTCAGCCAGGTAATAAAAACAGCTACTGCTATTTATCTTGAAAGGAAAAAACGCGCCAAGGCAACTATTTTAACTCCCATTGAGATAAGCAAAGACCTTGAAGAAAGACTCAAGGTATCTTTGAAAAAATTGGTAGAGAGAGATGTAGATATTGAATATGTTATCGATCAATCCCTGTTTGGAGGGGTCCTTGTAAAGGTCGGCAGTACAATGTATGACAGCAGTATAAAAGGCCAGTTAAGGCTTTTAAAAGATGAGCTTATAAAGGGGTGATGAAATGGAGATTAAAGTCGAGGAGATAAGTGAACTTTTAAAGAAACAGATAACTGACTTCGAAAAGAAGGTCGACGTAAGCGAGGTCGGTTCTGTTATTTCGGTAGGTGATGGTATTGCAAGGATTTACGGTTTGGAGAAATGCATGGCATCAGAACTGCTGGAATTCCCGAATGGGGTTATGGGAATGGCACTTAACCTTGAAGAGGACACTGTTGGTGCGGTTCTTTTCGGAGAGGATAAACTTATTCTTGAAGGTGATGTTGTAAAACGTACTGGAAAGATTATGTCTGTCCCTGTAGGTGAAGCTATGAGAGGAAGGGTTCTCAATGCGATTGGCCAGCCTATTGATGGAAAAGGGCCAATTGGGACGACAGAGTTTAGAGAAGTTGACGTTGTTGCACCGGGTATAGTTGACAGGCAGCCGGTTAAGGAGCCCATGCAGACAGGTCTGAAGGCTATCGACTCTATGATACCTATCGGAAGAGGACAGAGGGAGCTTATCATTGGTGACCGCCAGACAGGAAAGACTGCGATTGGTATTGATGCGATAATCAACCAGAAGGGCGGCGATGTCACCTGTATATATGTTGCAGTTGGACAGAAACGTGCAAATATTGCGCGTGTGGTGCAGACACTCGAAGAAAATGGAGCAATGGAGCATACGATTATCGTTTCTTCGACTGCCAGTGAACCGGCACCTTTGCAGTATATAGCCCCATATACTGGTTGTTCAATCGGTGAGTATTTCAGAGATAATGGCAAGCATGCATTAATCATATATGATGACTTAAGTAAGCAGGCAGCTTCATACAGACAGCTTTCACTTCTTCTCAGACGTCCTCCGGGACGTGAGGCATACCCTGGCGATGTCTTTTATCTGCATTCAAGACTCCTCGAAAGGGCTTCAAAGCTGTCAGATGAACTCGGAGGAGGCTCTCTCACAGCATTGCCGATAATCGAGACACAGGCAGGTGACGTCTCAGGTTATATCCCTACAAATGTCATATCGATTACAGACGGCCAGATATATCTTGAACCTGAGCTTTTCTACGCTGGTGTAAGACCTGCTGTAAACGTCGGTCTCTCTGTCAGCCGTGTTGGCGGATCTGCCCAGACGAAAGCCATGAAACAGGTAGCTGGAACACTCAGGCTTGACTTGGCACAGTTCAGGGAACTTGCTGCATTTGCCCAGTTTGGAAGCGATCTTGACAAGGCAACACTTGCACAGATAGAAAGAGGAAAGAGGATGGTCGAACTCCTCAAGCAGGACCAGTACGTACCGATTTCCATGGTAGAGCAGGTTACTGTCATATTTGCAGCAAATCAGGGATATCTTGATGATGTGCCGGTAGAATCCGTAAGAAAGTTTGATGAAGAATTCCTGCGGTTTATACGTCAAAATAAGGCTGATGTCTTAAAGGAGCTCGGAGAGAAGAAAGCGATTGATGACGACCTTAAGGCCAAGCTCATTCAGGCTGTAGAGGACTTTAAGAAGGGATTTCAGCCATAAATTAAGGATACAGATCTAAGCGACTATTCGCGGAGATCCGATTCAGTATACAAGATTCAGGATGCAGGGTCCTGCATCTTAATTATAAGTTTGATAAGGTGAATAGATGCCAACATTAAGAGATATTAAAAGAAGGATTACCGCAGTACAGAATACAAGCAAGATCACAAAGGCCATGAAGATGGTTGCTGCTGCAAAGTTCAGAAAGGCCCAGCAGAGGATGATAGAAATGAGACCTTACGCCGACAGGATGGCTGCTGTGCTCGCAAGCCTCTCAGGAGGTGCTGAAGAAGAGTTTCACCCCCTTCTTGCAGTCAGGCCGCGGAAGAATATCGAGATGCTTGTAATCACCAGCGACAGAGGTCTTTGCGGTGCATTTAACTCTAATATTCTCAGGGCCACCATAAACCATGTTAATGAATTAAAGAAGGAAAATTTCGAGGTTACCATAAGCTCAGTAGGAAGAAAGGCGCGTGATTATTATAAAAGGAGAAATATTCCGCTGACCAATGCATGGACAGGCATATCAGGGAAGATATCATTTGAAAATGCACAGGAGATTGCCGGTAAATTAATAGAGAGTTATACGAACGAGACTATTGATGAGGTAATCCTTGTATATAATGAATTTAAATCCGTAGTAGCACAGAAGATTATTATTGCGAAGCTACTTCCACTGTCTCCTATTGAGGCTGCTGAAGATACCCTTCCGGTTTACAATTTTATCTATGAACCTTCAAAACAGGAAATATTCAGCAGGCTTGTTCCAAAGAATGTTGAGATACAGATATTCAGGGCACTTATTGAGTCTCAGGCATCGGAAGAGGCTGCAAGGATGTCTGCCATGGAGAATGCAACAAAGGCTGCTAACGACATGATAAGCAGTCTGACACTCCAGTACAATAAGGCCAGACAGGCCTCAATTACAAAGGAGCTCATGGATATCGTAGGCGGTGCAGAGGCATTAAAGGGGTAGAAATGAGGGCCCAATTGTCAAATATCAAATGTCAAATAGATAAATTTGAATTTGGATTTTGGAATTTGAGATTTAAATTATAGATGGGGGTATTAATATGAATGTAGGAAAAGTTTCACAGGTTATCGGTGCAGTCGTAGACGTCGAATTTGAAGAAAAATTACCGGAAATCTTGAATGCTATAAAAGTTGAACAGAAAGGAGACCCTTCAAAGGGTGTTCCTGAGATCAGGATTACACTCGAAGTTGCGGCGCATCTCGGTGATAATAAGGTCAGGACTGTTGCAATGTCTGCAACTGACGGCCTTGTAAGGGGAATGCCAGCAGTCGATACAGGTCAGCCGATAGCTGTTCCTGTTGGCAAGGCTTCATTGGGAAGAATTTTGAATGTTATCGGAGAAGGCGTTGACAAACTCGGTCCGGTAACATCAGATGTAACCCTGCCTATCCACAGGGAAGCTCCTGAGTTTGTTGATCAGGAACCTGTAACACAGGTTTTTGAGACAGGTGTTAAGGTCTTTGACCTCCTCGTTCCATTCGTCAGAGGCGGAAAGATGGGTATGTTCGGAGGCGCTGGTGTGGGAAAGACTGTTATTATCATGGAGATGATTCATAACATAGCAATGAAGCACGGCGGTGTTTCTGTTTTTGCCGGCGTTGGCGAAAGGACAAGGGAAGGAAATGACCTCTATCTAGAGATGAAACACTCTGGTGTTCTGGATAAGGTTGCACTGGTATACGGACAGATGAACGAGCCCCCTGGTGCGCGTGCAAGGGTTGGACTGACAGCGCTTGCTCAGGCAGAATACTTCAGGGATGAAGGACAGGACGTTCTGATATTTATTGACAACATCTTCAGATATACACTTGCAGGTTCAGAGCTTTCAGCACTTCTCGGCAGAATGCCATCTGCTGTCGGATACCAGCCCACACTCGGTACTGACATGGGAGTCCTCCAGGAGAGGATTACAACAACAAAGAAGGGAGCTATCACATCAATGCAGGCAATATACGTTCCTGCTGATGACCTGACAGACCCTGCTGTTGCTACAGCTTTTACACATCTGGACGGAACCGTTGTTCTTTCAAGGCAGATTTCAGAGCTTGGGATATACCCTGCTGTTGACCCTCTCGATTCTACATCGCGAATCCTTGACCCAAAGGTAATCGGTGAAGATCATTATACAGTTGCTAGAAGTATACAGAAAATTCTCCAGAGGTACAAGGAATTGCAGGATATTATCGCGATACTTGGTATGGAGGAGCTTTCAGAAGATGACAAGCTGATCGTTGCAAGGGCAAGGAAGATCCAGAGGTTTCTCAGCCAGCCATTCCATGTTGCAGAGGCATTTACAGGCACACCTGGTAAATACGTAAAGGTTGATGAAACCATCAAGGGCTTCAAGGCGATAGTTGACGGAAAATACGATGATGTGCCTGAACAGGCATTTTATATGGTTGGACCTATTGAAGAAGTTGAGGAAAAGGCCAAGAAACTTGGCTGGTCGAGGGAAGGATAATGGCTGAAGGGAAACTTCTTCTGGAAATAGTTACACCTTATGGACTTGTATTCAACGATGAGGTGGATGAAGTCACTGCCAGCGGCAGCGAGGGAGAATTCGGAGTACTGCCCGGGCATGTCCCTTTTGTAACAACCCTGAAGATTGGTATTGTCACCTGCAAGAAAGGTAATGAAATCAGGTATTTCTTCGTTAACTGGGGATATGCCGAAGCAGGGGCAGACAAAGTCCTTATACTTGCTGACAGCGCTGAGAAGAGTGAAAATATTGATGTTGAAAGGGCAAAGGGAGCCATGAAAAGGGCCGAAGAAAGGCTCAAAAAAGTAGAAAATGTGGATTTTGCGAGGGCAGAATCAGCACTCGAAAGGGCAGTGACCAGAGTCCAGGTGGCAGAGATAAGAAGAGCAAAATAAAGATTTTATTGTGTTATATATTTTTTAAAATTTTATATACAGTAAAGGGTTTGCACTCTTTTGCAAGCCCTTTATTATTTGGTTGAAAGCATGCCCTGTACAATAATCACTATCTGTCTGTGCTTAATCTTCCTGATAACTTTTGTTTCTACGTCCTCATTTGTCCATCTCTGAATAGAAAAAAATATTTCTAGGTATGTACTTTGTTGGAGCTTATAAGGATTGCTGAAAATGTGGACTGATCATATAAAAGGAAGATTTGATGTTCGAATCTCCATGGTATTTGCCTTTATGCTTATTATTATATCAGTCGCCTTTACAGCAGTTTACATATACTCTCAGAGTAAGCACCTGAAGAAAGATCTTATAAATAAAGGCAAGACTTTTACCTGTTTTGTTGCGTATAACTCAAAAATTGGTTTATCTTCAGAAGATAGCGCATTATTTGAAGAGATTCTGAAGTGGGCTACTTCTTTTGAAGATGTCCTTAGTATATCAGTCTATACAAAAGAAAAAAAACTGCTTTTTTCCAATCAAAACAAGCATTTGGCAAAGGAATCTATCGGTCTGCTTGCCTCTGAGGAAAAAGACCCGATTTCGCTTTTAGGTACAGAAAGGTTATTTGAAATAGTTGAGGCAGAAGATAAAATTAAAATTTTCACACCTGTATTTTCTGCATCGTTAATACATTCAGAAAAAAAGCTTAATAATACAGGAAAAAATGAAGTTAATGATGTTATAGGGTATGTAAAAGTAACAATGGATAAAAGAAAAATAAAAGAACGGAGAAAGGCCATCATGGTTAAGAGCATTTTTATTGCGACCTTTTTCTTATTTGCTGGATCATTTGTTATTTATATATTAAGTAAAAGAATCACACATCCACTAATGAGACTTACTCAAGGTGTAGAATTACTGGGCAAGGATGGAGCTATAAAAAAAATCCCTGTCGAATCAAATGATGAAATAGGCAAACTCGCCAATTCATTCAATATTATGATTGAAAACCTGCAGAATAGAGATCAGGAAAAGGAGTTGTTAGAAGAAAAGCTCAGGCATGCACAGAAGATGGAAGCAATCGGTACACTTGCGGGGGGAATATCACACGACTTTAAAAATATACTCTCAACCATAAAGGGAGCTGTTCATATAATGGATAAAAAATTTCATAATAATACTGAACTAACTGAATATACAGAGAAGATAAAAGATTCTATTAATAAGGCAAAATTTCTTATCAACGGTCTTATTACCTTCAGCAAAATACATAAATTACAACTGAATCCCCTTGACATCAATCAACTTATAAGGAAATTAACACTGTTACTTAAAAATATAACAGGAGATGATATTAAATTCAGGTTATCACTTTCTGATGGATCTTTGATGATACTGGCCGATGCCTTTCAGATTGAGCAGGTCTTAATTAATATGAGTGTTAACGCTCGTGATGCAATGCCTGATGGTGGAATTTTATCGATTAAGACAGAACCTGTCATAATTCTTGAAGAAGAGGCCCAGACGCATTTTGAGCTCCCATCCGGAAGATACGTTCTTTTATCAATAGCTGATACAGGTATAGGTATGGATCAAGAAATAAAAGAGAGGATATTCGAGCCTTTTTTTACAACCAAGGAGGTGGGGAAGGGTACAGGACTCGGGCTTTCTATCATTTACGGAATCGTTGAAAATCATAAGGGGCATATATATGTATATACTAAAAAAGGTGAAGGAACCGTATTCGGGATATACCTTCCTTTAATAGAAAATGACAGGGAAAATGCAGGAAAAAAGTGATAATATAAAGTAATAAAAAAGTTTTTCCAGTTATTTTTTCCCTGAATTCAAACAGAGGTATTTGCTGATGATAAAGGTTCTGATTGTCGATGATGACAGTAATTTGAAGGCTGTTTTACGGGATGTATTACAGGATGAGGGCTTTTCTACAATTGAAGCTGCAAATGGATTTGATGCCAAGAAAGCATTCAGGAAAGATATCCCGGATGTTGTTCTTCTTGATCTTAAGATGCCCTACATGGATGGTATCGAGACAATGCAGGAATTAAGGAAGATATCCCAGGGTGTACCGGTTATTATCCTAACTGCTCATGGTGATATCCCAACTGCTGTTGATGCCATAAAATTAGGTGCTTATGATTTTGTTGAAAAACCGCCTGAATTCGATAAACTCATAATCTCTCTTAGACGGGCTGTGGAAAGAAGAGATCTTGAAAAAGAGGTAAAGAGAATAAATACTGCACTTAAATTCTCACTCGAAGACATATTTGGAAGAAGCGATGCCATAAGGACAGTCATAAATGATATAAAACATGTTGCACAGACCGACCTTTCTGTAATTATCCAGGGTGAAACAGGCACTGGAAAGTCTTATGTTGCGAGTGCTATACACAATATGAGCCAAAGGGCAGGGGGACCGTTCGTCAGGATAGACATCAGCCTAATACCTGAAACACTTGTTGAGAGCGAGCTTTTTGGATACAGAAAAGGAGCATTTACAGGTGCGGAAAAAGACAGAAATGGTTATTTTATGGATGCCAATAGAGGGACAATCTTTATAGATGACATAGAGAATATGTCATCCTATATCCAGAGCAAATTTCTGAGTGTTATCGACGAGAAGAAGATTCATCCTCTCGGCAGCACTAAACCGGTAGAGCTGGATTTGCGAATAATAGGCGCAACTAACAAGAATTTAAGAGAAAATATAAGAAATAATGGTTTCAGAGAAGATCTGTTCTACCGTTTAGGTGAATTTGTGATTACCTTGCCTCCACTTAGAGATAGGGCTGAAGACATAAGTTTTTTTGCAGAGAAATTTCTCAGCGAGTCATGTGCAGAGTTAAATAAGTATTTGAGGGAGATAAGCAGTGGAGCTCTAGAACTTATGACAAGGCATCAATGGCCAGGCAATTTACGGGAGCTTAGGAACGTGATCAGAAGGGCTACTCTCGCTGCAGAAAATGATACAATAGATAAGAGTTGTATAGAGTTTTTTATCTTGGAGGGTCATACCGCCGGAAACAACAGATCTTCCTTTATAACAATCAAAGATGCTGTAAGAGATCTTGAGAGGAAAATGATAGATGAAGCTCTGCAGATAACCGGGGGAAACAAATCAAAGGCTTCAGAAATTCTTGATATCAGCTACCCGAAACTTCTATCCAAGATAAAGGAATATGGTCTGGATGCCAAGGAATATCAATAGTCAGATCCATTGTATCATTAATAATTGTAAACTTTTTTAATAATATATAAAAAGTTTTTATACTTTAGACAAGCTCGCCGTAGACAGCCCATCATAAATATCCTTTAAAAACAGTGACTTTTATAATTAATATTAGATGGTATATTTTTTGCTGGTTTTTCATTTAATAGTGTTTTAGATGATCAGGACATTTTGTAGGTAAAAGTGAGCGACTTGTATAGAACATGATTAAACAACCCTTTTTCTATAGATAAAGTGATGTTTATTCAAAGAGGCTCAAGGCAAAACATGATTTCAAGAAATTCTATTGATACCCTTGAAAAGAATTATTACACGATTTTATTGGCGGTCGATGGAGTATACAAAAATGGCAGGTATATTGAATCCGAATCCCGTTTTGTAATACCGAATGATTATATAATCGGTATCGCAAAAAAGAATAAAGGTGTTATCTTTGGTGCATCTGTACATCCGTACAGGCATACCAGGGCAATGCTTGCTGAGGCTACGCGGTGTATTGAAGAAGGTGCGGTATTTTTCCACTGGATACCCTCATTACAGCAGATAGACACTGATGATGAAAGATGCGTTCCTTTTTATAAGCTTATCGCAAGAGATTGCATCCCCCTTGTTTGCAATACGGGTTTAAATATTAACAATGAGAAAAACAGGATTAAAACTTTTAGATATGATGACCCCCAAAAACTCAAAAAGGCACTTGATATAGGTATAAAAATTATTGTATCGCACAGGGCTGAAACTTGTTATGATGCCAATTTCGCTTTCACAGATGATCAAAACTACCTTGATGCACTGGTAGGGATGCTTAGAATATCTGAAGAGAATAAGTGGGAACTTTATGTTGACTTGTCGCCTTTTTGCCATCCGATGAGGATCAAATACCTTGAAGTGATAAAAAGAGAAGTTAGTAAGGGAACAATAAATTCAGGCAGATTTATTTATGGATGCAATTTTTCCATACCTTTAATTGATTTAAATACCTTTAGTAAACCTTTGAATCTGCATGATTTACTTGAGCTCATGAAATGACGTAGGACAGGTCTGAGATAATTTTCAAAACAAAAAGTAACTCAAAAAAGAAGTTGGAGGGAATGGATTAAATGGATAAGAAACTTAATTGTTGGGAGTTTAAAAGATGCGGTAGAGAGGTTGGAGGCTCTAAAGTTTTTGATTTTGGTTTATGTCCTGCAGCTACTGAGCAACGTTTGGATGGAATACATGATGGCATGAATGCTGGCAGGGCTTGCTGGGTTATTGCAGGGACACTATGCGAAGGAGAGCTACAGGGAACATTTGCCAAGAAATTCAAAAACTGCAGGAAATGTGATTTTTATATAAAAGTAATGGATGAAGAATTTATAAACTTTAAACTTACAGCAAATCTTTTAAACAAACTGAAGTAATATTGATAGGTCTTTTTAAAATGATTCTTTTAACAGAAAGATCAGTGAATGAACGAAGAGAAAAGACGACATAAAAGATTTGTATTAGAAGAAGTGGAAATCAATGCGAAAACTATAGTTGCATCTGAGATAGAGATTCTTGATATTAGCATTGGAGGTGCATGTATAAAGTCAACAAAACCATTAAAACTCGGTGGGAAATATCTTATCAAACTTGAAAGTGAAGGTATTATTTTCCCTGTCATATGTGCTGTTATATGGGAAAATTTAAGCGGAACTCTAAAGAATGCTAAAGGAAAGATTATCCCATTTTACAAAGCTGGTATAGAATTTAAAGACATTTCCTCTGACGAACTTCCTAAGCTTAAGCGTTTCATTGAGATCTCAGGCAGTCCATATAAACAGGAAATGAGTATTGATAAGAGGTTAGACGGGCTGAGATTTAAAATTAATATAAATAAAAAGGCATTTCTGGATTAAGAACAGATATGCAATGTCAAAAAAATAAGCCTTAGCGGTATGTTTGTAGAGACAAACAGTGAAATTTCCATTGAAGGGAGATACCCTATGGAACTCTTTCTTCCAAAGGATGACCTCCCCATAAAGTTTGAGGGAAGGATAGCCTTCTGCAAAGAGGTAGCGGGAAAAGAATCAAGACTCTTTGATCTCGGAATAGAGTTTTTTGATATTGCTGTAAATGACAAATCAAAATTGAGGGATTTTATTGACGATCTTTATGAGATATGAAGTTGTTTAATTCATTAGCCATTCATTCCACGAAGTGGAAATGTATGAAGAAGTTATGCTGAAGTGTGAATATTATTTAGGTTGGCCTGAAATGCAATTTATAAAGAGGAGATAAAATATGGACTATAAAATTAGTGATGAAATTCTAAAGAATACAACACTTTGCCCTAATAAATTCCAATGTTTGAAAGCCTCGACAATAGATGTGTGCAATATTAATAAAGCTATTAATGAGGAAGTTCTATTTATTGATAGAAAGAAGGGAAGATATTGTCCTTATATTATACCGTTTGGGTATTCATATATATGTGTTTGTCCTACACATCGTGAACTATATAAGCTTTATAAAATATAGGTTCTTCTCCAATTTGCTTATCAGAGAAGCAATTTAATTCCCGATTCCCGATTTCCGATTTTCTTTGTACTTTACATTTTACTGCCTAGTACCTACTTCTTACTTCTAACTCCTCACCCCTCACTTCTTACTCCTTACTAACTAAAAGGTTACATCTTACGGTAACGGTTACGACGCCCGTTTCGGTATTCGGTTACGTCTGTCGTGTTCGTTTATCTTAGTCTTTACCAGCCTCTAGTTTTCAATCTTCAATTCCTAAATCCCTAAATTCCTCAATCTGCAATCTGCATTTTGCATCCTTAAATTTTCTTTGTGCTTTACTGCCTAATCCCTACTACTTACTTCTTACTCCTAAATCCTAACTACTTACTTTTTACTTTTCCCCTGATAACCTGATACCCTGATTCCCTGATATCCAGCTAAATGGCTTGCTCCCTACTTCTTACTTCCTATAGAGTCAGCCAGTCTCTTATGAACAATCTGTCCCCTGTGTGTGTTCAAGGCACTTTTAATAGCATTATCCAGCCTGATTGCATTTTCAATGCCCATATCAGCTATTTTTTTAATATAGGGAAGAGTTGCATTTGTGAGCGATATAGTTGAAGTCCTTGGAAAAGCGCCTGGCATATTTTCAACAGCATAATGAATTATGCCGTCGACTTCAAAAACCGGATTTTCATGAGAAGTAGGTCTGGAAGTTTCCACGCATCCCCCCTGATCTATTGAGACATCTACTATTACCGAACCTTTCTTTATCATTTTAAGCATATCCCTGGTTATCAATACAGGAGTTTTTCCACCTGGTTCATGCACTGCTCCTATTATAATATCAGCATCTTTTATCTCATTCATAATATTTTCTAATGATTGAGGTAATGTCTTTATCTTTACAGGAAACATATCACTTATTTGCTTTAATTTATCCAATCCTTTGCTTATAACCACGGTTTCCATTCCGATGCCGGTAGAAATTCGGGCAGCATTTGTGCCGACAACACCTGCGCCAAGTATTAATGCCTTTGCAGGTTTTAGCCCAGCTACCCCTGCTGGGAGGATTCCACTTCCTCCATAAATTCGCTGAAGAAAATAAGAACCCACTATTGGTGCCATTTTCCCGGCAATCTCGCTCATTGGTGAGAGCAGCGGAAAAGTACCGTCCTTCTGAAGTGTTTCGTATCCGAATGCAGTTATTTCTTTTTTAAGCAGTAATTCCGTAAGCTCAAGGTTTGGTGCCAGGTGAAGAAATGTAAACAGCGCTTGCCCTTTTCTGAAAAGATCGTATTCAGGTTGAAGGGGTTCCTTTACTTTGATAATAAGGTCTGATTTTTTAAATATAGTTCCTTTATCAACAATATCAGCATCTGCATCAAGATATTCACTGTCAGAAAAGCCACTTCCTTCTCCTGCAAGAGTTTCTATAAGGATTGTATGACCGTTATGCTTAAGTTCTGAAGCGCCTGATGGTGTAATTCCCACCCTGTATTCTGACTCTTTAATCTCTTTTGGGACTCCGATTATCAAGATGTTAGTACCATATTAGTTGTTAATACTACAATAATCTCTTGCCTGCTCCGTTTAATTCATTAGTCATTGGTTACTAAAAAAGTAGAAAGTAGGGAGTAAGCAGTAGGCAGTAAGCACTGAAGAAAAAGATAGGTACAGGTATAGGTGCAGGCATAGGTAAAAGTAAAGCGCGGAGCGCATAAAACACGATAGACGTAACCTATAGAAGAAACTGGCTTCGTAACCGTTTGACGTTATCGCAATACTTTGTGCCATTGGCACTTGACAATTAAATATTAAATTTTCAATGCTCAATCTTCAATCTTCTTTACGCCATTTGCAGCTTTGCGGTTTCATGCCTCCTTAAAGCCTATAATATCAACTAGTTAAATTACTTTCACGGCAACTAAATGTGATATGATCCCATTCTTAAAAAGCTTAGCACATGTCTTTGCAAAATAGAAGTACTACTGACGGATGACTGATGTTATAATTCAATACTTATGAAAATCAAACTGATAATTTTTGACCTTGATGGTACCCTGGTCGACACAGCTACTGATATTACAAATGCGCTGAATTACGCTACAGACCCTTATCAGATAAAAAAACTTACTGTGAGAGAAACTGTAGGTCTCGTTGGAGAAGGACTGACAAGACTGATAGAGAAACTACTTGGAGAGGAAAGTACAGACGTAAAATCTAATGTGCTTGACAGGTTTATCAATTATTATAGTGAACATCTTACTGATTATACGGTACCCTATCCTGGAGTTCGTGAAACCCTTGAGGAACTCGGAAATTATAAGAAAGCTGTTATTTCCAACAAAAGGGAGATGCTCTCGAAAAGAGTTCTGGAGGAAGTTGGACTTTCAGGGTATTTTGATGTTGTTCTGGGAAGTGACAGTGTCGATGAGAAAAAACCTTCTCCAAAACCAATTTATAAGGTTATGGAGATTTTGTCATTCAGGTCAGATGAAACTCTAATTGTCGGAGACAGTAATTATGATATTGAGTCTGGAAAAGCAGCCGGTACAACTACTATTGCAGTCTCCTATGGCTATAGAGACGCAAGCGTACTTAAGGACGCTGATTTTATAATTGATGATATAAGGGATTTGAAAAAGATATTAACTGAATAGGGAGCGAAAAGAATATGTCCAACTACTTAATTCACCAAAGTGATTCATGATAAGCAATGGAAATAACCATTGATGGAATCAGAGACATAAGAGTATATCAGTATAAATACGGGTACAGATTTTCGGTTGATGCGCTTTTATTGTATTCATTTGTTAATTTAAAACATGCAAAGGAGATCGTGGACCTTGGTGCAGGTTCAGGTATAATAGGACTTTTACTTGCAAAAAAATTTGTAAAATCAAATGTTTTTCTTATAGAGCTTCAAGAATCTCTTTTCAGACTTGCAAAGAAAAACATAAAGATTAATGGAATGCAAGACAGGGTCAGTCCAATACTGGCTGATATCAAAGAGATAAAGAAAAAGTTGTATCCCATGTCATACGATATAGTTGTTTCCAATCCGCCTTTCAGAAAGCCGAAATCTGGCCGTATATGTATTGCAGATGAGAGGGCTGTTGCAAGACATGAAATAAAACTAAGGCTGGCAGAGCTTATAGAATCTGCATCATATCTTCTTAGGGCCAGGGGGAGATTTTATCTTATATTTCATCCTGAGAGAATCCTTGAGGTTGTTGACAATCTTAGGCTAAAGCGGTTAGAGCCTAAAAGAATAAGGTTTGTTCATAATGATATTGATACAGAATCCAAGATAGTTCTAATTGAGGCAGTGAAAGAGGGCCGGGCTGGGATAAAAATAGAAAAGCCATTATATATATATAATGAAGATGGACAATATACTTTTGAAGTAAAAGAGATATACGGGTTGCCGCCCTGATGTTCTATTCAAGGGTAAGCCAGTACGGTTTAATTATAAGCAGGACTGCCTTTCGCTTGCTACGATATTTTTCGACTGTTCTAAAGCTCATTCCGCTACAGCCTCGAAACTCCCCCGATGTCTCGGGGTCAGACACTCGAGGCTGTGGCCGCTTCATTTCGCTAAGAACTGTGACCGAAAAACATCTGATGCCGCTTCAGCCTCATCGAATCCCGATTTATCGGGGTCAAGCCAAATCCTGCTTATTTCTTATTTACTATTAGCCATTGACTATTGAATATTGACAAATGACTAATTACCAGTGACTATTTACCATAGAAATGGTTTTCTTTGTGGGGTAATGCTTATAAATTGAAAATTATATTTTACTTATTAATTGATTTATATAATTTATAGCATTATAATGTTTCCTTTCTGTATAATAGGTAAAAATTTTGAAAGGAGGAGATTTTATGTTAGCTTTTAGGGTTTTGGGGATTATGATACTGTCACTTGCAGTACCGGCGCTTGTTTTTGCAGCAGGTGCACATGATGGGCTCAACTGCGTGGGCTGTCACGGCATTCACAATGCAAAAGGCGAAATCATTTTTGCTGTTGAGGCAAACAATAAGAGCATTAATCCACGGACAAATAAACCGTTTACAGGTACAACTGCTCTCTGTCTCGGCTGTCATGAAACAATTGACAAAGGTGGAATGGGTATTGCCGCTGTATCAGCCAAACACAGCCATCCTTATGGCGTAAAAGCAAATCCAAAGGTTGCAACTGTACCCAGTGTATTTTTAAGAGATGGGAAACTGGAATGTGTAGGTTGCCATGATCCGCATCCATCAAACCTTAATTATAAGTATCTGAGGGTTGATACTGCAAAGGGTGCAAAAATGGGGGATTTTTGTGGAATGTGTCATGGTTCAAAAGCTGATCCTCAGGCATTAAAGCGCATGAAGATATTCAATAGTATGGATGAAAGAAAAGCTCCTAAAAAGTAGGAGTAATGATTAGAAATACATTCTGCATCCTCAAGGGCATAGGTGAAAAGCTCGAGAAGCGGTTCTGGAAAGAAGGCATTTTAACATGGGAAGCATTCACGGATTCAGATGAACTGCCTGGATTGAGTTATGAAAAGAAGAGGCTCACTGACGAGAGCCTCTTCTTTTATATGGCTGCATTGAATAACGGCAATGCAGAATATTTTGGCAGAAGATTAAAGCATAGAGAACACTGGCGACTTTTTGATTATTTTAAAGATTATACGGTATGTATGGATATTGAAACAAACGGGCTTCAGCCTGGTAATGGAGGATACGTTACCGCTATAGGTCTTTATGATGGCTATGACTATAAATGCCTGATAAAGGGTAAAAACCTTAACGCTGAAAAACTTAATAAAGAACTTGAAAGATACAAATTCATTGTAACTTTTTATGGTACCGCCTTTGATATCCCTTTTTTGCTGAGGACCTTTAGAGGTGTAAGATTTAATCTCCCCCATTTTGACCTCTGCTTTGCTGCAAGAAGACTTAGACTTAAGGGAGGTTTGAAGAAGCTGGAACAGGAATTCGGCATAGAAAGGGATGAATCTGTTAAAGGTTTTGATGGCTATGAGGCGGTTAAATTATGGGAATTTGCAAAGAGAGGGTCTTCCGAAGCCCTAGACCTTCTGGTTAAATATAACAGAGAAGATACTGTTAATCTCATGCAGATTGCTACTATTCTTTACGGAAGGCTTAGACAATTAACAGGAATAGAGGAATATTTGTCTTGTGGAGTTGCTTGATAATTTTTCCACTTATCTTTCAGCAGAGAAGGGCCTGTCAAAAAGTACTGTTGATTCATATAATACAGACCTGAAAAAATATAAGATTTTTTTGGATGAGAGAAATAAGAAGATAAAATCTGCTCTCAGGAACAATATAGTAGATTTTGTCGAGAAGCTGAAGAGTGAAGGTTACTCAATTCCAAGTATATGCAGACATATATCCTCAATAAGAGCCCTTTATAAATACATGCTTACCGAGAATATTACCGATAATGACCCATCTGAAAATATTCAGAACCCTAAAAAGTGGGAGAGGCTTCCAAAGGCATTAAGCATATCCGAGGTCAGACAGCTGCTTGATACAAAACTTTCTGTCAGAGATGCCTTGAGGGATTCCGCTATGATTGAACTGTTATATTCATCAGGCCTTAGGGTCAGTGAGCTGGTAAACATAAAAGTTGGCGATATCAACTTTGAGGCAGGATTTATCAGGGTTCTTGGCAAGGGATCCAGAGAACGTGTGGTACCTGTTAATCTCAGGGCTATAGAGAAGATTAAACAATATATGAACAAGGAGAGATCAGAGATACTGAAGAGAAAACAGTCTCAGTATCTGTTCGTAACAAGAATGGGTAAACCAATGAGCAGGCAGAGATTCTGGCAGTTGTTGAAGGTTGTTGCCAGGCAGGCCGGGGTAAATCTTTCGCCACACACGATAAGACACTGTTTTGCAACACATTTACTTGAAGGAGGTGCTGACCTCCGCTCGGTTCAGAAGATGCTTGGCCACTCAGATATATCAACAACCCAGATTTATACAAAAGTGACAACCGACAGGATCAAGAAGGTCTTCAAAGAATATCATCCAAGGGCATAATAAGGACATTCTAAATAATACCCATGTCAGGTAATCAAATTATAAATACAAAGTAAAATTATAATATTATAATTTTACTTATGGGTTTATAAATTAAAAAAATTGTTCAAATACTTTACCTTAAATTGAAAATTATGCTATTTTAAAAAACTTCACTGAATTTATCTAAGTGGAACTATAAAAAATAATTACATACAATTTCAATTAAATTAACAGATTAGGTTAAGAAAGGAGTACCCGATAATGCTCATAATCGGCGAAAAATTGAGCATCATAGCCAAAAGAGTAAGAGAGGCTATGATGAAGAAAGATAAAGTGCCCATACAGGAGATCTCTGTAGCTCAGTGGAAAGCCGGAGCCAGGATAATTGACGCAAATATAGGTCCAGCTGAGGACGGCGGCGAAGAGATGATGGAGTGGATGGTTACAACAATACAGGAGTCTGTGCAGCTTCCTGTATGTCTTGATACAACAAATGCAAAAGCGATCGAAGCAGGCCTCAAAGTGCACAATAATGAGTGGGGACGGCCGCTTATAAACTCTACATCCAATGATCCTGAGAGGTTCCCGATGCTCGAACTTGCGGCAAAGTACAACTCCCAGATTATTGGGCTGACAGTTGGAAAAGGGGGACTTCCTGCTGATGCTGAAGAAAGGGCTGCAATTGCTGCAGAAATAATGGCGAGGGCGATGGAATATGGTGTGCCCCTTGAAGATATATATCTTGACCCCCTTGTACTTCAGATAGCTACTACACAGGATCAGGCGCTTAAGGTGGTAAAGACGATTAAGATGTTTCAGGAACTAAATGATCCACCGATGAAAACAGTTGTAGGTTTAAGCAATATTTCAAACGGCTGCCCGAAACATTTAAGACCTATTATAAATAGCAACTTCCTTATTCTTCTGATGTACGAGGGGCTTACTGCAGCTATTGCTGATCCGTTGGAAAAGGAGATCATCACTGCCATTAAGACAGTTAATGTGATAATGGGCAATACTTTATATGCCCATTCGTATTTAGAGATGTAAATGTTGGGTTTCGAAGATTTTCACTATATACAGGGATTTCTCGAGAAGAAAAGAATTCGAGAGTATTTGTAAGAGGGTTCGAGGATTAAGGGATTCAAGTGAATATAGAATATTAAAGAGTTCATTACAGATGTTAAACACACAAACACTTAAATACTTGACCACTTGACCCTAATTATTTGAGGAGGAACAGATGGCTTTTACACCAACAAAGGAGACATATTCCGGAAAAGTATATCCTGTAACTATTGGAACCGGTGACAGGGCTGTAACTTTTGGAGGAGAGAATATCCTTACTTTTCATTCTTTCGAAGGGGCGATGCCAAACAAGCCGGTTATAGCATGCGAAATACAGGATATACCCCCATCAGATTGGCCAGACAATGTAAAGAAACCGTTTGAGAGTGTCTTTGATGATCCTGTTCAGTGGGCCAAGTTCTGTAAGGATGAGCTTAAGGCGAAGGCAATTGCATTAAGATTGATCGGCACGCATCCTGACAGAGAGAACCGTTCTACTGAAGATGCTTCAAAAACAGTTAAGGATGTTTTGTCTGCGGTTGATGTTCCTCTTATAATTCTTGGCAGTAATCATGCTGAAAAAGACGCAGCTGTGCTTGTTGCAGTAGCAGAAGCAGCTAAGGACATGAATTGCGTTATAGGAAAGGCACAGGAAGCAAATTATAAGACTATAGTAGCAGCAGCAATGGCTAATAACCATAAACTGATAGCGATGTCTGAGCTTGATATAAACCTCTCAAAACAGCTAAATATCCTTATAACTCAAATGGGTTTTGAAAAGGAAAGGCTGATAACAGACCCTATGTCTTCCGCATTGGGTTACGGGCTTGAGTACACATATTCGGTGATGGAGAGGATCAAGCTTGCAGCACTTACGCAAAATGACACAACAATGCAACCACCTATGCTCGGCGATATTGGTATATATGTATGGAAGGTAAAGGAAACACAGGCTCCAGAGGCTGATCTTCCTAGATGGGGTCCGTTAGAGGAAAGAGGAATTGCGTGGGAGGGTTCAACTGCAGTTTCACTCCTAATAGCAGGTGCCGATTTATTAATAATGAGACACCCGGAGGCTATTAGAGCTGTGGAGAAGGTGATAGAAGAAATGATTTAACGTAATACTTGATAAATAATCCATTATTGGTAAAAAAAGATTACTCATAATGGATTATGCATCACGATAATTACTGGAGGTTTAAGAATGGCTTTATCAGGCGTTGAAATATTTAAACTCCTACCAAAGACAAACTGCAAGAAATGCGGGTACCCCACATGTCTTGCATTTGCTATGAAGCTTGCACAGAGGCAAATATCACTTGATTCCTGTCCGGATGTTTCCGAAGAGGCAAAAGCTATTCTCGGTGAGGCGTCTGCGCCTCCAGTCCGTCCTATAACGTTTGGTGCAGGTGATAAGGCTGTAAAGATGGGAGAAGAGACGGTTCTGTTCAGGCATGACAAGAAATTTGTAAATCCATGTGCTTTCGCTCTAGAGATAAATGATACATACTCAGAAGAAGAGATATCTGGGCTTTGCGAGCAGGTGCTGGATTCCGAGATTGACAGGGTAGGTCAGAAGTTGAAGATTGACGCTATTGTTTTAACTAATGCATCCAGAGATTCGGGCAGGTTTGAGGCTTCTGCAAAAATTGTTGCATCAAAAGCAGACGGTGTCCCTGTAATTTTAAACAGTGAGGATCCCCAGGCAGCAGAGGCATCAGTAAAGCTATTCGCTGATAAGAGGCCAATAGTTTATCCAGTAAATTCAGCTAACGCTGAACCCATGGCAAATGTTGCCAAGGCTAATAAGGCGATTCTCGGTGTATCGGCCAATGGTCTTGATGAACTCTCAACTCTTACAGAGAAGATAAAATCCCTTGGTGTTCAGGATATGGTTATCGATTCCGGAGCAAGAAAGGCAAAGGATATTATCGAGCACAATACTTTGATTAGAAGAGCAGCAATAAAAAAGAACTTCAAGCCGTTAGGTTATCCTATAATAAATTTTATGCAGCGTGAGGACAGCGTCCTCGAAGCACTCATGGCGAGTATAGGTGTATTAAAGTATTCATCAATTGTTGTTGTAAGCAAAATAGAGAAATGGAAAAACCTTGCATTATTCACCCTTAGACAGAATATATATACTGATCCTCAGGTGCCTATGCAGGTTGAGCAGAAGATATATAATATCGGTGAACCAAATACCGAATCTCCGCTACTCGTTACAACCAATTTCTCTTTGACATATTTTATAGTTTCAGGGGAGGTTGAAAACAGCAAGGTTTCAAGCAGATTGGCTGTAATGGACTGTGAAGGACTTTCTGTTTTAACTGCCTGGGCAGCTGGGAAATTTACCGCTTCCAAGATTGCCCAGTTTATAAACGAAAGTGAGATAGAGAAGGAAATATCTCATAAGGAATTGATAATACCAGGCTATGTTTCAATTTTAAGCGGTTCTATAGAAGATAAACTTCCTGGTTGGAAAATTACTGTCGGGCCGCGTGAAGCCAATGCAATACCGGCATTTTTAAAAACAAGGGCAACATAGCACATTTAAATTCCCTTTTATACATATGTTACTCGAATGCTCCCCTTTTAAAGGGGTATATTGGAGACCTTTCCCCCTTGAAATGGAGGGCGAGTTGATATAAAGGAGGTTATATCTGATTGATAAAACTGGATTATTTGATATTTGTCTAAAAAGTTGATTTTATATAGTAAAAAGTATGAAAATAAAATGATTTTACCAGTTCTGGATAAAGGAATACTATTGGTATGGATTTTAACTTATACCTCAACCAGGATTACAGGAGGTCAGCATGTCTAAGTTAATAGCCTCTGCGGCTATAAGAGGTGCAAATATTCTTGTAAAACATGCAGAAGAAATGCTCGAAAGTGCTATTTCAAAACATGGTGAAAGTTTTACATTTGAATTCCCTGATACTGCATTTTATCTCCCGATGATCTACGCTATGACCGGTTTTGCTGTAAAGACGTTAGGAGATATGAAGACAGCTCTTGAAAACACAAAGTCTCTGCTTCATGAAGAACCTGAAAAGGATCTCTGGAAGCCTTATCTTGGAGAAGCACTTGATTCAGGTATGGCAACGCTTTTTGCAGAAGAGATTATTCTGGCACTTCGTTATATAGAAGGACTTGAACCCGTGAAAGACCCAGAGACCGGGTATGAATACAATGGTTTTATCACAGATACTATACAGCGTAATTTGGGAATACAGCTTGTTGACGGCAGTATGCCAGGATTTGCAGCAATCATAGGTGCTGCACCAGATGATGAAACAGCAGTAAAGATTGTCAGAGAGCTTCAAGAAAAGAATATACTTATTTTTCTGTCCGGCCATGTAAATGGCAATAGCGTTACAAAACAGCTCTTGAGAAAAAATGTTGAGCTGGGATGGGATACATATATAGTTCCGCTTGGTCCGGATACAGAACATACACTTTATGCGCTGGACTGGTCTGTGAGGGCATCACTGATTTTTGGGGGTAAGAAGCCTGCTGATTATAAGGGACATCTTAAGTACACGAAGGACAGGGTCTTTGCCTTTGCCCTGGTTTTAGGCGATCTTGATGAAATAAAATGGACAACCGGAGCAGGAGCTATAAATATGGGTTATCCTGCAGTCTGTGATACAGATGTTCCTGTAATACATCCAACCGGTGTATGTACTTATGAGCATGTTGATAAAGAATTTGACCATGGAAAGATTGTCCAGAAGGCAATAGAGGTTAGAGGACTCAAGGTTATAGTAGAAAAACCGCCAATCCCTGTTTCATTTGGCTCTGCCTTCGAAGGCGAAAGAATAAGAAAGGAAGATATGTTCATTGAGTTTGGCGGGCAGAGGACTCCTGCTTTTGAATGGGTTAGGATGAGAGAACTCGATGAGATAGAAGACAACAAGGTAATTATAGTTGGAAAAGACTGGGAGAAGAGATTCGAACAGGGAGGTAAAATGCCCATTGGCATTGTTATAGAGGTTGCAGGACGAAAGATGCAAAAGGATTTTGAGTCAGTTATCGAGAGGAAAATACACTCAAATATTAACGAGGCACAGGGTGTATGGCATATGGGCCAGCGTGATATAAACTGGATAAGGATAAACCACAATGCTAAAAAGGAAGGTTTTACACTCGAACACATTGGCATCATACAGAATGTAATGACACACAGCAGATTTAAGTCGATAGTCGACAAGGTTCAAACGACTATATACCTTGATGAAGAAGATGTACTCAGGGTACAGGAAGAGGCGAGGAAATCATACCATGAGCGTGACCAAAGAACTGCAGGCCTTACTGATGAGTCTGTAGATACCTTCTATTCATGTCTGCTCTGTCAGTCGTTTGCCCCAAGTCATGTATGTGTTATTACACCCGAAAGACTCGGGCTCTGTGGTGCATATAACTGGCTTGACGGAAAGGCTGCTTATGAGATAGACCCTACAGGGGGTAATCAGCCCATTTCAACAGGTGAGACACTGGATTCATTAAAAGGTAGATGGAGCGGTGTTGACGATTATCTTAGGAAGGCATCCGGTGGTGCTGTTGAGACTATGAATGCTTATACAATAATGGACAACCCTATGACATCATGTGGATGTTTTGAGTGCATAGTTGCGATAGTACCCGAGGCAAACGGTGTTATGATAGTACAGCGTGGACATACCGCCATGACACCTGTAGGTATGAAGTTCTCTACCCTTGCAGGTAGCGTTGGCGGTGGAATGCAGACCCCCGGCTTTATGGGGATAGGAAGAAACTTTATTACAAGCAAAAAATTTCTGTATGCTGACGGGGGGTTAAAGAGAATCGTCTGGATGACTAAGAACCTTAAAGATGGCTTGAAAGAAGCATTTAATGAGCGTGCAGCAGAAGAGGGGGTGCCCGACCTTCTTGATAAGATTGCAGACGAGACTATAGCTGAGGATTCAGAGAAACTACTTGAGTTCCTTACAAACGTGGGACATCCTGCGCTTGAGATGGAACCGATGCTATAAAGAAGTAAGGGGTAAGTAGTAAGTAGTAAATAGAGGATTGGAGGAAACATGGCTGAGAATATAAAGAGCGGAAATAAAATAGCAGAGGATATTATAAAATGGGGTGAGGAGCATGGGATGGAGACCTGTTTTGACAGGGCACAGAGACTCAAACCATGCCCCATTGGTGCCACAGGAGCATGCTGCAAGATATGTCATATGGGACCATGCAGATTAGTCGGCAAGGATGCTGAAGAAGAGGCAAGGGGAGTTTGTGGTGCACCGCTTGCAACTGTCGTTTCAAGAAATCTGTTAAGAATTGCAGCAGCAGGAACAGCAGCCCATTCAGATCATGCAAGGGATATGGCGTTTCTCCTGCTGGCAGTGGCTAATGGAGAGACAAAGGATTTTAAGATTACCGATGTAAAGAAATTATACAGGGTTGCAGGAATTCTGGAAATAGAGTTCGAAGGACGTGATATCAATGATGTTGCAAGGGATGTAGCCACAAAATTTATCGAAGACTTTGGACGCCAGAAGGGTGAGATTAATTATGTCAAGAGGGCACCTGCAAAGACCCAGGAGAGATGGAAGAAATGGGGAATTACCCCGAGGGGTATAGATAGAGAAGTTACAGAGGCTATGCACCGTACTAATATAGGTGTTGACCATGATCCTGACAATCTCCTTCTGTGTGCACTTAAGGTATCACTGGCAGATGGCTGGGGTGGCTGTATGATTTCAACTGATCTAACCGATATACTCTTTGGAACTCCGTCTCCGGTTAAGGCAGAAGCGAGTTTCGGGATATTCAAAGAGGATGAAGTTAATATTATTGTACACGGGCACGAGCCAACACTTGCTGAAATTATTGTTGATGTAGTTTCAGATCCTGAGATAATTGAGTACGCAAAATCAAAGGGTGCAAAGGGGATTAACCTCGGCGGTATGTGCTGTACAGCAAACGAAGTGCTCATGAGGCACGGTATTCCGACCGCCGGTGGTTTTACAAATCAGGAGCTTGGAGTTATGACAGGACTGATTGATGCATTAACAGTAGACGTACAATGCATTATGCCTGCTTTGACAGAGATTTCCAAGAAATTTCATACAAAGGTTATTACGACATCTTACAAGGCAAAAATCCCGGGTGCTATTCACATAGAGTATGATGAACACAGGGCAAGAGAAGTAGCCAAAGAGATAGTAAAATTCGCCATAGATAATTTCCCCAATAGGAAAGTAGAGGGTAGTCACATTACTGATAAATCACCATTGATAGCAGGATTTTCACACGAGTATATTGAATATATGCAGGGAGGTTCATGGAGGGCATCTTTCAGACCTCTTAATGATGCAATAATGGCAGGAAGGATTCGAGGTGTTGTCGGGCTTGCCGGCTGTGACAATCCGAGAGTCCCTGCAACGGGTCTTCACAGGTTCCTTGCCACAGAGCTGATTAAGAATGATGTACTTATTGTATCTACAGGTTGTGGTTCTGCAGCGTGTGGTGTGGCAGGATATCTTACACCCGAAATGGCGCTGGAGAATGCAGGGCCGGGACTGAGGGAAGTATGCGAGGCCATAGGTATTCCACCTATACTGCATCTCGGTGCATGCGTTGATAATTCAAGGATTCTTACCATAGCAAGTGCCATGGCTGAAGAGGGCGGGCTTTCTGATGAGATAGGAGGAATGCCTGCTGTCGGTATTGCACCTGAGTGGATGAGTGAGAAGGCGATTGCAATTGGATGCTATTTTGCAGCGTCCGGGGTGCCGGTTATATTCGGTGGCGAGTCACCTGTTGAGGCAAGTGAAGAAGTTACAAAGTTAATGACAGAGGTTTGGTTTGAGAGATTTATGGGTACCCTGATTTTTGAGCCTAACCCTGAAAAGATATTGGAGCTTACACTCGATTTTATTGATAAAGCAAGGGAAAGACTGAAAATAAGGAAATATGAGCCTGGTAAATTTGGCGCGGAGAGAGTCCTTATGGATATGGCTGCAAGGCGTGAGCTTGAGAGGGCACAGAAAACACATAAAGGACTTTAGTTAAGTAAGCACTAAGAAGTAAGGAGTGAGGAGCTTTATAAATTCGGGAATTCAGGGATTAAGGAATTCAGGAATTAACGAATATAGTGCAAGGATTAGGGAGTAAGGAGTAAAAAAGAACGATATGCGCTTTACGACCAGTAAGGAGTGTAGGAAAATTGATTGAGAATAAGCTTTTTTATGTATTGTGCTTACTGCCTACTGCTTACTATTTACTATATTTGGAGGATAGATGAAGGTAGAAGAGTTGAATGTTGATGAGATGATCGGCAGAGTCGGTGATATACTCACTGAAAATGAAAGGAAAAGAGGAGTTCTTATACACACATTCCACAGAATCCAGCAGGATTACGGTTATCTTCCTGGAGAAGTATTAAGCACACTTTCTAAAAAGCTTGATCTGCCGCTTGCTGAAATTTACAGTGTCGCAAGTTTCTATAAACAGTTCCACTTTTCACCGAGGGGAAGAAAAATTGTCAGGGTATGCATGGGTACAGCCTGTCATGTAAGGGGTGGAAAGAATGTCCTTAATGCAATTGAAAAAGAGTTTAATATTAAACAGGGTGAGACTACTGAGGATCTTGAAATGACTCTCGAGACTGTTGGTTGTGTCGGATGCTGCGGGTTGGCACCTGTTGTAACAGTGAATGAGGAAGTTAGCGGTGACTTGGGACCAAAAAAAATTAAATCTTTAATTAGATCTATAAAAGAGGATTAGAATGAATAACAGACTTGGAAGCTTGAATGAACTTAAAGACCTGAGAAACAAACTTCAGGAGGAGACCTTCAGACCTGGCATAAACAGGGCCAGGGTATGTTGTGGAACTGCCTGTCTCGCAACAGGTTCCAAGAAGATTGTTAAGGCATTTGAAGAGGAATCAGCCCGAAAAGGCGTTGATATTGAACTTGTCAAGACCGGATGCCAGGGCCTCTGCCAGAAAGGCCCTGTTATGAGAATCGAACCATACGGTTTCTTCTATCAGAAGGTATCAGGCAGACATGTCAGTAACATAGTCTCAAGTACATTTTCTATAGGAGCTCCTGTAAGGGAACTGCTTTACAGAGATTCCTTCCTCAGCGAACCTGTAGATAGCGTGGAAGATGTGCCTTTTTATAAAAAGCAGATTAGGGTTGCTTTGAGGAATAATGGCATGATAGACCCTAACAATATAATGCATTATATTACAGTCGGCGGATACAGTGCGATCGAGAAGGTGTTCAGGTCAATGACTCCTGATGAAGTGCTGGCTGAAATTGACAAGGCTAACCTGAGGGGCAGGGGTGGAGCAGGATTCCCAGCTGGCAGAAAATGGGCTCACTCCAAAAAGTCTCCTACCAAGATAAAACTTGTTGTTGCTAATGGAGATGAAGGAGACCCTGGAGCTTTTATGGACAGGTCAATTATGGAGGGTGACCCACACAGCCTGCTAGAAGGTATGTTGATATGCGCTTATGTTCTTGATGCACATTACGGCTTTATATACGTAAGGCATGAGTATCCACTTGCTGTCAAGAATTTAAGGGTAGCCATAAAACAGGCAGAGGAGATGGGGCTGCTTGGTAAAGATATACTGGGCACGGGATTTGATTTTACAGTTGACTTGAGAGAGGGTGCAGGTGCATTTGTATGCGGTGAATCAACAGCCCTGGTCGCATCTCTTGAGGGCGAAAGGGGATTCCCGAGACCGAGACCACCGAGGCTTTCTGAACCCGGAGGCGGCCCATGGGGCTATATAACTAACCTCAATAATATCGAGACTTATGTATGCGTTCCCCAGATAATTGAGAAGGGCGCTGACTGGTTTCTCAGCATAGGCACACCGAAATCATCCGGGACAAAGGTCTTTGCACTCACGGGCAAGGTTGTCAATACAGGACTTGTCGAGGTGCCGATGGGGGTAACACTCAGGGAGATAATTTATGATATAGGCGGAGGAATTATGTTCAATAAGGAGTTTAAGGCTGTACAGACAGGCGGGCCTTCAGGCGGTTGTCTGCCAGCCTCTCTCCTTGACCTCCCTGTTGATTTCGATTCATTAACCGAGGCAGGCTCGATGATGGGTTCCGGCGGTATGGTTGTGATGGATGAGGATAACTGCATGGTAGATATAGCTAAATTCTTCCTTTCTTTCACACAGTCTGAGTCATGCGGGAAATGCCCGCCATGCAGGATAGGGACTTACCATATGCTTCAGTTACTCGAGAAGATAACGTCAGGCAATGGAGAGGAAGGGGATATTGAGAAACTCGAATATCTTGGAAACAAGATAAAAGATACAGCTCTCTGCGGCCTGGGTACAAGTGCCCCTAACCCTGTGCTTTCTACTATCAGATATTTCAGGGAGGAATATGAGGAGCATATCAGGGATAAATACTGCCGGGCAAAGGTATGCAGCGGTCTCGGTATGTTCGTAATAGATAATGAAGAATGTTTCCTGTGCGGACTCTGCAAAGAGGCGTGCGCATTTGATGCTGTAAAGGAAACAAGGAGAAATTTTTTCATTGATCAGGATTATTGCACAAAATGCATGGCATGCTTTACAGCATGTCCGATTGGCGCTGTTAGGATAGAAAAACAGAAAAGAAAGTCAGAAGTTAAGGTTAACCCGCATGAGGCGGGTAAAGGTTAGGGTTACGAAGCCCGTATCGTCTATTGGTTACGTCTTTCGGCTTTTTCACGTTACCCTTATACGTAACCGAAACGGGCATCGTTACCATTACCGTTGGCGTTAGCTATAAGAAAACGCTCCCTGTAAAGTAGAAAAGCTTACTTGACAGGGCGGGCATCGTTACCGTTGCCTAAAGACTTTAATTGTATCTGGAGATGGTATGAGTGATATAAAGGACGAGATAGAGCAAGAAGAAAGCGGTAAAAAGGGCATGAAAGATGTCTTCAAGGCTGTTGAAGGCATCAAGTGCGTAGTCAAGAAGTCATCGAAGTTTGTGGAGGAGTTTCTTTCAGAGCCCATGTGCGGAAGGTGCCTCCCGTGTTCGCTCGGAAGTTATGAGGCGATGGTCAGATTGAAAAGAATTACAGCCGGTATTGGTACAGAGGAAGATGTCCATGCTCTTCAGAGGATTGGAGTGCAGATGTTATTCGGTTCCATGTGTAAAAAAGGCAAAGATACGGCAAAATTTCTCCTTGAATCATTGAATACCGAAGCCTATAAAGAACATCTCGAAAAAAGGTGTAATGAGAGGGAATGTCTTTCTCTTGATATATACACGATAATTACAGAGAAATGCACATTGTGCGGTTTATGCAGTGAAGCCTGCAAGTATAATGCAATCATGGGTGAAAAGAAGGTTTCTTATCTTTCAGGATATCTGCCTTTTGAGATAAGACAGAAAAGATGCGTCAAATGCGGTGACTGTGTACCAGCATGTCCATATGGCGCCATAGAAGTAACACACGAAGAAATAAAGGCTGAGGCTGAGGTTGAGGTCGAGGCTTAGATTTAGATGTTTTTTTTGATAAGTATATAGGAGGAAAGCATGGGAAAAATGATTAATCTGAGAATAGATGGAAAAGATGTAAAGGTTGAAGAAGGATCGACCATTATAGAAGCAGCAGAGAGAGCAGGAATCCACGTACCAAACCTCTGTTATCTAAAAGGTATGAAAGGCATTGGTGCATGCAGGCTATGCCTTGTTGAAGTAGAGGGTGGTAAGTGGCCTGTCATAGCTTGTAATATCAAGGCTAAAGAAGGAATGAATATCCTGACAGATACTGACAAGGTAAAAGAGCTCAGAAAATTTGTTATAGACCTTATCATTTCCATGCATCCTCTTGATTGTATGACATGCACAAAGGCAGGTGCATGCAATCTTCAGAAATATGCTTATGATTTTGAAATAAAGGAATCAAGCTTTAGCAGGAAGAAATTCGGCTACCCTACTGATGAGACAAATCCGTTTATCAAGAGAGACCCCGAGTACTGCATACTCTGCAGTAAATGCATCAGGATTTGCAAGGCCCAGGGAACCGAAGTTCTGGACTTTTATGGCAGAGGTGTCGGTGCAAAGGTGATTACTGCCAATGATAAACCTCTCCAGGAATCAACGTGCACATTTTGCGGCAGCTGTGTAGATGCATGTCCTGTAAATGCCCTTCTCGAGGCTGACAGGTGGAGAAAGGGAAGGGAATGGGAGTATGAAAAGATCAATTCTGTCTGTCTTTCATGCGGTAACAGCTGTAATATTCTTGTGAGCCGGAAAGACGGGGAGATAATAAAGATAAATGCAGGAACACCTGAAGGCAAGGCAGAGCATTTTATCTGTGCAATAGGAAGATTCGGGTTTGACAGTCAGAACGGCGACATGAGAGTGACTGTGCCGATGAAAAAGGTAAATGGTGAATTGACCGAAACCACATGGGAAGATGCTGTCAAGATAGTAGCTGAAAAACTAAAATCAGCAGGTTCTGAGGCTGCCTTTATTAGCAGTGCAAACATTCTTAATGAAGAGGCAATTTTACTTAAGAAACTGGCGGCTGAAGTTGTAAAGACAAAAAACTATGACTCATCAGTCAGCATGTATTCGGACTATGATGCAATGAAGGGCGAAGGCGCTGACCTCGAAAATGCCGACCTGTTTGTCCTGGCAGGAACATCACCTGACCAGTGGACCAGGTTTCTACCCGCACTTGACGCAATTGTAAGAAAAAGGGTAAACGCAGGCGCAAAGCTGATTGTAATAAATTCAGGCGAACCAAGGATTTCATCAGTTGCAACAGCCTTCCTAAAGGGTGATGAAGTAAAAATAATGGAGGAACTTTCCCAGGCAATGATCTCAAAAGGTGTTAAGGCACCAAAAGAGATGGTTGAGGCATTGGCTCACATTGACCCCTCAGACGAGGCAATGGAAATCTCTGAAATTTTTATAAAATCTAAATCACCGGTAATACTGACTTCTCCTTCCATGTACAAAGCAGCAGTAAACCTATCTCTTATCAAAGGGAATGCTGTCGCAGTTCCTTTGGAGGCTAATGCAAAGGGCGTTGTTCTTATGGGACTTACAAGCGAAGGGAAGAGATTCAAAGAAATGATCTCCTCGTCATCAAAGCTTCTTTATGCAGTAGGGGATGTGCCTGTAAGCGAGAGACCTGGAACTGACTTCCTGATAGTACAGAATTCATATATGACAGACCTTGCAACACATGCAGACATAGTACTTCCTTCAGCATCTGATCTTGAGTCCGAAGGCACGATTGTCGATTACCTGGGAAGGCTGAAAGAGGTAAGAAAGGCTGTTGAACCAGCTGGAGAGTCGAGACCAAATGCGGATATTTTCATTGAAGTTGCAAAAGCAGCCGGAAAATCACTCAAAAAGGTCAAGGATACCGAGATTAAAAAAGCCCTAAAGGCCAAGAGTAAGGCAGCCTTCGGCCCATTTAAGAAAGTAAAAGGATTAGATATCGATGCAGAAAAGTTCATGGAAGAATTAAACAAGCCGAAGATTAACGGGTCAAGGCTCCTCTGGCTTAAAGAGCTTGAGAAGACAGTCCCGGCTTAGATAATCTATAAGACATTTTAGAAAGGGCGTCCCGAATTATCTGGACGCCCTACTTTTGCTTGAAGAAAGCTTCTCTCATTTCAGGCTTTTTACCTTGCTCTGTCATGCTATCATATTCATCTTTCCTGCTCTTTATCTGTTTTAACCATTCATATCCTATTTCTGAGGTCTCTTTTTTAATGAAGGAAACAACTTTTTGTTCAATATCTGTATTACTTTTATAATCAAATATAAGATAGCTTATGTCCGTGATATTGTTGATTACTGTATTTTTTAAATCATCATCTTTGACAATCTTTGCATGATCATGTTCGTATTCCATAAGTTTTAAGAAATAACTTTTCCATAAGTTTTTTTCTACGGGATTCAATGCTGTATCGTCAATCAATGTGGGAAGGGTTATGGTAATGTCATATTCAATTTTCATGTCAAAAATCTCTACAGAAACATGAACTGTGTTGTTTTCATTATCGATTATATAAGTATATGAGTACTGATAGGACCAGCCAATTCCCCAGTCGAATTTTGACAGGTAACGCCTGTTTTCTTTTTTATCGAAAGGGCCGTTTTCTTCTGCAGACCTTACAATTTCAGAAAAGGTCCTGCCGAAAACAGGGTAAAACTCATACCTGATGTCTTTTTTAAGTTCTATGCCTTCAGGAATAGAATATCTTCGGACCTTGAATATGAGTTCAGTTCCCTTTTTTCTTCTAGATAAGGATAAATTCCCTTCTTGGTCAAAATACTGTGAAATTTCCGGATATGCACTTCCTGCAAATAATATTATGAGAAGGACTGTTCCCAGAAAGAAATATTTCCTGTTCATTCTATAGAATACTATTCTCTTAGATTTAAAGTAAACCCCTGTTAGAAAAGCCTTTTCTTCTATTGGGTAAATAGAGCTAATTTTTTTAGCAATCTGGTAAAATATAGCAATCACAAAATTAACCCTGAATACATGGACGAATTATATCAAATAAAGATTCCTGTGTTTGAAGGTCCACTCGACCTTTTGCTGCATCTTATAAAAGAAAATAAGATTGATATTTATGACATCCCTATATCCATAATTACAAGGCAGTACCTTGTATATATTGAAATGATGAAGGAACTTGACCTCGAAATAGCAGGTGAATTTCTTGTGATGGCATCTACACTGATACATATTAAATCCAGAATGCTCCTGCCACCAGATGAAGAGCTTGCCCCCGAACAGCTGGAAGACCCGAGACTTGAGCTGGTACAGAGACTTATTGAATACCAGGCATTCAAAGACGGTGCATTGATTTTAAAAGAGAGGGAGGAAGAATGGCTGAAAGTTTTTGTCAGGGAACCATTGGAAGATAATGACGAAGAGGGTGTGCCGACCGAACTCTACTTGTTTGATGTCAACATATTCGACCTGCTGGGTGCCTTTAAAAAGATGCTCGAGAAAGTTCCTCCGGAAGTTCTTACCATCACACGAGAGGTGCTTAGAGTAAAGGATAAAATGTCTTTGATTGTTGAGATGATAGAAAATGCAGAAAGCATCAGGTTTGAGGAGCTGTTTAAAGACAGCTTATCAAAGCCGCAATTGATTGTTACGTTTCTTGCCCTTCTCGAACTTCTCAGGCTTGGGCTGGCAAGGGCCTACCAGGAAAAGGAATTCGGGCACATCTGGATAATAAACCCGAATAAAAGAGAATCCATCGTGACAGATCAGACCTCTGTTTAATTTAATATATTTTGGGGACAATCTTGCTTGACTTTAAAACTGATGTAGTGGTATTTTTTTAAGCTATGGCTAAAGATTATAAGGATACACTCAATCTTCCAAAGACTGACTTTCCCATGAAGGCCAACCTTTCAGAAAGAGAGCTTGAGAGACTTAAATACTGGGAAGAAGAAAATATTTATGAAAAGATGCAGGGCAAGAACAGGGACAAATCTGCAGGAATATATATCCTTCATGACGGGCCTCCATATGCAAACGGTCATATACATATGGGCCATGCCCTTAACAAAATATTAAAGGATATTATTGTCAAATATAAGAACATGAAGAATTTCTATGCGCCATTTGTGCCGGGATGGGACTGTCATGGCCTTCCTATAGAGCTTCAGGTTGACAAAAATCTGGGTAATAAGAAAGACAAGATAGATATTATTGGAAAGAGAAAGCTCTGCAAGGAATATGCAGCTAAATTTGTTGAGATACAGAAAGAAGAGTTCAAGAGACTCGGGGTGTTTGCCGACTGGTCAAGGCCTTATCTTACAATGTCGTATGATTATGAGGCCTCGATAGTCAGGGAATTCAATAAATTTGTGAAAAACAGGTATGTCTACAAAGGGAAAAAGCCTGTTCACTGGTGTGCATCATGTATTACCGCGCTTGCTGAAGCAGAGGTTGAATATGCTGATAAAAAGTCGCCTTCTATATTTGTAACGTTTAAACTGCAAGACAAAGATGCCGCAAAGATAGGTCTCACTGATTATGAGGTCTATTTTGTTATTTGGACAACAACACCATGGACGTTGCCTGCAAATCTTGCCCTGGCAGTGAACCCTGATGTCGAATATGGGACTCTAGAAAAAGATAAGAAAATATTCATTCTCGCAAGAGATATTATTAAGAATATGCCCCCTGGTTTGGCCGATGCTTTTGGGTACATAGATAAGCGCTCTAAAGTAGCGCCCTACGAATTTAAAGGTAAAGAGCTTTTAGACTTAAGTGCTCGACATCCATTTATAGATAGGCTTTCTAAGGTAGTTCCCGGAGATTTTGTTACCGTGGAAGAAGGCACTGGGATCGTTCACATTGCTCCAGGTCATGGTGAGGATGACTATGAGATAGGATTGAAACATGACTTAGATATTTATGCACCTGTTGATGATAGAGGAAAATTCACAAAACATGCTGGTGATCTCGAAGGACAATTTGTATTTAAGGCAAACGAAATAATAAATGAAACCCTCAGAAATAGAAATGCTTTGATATATGAAGAAGAAGTCACACATTCTTACCCTCACTGCTGGAGGTGCAAAAAGCCTGTCATATTTCGTGCAACAGAGCAGTGGTTTATCTCGGTAGAACATAATGATCTGCGTAAGAATTGTATGGATGAGATTAACAGGGTCAACTGGGTTCCGAAGTGGGGCAGGGACAGAATTTACGGTATGGTTATGAACAGGCCTGACTGGTGCATATCAAGACAGAGAAGCTGGGGTGTTGCGATTTCATTAATAATATGCGAAGAATGCGGTGAATTTGTGAATGAAGAAAGTGTCCTTAATAATATTGCCAGCCTCATTGAACAGCAAGGTGCGGATATCTGGTTTATGAAAGAGGCAGAAGATTTTCTTCCTGCCGGTTATAGTTGCAAAAAATGCGGCAAGTCAAGATTTATTAAAGAAAAAGATATACTGGATGTATGGTTTGACTCGGGTGTGAGCCACGAAGCAGTGGTTGAAAGTGATAAAAGGCTTGCATGGCCGTCAGATATGTATCTTGAAGGAAGTGATCAGCACAGGGGATGGTTCCAGAGTTCCCTGCTTGCCTCTGTAGGGGCAAAGGGCAGTGCACCATACAGGACTGTCCTGACCCACGGTTTTGTTGTAGATGGCTCAGGGAAAAAAATGTCAAAGTCTCTCGGAAATGTCATTGTCCCGCAGGAGATTATCAAGGGGTACGGTGCCGAGATACTGCGCATATGGGTTTCATCGGAAGATTACAGGGAAGACATAAGAATATCAAAAGAGATATTGAACAGACTCACCGATGCCTACAGGAAAATAAGAAATACATGCAGGTTTTTGTTAGGAAATCTTTATGATTTCGATAACAAAGACTACAGCGGCAAACTTCAGGATATAGATAGATGGGCAATGAACAGGCTTCAGGCGCTGATTAAAAAGGTTACAAAGGCTTATGAAAATTATGATTTCCATGAGGTCTTCCATTCGATACATAATTTTTGCGTTGTGGATATGAGTTCATTTTATCTTGATGTCCTCAAAGACAGGCTATATACAGCAAGGTCCGACTCTGATGAGCGCCGTGCAAGTCAGTGGGTTTTGTCAGAGATACTTTCTTCTTTGACAAGACTTATGGCACCGATACTTTCTTTCACTGCTGAAGAGGTGTGGCTGAGCATAGGACACAGAGAAGGTGGAAAAGAGGAATCTGTATTCCTTTCTGCATTTCCTGAGGCAAGAGATGAATTTGTTGACAGCAAGCTTGAAGAAAAGTGGAATACCCTGCTCGAACTAAGAGACGAAGTCAACAAGGCACTAGAAATAAAAAGGGCAGAGAAGTTCATAGGAAATTCCCTTGAGACAAAATTGTTAATCTATCTCCCCGAGAGCTATAGTAATCTCATTTTGGAATATAGGGATTTTTTGCAGACCTTTTTTATAGTCTCGTCAGTAGAGATTACCAATAAAATTCCTGACAGGTCTTACAAAAGTGATGAAATAGAAGGTCTTGCTGTAAAGGTCGAAATTGCTCCCGGCAATAAATGCCAGAGATGCTGGAACTGGAGCGAAAGCGTTGGTAAGTTTGAGGACTCACCGGATGTCTGTGATAGATGTTATAATGTTATTAAATGAAAAAGAGATTAGTTTATGCTTTGATCCTTGTTTCTATTATAGTTTTGCTTGATCAATCCACAAAAAGCCTTGCAAGAACATATATACATCCATTAGAAACAATTGAGATTCTTCCTGTGCTTAATCTTGTTAACGTACGCAATGAAGGTGCTGCGTTCGGAATGTTTAAAGGTTTTGGTAATACATTTTTTATAGTTATTTCAATTGCAGCAATTGTTTTTATATCATGGGTAATTGTAACAGGCAGGGAAGATTACAGGGTATTTTCTCTGCTGGCAGGGGGGGCTGCGGGCAATATGATCGACAGAATTATGTTTGGCCACGTAATTGATTTTATAGATGTCACGGTTTCGGGATTTCACTGGCCTGCTTTCAATGTTGCTGATTCTGCACTTACAGTCAGTATATTTATAATACTGCTTAGATTGATTATAAAGAGGAATTGATGTATCCAATACTCTTAAAGATAGGTCCTGTTACCATACATACCTACGGTTTTCTTGTGGCATCGGGATTTCTGGTTGCATTGTGGCTTGCAGTAAGACAGGCAAAAAGGACAGGATTCCCTTATGAGAAGATTGTCGATCTGGCTTTTTATAGTCTTATTATGGCTATTATAGGCTCCAGGGTCTTTTTTATCATTACAAACTGGTCATACTTTGCAGACAATTTATTTGATATAGTTAAAATATGGGAGGGAGGACTTGTCTTTTATGGCGGTTTAATTTTTGCTGTACCAACCGCAATATGGTATGTAAAGAGGAAAGACCTCCCTTTGTGGCAGACAGCAGATATCTTTGCACCTTCGGTTGCTTTAGGTCATGCGATAGGTAGGCTTGGCTGTTTTGCTTCTGGATGCTGTTATGGAAAGCCTGCGGAAGGGATACCATGGGCAGTTACTTTTACTGACCCGAATTCGCTTGCAATAATAGGCGTGCCTTTACATCCGACACAGCTATATGAAGCTGCCGGAGAGTTTCTTAATTTCCTGATTCTTATTTTAATAAGAAGACGTCAATCTTTTAATGGACAACTTTTCTGGATGTATATTTTAAATTATTCGGTTATCAGATTTGTTGTTGAGATATTCAGAGGTGATGAGGAAAGAGGTTTAATAACTAATGGTTTTTCGATTCCACAGGGAATCAGTGTTTTAATGTTTATAACAGCAATATTTTTCATTATTAGATTAAAGCGCACTGTCCAGAATAATGTATAGACCACCGTGAGGGGGGCAGGATATCGAAGTTGTATATCGATTATGTCGTTCGTGTTTTTGGTGGTGCCGTAGTTATAAGGGCAGATAGGCCCTTGGATTCAGTTCAAGCCCGGCAAAATCCTTATTTATAAAGTGATGATATCCGGCAGCAGCAATCATTGCAGCGTTATCGGTGCATAAAGATACAGAAGGTATAAAAACTTCTGCCCCTTTTGTATCTGCCATTTCTTTTATTTTTTTTCTTAATGAACTGTTTGCAGAAACACCGCCCGAAAGGGCAATACGCTTAATCCCTTTCTTTTTTAATGCCCATTCTGTTTTCCTTACCAGTACATCTACTACTGATGCCTGAAAGGAAGCAGCAATATCGTTAATAAGTTTCGAGTCCGTAGCTTCATCTACCCGGTCTTTTGCATTCTGCATTTTGCCTTCTGACTTCAAAAAGTTCAATACTGCGGTCTTGATGCCGCTGAAACTGAAATCAAAGCTTTCAGGAAGATATGCCCTCGGAAAATCTATTGCATGAGGATTTCCCTGTTCTGCAAGCTTGTCAATAATCGGCCCTCCGGGATAGCCAAGTCCGAGCAGCTTTGACACCTTATCATATGCCTCTCCGGCAGCGTCATCCCGTGTCCTTCCAAGTTCGATATATCTGCCATAACCCTCTGCTATGTAAAGACTGGTATGGCCTCCTGATACAATAAGGGATAAAAACGGAAATTCCGGTGAAGGGTTTTCAAGAAATGCTGAAAGGATATGCCCTTCTAGATGGTTGACAGCTATGAGAGGTATTTGCTTCGAATAGCTAACGGCTTTTGCAAAAGAGCAGCCGACAAGAAGAGAGCCTATAAGACCAGGTCCGTGGCATACAGCAATGGCTGAAAGATCTGGCAATGAAACATCTGCTCTGTTTAACGCTTCGTCAACGACAGTAAGAATCATCTCGATATGTCTCCTTGAAGCAAGTTCAGGTACTATGCCACCGTATTTGGCGTGTATGTCTGTCTGGCTGGAGACTATGTTTGAAAGTATTCTTACACCGTTTTCAACGACAGAAGCTGATGTATCATCACATGATGTGTCTATTCCAAGGATAAGCATATTTGCAAGACAATATAATAGTTAAATATCGAAAATAGGGATAGAGCTATCAAAGATTAGCTTTACAATTTCAGGATCAAATTGTGTGCCGGAATTTTCTTTTAGTTCCTTAATAATTAATTCATTGGGCAGGGAATCTCTGTAAGGACGGGATCTGAGCATGGCATCAATAGCATCCGCTACAGAGACGATCCTTACAGGTAAAGGGATATTCTCACCCTTCAAACCTTCAGGGTATCCCATACCGTCGTATCTTTCATGATGATATAAGATTACCTGTGCAGTTTCCTCTATGAAAGGAACTGAGTCTACTATTTTGGCTCCAATTTCCGGATGTTTCTTAATCTCATTGAATTCTTCATCTGTGAGTGAGCCCTCTTTTCTTAAAATCTGTTCGTCTACACCTATTTTGCCGATATCATGTATCAGGGCAGCCTGTTCGAGCTTGTTTATCATAATGCTTGAAAAACCGATTGCCCCTGCTATTTTTTTGGACAATTCAGCAACATGTGTAGAATGATTGAACGTATAGTGGTCCTTTGCGTCTATAGCATATATAAGAGCCTTGATACTTCCTTCATAACAGAGCATAAAATTTCTTCTGGCGTTATCGACCTGTTCTTCGAGAAATTTGTTTGTGAGCAGGAGGGTTTCAAAGGCTTTCTTTGAATTTTTGGATTTTATTCTTTTGGCAAGCCCTCGTTTAACTACATTGAGAACATCGTTCTTATCAAATGGTTTTATCAGATAATCATTTGCCCCGTATCTGATGGCGCTTCTTGCTGTATCAAGGCTGGCATATGCCGTTACCATGACAACTTCAGTATCACTATTTAGCTTTTTAATTTCTTTAAGGACAGTAATTCCATCCATGTCAGGCATCTTAATGTCAACAAGTATAAGGTCTGATTGATTGCTGGAAAGGTATTCAAGTGCTTCGGCTCCGCTGGATGCAGTTTTTGTGTCATAGTAGTCCTTAAGGATCATTCTCATCGCCTCTCGCGGTCCGAGTTCATCATCAATAATTAAAATCTTTCCTTTGTTATTCAAAGATATTATCCTTCTGTACCGTGATATCTGACTTTTCAGTGGCAGGCATAGTTATTATTAGTGCATTACCTTCATTGTTACTTGTTATTGTCAGAGTGCCATTGTGTTCATCGATTATTTTCTGACTCAGAGGGATATTTAGTTCTATGCCGAAAGCATCAATATCAAGTAATGGTCTCAACAACATTTCTTTTTCTTCCTCAGTAAATGGCTTTCCCGGAAATTTTATTAAAATTTCGATGCTATCCGGTTTGTCACCGTGAGCGATTGCCTGAAGGAGAACATAATCATCTTTTGGTGATTTCTCAGCAGAAGCCAGTATTAAATAACACAGTGATTTAATAAAAAGGTCCCTGTCAACTTTAATGTAAAGATCCCTGTCCAGATTCTCTTTCAGTAATCTTACGCCCGGGGGCATATCTTTCCATACAGTGTTGGCAACTTCATCGATTATTTCTTTAACATTGTATTTGCTAAGATGGTAATCCAGTGGACTGGAGAATAATACGAGTTTATCTATTAGATTGGTCAGCTGTTGGATTGATTGCATGACGGAAAGTGAAAAGAACTTCCTGAATTCTTCATCTGCATATTTGTCTTCTAAAAGCTGTGTGAATGTCTGAATTGATGTTAACGGATTTTTTATCTCGTGAGCAATTTTCCCAATCAGGTTATTAATGGCTTCAAGTTTTTCAGCCTTTCTCTTTTCTTCTTCAAGTCTCTTCAAATCAGAAAGGTCTGTAAATACAATAACTGCACCCATAGGCGTGTTGTTTTCATCGATAAACCTGTAACTGTTTATACCGAGGGGAATGTTGCCGGGCTTTATTATAATTTCGTGTCTGCTATATGATTTGCCTTCTACCATTGTTTCGTACAGAATATCGCCGAGCGGTGAAGGCAGTTTTCTCAGGTCGCTGCCTAATACTTCCATGGCATTAAGTTTTAATATCTCGGATGCCCTCTGATTGAAAACACTTATACGTTCGTCCAGATTGATCGTTATTACACCGCTGTTCATATTTGAGAGTATATTTTTTGTGAATTCCTTCTGGTACTGAATCTGATGATAAGATTCGATATCTTTAATTGCGGCAGAAAGATAATTGCAAAGCATAAAAATGATCTCGAGTTCCTCTTTGTAGAATGGGTCACTGGTAATTTTACTGCCGATATTGAAAACACCGATGAGTTTTCCTTTATTAATAATGGGGAACGAGAAGATACATTGCAGCAATTCCATCTCTTTAATTAATTTTGGATAAATATCGTTCTGGGTATTGAGGGACCTGGATAGAATCCTTCCGTTACTTGCAAGCCATTTAATAAGGAAACTTTCGTTTGTAAGTTTTATATTTTCGGCATAATAAGGATCTATCCCGGTGTAAGCCTTAATCTTAAAGATATTTTTTTCCCTGAGCAGGATGGACATCTTGTTTGTCCTTGTAATTTCCATCACAGAATCCATGAAGTGATTTAACAGTTTTTTAAGGTCGAAATTTACAGCAAGGGTTTTGGCAAAATTTAACAGAACATGTTCGTGTAAAAGCCTTTTCCCAGACGAATCTATTATATGCGGCGATTCATAGTCATTTGAAACTTTATGATGCCTGCTTTTGTCCACTCTCAGGGTCTTGATTTCATTCTCGAGCCTTTTTTTGTCTATTATTCTTTCCACTGTTTTAGGAAGTGCCTTGAAGATATCCCTTACATCTATGGTTTCAGGGATCTGCGACAGCTTATTCTGATTAAATCCCTCATCTATAAGAAGAAGAATCGGGACTTGTTTACCGGACATAATTTCTTCAACCTGGGAAGGCTTAACAGTAAAACCATCAAGTATAAGGGCTGTTGTTTGAGAACTGATAAGTAATTCATTGAGTTCCGAAATATTTTTAACAGGATATATGGAATAGCCTTTAAGACAATTTCTAACAGCGGTGACTATCTCGTCTCTATTGGTTAAGAGTGCTAAAAGTTCCATAATTAGTTCCCTGTTCTATTTTATTGAAAGAAGGCAGTGAAAGCTCAAATACCGTGCCTTGACCCTCGTTACTTGTTACTGTTATTTTACCTCCATGGTCATCGATAATCTTTTTGCTGATAGCAAGCCCGAGTCCGGATCCTCTCTCTTTTGTTGAGAAAAAAGGATCGAAAATCTTATCAACGATATTTTCAGGAATTCCAGCACCATCATCACTTATCGATATATTGACATAATTATCACGTGACGATAATTCAATCCCTAATGTGCAGCCCTCTTTCATAGCCTGCCTGCTATTGATAAAGATGTTCAAAAGGGCCTGCTTCAGTCTTTCAGCATCACCTGCTATATTAAAGCTTCCGTGATATTTTTTCAATATTTTGATTCTGCTGCTTTCAAGTTCCCCTGTAATAAGTTCAATAGTATTATCAATTAATTGCTGGGCATTTATTTCTTTTACATTTATCGGGGTTTTCTTGGAAAAATCCAGAAGCTCCGTAATAAGCCCGTCTATCCTCTGAATTTCATCGGCTACGATCCTGGAGAATGACTCTCTAAACTCTATGTCCTGATATTTTTCAGGAAAAAGTTGAGTAAATACCTTTATAGAAGAGAGAGGGTTTTTGATCTCATGTGCCAGTGTTGCTGACATCATCCCTATTGAAGCAAGCCTTTCTGAAAGGACTTTTTCTGCATAGAGGGTGGCGTTCTTTATGGAAATGGCAGCCTGATTTGCGATTGTGTTAAGCAGTTTGATGTCTTCGTCAGTAAATATATCACCTGATAATTTTTCACCGAGTATCAATAAATGGCTTAATTCGTTATCTATAAATATCGGGACAGCAACCTCACCATTAAATGGTTTTAGTTCCTCTGAAATAATATCTGACCTTTCCTGTTCAATAATTCTCGGCAGTTCTTCTTTGATGATAAGTTCATTTTTATTTGTCAGAAATTTTGCCAGTACAGAGTCTTTAGCTAATACTCCTCTTCTCCCATTGGGAGAGAGAGAACCTTCTCCTCCCTTGATGGGAGGTGATGAAGGAGAGGGCGATATATTTTGATCAGGTTGTTTATCTTTAGGTAATCTGAAGTATACTGGTTCAAAATATTTGTTTTCTGCCGATAAAAGATATGCACTTTTTAATTTTAAGGTCGAAAAAATAGTATCAACAATGAAACTGTATATACCCTGTATATCAAACTTTGAAACAAGGTCATGGCTTACTTTTTGTATGGTTGCATAATA
>JABAOH010003033.1_pt2 | contig 44518 bp, 32 predicted proteins | sample 7062181 | NCBI WGS metagenome assembly JABAOH01 (sample SAMN14538630, study PRJNA623070) | marine sediment metagenome | biome: marine biome [ENVO:00000428]; feature: marine pelagic biome [ENVO:01000023]; material: deep marine sediment [ENVO:00002113]; isolation source: pool of 5 deep marine... | reverse complement strand
CCAGAAATTCGAGAAAATACTCGTTCTGGGGTAGGTTCCTGTCGGCGAACGACTCTCGATTGGATGTGCCGAACGTCAGATTCTCGGAAATAGCGGAGTAGTAGAGATAGTTGTTTTCGTCAAAAAACTCAACACAATCGGCCAGCGCTTCACCGAAATCGCGCTGGAACTTCTCACGAACGCGGACGAGTTGTGATACAAGGTCTTTATGCTGGTCGGGAACGAGGATCGCATTCAGACCGAAACGCAGGACATCCGCAAAGACCCCGCTTTGTTGGAGGACTTCGATGATGTCGTCCAGGCTCGGCATGGTATCCCCTTTCCCATTCGCCTCGTCTTCAATCAGGGATGAACAAGAATAGAGGAGATTCTCCTCGATGGTTCCGTCAAAAATAAAGGGCGCCTGGGCAACAAAACCGATATTGTGAACCATGTCCGATTTGGTGAGATCTGAAACCTCTTTTTGGCCGATCAAGATGTGACCTCCCGTGTACTTATAGAGTTGCCCGATGCATTGGGCCAGGGTGCTTTTGCCGCTACCAGAAAAACCGACTAGAGCCAAATGTTCTCCGGGTCTCAAGGAAAAAGTAATGCCATCGATCAACTGAATGCCATCCTCGGTGACAAAAGACAAATCGCTGACTTCGAGACCTCCTTCCAATTCATAAGGCAAACGATCCTCAGGCTCAAGGGCGTGTTCGGGGACGGCATCGAAGTATTCCATGGTTTTTTTGTATCCTACAGAGGCTTCCTGGTAAAGCTGGTAGAACTCAATGAGTTCTTTCCAGGGATCATATAGTTTTTCCTGGGCGGATAGGAATGCAACCAGCGCACCCAGCTCCAATTGGCCGTTAATGGTTAAATAGCCACCTACGATGAATATGAGAAAGGGGCTCAGGTTATTGAAGAGATTATTCGTCACTTTGACGCCGAACCGGTAGAGATTCCAGACGATCCTGATCTTAAACTGTTTATCCACTAGAGCGTCAAATTTCTTGTTCTCGATGCGGTAAGCACCGTTGCCATGAATTTCGTGAATTCCGGTAATGGATTCTGCGATCTTACTTGACATGTCGCGAGCTGAGTCCACGCGCTTTTTGTTGGCACTGTTGGCACGTTTCTGCAGCAAAGGTACCACAAGGAGAACCATCGGGTAGATACTGAGGGAAAGTGCTGCCAACAACGGGTTCAGCCAGAACAGGTACCCGGCAAAAGCGAGCAAGGTCAAAACGCTGGTTATGGGAACGGCAATGGCGCTGCCGACGAAATCCCCTGCTGGGGCAAGCTCATTTACGAGCGATGTGACCACCATGCCGGGCTGAGTCCTTCTGAAAAAGCTCAGAGGAAGCGTCAGAATGTGGTGGTAGAGCTCTTTTCTCATGTTTGCCAAAGTCCGCTGGCTGATCAGGGTCTCCAGAACGTTGATGAGGTATTTGAGGCCGCTGGCTAGAAGGACTGCGGTGAGATACAGACCACAGTAGAGAAATAACAGATCGACGTTCCGTAAATTGATCGCCTCGTTGACAATTCTCTTCTGCATTTCCAGGGGGAAAACCCGGGTAAAAACCGTAATGGTAATAATAATTACAAGAACTACCTGGAGTTTGATATTGCCGGGCAATAACCAGGAAAAGAGCGACCTTTTGGCCACGGGAGTTTTCACATTTACCATTGTAAACTGCCCTCCTCGATGAAATTAAATTGGTAACAAAAAGGAAATGAGCATCTCCGGTTTTGGAAAAACCGCGTCCAAATGTTACACAAAATTGCTGCAATCTAAGAACAGGAGCTGCTTAAAAAAACAGTATTATGAGTAAATAATGATGTCAAGGGAGGAGAGCTAAGGGATAAGGAGCTAATCAATTTGGACTGAGCGTAACCTAAATAAACACGAGCGCACCATAATCCAGGAACACATTCTTATGAGGGTCATCAATATCTACCAGGAGGGGATGATGGTCTTTCCGAACAATAGCTCTATTCTACATATCACCCCTTATATTACCCTTTCCAGGTAAATATGTTATAGCCTATCTAGGAAATCCACAACAGGCAATTGACAGATTTTTCGCCCTTGATATGATAGCACAAGGCGCTACAAGTCAAACAGGGGGTTTCTCTGGGGAACATTACACTTCCCTCCTATCTTGGGATCAACCAATGGATTATCATGGTGCCCCTCTAGATCTTTTCGTGTTCCTCATGAGGTGGTTTGGAAAGATAGGCCGCGGAGAAATGGGCCAAGGGGAGAGCTACAGATGGGATTGGTTCAAGGGTGTGCATCCATTTAACGAGGCTACATCGTTCCAAGACATGAGGCATCGCAGGAGTGAAATCCCATGAGTCAAGAACTTTATGACACCATAATTATCGGTGGAGGGCCGGCTGGAGCGGCTGCAGCGGTCTATGCTGCCAGAAAAAAGTTAAAAACGCTCATCATAACCGAGAATTTCGGCGGACAGTCGATTGTTTCCGGGGGCATTGAAAACTGGATTGGTGAGGAAAGGGTCACCGGTCTTGAACTGGCAGAAAAGCTAGAACAACACGTACGGGCTCAAGAGGGCATTGAAGTCATAGTTTCCGAAAAGGTTGTCGCAGCAACCGAAACATCAAACTGTCCCTTTGAAATCACAACGGAGAAGGGCAAGGCATATCGGTCAAAAACACTGATTATCGCGTCCGGAGCTCGGCGTCGGCGGCTCAATATTCCCGGAGAGGATACATTTGACGGGAAAGGTGTTGCCTTCTGTTCAACCTGCGATGCTCCATTTTTCAGAGACCAAGATGTTGCTGTGGTGGGCAGCGGCAACTCAGCACTCGAAACTCTTCTTGACCTCATTCCGTATGCCAAGAATATCTATCTCCTCATTCGGCGCGATAAACTGAAAGGGGACCCCGTTGCTCAGGAAAAAGTAACTCGTGCACCTCAGGTTAAGATTATCATCAATGCGGAGGTTCAAGAGATACTCGGCGAGCAAACGGTTACCGGCCTACGTTACAAAGACAAAAATGCAGATGAAATTAAGAACCTCCGAGTCGGCGGTGTATTCGTGGAGATTGGGTCAATACCAAACGCTGAATTTGTTCGGGATTTGGTCAAAACAAATGAGGCTGGAGAAATCGTCGTTGATCATCAAACCGCCGAGACATCTAAGAAGGGAATTTTCGCGGCGGGAGACGTAACGAACGATCCCTTCAAGCAAAACAACATCGCCGCTGGTGACGGAGTAAGGGCGGCCCTCTCCGCTCACAGCTGTATTCTGAACATCAAAAAATGCAGCCCGTGTGCAGAAAAGGGCGAGTGATTTCCAAGCCTATCATACTATTCTGCTCGGTCGTCTTTTTACGAGGACGCCTCAAAAGGATCTTCAGCTAGCAAGGATTGCCCAGGCTGGCTCGATTCAAATGGGATCCTTTGAGACTTGGTGTTCAAATACCTCGCGTCAAAGGTGGATGCCGAAGGATACTCCCATATTTTCTGCCGAGTTCACCACGTAATACGAGGCCTCGATAAGAACCCAGGGCTAGCAACTAAGATGTTTGGGTAAACCAATGATAGGGTGGACATCGTTGATTCCTCGTTGACAGGATTTTCTTAATTTGGTAAAGGATGCGAGGGGAGGAAATCCTCATGGAATTCAATGACGGGAGAGGGAGACCCGTCTCCCCTCAATGGCGTCATTATATATACTAAAGGAGGATTACGGTATGGACGGGAGAGTTTTACATAGAGTTCTCTCAAGGAACCTTTTTCTTGCGGGTATGCTCCTTGCCCTTTTGCTCGTTGCACCCGGTTATGGGGAGACACCGGAGAGCCCCAAGAATGTTGACGTCACAACGAAGGATCTCCAAGAGCTCGTGGATCTGTTGGAAAAGCCCGAGAGAAGGGAGGCTTTCTTAAGGGATTTGAAGAATCTCATTCAGCTACGACAGGCTGCTGTGGTGAAAAAGCCTCCTGAGAGAATAGGGAGAGAAGTGCTCGCCATCGAGAAGGCCTTCATGGGTTTTGAGTCCTTGTTCAGAGGGGTTTTGGATGCCGCGGCCCGCACAGCCTCCTTAATAAGCAGAGCGCCTGAGGCAGTGGGAAAGGCCAAGTCCTTTTTTTCCGAACCTGAGAACCGATCCAAGTTGCTGAGGCTGCTCGGTGATATCGCAGGGGGTATCGTGATTGCGCTCCTTGTGTGGCTCCTGCTGCGGAGGTGCGCTCCCCCAAGGGATGAACGGGAGAGAAGTCTTCCTTCCAGGCTGGGTAGGGGATTTATTACGTTGTTTCTCAGCCTGGCCCCGTATGCGGCACTCCTGGTTTCCCTTGTTGCCCTCTTCCAGGTGTTTCCATCCTTCCCACTCGGACATACCCTAGCCCTCCTCATCTTCCTAGTGGTGTTTTTCTATCGACTGACCCTCGGAGTCTTCAGCGTTTTACTCGCTCCTGAAGATGGGGGGATGAGGATATTGCCGCTGAGCGATGAGAACGCAAACTATTTCTGGGTTTGGGCGGTTCGGTTCACCAACTACACGGTCCTCTATTTCGTGGTGACCGAGGCCCTGTTCCTTACCCTTGGTACCCGGCCGTCCTTCTTATTCATCCGAGGTATTCTCCTCCTTGTGTTCCCCTTCATGATAAGCGTATTTATCATGCAGATAGCCCGGGAGATCCGGATGAGATACGAAGGGGTCCGGGAAAACCCGAAGGCCGCAGGGGAGGGGGGTCCCAGAAAAATCGTTACCCTGGCACTCCGGTATTGTCCAATTCTCGTTTTGGCCTATGCCTGGATCATATTTCTCTTTCTGATTGCCCGCTATGAGAGTGGTTTCAGCTACCTTTTTCGAGCGACGCTTGGGACTGCTCTTACCATTGTGGCCATCTATCTTGTCCTGTGGATCCTCGATTGGGTGTTCGAGAGGGTCTTTGCCATCAATCAACGGATTAGGGAACGGTTTCCGGGGCTCGAACAGAAGACCAATCAATATATTCGCATCATGAGGAGGGTTTTGGGCATCGTCGCCGTCGTCTTTGGCCTGGGCGTCATTGTCCAGGTGTGGGGTATGCCCGTTTCCGCCATCCTTGCTTCTAGAATTGGCTCACTCATCGTCTTCAGAGCCATAGCCATTCTCATCACCCTCGGGTTGATCATCGCCGTCATAGAAATCAGCCAGTTTATATGCGTTCATCTACTCGAGGAACGAGAGGGAAAGCAGCTGACCAAGAAGAGAAAGACCCTCATTCCCATGATTAACACGGCTATTAAGATAGCCGCCGCATTCATCGGGGGAATCGTCATATTGGATCAGATGGGTGTAAACACCAAGCCCATTCTGGCTGGCGCAGGCATTGTGGGTTTGGCCGTAGGCTTCGGTGCTCAGACTCTCGTCAAGGATGTCATCAACGGCCTCTTCATCCTCTTACAGGATCTCATGTCGGTTGGAGATGTCGCTGTATTCGGGGACAAGGGGGGATTGGTGGAGGCGGTGGGCCTTCGAACCGTCACGTTGAGAGATTTGGCCGGAAATGTCCACGTCATTCCCAACAGCTCCATCGAGACGGTTACCAACATGACCAAGGGTTACTCCCGGTATGTCTTTGATGTGGGAGTGGCATACAGGGAGGATGTGGACGAAGTCATGGAGGTGTTGCGAGAGCTCGGCGAGGAGATACGAAATGACCCGACATATAAAGAGGACATCCTGGAGCCCCTTGAGATATTGGGAGTGGACCGTTTCGACGACTCGGCCGTGATCATCAGGGCTCGGATCACCACCAAGCCGATCCGGCAGTGGGCTGTGGGGCGGGAGTTCAACCGGCGCATGAAGAAGGCTTTCGACCAGCGCGGTATCGAGATCCCCTTCCCCCATCGGACCATTTACATGGGGGAGCCGAAGGAGGGGCCTGCACCCGCTCTCCAGGTCCATCTCCAGGAAAGAAATGCAAATCCGACCGACGAAAAGGAGTAGCAGGGGGTTCAACTCGAGAATTCTACGAGCCCTGGAATGTTTGGGGTGTATGCGGTAACACATCGCGGTTACATTACGCCATGTGTTACCGCTGTTTTAACCATCCCAACACGTGGATCTGAAACACATGCTTGGAGACCAATAGACGATCAAGCTTATCTGGCAGGGTAAAAGACAAGGCACAACGCGGTACGGAGGGAGGGAATTATGAAGGAAAATGATGGGTTGGTCTTTGGATATGTCCTGGATGGAAACGGTGGGGGAAAGGGTATTGATTGGAAAAAACTCGGGCAATGGTCCCCTGAACAGGGCACGCTCTGGGTGCACTTTGATTACGCCAGCGAAAGAGTGAAAAAGTGGCTGGCGAAAGAAAGCCACCTAAGCCCGATAATAGGTGAAGCGCTGCTTGAAGAGGAAACCCGGCCTCGTATCGTCTCATCCAAAGAAGGGCTACTGTTGATACTCCGCGGCGTAAATTGTAACCCCGGGGCTGACCCCGAGGATATGGTATCTATCCGTATGTGGTATGATGAACATCGCATCATTACCATGAGGCACAGGCGCGTCATGGCTATCGAAGATATCCACAACGCCATTGAATCCGGCAAGGGACCGACATCTCCCGCAGATTTCCTGGTTATGGTATCCGAACGCCTAGCTGACCGCATGGGAGATGTGGTGGGAGAGACGGATGACAGCGTGGACGAACTTGAAGATAACGTGCTCCACGCAGAGAGCTATGAGCTTCGTCCAAAACTTGCCAAGCTGCGACGACAGACAATAAGCCTCAGGCGATACATCGCTCCTCAGCGGGACGTTCTAGCCCGCTTGCAGAATGAGCGCATACCATGGTTAACGGATATCGATAAAGTGCACATCAGGGAGATCGCTGAGCGGACGGCTCGTTTCGTCGAAGATATCGATTCTGCCCGCGACCGCGCCGCGATTACGCAGGAAGAGCTGAACAACCGTCTGTCAGAGCAGATGAACAAGGCCATGTATATACTCTCGATCATAGCGGCAATATTTTTGCCCCTAGGGCTTCTTACCGGCCTCCTTGGCATTAATGTCGGCGGTATACCGGGTGGGGAGAACAAATGGGCCTTTGCGATCGTCACCCTCTTTCTGTTATTAATCGCTGCAGGGCTGATCTGGTTGTTCAAGCGTATAAGATGGCTTTAGAAGAAGATACGAATCTCCTTGACCGGGGTAACAAGGAAAACTTCTCTTTCGAGCAAAAAAGACCAACACCTCACGTTACAGTGATTAAGGCTGTCCGCCGGCTAAGCGATGTATCGTAAAGCCTACCAGGCTTAGTACCAGCTGATATGGATCGTTTTGTGTTATCCCGGCCTCAGCCGGATTCAGGCAAACCTCACCATCTGAACCTACTGATTGATTCTGTGCTCAGAGTCTGGAATATCTCTTTGGTAATCGTAATTTAGATTCTGAAGAGAGTTGATGTTCGTAGAAGTCCAATCTTTGAATGCCCGTGAAAACCCTAAGTGGTTTTTCCCAGGGATGAGTATGATAGCGGGATTGTTGGCAAAACCGTCTTAGAGAAATAATCGGCAAAGTTCGGAGAAACCCGGGTTGCCGAAGTGAAGTGGTGACTCGGCTTCTCCATTGGTCTAAATAAAATCCCTTCAGGCTTACAATATCTTACAATATCAAGAAGGGGAGGAAAGGAAAGACGGGAGAATGAGCGGGTTGGATCATAGAAATGAAAGCACCTGTCTTGGCGGTCTTGTCAAAGAGAGAAGAAAAATCTTAAAATGATAAAAAGGGGGTAACTTACTATGGGACTTCAAATGAAAATGTGGTTATTGGTGGTGCTGATGTTTGGGATCCTCTATGGAGTGATCACTGGCATCGGCAGGTACATGGGAGTAGGGAGTGCAAACAGCTACATTATTTTGGCGGTTTTGTTCATGGGCCTTCAGTACCTGATCGGACCGTCAATGGTTTCACTAATGATGAGAGTTAAATGGGTTTCTGAGCAAGAAGAACCAGAGCTTCATCATCAAGTAGCTGAGTTAGCCCAAAGGGCGGGAATCCCTAAGCCCAAAGTAGGGGTTTCTCAACTTTCAATTCCCAATGCCTTTGCCTTTGGAAGAACAATAAGAGATGGCAGGGTTTGTATTACCCAGGGAATTCACAGATTGCTCAGCAAAGATGAGCTAAGGGCAGTGATAGGCCATGAGATTGCCCACCTCAAACACCGGGATATGATGATTATGACTCTGCTTTCGGTGATTCCTCTGATCCTCTATTGGATTGCCTTCTCACTCATGTGGGGAGGGATATCTGGTGGAAGAAGGCAGGGGGGAGGGTATGCTGCTCTCATTGGCATGGGAGCCTTTTTGCTTTACTTCCTAACCAACCTCCTGGTTATGTATGGTTCGAGGATCAGAGAGTATTACGCCGATGAAAGAAGCGTGAAGCTGGGAAACCCTCCCCAGCATTTAGCCTCAGCTCTTTACAAACTCGTTTATAGCTCAGCTCAACTGAAAAGAGATCCGAGAGCCCAAGAACAACTGAAACGAGCGGAGGGAGTGAAGGCCTTCTTCTTGAACGATGTCTCGCGAGCTTTGAATGAGGTTAGAGACCTAAAAGAGGTAGATCGGGACCTTTCAGGAACGATAGATCAAAATGAGCTTCTGGCCATACGGTCTCAAGAAGTAAAATTGGGCAAATCCGAAAAGATGATGGAGATTTTCACTACCCATCCCAATATGCTCAAGAGAATCAAACGTCTAGCTACTTTAGCTTAAAGAATTCCCCAGAAAGGATAATTAAGAGGAGTGTTTTCAAACACCCTTTTCCCTTTTTGATAAGCTCTTTTCAAAGGAAATCAATAGCTTAAAGATTAATACCTGAGAAACTGTATAAAGCCGGGGACAGATGAGGTGAGGATCGTTCGTGGTAAGGGGCATCGGTGAGGACGGGTAATTGACTCGGGGTAATGATCGCTTTAGTTCATCATTCCTCTTCATCGATGGGGATGGTAATGGTTTTATCGCGGAGGGATTCCACCACGGGGTTCTTCAATCTCATCTCGTATTGTCTAAATACCCTGCTGATTTCGCTTCGCATCTGATGGATGAAGTGATCAACCTCCCGTGGTTATCCCTTTTCGACCTCTCCCTTGGGCTCATTTGACTCTTCCCTCTTTTTCAGCTCTGTACATAAACCAATCTGCCTTGACCAATAGCCCCCTTTTTTCCTTAGCATCATGGGGGAAGCTGGCGATACGGAAGACTCCCGTCAGTTTGACATTGATATTCCCGTTTCGAAGGAGTTGCGCAGAAGTAAGTCCATGCCTGATCCGTTCCACTCTTGGCGGTGCCTGCTTCCTGCTGTGCTCAGGGAGCGAGCCCGGAGCTTTGAGAAACACAAGGACTAACTCGGTAAGGTTTGGGACGAGAAATTGGTTGAACTATCCAGATCAGGCCTCAAATGGTGAGGTGAAACCTTCGGAAGGAATCCATTCAGGACCTTCCATACGTTTCCGTCATCTCGAGGAGCCTGCCAGCCAGATCGGGCTTCAGGAGATCCGGTAAGAGCCGCCATTGCCAATTGCCCTCCAAGGTTGCCGGCCGATTCATTCTCGCCTCCTCTCCGAGCCCAAGGACATCCTGCATGGGGAAGATAACGGTGTTCGCGACCGACATCATGAGAAGCCTAATCAATTCCCAGTGGAGCTCCTCTCCCGGTACATCCCTTCCAAGGTAATGGAGGAGTCTTTCCTTATCTTCGGGAACTTCCTCCCCTTCAAACCATCCTCGTATGGTATTGTTGTCGTGGGTTCCGGTATATGCCACGCAGTTTCTCTCGAGATTGTGCGGTATATAGGGATTCGTGGCAAGATCCTCCCCAAAGGCAAAGAGGAGCACTTTCATGCCGGGAAGCTCGAACTGCCTCATGGTTTCCCTCACGTCCGGGGTGATGACGCCGAGATCCTCTGCAATGATTGGCAAAAACGGAAATTTCCGCGTAAGGTGATTGAAAAAGTCCAATGCAGGGGCTTCAACCCACCTTCCGTTGACCGCAGTTTTTTCCGTCGCTGGCACTTCCCAATAGGCCACGAGCCCTCGAAAGTGGTCGATTCTCACGATATCACAGAGTTTGAGATTCCGCGCCATTCGCTCAACCCACCAGGAAAAATTATTTTCCTTCAGCACGTCCCACCGGTAAACCGGATTGCCCCAGAGCTGTCCGGTCTCGCTGAAGTAGTCGGGGGGAACACCCGCGACAGCATAGGGCTTTTTTTCGTCGTCCAGTTTAAAGATCTCGGGATGCATCCATACGTCTGCGCTGTCATGCTCCACGTAAATGGGAAGATCTCCGATGATTTGAATGCCTTTCGCATTACAGTGATTTCTCAGGTTACTCCACTGATTGTGGAAAACATACTGGAGGAATCTCATCATCTCGGCCTTCTCATGGAGGTCCTTCTTGGCCGATGTAAGCGCTCCTGGATGTCTGTCCCGTACCTCCGGAGGCCACTGGCTCCACACCCTTCCGTCGAAATGAGTTTTCAGGGCCATAAAGAGGGAAAAATCCTCAAGCCAGTGAGAATTTTCTGAGCAGAATCTCTCGTATTCGTATTGAGGCCTTTTCCCCTTGAAACGTTCATAGGCCTTGTTGAAAAGCTCTGTCTTATAAGCACCCACGGCCTGATAATCGACCTGTTCCGCTGGAAAATCATGGGGAGATTTGATATCTGCCTTATTGAGTAAGCCGTCCCGTACCAAAAGCTCAGGGCTTATGAGGAGCGGATTGCATGCGAAAGCAGAGGTGCTGTGATAAGGGGAACTGTAATGCTGCGGATCTGTCGGGTTCAGGGGAAGGATCTGCCAGAGGCTCTGTTTGGCCTCAGAGAGAAAATCCACGAAACGAAAAGCCCACGGCCCCATGTCTCCAACGCCAAAGGGGGAGGGTAGAGATGTTACATGCAGAAGGATGCCGCTTGCTCGTCTCTTCATGTCGTTTCCTCTCTCATAAGCAATCCAACGGGGAAGTGTCCAAGGACCTCCCCTATCATAAGCTTGCCGGGGCTGTTTACCTGCTGGCCTGTGATAACATTTTTCCATTCGTGAGAGCCCTGAACGGGGCAGGGGATATGTGTATCATGCCAGATCTCTTCGCCGAAGGGATACTCACCTTCCCTCACCACAGTTGTCAAGAATCGTGGTGCAACAGTCACAGCCCATTTCCCACCGTGGTTTCTCGCAAAAGCCAAAATGTGGTCCTTGAACTTTCCGGCTCCTTCCAGGGGAATATACGTTCCATCCCGAAAAACCTCAATATGCTCATTTCTCGCCTTAAGAGCTCTATATATGAGAAAGAGCTTAACCCTCCCGTCCTCCCTTGTACGGAGCAGTTCTTCGATTAAGTGCAAGATATTGCCGTTCTCCCGTGCTCGGATCTCCCGGAGAAATGCCTGTCTCTTCTTAAAATCAACTGGACGACGGTTATCTGGATCCACCAAATTGAGATCCCACAGTTCCGTCCCCTGATAGAAATCCGGTACGCCAGGGGAGGTAATTTTGATCAATGTTTGAGAAAGGGAGTTGAATATTCCGAAGTGATTGATTTTCCTCTGGACCGGTAAGAATTCTCGCAGGAACGCATTTCGGTTCTCGAGGCTGAGAATTTCCTCAACGAAGGAAATATAGGCATCTTCGTAGTCCGTATCCGGTTTGAGCCATGCAGTGTGAACCTTTGCTTCTCTAACCGCCTTTACGATGTACTCCTTCATTCTCTGGATGAATTCGGTATGCTCCCCTTCAGAGATTGGGTATGCCCCGATAAGGGTTTGGTACAGGAAGTACTCGTCATTCCTGTCCGGGACAGCTCTCCCGTTAACTTTCCGCTTCTTCTCCCTGTTTATCTTACTCCAGGTCTTGATATTACTCTCCCACTCCTTCGGCAGCTCAGAGAGAACGTTTATCCGGGCCCTCGTATCTTCACCCCTCTTGGTATCATGGGTTGACGTTGCGTTCAATGGATACGGCCAAATCCCCCCCCTCTTTTCGAGAAAACAGTGGAACTCCCGCGCGGATACCCCGAATGTGCCGGGATTGCTTCCAACCTCGTTGAGGGAGAGGAGCCTGTTATAGACATAGAGGGTTGTATCCTCAAAGCCCTTCGCCATGAGTGGCCCTGTGAATTGTTGGAACCTCATGACGAAATTAATCCACTGATTTTTTTCATCCTCCGAGAGGTAATCCCCAATATCTAGGAGGAGGAACCTCTCGATGAACTCAAGTTCATTCACCAAGCCCGGACTGCTCCGTTTCGCCTTCTCAATGGCTCTCTCGATATACGAGCGATCCGTTTCTCGGGAAACCCCTTTATCAATATAGGTCCGATAAACGGGGAACTGAGCCATTACCTCAACCAGGGCTCTCCGGAGCCCATAAATGGTGATATCACTTCCGTGTCTATCCCTGCTGGAAATTACCTTCATGAGGTGAGCGAGATTATCCACATCGCCGGCCATATGTTTTCCCAGAATCAATCTCTTCTTCTCACACACCAACTCTTCATAAGGTTCGCCAAGTCCGGTAAAACCAGTATATATTCTCGTAAATTCCCTTTCAAATTTGCCCCTACAGAAGAGGCCGTTGACGTAATTCATGAAATCATAACCGGTTGTTCCCTGCACCGGCCAGAGGGACGGAAGTTCTTCCTCACGGTCAAGTATTTTCTCCACTACGATGTAAAGTGCTCCCGTTTTCTCCCTGACTCTCCTCAGGTATTCTGTTGGATCGTAGAGTCCGTCGATATGGTCTATTCTCAGTCCGGTTATCTTCCCCTCTCCGACGAGTTTGAATATCAGGGAGTGAGTGTGACTGAAAACGTCCTCATCCTCTATTCTTAAAGAGAGGAGTTCATTTATGTTGAAAAACCTTCTGTAGTTAATCTCCTCTGTTGCAACCTTCCAAAAGGATAATCGGAATAGCTGTTCCGCGAGGAGGTTATTCAGGAGGTTAAAACTCTCGGCCTTTCCTTTGTTTCCGTTAAAAAACCTTATGTTTTCCTTGACAAACCGTTTTATCTCCTCATTTTGATGATACAGTTCCCAAAGGGTTGTCTTGATGAACTTTATCTGATCATATCTCTCTTGTATCCCTTCCCCGGAGGAAAGAGTTTTCAAGATGTAGAGAATACCGAGGAGCTTGATGTAATCCGGATGATCTCCGCCGAGCTTCATCTTGAGTACGTTTAGTTGATACGTCAGCAAATGAACATAAGACTCCAATCGCAAGGGCAAAACCTGACCAAAGTACTCCAACTTGAACCCATTCTTCGTATACTTGAGTTTGATCTCTCCTTCTTCCAGGGATTCGCCGTAGAACTTTCCCAGAAATGGTGCGAGCACCCGGCTTTTCATGCTTTCGTAGGGATGATCCCATTCGATATCGAAAAAGCGAAAATATCGAGAACTCTGGCCGTTTTCCAACACATCAACGAGCATCTTATTCTCGTAATCGAAGGCCATGTGGTTTGGAACGATGTCCTGAAGCCATCCCATTCCGTGATCTTTCAATGCCCTGCTGAGTTTCTCGAAGTGGGGCTTTGAGCCCAACTCGGGGTTCAACAGATTTGGGTCCACCAAATCGTAGCCGTGAAGACTCCCTCTCCTCGCCTTGAAAATAGGTGAGGCGTACAGATCGGATAGACCCAATTCGGCCAGGTAGGAGACAATTTCCATAGCTGCCCGAAACCCAAAGGTAGGATTGAACTGGATTCGGTAAGATGCCACTGGGATGCGCATTCTATTCTCCCCAAACTGATGACCTGACGCTGGTTCGATGGCCTTGCAAAAAACCATAGAACCTGATCATTCAGGACTCCTTTGCCTTAACATAGAGAGAAAAGGCATGAGGGGAAAAGCTCAGAGCTGCTCCTCCGTTCGAAAGGATCTCACCGGGAGACTGTCCTCCCGGTCCCTGCCAACACCCATCCGCTGAATCCAACATTTTCGTCCACCCCCCTTCCGGGAAGGGAATGTCTATGGTTAACGTCGATCCGCCGAAATGGAAAAGCATAACAGCCTCATCGGGATCGCTCCATCGCCTGATAATCAGAACCTTCTCGCGTTCATAATCCATAACCTCCATATCGTCCTTGCTCAGGTGGGTCAGAGCTGGAATCTTTTTCCTGAGGTGAATGAGCTCCTTGTAGAATTCGAGGAGGACACGGTGATGGCCTTTGCTTCGAAGATGATGCTTCAGCTTGGTCCGCAGGAATGTCTCCTCATCCTGGGGATCAGGGGGTTCATCGGCCCACCCGAAGGCAGCGAATTCCTCTTTACGCCCCCGGCGAACCGCCTCGATAAGGGCCTGGTCTGAGTGGCTGACGAAATATGGGAACGGCGCCGTCTCGCCGTATTCCTCGCCCATGAAGAGAAGGGGAATGAAAGGCGAAAGCACTACGATCCCTGCGGCAAGCTTTGTCCTTTCAAGGCAGATCAGATCGGTTAAACGTTCACCGCGCATCCGGTTTCCTACCTGGTCGTGGTTCTGCGCGAAAACCACAAACTGATGCGCAGGGATGTTCCGGGAGGAATTTCCGTGTCGACGTTGGCGATAAGGAGAATACTGGCCCGAGTAGACGAATCCATCACGAAACGCTTTGGCGAGATCCCGGAGTTGGCCGAAGTCTTGATAGTATCCCGCTCGCTCCCCGGTCAAGAGCGTATGGAGGGCATGGTGGAAGTCGTCATTCCATTGGGCGTCCAAGCCGTAACCCCCGAGCGCTCGAGGACGGATAATCCGTGTGTCATTGAGGTCACTCTCAGCGATGAGGTAAATACGCCGGTTGAACTGCTTCGCCTGATCGCGTACGGCCAATGCCAGTTCCTCCAGGAAAGGATGGGCGGAGAAGTCCAGAATGGTATGAACCGCATCAATCCGGAGGGCATCAATATGGAATTCCATGACCCAGTACAGAGCGTTCTCAATGAAGAATCGGCGAACGGGATCACTCTCCGACCCGTCGAAGTTGATGACGGAACCCCAGAAACTCTTGTACCGATCGGTAAAGTAAGGGCCGAAATCCCGCAGGTAGTTTCCCTCGGGCCCCAGGTGGTTATATACCACATCCAATATGACGGCCAAACCCCTCCGGTGGCATTCGTTCACGAGGCGCTTTAACCCTTCCGGGCCACCATATGAGTTCTGCACGGAAAAAGGGAAAACGCCGTCATAGCCCCAGTTACGACTGCCCGGAAACTGGGCCACGGGCATGAGCTCAATGGCTGTGATGCCAAGATCTCTTAGCTTATCCAGATGGGCGATGACACCCTCAAAAGTTCCCTCGTCGCTAAAGGCTCCCACGTGGAGTTCGTAGATCACATAGTCTTGGAGAGGCGGACCCAACCAGGAATCATCTTCCCACGGGAAATGGGGATCAACTACCTGGGAAGGACCATGGACGCCTTCAGGCTGATACCGGGAAGCCGGATCCGGGCATTCCTTCTGGCTCTCGAGGCGGTAAAGGTATCGGGCGCCGGGATCTATTTCCCCCGCAATGCCACAATGGTAACCGAACTCATCCTTCTGTAATGGTATGATCCGTTCCCCAGGGGAGACGATATGTGCTTCTATCTTTTGAAACGCGGGTGCCCAGATACGGAACTGGCAGCGACCTTGTCCAAGGTATACGGCCCCTAGGCTGACCTCTGTGGTCAAAGCTTTGCCTCCTCATGCTTGAAGAACACCGTACCCAGGGGTGGTAGGGTGAGGCTCAATGAGTGAGATCGGCCGTGGAAAGGGATTGGTGAGGCCTCAACACCGCCCAAATTGCCATGACCGCTTCCTCCATATTCCGTCGAGTCGCTATTGAGGAGCTCTCTCCAGAACCCTCCACGCGGAGCCCCTACTCGGTAGTTGAAGCGGTGAACGGGGGTGAAGTTACAGACGATGATCATAATCGCTTCGGGAGCACGCCCCTTCCGGATAAGGCTGAGGACGCAGTTCTGAGAATCGTTGCAGTCGATCCATTCGAATCCCGACGGATCAAAATCAAGCTCATAGAGTGCTGGTTCGCTCCGATAGAGTCGATTCAAGTCCTCCACCCAGCGTTTCAGTTCCTTGTGCAAGGGATAGGTGAGGAGGTGCCAGTCGAGGCTCTCCTCATGGTTCCACTCGCGTCGCTGACCGAATTCCCCGCCCATGAAGAGGAGCTTCTTCCCGGGCTGCGCGTACATGTAACCAAGGAGAATCCTCAGGTTTGCGAACTTCTGCCAATCGTCGCCGGGCATCTTTTCCAAAAGGGATCTCTTGCCGTGCACCACCTCATCGTGAGAGAGGGAGAGCACAAAGTTCTCGTGGAAGGCATAGACAAGCCGAAATGTCAATTGATTGTGATAGTACTTCCTGAAGATCGGATCCTTGGACATATAGTCCAACATATCATGCATCCAACCCATGTCCCATTTCATGCCGAAGCCTAATCCTCCCACGTAGGTTGGGCGAGAGACAACGGGCCAGGCGGTCGATTCCTCGGCGATGGTTTGGATATCTGGATGGTTTTTGTAGGCTTCTTGGTTGAAGCGGCGGAGGAAGGAAATAGCCTCCAGGTTCTCCCTACCCCCATATTCGTTGGGAATCCACTCCCCCTCCTTGCGCGAATAATCCAGATAGAGCATCGAGGCGACGGCATCTACCCTGAGGCCATCAACGTGGTATTTGTCCAACCAGAAGAACGCACTGCTGATCAGAAAGCTTCGTACCTCGTTGCGGCCATAATTGAAGATGAAGCTGTTCCAATCAGGATGAATCCCCATACGGGGATCAGCGTGCTCGAAGAGGTGCGTTCCGTCGAAAAAACCGAGCCCGTGCTCATCATTGGGAAAGTGCGATGGCACCCAGTCCAGGATCACCCCGATGCCGTGCTGATGCAGGGAATCGATGAGATACATGAATTCCTGGGCCTCGCCATAGCGGCTGGTCGGAGCGAAGTATCCGAGACACTCATACCCCCAGGAGCCGTAGAAAGGGTGTTCCATGGCTGGCAGAAACTCCACATGGGTGAAGCCCGTCTCTTTTACGTATTGAGCAAGTGTGGTGGCGAGCTCCCGGTAGGTCAAAAACCGATTCCCTTCTTCGGACACCCGCATCCAGGAGCCCAGGTGCACCTCATAGATGGACATGGGGGTATCAGGAGCGTTGTGGAGGCCTCGGTTCGCCATCCATTCTCCGTCACCCCATGGGTACTCCAGATCCCAGACGATTGAAGCCGTCTTGGGAGACACTTCGTAGGAAAAGGAAAAGGGATCGGTCTTGTCCACCCGGTACCCGTCGTACCGAGATACGATGTAATACTTGTAACGGGTGCCCTTAGATATACCCGGGAAGAAACCTTCCCAAATGCCCGAATTGTCCCTGGGCCGCAACGGATGGGTTGTCTTCTTCCACCCGTTGAAATCCCCCATGACGAACACCCGTTTGGCGTTGGGCGCCCAAACGGCAAAATAGGTCCCATCCTCCCCTCCGGCGGTCACGGAATGAGCTCCCAATTTATCATAGAGGCGAAAATGACTCCCCTCGTTAAAGAGGTAGATATCTTCATCGGTCAAAAGCCTGATGTCGTCAAGCACGTAGTTACCGCGATTGGAAGCTTGCGATGGCTGTTTATTCTCCCTATGCTCGGTTCTCGCCACTGCGCCCCCGTCAATTTTGCCCAGGTAAAAAATCTCTCCCCAATCAACCCTGAATCTTCAGCTGTTGCTGAATCCCCTGAAGGGGGATCTTCAACCAATCGGGACGGTTGTTGAGCTCGTAGCCCAGTTCGTAGATGGCCTTTTCCAGGAGGTAGGCGTTTAAGAGCACCCGGAGTTCATCCCTTTGATGAGGCACGATGGGTGTCTCAGCTGCCGCTGGCAAATAAGCCCTCAAAAAGGCGACACACACCCAGAAATACCAAAAATTTGCCCACGTCTCAAGGTATGGGAGATCTCCCTCCGGAACGAAACCGCTGGTCTGTTGGGTAAAGAGAGCCCCATATGCAGCATAGTGAAAGGAGCGCAGCATCGCCGCGATGTCCCTTAACGGACAACGCTTGAGGCGACGCTCGGAGAGCGGGCGGGCGGGTTCACCTTCGAAGTCGAAGATCACGAAATCCTTGCCGGTGTAAAGCACCTGTCCCAGATGGTAGTCACCGTGGCAACGGATTCGCATGGCCGAGATTTTTCGATTGAGAATCGATTGAAAATGCCTCATAATCTCGCTCTCGTGGTCAAGGATTTCCTGGGCCTCTCCGCGTAAGGGCGTTGGGAGATCCTTCAAGCTCCGGCCAAGGAGGTAAAATACCGAATCGGTTAGGTTGCGCATAGACTGATAGAGGGAACGCAGGTAGAGCTTGGAGAAGGGCTCAGGAGCAAAATCAGGATCATCCGGGACGGAGGCGAGCGTAGTGTGAAGCTCCCCGGTCCGCTGCCCGAGGAGCCGTGCCGACTCCAAATATGTGCCGATCATCTCCACAGCCACGGGATCGAAATCCTGTTCCACCGATTCCACCGAGTCGAGTACATGTTCTTGCGGCGGAGAGATATCTCGTAAATCGGCCCGCCGGGCGAGAACATTCTCGAAGTAATGGGCGAGGACATCTTGGGTATATTCCCACGCATCTCCCTGGTTGGAAACGAAGCCATGGAGGACACCCAGGGTCATCGGCGCACTCCTCCCCTGCCGGTACTCAAGGGCACCGGCAACCGGGGGGATGTATTGGAAACCCCTTTCCGTCAAAAAACGGCCGATCTCCAGGTCAGGATTGATTCCTTCCTCCAGGCGTCGAAAGAGTTTGAGAATGAATCGGTTTTTGAAAACAACGGACGTGTTGCTCTGTTCGGCCCTGAGGAGTGAGGATTCCAGGGGTTCGCCGGGGGCATCTAAGATTGAACGAAATACCTTTGTACGTTTGGCTATCAATTCCCCTTTATACCCTCTCATACGGCGGCGGCGATGAATGCAGTGCAAGAGCATGTCGCAAAAATTCCCCTCCACCAGGGGATCAAAGAGGATCCCTCCTTCATCCGTGTTTTTTAGCCGGAACCGACCTATGACTGCATGAGGGTTCTCCTTAATGATCAGATCGGAATGATCACCAGCTGCAGCTGCGATTGGCAGGAGGTAGATCTCCGGATCACCCTCCCTGTAATCGATGTGTACCAATGTAATGTGGGCACCTACAGATGAATTTGGCATGGGAAGAACCTCCATGATCTTTGCCGATCGGATATCCCGTGCCTTGCCCCTAAACCACCGACGCATTCTCAGATAATCTGGAAGGATGCGCTCCAGGTCGGCTTTCCCGTTTCCATGGAGAACAGTCTCCCATGATCCGGCTATGGTAAGAAAGGGCAGTTGAGATTCCGGAGATGTAATCTCGAGAGTTTCCTGAGCGCTGATCCCCGGTTCGATGGAGAACCAGTAAAAGGTATGGGGACCCAGGGTAATGAAGTAGGGTAACTCACCGATGGGAGGGAACGGGGTACTCCCAAATACCTCTACAGGGATCATCCCCTTCAAACTTGAGAGATCGAGTTCTGCGCATTGAACGAAGCGCGAGAGGTTGGCAATTACGAGGATACATTCTTCCTCATAACGACGGATAAAGGCCAAGATTTTTCGGTTCTCGGGGTGAAGGAACTCGAGCGTTCCGCGTCCGAATGCCTTGAAGCGCTTCCTCAAGGCGATGAGGCGCTTTGTCCACCAGAGGAGGGAACTGGGGTTGTTCTGTTGGGCTTCCACATTAATGGCTTCGTAATGATACTCGGGATCGAGAATGATCGGGAGATAGAGGCGCTGGGGATTGGCGTGCGAAAAGCCAGCGTTTCGGTCGCTGCTCCATTGCATAGGGGTTCGGACACCATTACGGTCACCCAGGTAGATATTGTCTCCCATCCCAATTTCATCCCCGTAATAGAGCACCGGTGTCCCCGGAAGGGAAAAGAGCAGGCTCTTCATGAGTTCGATCTTTCTGCGTTGATTGCCCAAAAGGGGAGCGAGCCGGCGTCGGATTCCCAGGTTGATCCGCGCCTGTGGATCGTGGGCATACACTCTGTACATATAGTCCCGCTCCTCGTCCGTAACCATCTCCAGGGTGAGCTCGTCGTGATTGCGCAGGAAAAGTGCCCAGTGACACGTCTCCGGAATCACGGGTGTTTGCTCAAGCATATCGATGATGGGAAGACGATCTTCCATACGGATGGCGATGAACATTCGAGGCATGATGGGGAAGTGGAAGGCCATATGACATTCATCCCCATCGCCAAAGTAGGCTGCAGCGTCTTCGGGCCACTGGTTGGCTTCGGCCAACAACATACGGTTTTTGAATTTCTCGTCTACGTGGCGGCGTATCTCCTTTAAGAAGGCATGGGTCTCGGCCAAATTCTCGCAATTCGTCCCCTCCCGCTCGTAAAGGTATGGCACGGCATCCAAGCGGAGCCCGTCCACACCCAACTCCAACCAAAAGTCCATAGCTTGGAGGACGGCCCGCCTGACAGAGGGACTGTCATAATTCAGGTCGGGCTGGTGTGAGTAGAAGCGATGCCAGTAATAGGCTTTGGCGACGGGATCCCAGGACCAGTTGGACGACTCGAAGTCCTTGAATATAATTCGAACCTCCTTATACCGATCCCAGGTATCACTCCACACGTAAAAATCACGCCACCGATTGCCTGACTTGGACCTTCGAGATCGCTGGAACCAGGGATGGTGGTCGGAGGTGTGGTTGAGAACCAGTTCCGTGATTACCCGAAGGCCTCGGCGATGGGATTCCCGCAGGAAAACCCTGAAGTCACGAAGGCTCCCGTAATCGGGGTGGATGTCGGTGTAATCTGAAATATCATAACCATCGTCTTTCAAGGGCGAAGGACAAAAGGGCAGAAGCCAGATAGCCGTCACCCCCAGATCTTGAAGGTAGTCCAGTTTTCCAATAAGGCCTCTGAAGTCCCCTACGCCATCTCCATCGCTGTCGGCGAACGAGCGGACGTGAACTTCATAGATGATCGCGTCTTTATACCAGAGGAGATCGTCACTTAATGGGAAGTCTTCTCTCTTACGATAGTCCATCTTAACGTTCCCCTACATGAAGTAGTCGAAATCGCGCTCCGTACGGATCCTGCGGCGCAAGCGGAAGATATGTGCTGGAACGACTCGAGGGTCAAGTTCCACATAGTTCCGATTGCCGTGCCACAAGTACCGGGCTTCGCTCAGAAGGTCATGCACTTGAAAAGGCTGTTGGGCGTCTATCCCCAGCGTTTGAAGGGGGAGCTCCACCCAACCAGAGTGTTTGTGGTGAGGATCCAGGTTCACAACAACCACGATGATGTTGGAAAAGTCTTCGGTTTGCTTGGTGTAACAGATCAGCTGCTCATTATCTACGGGGTGAAAGCGGAGATTCCAGTCACCCTGGAGGGCGGGGTTCTCCCGCCGGATCTGGTTCACTCGAGCGACAAAATCCCTCAGGCTCTCCGGTTTTTCGATGTCCCAGTTCTTGATCTCGTACTTCTCCGAATCCAAGTATTCCTCGCTTCCGGGCTCCTTGGCCCGGTTATCGCAGAGCTCGAAGGCTGGTCCGTAGATCCCGTAACTGGCTCCCAGCGTCGCCGCCAGGACGAGCCGGGCCATGAAGGCGGGGCGTCCACCCATCTGCAGATATTCCGTGAGAATGTCGGGAGTGTTGGGCCAGAGACTGGGTCGGAAGTGCTCACGCACATCGGTTTGGACAAGTTCCGTGAAGTACTGGGTGAGCTCCAACTTGGTGTTGCGCCATGCAAAGTACGTGTAAGACTGCGTGAAGCCCAGTTTAGCCAGCTGATACATAACCTTGGGTCGGGTGAAGGCCTCGGCCAAGAAGATCACCTCCGGGTGGTCTTTCTTGATTTCACCGATCAACCATTCCCAGAAGCGAAATGGTTTGGTGTGAGGGTTATCCACACGGAAAATGCGCACTCCCTGATCTATCCAGAAGAGCACGACCTCTTTGAGTTCTTTCCAGAGCTCCTGCCACTTTTCAGTTTCGAAGTTAAAGGGATAGATGTCTTCATATTTCTTGGGCGGATTTTCCGCATACTGCACGGTCCGATCCGGGCGCCAGCGGAACCACTCCGGGTGTTCCTTCACATACGGGTGATCGGGCGTGCACTGGAAGGCTAGATCTATGGCAATCTCGATCCCATACTTACTCGCTTTGGTAACGAGCAGCCTAAAATCTTCGAAGGTGCCAAGCTGGGGGTGGAGATCCCTATGTCCACCCTCCTGCGAACCGATGGCCCAGGGACTTCCAGGATCATCGGGTTTGGCGAGAGGATCGTTGTTCTTCCCTTTTCGGTGTGTTTGACCTATGGGGTGAATTGGGGGAAAATACAGCACATCAAATCCCATATTCGCGATATACGGAAGGCGAGCCATACAGTCTTTGAACGTGCCGTGCCTCCCTGGCTCGGACATACATGAGCGAGGAAACATCTCATACCAGGCATTGAAACGGGCCTTCTGCCGATCCACCACTACGACGAGTTCCCTTTCATAGGTGGTGGCGAGCTCTCTGTCAGGGTACCTCGCAACGAGCTCTGCTAGCTCATCCCCAAGCGCAAGGCTGACCCTGTCGGGCGACCCGCCAATCGAGCGTAATAAGGTTGCACTCTCTCTCAGCTCTTTTGCGTCAGCACCCGCCGCCCGCTTGCTCGCCTGTTCAACGAGGTCAGCGCCCGAGAGGAGATCAACTGAGATATCCTGCCCGGCGTCGAATTTCTTCGCGAGACCCTCCCGCCACGATTTGAAATAATCAACCCAGGCCTGAACGGTGTAGCGGTATTGGCCCAGCTCCGTCACGACAAACTCCCCCCACCACCGATCATTGGCGAGAAACTCCATTGGACGCTTATGCCGCCGGGATTCACCATCCTTCCGATAGAGCAGCACACAGGAGAGGGCATCGTGGCCGTCGGTGAAAATATCGGCCTCAACGACGACCTTTTCGCCAGCCGTTCTTTTTATGGGAAAGCGTCCCCTGTCGATTTCTGGTTTCACGCTCTCAATAATGATCCGATTTCTTCCATCCCTAACTTTCATTATCTATGACCTTTTCCCTAGGTCTGAAGCGAAATGGTTTAAAGCGGTATATGAGCATTAACAGTTTAACATATCGAACACAATTCACATTGTCAAATTGGCAAAGGAAAGATATGTTACCGTTCTCACTTGCAATCATCGTCGAAGCGGTTTTGAAGTTTGCCATAAGTGACTGTATTGGAGGGATATTTCGGGTCGAACAGTAAGAGGATAGACGAAATTTTACTCCTCTGCGAATTCCGCCCAAAGGTATGGTACGAGGACATACGGGAGGCACGGTTTTAATTGAGGACATCAAAAGGCCCCAGGAGTTCGCTCCTTTCCCGTTTTCGTTTACCAAAAGGAACTGATCTACTACTCATAATGGACAACGAGGGTGGTCCGGACCAGGCTACCTCCCTGGTTACTTAGTTTATAAACAGTGCTACGGATGATCCTCCCTTTCGGCTTGTTCATCTTCCGTATGGGCTTGTCTTTCCATTCTCCGTTTGCCCTAAGCTGTCCATTGCAGTATCTCTTTCCCCCGCTGGCACTCCAGGCAGTATAAAGCAAAGGGAACGGCCTGAAGGCGTTTCTCTCCGATTTCTTCACCGCATTCCTTACAGATCCCGTATGTTCCTTCATCTAATTGCCTGAGAGCTTCATTGATATCTTTTAGAGTTGTCGTATTCATATTAAGCAGTTCGTAATCCAGATCTCGTTCAAGGTCCAGGGTAATGAGATCCAGCAGGTCAGAGACTGAGCAGCCCGCGGCATCCAAATCCTCAGTTATCTTTTTCCGAAGCTCTTTCCTGATGCGACCCTCGACTTCCTCTCTCTTCATCAACAGGAGCGTGCGGAGCCTCTCTTCACGCCTTCCTTTATCCCTGGATTGCATTTCCATATCTCCTCTAAGAATTATTCCGCTCTCAGGAGTTAAGAAAAACAACAATCAATCGCCTCGCCGCGGAACTGAGCATTAATCACTCTCAAAGCCGAGGCCAGGCCTATCCTTCGGGAATAGGGTGCCGTCTCGCAGGATAATTGTACCCTTTGTGGGATCGTTTAGCAGTCCCAGATGACCATCCAGGTCCGCATAGATCACATTAGGCCGAGCCAGGGCGAAATGGAGGCCGGCAGAAATGGCCAATGCCAGCTCGTCCATACAGCCTACCATGACCTCCACTCCCGCTGATCGGGCGACCGCATTTATTTGAAGGGCCTCGGAGATACCACCCACTTTCATCAGTTTCACGTTTACCATATCGGCCAGACCGTGGCGAGTGATCCGAAAGGCGTCTCGGAGGGTCATGAGGCTTTCATCGGCCATTACCGGAATGGGCACGCCACTGGTCACCTGCCCGAGTAGATCAGGCTCGCCTCTGGGTGTTGGCTGCTCGATCAATTCAAGCCTTACCTTTCGAGTTCTTTCCACGAATTCCAGAGTGTCTTCCAGTGAGAATCCCTGGTTGGCATCGAAGCGCAGCTCTATTGTCTTACCCACCGCCTCTCTCACACGCAAGACCCGCTCGATTTCTGAATTGACGTCGCGTCCTCCCTTGAGTTTCAGACACTTAAATCCTCGTACAACCCATTCTCGAGCGCGGCCGACAGTCTCATTCAAGGGGAGGATTCCAATGGTAATACTCGTTCTCATACGATCCCGGAACCCACCCAGAAGCCTCCACAGCGGGAGATTGCTTATCTTGCCTAGGATGTCGAAGAGAGCCATGTCCACGGCCGCAAGCACTGAAGCTTGGGATTTGAGGGAGGCCTTAAGCCTTTCAATGAGCAGAGCCGGACGAAGCGGATCAGAACCCTCGATAGACGATCGGACCACATCATCGATGGACCGAAGAACGCTTTCAGCGGTCTCACCTGTTATGCGCTCGTCCGGAGCTGCACAGCCGTATCCGATGATTCCCCGATTGGTCTCCAGGCGCAAAAGGATATTTGTAGTAAAATCGATTGTCTCGTAAGAGATGGCATAAGGCTCTGCCAGACGGAAATTGACTGGCCAAGCCTCTACCCGCGTTATCCTCATATCCTCAGTATCGCCTCTGGTAAATCTCTTCCAAACTTAAGCCCTTCAGGTCTTCTACGAGCTGAACGAGATGTCTAACCATCAGCTTCCACATCTTTTCTCCTTTCTTCCGATCCGCCTTGGTTGGGTCTCCGAGGACTCCGTTAGGCGATATTTTAGCAGTCCGGGTATACCAGCTTACGTGTCTCTTTGAGGTGAAGTTCAAATACCGACTGGAGAACTCGGGTATGAATTTACTCGCTGATTCGAGCCTGACAAGATGAGGTCTGATGGCCAGCGTCGTACTGGTTTCGATTTCGCCTGCATGTACGTCATTTGGTGTTTCAGCGAGAGCGGCGATGTCGGGATCACTGCTCTCCCCCGTATCGACGCACGTGAAAATACGGGCGTCGCGGTTTATCATCTGAGCTGCGTAGTGCAGAGCAGGGCTGTTGCCACCATGTCCATTGATGATCACCAGCTTCTTGATTCCACGGCGGGCCACACTCATCCCTATCTCATACACTAACTTGGACAAGGTCTCGGGGCTTATACTGATGGTGCCGGTGAAGTCTTCATGGTGATAGGAAACACCATAGGGAATGAGCGGGAGTACTACGGGTTTTGGAGCGTTGCAGCGTTCCGCCACCTCTTTTGCAAGGTATTCTGCATCGAAGGCATCCGTATCCAGCGGAAGATGTGGTCCATGCTGCTCGATAGAGCCCACTGGCAAGAGCACCAGATCTACCTCCTTAAAACGCTTTTCCGCCTCGGGCCACGTGAGTTCTCCCAGGATATGCGTTGATCGCCGTTTCCGAAGATTGCGGCTTACCCGTCGAGGCGAGAGGGAGGTAATTCCGGATATCTCATGCGGATACGGTCTCTTCAAGGCTGGATCGGTCAAAGGGTCAAATTCGATCCATTTCCGTCCATCCCGCTTTACCGCTCCCTCCCCATGCCCAAGGTAGATTCTGTATAACCGCTCACGAAGGTTCACCGGTATGCCATCGATCGGGGATCTCTTCGGGTCGACCCGCATCTTCATGATTTCAGGCCTCTGGCGCGACGGGGCTGCCCCGATGAACGGCTTGGAAATCAACCCTCTCTGCTTCAAGAGAAAGGCCAGGTGCTCAGCACCCTCCGTCTCCTGGTGGACTCCCTTATCCTCGAGACTTTTGAGGCAAAGTTCGATCTGTTCCTGCGTATAGCCACAGTTAGTTGGATCTGCGCCAAGGGCCATGAGCATTCCCACTATCCGTCGGCATTTCTCGCACCGGCCGCATGGACGAATCCGGTCTCCCTCCTTGTGCGTTGCATGACAGGAGACTTGATGGATTTGTAATTTCGAATAACGCTCGACCAGGATCTTCTCGATCAAGAGCTCGGATAGCGAACTCAAAATGGAAAACTGATTGATCCCCCACCCTTTTCGATGGAAATAACGGGTGAGGACATTGTCGAAGAAGCGACTCTGGTCATAGAGACCGCTATAGTGAGTAATCCCGCGATAAGAGGACTTATGGGTTGTGTCAAATTCGTCTCCAATGAGGAGACGGCCGACACCCCTTTTTTTCAAAATCGGAAGAGCCGCAAAGATAAAAACAGCCACGGTCCACAGACGAATTGGGTATTCATCTGATCGTAACCGGACGAAGTCCCGACGCACAAAGGGTAGGTGTCTCAGCATCCAATTGAATACCCTATCCGCATTGGTCCAAACACGTGCCGTCCTCGGGACGTTCGCCGTAAAGTATCGGTAGGCATTCAACGCGGTGAACCAATGCCGCCCTGACTCGTTAATGAAAATGGGATGGACCTCACACCCGATCTCCCTCAAAAGGCCGAAGCTCAAGAGACTGTCCTTTCCTCCGCTGGAAAGGACAGCGTGCCGTGATGGCGAGACATCCCAGTCCCCAGGTTTCTGGGTATCTTTTGAAGACAATCGTTCTGGGACACTTGGCTCTCCTGAGAAATGAATCCTAGCCCGAAGGTAGTTGTCGCGTTTCACCGGGGGAAGTTGGGCAACGCGCCCCCGGAGAAAGGGGTTGGATCCGAGAAATTTCTTCACGAATATCTCGCGTGCCGTGTTCTGGGCCATATCTTCAATGAACCCCCGGTCATGTCGATCAAAGGACCCATGAAGAACCATCTCATCGCAAAAGAGGCCGTAGTTGAGGGCAACATGAACGGAGACCATATTCGCGAGATTCACTGATACTTGGTCGCCGGGAATAAAGACATCTTCTTCGTAGCGGCAAATAAGATCGATCGAATCGGCCTGGCCGTCCTGAGTTACCTTGTACGGTGCAATGAGGCGGCGTCTTTCCAATTGGACTGGCCCCACCTCGAGCCGGGGAATAACCGCCAGCATGTTCAGCGGATCATCTCCGGAGTTAGAAAGACCACGTGAGACATCATTCTCCGAAACGCCTTGAATGTTTGAGGTCATACCATTGTCTACCATAATCGACATACCTTTAGCGTTTAATATATGGGGTGAGTGCTTCAGTAACCTTTCCAGCGCCTTCCAACAGCACATCGCAAGCCGGCAGGCTGGTATCATCTGTAATTTCCCTGCAGACGTGCGGAATTTCGCTTCTGTCAAGATTCTCATGGTTAACCGTCACGGCCACAACCGGTTTGCCTGACAAGAGCTCAATGGCTTGGATCTGTTTTTCAAGCGGATGGATACGGTAGCCAGGAAACCCATCATACTCTTTCCTGCCCGGAGCATGTTGAAGTACCACTACATCAGGCCTGCCAGCAGCGAGGATCTCAAAACCACCGGGGTATGCAGGATTCATTAAACTCCCCTGACCTTCAATGATGATGACATCGGGTTTGGACTCTTTCCAGGCGGACCAGACAGCATGCTCGATCTCCCCTGCAACGAAATCGTTTATCAGGGAATCAATGATGATTCCGTAACGGACTCCCTGCATCCACGCAGTCTGTCCCGTTCCGACCAGCTCAGCGGTGTAGCCCCTGGCCTGCAATGTATCCAGGAGAATCCAGGCCGTGGTTCGCTTGCCGAGAGCTGAGTCGGTACCCAAGACGGCTACCTTTAATGACGTAACCTCCTCAATCTTTCCGCTGAAGAAATGGAGCTCCCTTCGGGGAGGGGTTTTTCTTATGTCCCTAATGCGCACACCATGCCGTGCGGCCAGGGTGGCAATTTCCCCGTCTTCGCAGAGAATGTCATGGAGCCCCGAGTCAACGTTCAGCCCCAGCTTGATAGCCTTTATGATATCCTTACGAGCTTCGAAGCCGAGGGGACCCCCATCTGGAGCTAAACCGATGACCAAATGTGTTGCTGGACATTGTTTCATTTTTGCAGCCCCAACGGCCTGGTGAATAGTACCGTAAAGGGGGATACCCGTAGGCTTGCCGCCCAAAATCGTACCCGCATCACCGCCCGGATGGCGAAAATCCACTACGGAAAGCACCCTGTAGCGGTGCGTTCTTCGAACGAGGCCGTGAGCCGTCTTGCCGTTGGTTGTTCCAAATGCCCCTTGGCAATAGACGATTGCGTTGCCCTCGGGTAAGGAATTCATGATTTTCTTCCCGTGATGATCACCACATATCGATCTCCTGAGAGCGGTTCCCTGCGATGGTTCTCAAGCAGAACGATCAGGCCAGCAGTGGATGCGGGGAGGACGTGCAAGCCCTCCCGCTCCCGTAAGAGCCTTGCATACGAGATCATGCTCTTGTCGCTCGCGTATGAGGCCCAACCACCTGTTCTTCTAATTGCTTCCAGTGCGGTGTCACCATCGATCGAATGCCAGTTTATCAACGGTTCATTTACCGCGGTTTCGCGGACCCTTTGGGGCTCGAGATCCTCACATTGGGGAACGTTCTTCAGGATGGCCTTGACAATAGGATTTTTCCCATGAGCAGAGCCAGCTACCATGCGGGGCATACGAGACGTCTTCCCCCGGCGATACAGGCTTAAGAAGCCCTTGTAAATCCCGGCCAAGGTGGTGCCATTGGAGACGGGCACGGCAACAACGGCAGGGGCATCTCGAAGTTCATCATAGATCTCGTACGCAATCTCGCCGTAGGCTTGCAACTGAAGGGCGGTATTGGTACCCCCTGGGTTGGCGTCGTAGATATCATCGGATTCTGCCCTTTCCCGCGAGACCCGGACAGCATTTTCGTAGTCTCCCGCGACCCGAATGATTTGAGTTCCAGAATTGAGCATCTCTTGTATTCGATTGGTATGGTATCCCTCTGGTATGTATATGAAGCACTCTAGCCCCGCCATTGAGGCAGCGAGCGCCACCGACACGCCGTAGTTACCGCACGTGGCCACCGTGATGGCTTCGAATCCCCTACGGATTGCATCCATAGCTTGGACGAAGGCGATGCGGTCCTTCTGAGTTCCCGTGGGGTTTCCTCCTTCAAATTTAAGGAAGATTTGTCGCAGCCCCACCTCGCGTTCAATATTGCGCGCTCGCGACAGCGTAGTATCGCCGACCTCGGAGTCGATAATGTCTTCGTACGCCTCGATACGGTCGTTCAACGGTTGATTCTTATCCGCTGCTACTTTCTTTTGATTCTCCAGCTCAGGTGGGATGATTGGCGCGTGAGAGGTCGCTCCATCGAGGAGGGAAAACGTGGCTCCGTTTCGGCCCTCAATCTGACGATTGGAGGCCGAAGAATCAGGCTGATCTGTCCGCATGGCCTTAGTTTCATCAGTTTCAGACATTTGAACTCCTGTAGAAATTAGTGAGATTCAAACATGGAGCAAAGGAGATAAGATTTGCTCCCTGGTTACCCAGCACGGGGGGTTATCAACTATTTTCCTTTTCTCTTGAGCCTCAACAAATCCAGATACCTTTTCCTATACGGCAATTTGCCTTTCGGAAATATTCCTTCTCTTGCAAACCTGATATCCTCTATTAGGTAAAACGCTTTCGGATTGAATTTGTTGATCATTTGGACGATACTTTCAACATCACTGCGTTTAACAATAGTGTAGATGACGTGTACCGGACCTGTTGCCCCTTGTGCGTCGACGGTCGTGACTCCATAATCTGCAGACCTAAGAAAATTTATCAATTCAGACGCATCTTTCTTAGTAATAATCCGGATAGAGAGAATACCAATCGCCAATTTCTCCTCCATATACATTCCGACAAAGGTCCCAGCAGCAAAACCTCCAGAATAGACGACATAGTAGAAAATATTGGTTAGGTTTTGCATGATTTGTGTGATTGCAAGAAGCCAAATCAGCACTTCAAAGAATCCCAGCACCGGGGCAATGAATTTAAACCCTCTTCCTATCGAAATGATGCGCATCGTTCCGAGTGAAACGTCGCCAATCCGCGCAATTACGATAAGGATTGGAATTATGACCCATTTGAGGACTTCTGGACTGAGAAATGAGGGGTTGTCCATTCCTACCCTTACCTTTAGCCACATTCGTTTATACGATGATTCATGTTTGCAATAACAGAATGAGCGCCCTGCCTTAGGTCATTATGAGGGATCCCATTATGAGGAATAAAAGAGCCTTGACCCAGGTGTAAAGAGCCCCATTAAGTGAAAACCATAGAGCAATGGGGAAGGGTAGGGATCTCACGGTTTTCCGAAATGGTTATTCGATCTTGATCTTGACTTCCTTCTTTTTGGCTTCTTCTGACTTGGGCAGAGTGATCTTCAGGACGCCGTTCCTGTGGTTAGCCTCAATCTTATCACTTTGCACTTCCTGGGGAAGTCGAACGGACCTCGTGAAGACCCCCTAGTTTCTCTCCGCGCGGTGGTAGTCTTCGTCTTTCTCTTCTTTCTCCTGCTTCTTTTCACCCTTGATAGTCAAAACGTCACCGGTGAGGGAGATATCAATGTCTTTCGGCTCCATCCCAGGAACCTCGGTCTTCACTGCGATATTGTCCTTGGTTTCGGAGATCTCCAGGGAAGGTGAACACTCCCGGTGAAATGGCTCAAGAGTTGGCCATTCACCGAAAAAGCGCTCCTACAGCCTAACCATTTGGTCCCGAAGTGTGTTCAACTCTCTAAATGGCCCCCGTGGCGTTAATTCAAATAGCATAGCCGTCACCTCCTGTCAGAGATCTCCTTTCCCCGATCAAAGGTGCTTCCGATGGAACAGTCACTGTTTTAAGACGTTCCCGACTAACTAACGATTCTTATACAGTTGACACCACCGAAGGGATTCGAGATCCTCTCCTGAGCGACAGGATCATCCTGCCACGCACCATCCACCCAAAAACGGTACTCATACTTCCCCGGTTGTAGACTAACGCTGGCCTTCCAGGTGCCTTGCCTATCCCTCTTCATCGGTAGGCTATTTACATCCCAGCCATTGAAGTCCCCTGCCAGTGTTACCGCATTGGCCTCTGGAGCGGATAAATGAAAGATAACGTTCCTGGATTTGGAGCTGTTTTTCTTGGATGACTTCTTTTGCATCTTCCTTCCCCTTTCCTCCATCAATAATCATTTTTAGTCTTTCCCAGTTCACCAGAACGTCTTCCGTTCACCCTGAAGAAACCTCCCTTTTTGGTTGTGGCTATCCTTCGATAGCAGAAAGACATGCATGCAGCAGGGCGGAGTCACGTCGAGAAAGCCTCAGAAATTGAATGCCTGACACACGCCCTGTATCGGAGACCATTTTGCTGTAAACTACCCTTCCCTCCGACGAGATGGAACTGTCTCCCAGGACTATTTCGAAGTTCATACTTTCATTTTTGGGAATCTTATAGTGAGTTTTGATCTTCATCCCACCCATTCCCAGGTCCACTGTAACCGTCAAGAGCTTTTTTCCCCGATGAGTGTATGAAACAATCTTTTGAACCTTGTACCTTGGATAGGCCCTTCTCTCATGTTCTCTTTCTGGAATAGGCTCCGAATCTTCGGAGAACCGTTTCATAATGAGCTGCTTCCGGTTCATGGGGATTCTCTGAGTTTCGCTCACATACTATGGTATTCGGACCCGTTTGAGGGTTCGGCAATGTTGAACGGTGATTACCTTTTTACCGGCCTCTTCTCTCACCGTGCCCGTTACATCGACTTCCTGTCGCAACAGACTCAACAATCGGCTGGAGTTCCCGTCGTCCCTGAGGAGGTACTCTTTTTCGTGGGCGGTGAGAAGAGCGACCTTTAGCGCGTTCCCCTCCTCATCCCAGTCCACCGGAATGACAATTCCCCTGAGGCTGATTTGCTCGCTATTCCCTTCCATTTTCGCCGTCTATTAATTGAGGGGAACCTTCGCCTGCCAAATCCCCTCCCGTCGAATGTCCTTTCGGCGTTATTTTAGAATTTCGTATCTCTTCACCGTGATGACTTTCTCACCGCTTGCATCCTCGACAATGCCGCTAACCCTTACGTTCTTTTCGACGAGTTTGAACAGCTCCTTCGCTTTGGCATCTCCAGAGACGTAGTAAATTTCTCCATCGGCGGTTTCCACCACCACTAAGGTCACGTTGCCCTTGTCATCCCAATCGTCGGCGTACACTGTTCCCGTGATCGACACCTCGGCGCCGGCAAGGGCCGGCGCCGCATAAAACAAGGTAATGTAGACAACGACACAAAGGGCTAAAATGGGAAAGTATCCCTTCCTTCTCATAATTAGGCCCTCCTTAATATCTTTCTTCCCTTATAGTTAGGTTCCCAGAAAAGGGGAAACGCCGGGAAAATAGGTTCCCGCCGCCTCCTTGATCAGACGGCCCGAGGAACAGGTGGCGTCTTTTTTTCCTCTACCTGCACCTCCATGGACTTCTTGTCGAACCATCCCTCGCACAGGATCAATTCCGGGTGCCCTCAAGAGACGTATAGTCCTTAACCGCCACATTCCCTTGCGTAGCCTTGACCTCGTCAAATACTCGAACATCCCAACAATCCTCGCCTCCCCCCTGGGCCGCACCACGCTTTTAAGGCGCCAAACCCAGTCAGGTTCTCCGCCCAGATTCACTACGAGATACCTCCCCACGGGTTCGGGGATATTCGTTGGCCTTGGCAGTTTCCGCGCCTTCGTGGCCTCTTCCCCCTCTCGTTTCCTCTTCCAGAATTTCCATGCCATCTCGCACCTCCTTTTTGCTCCAATTGGGCGGAGATGCCTTACCCTGACAGGAAGTAGCAATGGACGTGCCATATCTACAAGTATTTAATTTTACAAAGGATTTTAAACAAAGGGGAATTTTTATCGGAACTACCGATTCCGATAATTGAAGGGACGGGGGAATTTAACCCCGGAAATGGGGTTTTGTGATTGTCTAAGAGATTGGAAATATTTGGGATTTCAAAAAAAGGAACTCCTGCTTCCGATAGTCACCCTACCGGAACTCAGAATTCCGATGTGTACCTCTGGGGGCCACTCGCTTGAATTCCTCCTTTGTTATGTCGTATTTGATCATCAACTTATGCAGTTGCCGGGCGCTAATCCCGGCAGCCTCTGCTGTTTTCCCGATTCGACCATCATTTGCCGCTAACAGCCCCTTCAGATACCCCCTTTCAATAGTCTCGATGCCGCGGCGTCGAACCTCCGCCAAGGTGAGGGCCGCATCCAGGGGAGGTTGCGCCCTGGCATCATCCGGTGTAAAGAGCTCGCTCGGAAAGCTCTCCTGGGTGAGAATGGAGGATGTTTCCAGGATATATGCCCGCTCAATGAGGTTTTCCAGCTCTCGTATGTTGCCTGGCCACGGGTACCGCTCAAAGGCTTCCAGAACCTGGGGATGAATGTCCTGTATTTCTTTCAAATGCAATTTGTTCAGCCTTTTCAGAATATGTCGTGAAATGGCCGGAATGTCCTCTTTCCTTTCCCGTAGCGGAGGGATCTCAATGGGGAACACGCTCAATCGATAATACAGATCTCTTCTGAAAAGCCCTTGATCGGTCATCTTTCTCAGATCTGTGTTTGTCGCTGCAACGATTCTTACGTCAACCTCGATCCTCGCTTCTCCCCCAACCCGTTGAAAACTCTTTTCTTGCAATACCTCCAAGAGCTTAATCTGGGCAGATGGGGTAATAGTCCCGATTTCGTCGAGGAAAATGGTTCCTTCATGGGAAAGCTCAAACTTGCCCAGCTTCCTCCGTACGGCACCGGTAAACGCGCCTTTCTCGTGCCCAAAGAGTTCGCTTTCCAGGAGCGTGTCAGGAATCGCCCCACAATGGGTGCTGATAAATTGCTTTTCTTTTCTGTGGCTATGGCTGTGAATAAGCTTGGCCACGATTCCTTTCCCGGTCCCCGTTTCACCAGTAAGCAAGACGGTGCTCTTTGTCGGCGCCACAGCTCTAACCTTCTCGAATATCTCGCTCATCACAGGACTGTTCGTATGAACGAACTCGAGTGAATCCGCCTGCCAAAACGTGTCACGGAGGAAGTCCAGTTCCGACTCCGCCCTCAGGGATTCATAGAGGCTCTGGACGACGTATTTTACCTCCTCCTTGTCTATGGGGTACGTAAGGTAGTTACTGGCGCCCGTCTTTACCGCCATGACGGCTTCCCTAATCATCTCCTGGGATGACATGATAATGATTTGGGCAGCCGGAAACGCTTCCCGAAACGGCTGTAGGGCGGTCTTATAGTCATAATGGCCTTGTACGTTGCTTTGCTCACGAAGCAGTTCAACGTCGATAAAGGTGTAATCATACCGTCTCTGCATGAACTTATCGAGGCATGATGCCTTACTGGATACCGTATCAACCTTATACTCCGGAGCAAAGGTTTGCTCAAGGACTTTGTTTGACGTATTGTTCTGGGATGCAATAAGAATAGATTTCACTTGTGCCCCCCATGTTCTTTCCTTATCGAACTCTCCAAAACCGTGGCTAATTGCTGTCCGTCTATAAACGAAATCAATTATCCGTAATTATACCTATTTCCACATGCTTGATCTACTGGCGACCATAAAAGTGGATTACACGTTTTAGACGTAGGTCAGATACTCCGAGAACCGTGAACGTTCACGAGGTGAGACGTTTCCAAAAAACACGCAGCCGGTGACATACTATTCTAGAAATGTCCTAGCCAATGAGAACTCCCAGTTCCGATATGCCAGAAACCGGAACTCTAAATTCCATTTTTCTGTTTCCCCTCTTTGCAAGGAATGGAACGACCTCCGCCTCTGTTTCACTACGCAGATCGGAGGGGCGGACGTAATTTTCGGAACCGAGAGTTCCTGAAATTATCTCTGTGAAATAACAATATTAAATAAATTCAACAGGTTAATGAGATGGCATGCTTGTTGCGTTATTGCATTGAAGACTACCTCGAATGACGGGGAATGAAACCTATTACCGAAAGGGGGTAAACGACTATGTTGGTCATAACTTTAATCATTGCAATCATCGCGCTGATCATTTCCGTCCTGGCTTATCGGAGGACCGGCGGGGCGAGGGAATTGAAGAAAACGGTCAATTCCCTCTCATCAAGCATGGAATCCCTCAAGGACCGTGCAGGGGAAGAATTGAAGGAACGGGTCGAACATTTGACATCCGTCACGGAATCCCTGAGGGAGAAGACGGCCGATGTGATCGATCGATTGGAAAAGGCGGTGAGGAAGGAGCCCGAGGAGAAACCCCCTGCGGGAAAATCGCCGGAGGAAAAGCCTTCCAGGCCCGAGCGCCCCAAAGCAACAGAAGATTAGGGCATCGGTCAAAAACCGAGCTTATGAGAAGGGCCCGAGTACCCTCCCAAATGCGCCTTATTCGGACGCCTCATCAAAGGGATCCTTGTATCCACCGAATAGAGAGGAAGGAACCATGAATTACGCTAAGCTCCTCATCTTCGTCTTCGTGTTCATCTTAGCGGTCTCGTTCGCGTCGGAAAATACCCAACCCGTGGCGCTGCGCTATTACTTCAACCTGGAGACCCCCTCTTTTCCCATGTACCTCCTGATGTTTATTCCGCTTTTCATCGGCATCGTGGTGGGGAGCCTCGTGGGGTTTGCCACACGCCTCCGCCTGAAAAACACCGTAAGAAGACTCACCAAATCTAACAGGGAGTTGGAGCAAAAGCTGGGACAACTCCAAGAGGCTCAAATCCCCACGGAGTATGAAACCGAGCTTACGGCGCAGAAGTCAACGGACGAGGAAGTAATGCCCACCAGGGAAGGCGCGACCGTATGAAAAACCCTCCTGATTACCTGTGAAACAGAGAACCCAGAATCACCCCGAAATCCAGCAATTGGCAAATTCAATCGCAATGGAGAGCCAATTCTTCTCAGAACCTACCAGGAAGGATGTTGGGGGGCATTTCGATGGTTTTTATTTGACCGGTATGGTATACAATCTGAAAGGCTACGGGGTAATAAGAGAGGGTAGAGGATGTCGAGAAGCCTTTTCTGGATGGCAATTCTCGTTGTTGTAATTCTGACGAGTTCTGTTGTGCTGGAAAATGCCTCAGCTGATGAAAAGATAGTTGTTGGATGGCTGGAAAGGGTATATCTGCCCGAATATGGTTTCGCTCTCAGGGCTAAGATAGATACCGGGGCCAAACATTCTTCCATCCATGCGGTAGACGTTGAGTACATCGAGAACGAAAAAGCGGAGGGTTCCAGAGTCCGCTTCAAGACGATGTATCGCGAGGGGAGATACCGCATAATCGAGGCCGACGTGTTGAGAGAGGTGGAAATTAGAAAATCCAACCTTATATCAAGAACCAGGCCAGAGATCGAGCTGGAGATCTGTTTGGCAGGGGTTAGGAAGCGCATTCGGGTCAATTTGGCGGACCGAGGGGGAATGAACTACAGAATGATTCTGGGTCGAAAGGCCTTGGAAGGGGATTTTATGGTGGATGTGAGCAAGAAATTCGTTGGGGGATCAGGTTGTCGAAAACAATAGAATAAAGATCTTCACTTTACCTCGATAATGTAGGACCGGAAAATGAAAGTTCCTCTTAGACGGAAGAAGGGAATCCTTCCGATCGTCTCTTTTTTCATTATCCCGTTTGTCGGGCTCTTTATGTATAAGGTTTTTTTCTCAAGTACCCCATCCTGTCCAAGCCCGCCAAAAACATGTGGACCTTTGAACTTAAGATCACATTTCAGGGTGCTAAGCAGGAGAGCACCGTCCGTCATTATGTGCCCAACGACGGTACAGGACAGATGGTTTTGGAGGAGGACTTCGTCTCGAGGAAACTCGATTTCTTCATAAGAAAGGAAAACCGCAACACCTTTGTTCAATGGAGGGGGAAACGACTGAAAGGGGATATCCAGGTATTTTACCGGGCAACGGTTCAGACTCAGCCCAGAATAGTTAGCGTAACCACCCGTGTAATTCAGGGGGAAAAGTATCCTCCTGACCTAGATCAATATCTCTTTCTAAAACCCGAAATGGAATCCATCCAGGTTGAAATACAAGAATTCCTCGAGGGGCTGGTCTTGGAAAAGAAAGACAATCTTGAAAAGATAAGGGCAATCTATGACTTTCTGACCGAGAATGTGAAAACGGTACCCCTTACGAAACATGCCAGTTTAATCGGGCCCGTCAGGTCGAAAAGGGCAACCGCTGCCGAGAAGAAGAAGCTGTTCATCCTCCTTGCGAGGGCGACAGGGGTTCCTACCCGAACTGTCCATGGAATACTCCTTGAGCAAGGGATTAGACAGAAAAAGATTCTCAGTTGGGCAGAGGTATTCATCGGGGGAAAATGGGCGCCCGTGGACGTCGAAAGCCGCTTTTTCGCCCAACTACCCGAAAATACACTGATTCTCTATAGAGGGGACGGGCCATTTATGACTTCCACCGGTGTGAAAGGATTAGAGTATGGCTACGCTGTAAAACAAGAGAAACAGATGGCCCATAGCCTCTTCTATGCGACGGCCACACACGTGGGCTCGAAAGTTCACGAATGGTCACTTTTCTCGCTGCCAGTGGAAGCCCAACAGGTGTTTCGCATAATCCTGCTGATTCCTCTCGGGGCCCTGATCGTCTCAATCTTCAGAAATGTCATCGGGATCAATACCTTCGGGACCTTCATGCCGGTTCTCATCGCCCTGGCTTTTCGGAATACAAGGCTGGGTTGGGGACTGGTGCTCTTCTCGGCCGTAATTGTCCTTGGGCTCGTATCCAGGTGGTTCATGGACCGACTGAAGCTTCTGCTGGTACCCCGATTATCGGTGATCGTAACGGTTCTCGTTATCATCTTGGCTGTTGGTTCCCTCGTTGGCAATCAAGCGGGAATATACCGTATCCTGGCCGTGGCTCTTTTCCCCATCGTCATCATGACCATGACCATCGAGAGGCTCTCCATCATTCTCATGGAAAAGGGGGCAAGGGAGGCTGTCAAGGTTTCCCTGGGTACACTCCTCGTATCTACCTGTGGCTATTTAGCGATGTCTTTCGTTTCGGTCGAGGATTTCTTCTTTGCGTTCCCTGAGATTCTTTTTGCATTAATTGGGATACAGATTCTTATCGGCCGCTACACGGGGTATCGGCTGATGGAGTACTTCCGATTTCACAGCTTCATTGAAGGCGACAAGGGGGGGAAACTTATCTCCACACGTTCTCCTGATATTTCTCCGGAAAAGAAATGATGTGGTTTGATCCCCTAAAAAGACTGGGAATATTGGGCATAAATCAGAGAAATGCGGACTTTATGCTCTTGGTTAACCCAAGGAAGTATTATCCCCTCGTTGATGATAAATCGCTTTCAAAACAACTGGCCATCCAAAGGGGGATAAACGTTCCCGAGCTCTATGGGATGATTCAATATCACCATGAGACTCGAAAGGTCCTCACCATAGCGAAAGTCCACAATGAGTTCGTTGTGAAACCGTCCATGGGTAGTGGAGGAGAGGGGATACTCGTCATCGTAGGGCATGACGGCGACAGGTTTGAGAAGGCCAGCGGTGAGACTATCTCCTCCGAGGATTTGTTTCACTATATCTCAGGAATCCTTTCCGGCCTTTACTCCCTCGGAGGACAGGACGACAAGGCCCTCATTGAGTACAAGGTCGAGGTGGCCCCTATCTTTGAAAAGATAGCCTACCGTGGAATCCCGGATGTTCGCATCATCGTTTACAGAGGAATTCCCGTGATGTCAATGGTGAGACTGCCGACCAGGGAATCGGATGGCAAGGCGAACCTTCATCAAGGGGCCATAGGTGTTGGGGTGGACCTCAGCGAGGGAGTTACCCTTCTGGGAGTTCACCATGATCGGGTCGTCAGCCGTCACCCCGATACGAATAATCCGATCGAAGGGATCATAATCCCCCACTGGAATCAAATCCTGGAGATTGCGGCCCTTTCCTACGAGATGACGGGTCTCGGCTACATGGGCGTCGATGTGGTAATCGATCGGGAAAAAGGGCCCATGATCTTGGAGTTCAACGCGAGGCCTGGACTGAGCATCCAGATTGCCAATGGGAGGGGACTTCTTCCGAGATTGAGTGGTGTCGATGCAGAGAAGGTAGGTGAATTAACTGTTGAGGAAAGGATCCATCTCGGACAACAAATCGCTCGGATCCATGGAACTGCAAACGGAGAATAATGGAAGTAATAACTTTTTCGATTTATGCCTTCACGTCCATATTTACTATCGTGAATCCAATTGGGGGGCTCATTACATTCGTTTCCTTGACATCTAGAATGGAGGCAACTGAGAGAACCTACATAGCAAAGCGCTCAGTCACGATAGCGTGCGTTCTGGCAATAATTTTTGCCATATCCGGAGAGTTAATACTGAGAATCTTTGGTATTACGGTAGATGCACTAAGGGTTGCGGGTGGTGTGTTGCTCTTCATGGTCGCAATAGACATGATGCACGCAAGAATTTCCCGTGAAAGCGTGACGACAGAGGAGTTAGCAGATGCCACCAAAAAGGACCATATTTCCGTTTTTCCGATCGCTATGCCTTTATTGACGGGTCCAGGCGCAATTACAACCGTAATAGTAATGATAAGGAGCGCTAAGACAATAGAGCTGAAGATAGTAGCGATATTGGCCATAATCCTTACCTTTGGCCTCTCGTATCTCATTTTCAGATTTGCAGATAGAGTCAACACAATACTAGGTGTTGTTGGGGCCTTAGTGGTGACGCGCGTTATGGGATTATTACTAGCGGCAATCGCGGTCAATTTTGTTACGGTGGGCATATGGAACATGTTTAAGTTCATGTCTTGAAGGTTCTCGAAAAAGAGACAAAGGGAAATACCTCCATAGGCGGAATTATGAAACAAGATTAGGAACGAAGCAATTGAGGCGGCTTTTCCGGTAATGAGAAAATCGAAACACACGAAAAATAGCACGAGCGTCAAAAAGTTTGGCACTTTCGGTGGGGTATTCACGCCGGATGTCCTGACGATTCTCGGCGTGATCATGTATCTTCGATTGGGCTGGGTTGTGGGAAACGCCGGGTTTTTTGGCGCCGTTGTCATTATTCTCTTAGCCAAAACCGTTACCATATGTACCGCCCTCTCAATGTCCTCCATCACGACCAATATCAAGATTGGAGGCGGTGGGGCTTATTCCATTATCTCTAAATCATTGGGCCTTGAGGCAGGTGGCAGCACAGGCATATCCCTTTACGTTGCACAGACCCTCTCAGCTGCATTGTACATCATTGGATTCACCGAAGGCTGGCTGCGTATTTTCCCCCATCATACTCCGATAGTAGTGTCAAGCGTCGCTTGGATCAGTCTGCTGATCATATCCTACATCAGCGCGCAACTAGCCATTCGAGTCCAGTACATTATCATGGCCGTGCTTGGCATCTCACTGCTCTCTTTTTTCCTTACCCCGGCTAAGCCCGTTGCTCAATTCGTTTCATATGGAAATTTCCAAGATGCCAGCTTCTGGAGGGTGTTTGCGGTATTTTTCCCAGCTGTAACCGGTATTATGGCGGGTGCTAATCTGTCAGGAGATTTAAAGGATCCTCGACGCGCAATTCCACTGGGAACCATAAGTTCAATCATGGTGACCATGATCATCTATATAGCCATTGCCTACGTTGCAGCTGCAATCGCCACTCCTGAGGAACTTCGCGCCAATCAATTGATTATGGTGGATAAAGCCCTATGGGGGCAGGCAGTCATCGCAGGAATTATGGGTGCAACCTTGTCTTCTGCTCTCGGCAGCATGCTCGGTGCCCCCCGTATCTTACAGGCATTGGCTGAGCAGAAAACAGTCCCATTTTCCAGGATCTTTGCTGCAAAGACCAAAGGTAACGAACCGCGTAACGCCATCATTTTCACGGGTATCCTGATAGAGCTCGCCCTTGTCGTGGGCGACCTCAATTTTCTGGCTTCACTCATTACCATGTTCTTTCTCATCACATACGGCATGTTGAATCTGATTGTTTTTATCGAACAATCCATGCAGATCATAAGCTTTCGCCCAACGTTCAAGGTACCCAAATTCGTGCCACTTGTGGGCGCGGTGCAATGTATGTGCATTATGTTCCTGATTAATCCCATCTTCAGCGGCGTGGCTATGGTAACTACAGTAATTCTGTATGTATGGTTGGCCAAAAAGGAGTTGAAGTCTCAATGGGGAGACATCCGGGGAGGGCTCATTCTATTTCTAGCGGAAAAAGCAGCGAAGTTGGGCGCGCAATTTCCTCGACATCAGATTTCATGGAAGCCACACCTATTGCTTCCCGTGGAGGAACCGGAGGCATGGACCGGACCGCTGCTCCTTATTCGGAACATTGTCCATCCTTCGGGTGGCGTCTTTGCTTTTACCATAAGAAAAGGAAAAATGAAGAGAACCCAAAAGGCCCTTGAGGAACTCTTCCTTCCCGTTGAGGAACAGGGGGCTTTAGTCTACACGACGGTTATCCAAGAAGCCGATTTCTTGCGCGGGGTGACGCTGGTTATGCAAGTCCTGAGAAGTAGGACCTTTCGACCGAATATCCTGTTCTTGACCGTGGGAGGGGATAGTAGGAAAGACAATACGATCAATCAGTTAATCGCTCGGGCATTGAAATACGAATTGGGCGTAATTCTCCTCTGCCAACATCCCCGCATGGCCTTTGGGATGCAAAGGGACGTGAATCTGTGGCTCCGCGACAAAAGCCCCAACTGGCATCTGGCAATGCTGATTACCCTCCAGCTTCACCTAAACTGGGAAGGGAATATCAATTTGATCACGACGACATCGGACAAAGAGGAGAGAAGACGCTTGCTCGGCTTCCTTGAGCGGGTCAGTGACAGAGCTCGATTGCCTTCAATGACTGAGTTTCACGTGTTGATCGGTTCTTTCAAAGATTCTCTGAAAAGAGCCCCTCGGGCCGACATTGATATTCTCGGGCTGGGGCCCGGGAATGTATCATTTGGCCAGATCAGGGAGGTGACGGATTTAACCAATTCATCCTGCATCTTCGTACGGGATTCGGGGCATGAGAGTGCGCTCGTCTGAGGGCGAAATTACCATGCTCGTTACAATGAGTGCTTTATTCAACTTGAATCGTGAAGTACCTGAGAGTTTGGACGTAATCCATCTTCGATCTGTCTCTTCGCGACCTGCCTGGCCTCAGTTACCATCATCGCTCCTCTTGCGCCACGGGATGTCCAAGCGGATTTTCCTGCTTTGGATTTCACACCGTTCAGGACCCGATGAGAATCTAATAATCCTCGTTGAAAAAAATGCACATACTGCTAAAATCAATCCATCCATGCTGATGAAACATTGGTTTGGACCTGAGAGGGATGAACGTAAATCCCAATTGAAGTACCCAAAATGAGATTTGCGGTCAAGGATACGTTGACTGAAGACGAGGTTCAATCCGGTCTGAGAGCGATCATCAGGGATGGGATGGCCAGTACCTCTATGGCCACCTTAACAGGGGGCCCGTTCCTCGTCGCCTTTGCGTTGAAGCTCGGGGCCTCCAACTTGGTGATTGGACTTTTGGCTGCCATCCCCCCTCTGGCACAGTTGCTCCAGATTCCATCGATCTACCTCGTTGAGAAAATACGGAATAGACGGACGATAAGTATGACCGCATCCACGGGGGGCAGGGCCTTTTGGCTGCTTATCGCCTTGATTCCCCTCGTGTTCTCAAGAGAAGCGGGCCTAACGCTTCTCCTTGTCGCAATATTCCTTAACGCTGCATTCACAGCGGTTTCAAACTGCAGCTGGAACTCGTGGATGCGCGATCTCGTTCCACAGGACCGATTGGGGGCTTTTTTCTCCAGAAGGATGAGCATGTCAGTGGGATTGGGTATTGCCCTCAGTCTTGTCGCCGCCTTTTATGTTGATTACTGGAAGAAACAGTTCCCCAATTTCGAATTACACGGGTATTCAATCCTCTTTGCAGGGGGTTTCATTGCGGGCATGATTGGAGTCTACTTCATATCGACAATTCCAGAGCCTCGCATGGCACCAGGAGAGGAAAGGGAACATTTTTTTGCCCTATTAGTACGACCTTTTAAGGACTCAAATTTCAAGGAACTTATCATGTTCTTAGGTTCCTGGAATTTTGCGGTCAATCTTGCCGCTCCCTTTTTTACCGTCTATATGCTCAAGAGGTTGCAACTTGACCTGTCGGTCATCATTGCCTTTACCGTCCTCAGTCAGATAATGAATCTCGTATTTTTGCGGCTTTGGGGAGGTTTTTCGGACCGTTTTAGCAACAAATCGGTCCTGGGGGTCAGTGGGCCTCTTTTTATGGGATGTATAATCGCATTCACTTTTACAGCGATGCCAGAAAGGCATATCCTTACGCTGCCGTTATTGGTCCTCATACACATCTTCATGGGGATTTCCACGGCGGGGGTAACCCTGGCCTCGGGAAACATCGGGCTTAAGCTGGCACCGAAGGGCCAGGCGACCGCATACTTGGCGGCCAACAGTCTTGTTAACTCGCTGGCGGCGGGTATCGCCCCAGTTCTGGGTGGCAAGTTCGCCGACTTCTTTGCAGCACGACAACTCTCCCTGATGTTCAAATGGACGAGCCCGGGAAGGGAGCTGATTTTTGACACACTTAACTTCCAACATTGGGATTTCTTTTTTCTCTTCGCATTTCTTATTGGTTTATATTGCATTCACCGATTGGCGAGGGTCAAGGAGGTTGGTGAGGTGGAGGAGGAAATTGTCGTCCGTGAGCTCATTACGCAGGTGAGGAGAGATATGCGCAACCTCTCCACGGTCGGTGGACTTCGTCAGATGGTGAACTTTCCTCTTTCAATCATCAAGCGCCTGGGGAAAGACTCCGCTCAATAGCGAATATGCGATTCACTCTTGTTCTTTTGAAAAATTTGGGTACACTCAGAGTTCAAAGAGAGATAATGGAGGGTTAGATGAGTGTCGTTCTCTTGATCGTATTTATCTGCATTTCCTATCTAGTCGTCCGGATCGGAGCGATCGCCCTGGAGATGACGGGTATGGAAAGGTCGAGGGCCAGATTTCAAGCATTATCCGCCTTTTCCGGGACGGGATTCACGACCAAAGAGGCAGAGTTGGTGGTGAATCATCCCAGGAGGAGGAAGATCGTCACTTACCTCATGATCCTCGGTAATGCCGGTATCGTATCGGTCATAGCGACGTTTGTCCTCTCCCTCAGACAGGCGGGTACCTTTCG
>JABAOH010004564.1_pt1 | contig 44582 bp, 38 predicted proteins | sample 7062181 | NCBI WGS metagenome assembly JABAOH01 (sample SAMN14538630, study PRJNA623070) | marine sediment metagenome | biome: marine biome [ENVO:00000428]; feature: marine pelagic biome [ENVO:01000023]; material: deep marine sediment [ENVO:00002113]; isolation source: pool of 5 deep marine... | reverse complement strand
GTTCGCCCCTTTTCTCGCCCGTGGTCAGGTCCACCCGCCCCCTCTTGTGTGCCCAGCCGCATCCGGTCATATACCACTCCCATTATGCGATTTATGGGATGTCTCCCTCATTCCCATGGCAGTACTTTGCTTCTTGGAGGCGATGAATTGTGAGGCGATCCTCCTCTTCTTCTCCAAGGATGCCCTCTCAGATTTGGTGAACTGCAAGGCCCCGGGCGTACAGACCTTCACGCATCGGGGGTCGCCATCACAGAGGTCACATGTCATGGCCTTTCCGGTAAGGGGGTTCACACTGGGTGCACCGAAGGGGCATGCGTAGATGCACGATTTACAGCCAACGCACACCTTTTCATCGGTGATCATCGCCCCGGTCTCGGGCACCCTTTTCCTGGCCTTTGTAGGGCATGCGGTCTCACAGACGGGATCCTCGCAGTGCTGGCATACGATGGGTACATGGGCGGAGATCTCCCCCCACTGGGAGATCGTGATGCGAGAGAGCAGGGGACTGCATACCCCATCGTGGCCCAGCGAACAGACCATTTCGCATGACCTGCACCCGGTACAGAGGTCGGGATCTATCGTGATGATCTTTTGCATGAGGAATTTTCCGTTTGCGACGTCCTTAATTGTGCTTAAAGGGACCCCCCGTCAGCTTGATCCATGTCTCATTTCCCTACAATTGAGGTGAGATCACACCCGGCGGACACGGAGAACGAATACGGGGAACGGTGTCATCCGGCGTACTTCCTCATCAGCTCTGAAAAACGGCTCCCCGCTTCGCGTTTTCGCCTGAGGTTGGCCCTCGTGGCATCTACATAGTCGATGGCCTTCATGTCACAGAAGCTCACACAATAGGGCTCTCCATCACACAAATCACATTTGAAGACCTTCTTCTCTCTGGGATCATAGCCCACCGCCCCGAAGGGGCACGCCGTCATGCACATCCTGCACCCGATGCAGAGATCATAGTCAACCATGACGCGATTGAGCTCGTCATCCCGGTAGATGGCGTCCTTCGGACAGACGGCCATACAGGGCGCATCCTGACAATGTTGGCAGACCATGGGGAGATAGAAGCCCTCCATGTTCCACTTCATGATACTGACCCTGGATTTTGATGGATTGCTGACCCGCGTATGTTTCACGGAGCAGACCAACTCGCAGAGCCTACATCCGGTGCACTTTTCTTGGTCGATGACGAGCATCTTTTCCATGATCTTTCCTCCACATCATGCGTGTCCGTGGTTCGTGTCTCGTGTCCGTGTGCAACCCAACGGACACGGCTAACGGACACGAATCACGTCTTCTACAGTATATGGGATGGTTCCTTGTTGATCCCCATCTTTTTGAGAAACTCCGGCGTTGGCACCCCGTTTTCGTCCCATTCATGGAGCCGATAGTATTCATCCAGCATCTCCTTGAACTTCTTCCTATCGATGGATTTCCCGCGAACGACGGGGAGCCCGGCCCTCGTCTTCTCATCGAAATATCGATCCACGAGCCAATCGTCGTCCCGGGTAAACCCCTCCCGAATATTGAAGAGCCGCTCCATGGTGTAGGCCCGATTTGCCACATTCCAGATTTCCAGGGGAGTGAACTCCAAGCCGGTATTGAGATAGATCAATTTGGCGAACTCCGGGAAGGTGGGGTGGTTAGGGCCCAGGAAAATCGTATGGTATTTGCAGATGCCCGTGCAGTCAACGGCCATGTAGTTCATCTCCTGCCAGAAGACGATGCGGGGTTTTCCCTCGTATTTCGTGTAATCGTTCGTCAGGGGCCCATCATAGTCATCGGGCTGCCGATAGACGCGATCGAGGACCTCCATGGGGAGGTTGTAGAGGTCGATGGCCGGGCGACTCCTGAGGTGATCCGAACCCCTCGTCCCCGTGGCAATGCCGAGGGCAAGAGCCGGAGTGGGCCGCTCATCGGAGTGGAGGTTGCTCATCCCCTTGACGTGGATCAGGTACTTCTCGGACCCCTTCCCGATTTTCTCTGCGGCCCGGAGCGGGCCCTCTGCCAGGATATCCCCGATGCCTTCCCGCCTGCCAATGCGGTGGACCAGTTCGATAACGGCCTCGTCGTTCCCCCAGGTCAACGTCAATCCATCGGTATCCTTATCCGTGAGAATTCCCTTTTCGTACAGTTCGAAGGCCCATGCCATCATGGAACCGATCTCAAGGGTATCCAGGCCGTAGTCATTCACCAGGTGGTTTGCCACCAGGATGGTGTTCATATTGTTACACCCCACCTCAGCCCCGAAGGCCCCCTGGCTCGTATATTCCGGCCCCTGGGTGTACGTACCGGCGTAGGGTCCTTCTTTGATAATATATCGGTGTCGGCAGTGGACCTGACAGCCGAAGCAGCCGTCGAAACCGATGGAGACCTTATCGATATTCTCGCATTCGATATCCTCCCCCCCCACGAGCTGATTGAGCTGGAAGTTGCGGCTACGAACGAGGCCCGTCGTGTTGGTCACCCCGTAGATGAACATGGTTCCCCAGCGCTGCATGATCTGGGAGACCTTCGTGGAGATGACCTGATCGATGGTCTTTCGGTTATACTCCAGGGCCTCTTCGGGGTGTGCAATCTCGATATCCATTGTCCCCCGTGCTGCAACCGCCTTGAGGTTTTTCGAGCCCAGAATCGCCCCCATCCCCGAGCGGCCTCCGGAATTTTTGTGGCCCGTCATCACATTGGCGAATCGGACGAGCCTTTCGCCCGCAGGGCCGATGCACAGGCATTGAATCTCCTCGTCCCTTAGCTCTTTTCGGATGATATCCTGTGTATCGTACAATCCCGCCCCCCAAACGTCCTTGGCATCGCGGATCTCAATCTTCCCGTTGTTGATCCAGACATAAACCGGGTCCTTCGCCTTTCCCTTGATGACCAGGTGGTCGAAGCCGGCCCATCTCAGCTCTGGGGCGAAGAAACCTCCCATATTCGCGGAGCCAACGCCCCCCGTCAAGGGAGACTTTCCCATGATATGGGTTCGGGAGGAAGCCGAGGCAAGAGTACCCACCAGGAGCCCCGCGCTGATAATGGTCACATTATCCGGACCCAAAGGATCGATACCCCCTTTGGTGTGGTTGTAAAGCAGATATGCGTCCAATCCCCGTCCCCCGATCCATTTATTCCGGATCTCGACGGGGATGGGTTTCGTCTCGATCTCACCCGTCGTCAAGTCGATATAGGCGATCTTGCGGTTCAAAGCCATCCAACTGCTCCTCCTTTCTCATGAATCCCTTATGGTCTACCCTCTGTGAAAATGTAATCCATCGATTATTTTGTATTTTGATCAGGTTTGGGATATTTCTCCCAGACCGGCCCCCTCACCTTGGCTGTCCTGGGGAAGGGCCACGAGATACGCCACTCCATGCCGCATTGCGGGCATGCTGCCCTATCCGTCCCCCTCTTCGGCCAAAAACGGGCGAAGCAAGCCTGACACCTCACCTCACCATCCCTTTTGCCGGTCATGACTTTATCGATCTTCATGATAGAGGCCCCCTCTCATAGCGTATGCTCGAGAATATTTTGTTCAATATATAGAACACTAATGTTAGAAATACTACCATATTTATCCTTTTTGTCAAGGGAAAAATCGAAATGACGAAGGAGAACAGTGTAATAATGTATTTGTTAAAGAATTGCTCCACAGGAAATTGCGAAAAATCACCACTGTGTTGAAGAAATCGTATTTTAGGCTCGCACATTGAATTTACAACCGTTTCGCTTCATTTAGAATGGGCATCGAAATAATCTCAATTCGCGCTTAGAGTTCCGATCTGGATTTTTTTCGACATCCCAAAAAACTCCCTTGACAGCGAAACAGGATATTGGTATAAAGATTATAATCTGTTCAATATGGTGAACGAAATGGGGAAGGACATCTATTCTGTACCTTCGGTCACAAAGGCCTTCAGGATTCTCGAGGTCATTTCGGAATCCGGTATGGACATGTCCATCAGCGAGCTTTCGAGGAGGTTAGGGCTGAGCAAGGGAACGGTCTTTGCCATCGCCTCCACTTTGCATCATTTAGGAGTGCTGGTGCGGGATCCCGTGAGCAAGAAGTTTTCACTGGGGTATACCCTTTTGGAATTGGGGCGAAGGGCATTCGTCCGGAAGGACCTGAGGGAGGTTGCGCGGAAGCCCATGGAGAATCTGGTGGAGGAGATTCAGGAGACCGTTTTTCTGGGGGTATTAAATGGGGATCACGTCACCATCTTGGATGTGGCGGAACCGAAAGGGGAATTGAAGATCACCGCCCCCAGTGGGACGAGGCTCCCCCTGCTCGCCGGTGCAACGGGCAAGGTGTTTTTGGCCAACATGGACAGGGATAGGGCAAGGGAGGTGATAGACTCATTGGGGTTGACCGGCTATACCCCAAACTCCATCACGGATGTCGATCGATATATCCAGGAGCTTGAGGAGGTCAGGGAGAAGGGGTTTGCCACGGATGATGAGGAGTATATCCGGGGGGTCAGGGCGGTGGCCTGTCCATTGGAAGCCGATCCCCTTCCCCATGCAATGTGGGTTGTGGGGTTTAGCACGAGCCTCGACAATAAGAAAATGGGGCGGGTAATTGATGAGCTTGGAAAGACGTCTCATTTCATTTCCGAAGCTCTCAGGAAGTAATATTGAGGGGGGGGAAATCACAACCATGTAGGTGAGTTCAATACACGCGGGCGAGGTGTTTTCCGTCTGCGAACACCGAAAACATCCATGGAGATACGAGGATGAGGACAGGACATATTCATCCGATAAGAAATGTGAGGCACCTCAGGCCTCAAGAAGAATGGAGGGAAATCATTGCCATTTACCTCTATCTGGCAGGGATGGGGGCTGGTTCCTTTATTATCGGGAGCCTGATTCACTGGCTGGGAGTGACCTTAAGCCCTCCCTTTGTTTCCTCCATCAACATTTTTGGATATCGCCTGGATCTCACAAGGGTCCCGATATTCTGGGGACCGATCATGGTCTCCATTGGCGCCCCCTTTCTTATTTTGGACTTGGGAATTAAACGGAGGTTCATGTATGCCTGCCTGAACCCGAGAACATCCTGGGTGGCCCGGGGATTTCTCATCCTCTCCACCTTTATAGTTTTCGGACTGGTTCTTCTGACGAAGTCTGTTTTGCCTTTTGAATGGCTCCATGCAGAATCCGCCGTCTGGCACATCCCGGAGGTCATTGCCTTTGTCTTTGCCTTTGGAACTGCCATTTACACCGGTATTCTCCTAAAGGCAACGAAATCGATCCCTTTATGGAACACCTATCTCCTTCCCCTTCTCTTTCTGGTGTCAGCACTCTCCACTGGATCAATGGCCATCATCCTTTCCACCCTGGGAACCGGCCTCTTTTCCCATGACGCCGGAGCGTTGAAAGCCTTGATGGGTGGGGAACAAATCCTGGTGGTGATTGAAGGGATTGTCCTTTATCTTTATCTTTATCGGAGCTACAGGGCCACGGAACAGGGAAAGGATTCGGTCCGCCTTCTTTTATTCGGTGAGAAGAAGCTGATCTTCTGGGGGGGGATCGTCCTGTTGGGTTTCATCTTCCCGGTTATCCTTAAAAACATCGCTTCTTTCTTCCATGGAAATGTGGTGTTGATCTTTGTCTCGGGCCTGATCATGCTCTGTGGCGGTTTCTTCCTTAGGCTTGGGGTCCTTTCCGCTGGAATCAAGGAGCAAATCCCAATGCAGCGGTTGATAGAAATCCAGTATGATATGAGAGCCATCAAAATAAAGGGATTATCAGGGAAAGGATCGCACAATCCAAAAACGCAGGAGATCCGGTGACATATTCAATCTTTTTTACTTAACCTTCAGGGTCAACCCCACGAATGCTATGGGTGTTGGAAGGAGTATGGACAAGCCACGGCGGGATGGGGAGGTACGGTGGAGAGCGTGAAGAAGCTGGGACTCGATAAGGAGCCGAGCCATCAGCTGTAAAAGACTTGATTCGTGTCCGCAATGCATGGCACACACGCTTTAGGGACGACAGACACGGGTTGCGGATCCCCGACTTAGATGAACAGGAGGAAAGGTCATGGAAAAGATGCTCGTCGTCGACCATGAAAAGTGCACAGGATGCAGGCTCTGCGAGTTGGTCTGTTCGGTGTTTCATACGGGAGCCAGCAACCCCAGCCGGTCCCGAATCAGGGTGATGAAATGGGAGAATGTGGGATTCTACCTTCCCATGACCTGCCAGAATTGTGAGACATCCTTCTGTACGGAGGTATGTCCAACAAAAGCTTGTCACAGGGATCTGGAAAACGAGAGAGTAGTGATTGATCAGGATAAATGTATTGGATGTAAGACCTGTATTATTGCATGTCCTTTTGGACATCCCTTTTTCGATATCAAAGAAAGAGTCACCAAAAAGTGTGATTATTGTGACGGCGATCCTCAGTGTGTGAGCTTCTGTGATATGAAAGCTGTCGATTATGTCGACGCCGACAAGGTTCAGATGGCCAAGAAACGAGAAGCCGCCATGAAATTTGCCGATATTATGAAACAGGTAAAAGGGAACAGGCTTTAACCTTGAAAACGGAGAATCCCCCATCTCCCCTTCTTTCTCCCTTGTGAGACTGTGTCGTAATGTCATTCTGAGGCTTACGCCGAAGAATCTCCACGATATAACGGATTTGATATTATGAGATTCCTCACTTCGTTCAGCAGGACAAATAAGGCACCCCAGGGGATTGTGACACAGTCACTATTCAGGGGAATGGGGGGATTTGAATTGCAGAAAGTGACTGCGACATACCTTTTGCTTCAGTATATTGAAAGGGCATATCCCTTATTCTTTCAGGTCTAATTCATCAACCAGTGAAATCTGATTATTCTTGGCCATACGTTGACCGCGACTCACCGACATGCTCACAGCCGGCAGGAAAAGGTCCAATCTTCTGCTCTGTTCCGTCATGGGAACCCCCAGTTCTCTTACCGCCAAAAAACATAGTAAACTCCTGGCACCAACCTTACAGCGTTCCTTTCCAGGCGCGGAAACCTCTGCCAGCTCGATGTCCATCAAACGAGCCACCACCACACCCAGACTGTTCAAATCCACTCCCGCAGCTTTTCAGGCGTTTGTGCTTTCAAGCTGCTCATCAGCCGCTGATAGAACTTCATCAACAAAATCACTATCACCCACAATACGCTAAAAGGCTGGAGAGTGAGTTATACGTATTTTAAACAAAGAGGTTATTATACGGGGAGGAAACGGCCAATTAGGTGCTCAAAATTTATGATACTATCAATAGGTTAGAATTTCGTGGAGGCATTTCCTTCCTCTAGAAGTCAACAAACTTGCGAGGCAGGGCAGAGCTACTGTTGAGGGATCTTGACGATATCGTTGGCCCTGAATCCGGCGCCGTTGAGAGGCTTGGCAATGGAGGCATCGACCCCGAAGAGATGGGTCACCATTACCTTTCCCTTCCGTTCCCCGGTGGTCCATCCGAGGGAGAAGTTGGTGATTGGATTGATGATCTCTTCACCAGGTTCATAGACATCCAGAATGGCCCCGACCCGCAATCCCGTCAACCTCCCTGCATGGATATAGACCTTTCCATCCTCAACCCTGGCCACCGTGCTCGACCACTCCAGGAAATCCAAATAACGGAGGATTCCCTCAACAGCCCGAGCTACATCGTAGTCGACAGCCCTCAGTATCGACTGGTGGTCGGAATGAAGGCCCGTTGCGATCGAGGTGAAAGAAGGGTTCTTTTCGACGAAGCTCCGAAGCAAGTTTCCCGTTGATGCGTCGATGAGCCGGAGCTCTATGCGTGCGCTGGCCATGGAGGATTTAATGCCGCTATCCCCAACAGGGGGGGAAGATTTGACCTGGAGATTGGATATGGAGCCCGTGATAAAGGCCTGGATCCCCAGGAGCTGATGGGCCCTTTTCATGGCATGAGGGTCGGTGAGCTCATTGGGCTCGATTCCTTCCCTTTCCAATGTCTCCCGCACCATCTCTTTGTCAACCAGGACGGCCCTTTGCGTTCTCTCCAGCTCCTGCAAGAGCCTGACGGTGGCAAGCTCTCCGTATTTCTCCGTCTGGAGGCCCATTCTGTCCTCAAAACCCACGATGCAGATTTTCCGCCTGAGGCCCCTGAGGCCTTTAACCGGAGAAAATGTGAGATCCGCAGGAGCCGTAGGGGCGAGGGCAACGGCCTCCCCTTCCCGCGTTTTCACCTCCGGCGGTGGTTGCCTTTTCTCCTTGTCGCTGGGTGATTTTTGAGGCCTCTTATCTGGTTGGCGGGGCGCCTTGATCCCCGTGCTCTTATCCAGGTCTTCGATGTAGACCGTCTTTCCCTCGGGAAGGGCTTCCTTCTCCTTCGATTTGGACCATGGGAGGCGCGAACAACCGGCAATCAACATCGCGCCCGTGATGACCGGGACAAATCCCGTTAGGAAGAACCGCCTCAAAGAAACGATCATGTAACCCCCCTACTCGTTCCTTTCCGTAACGACCAAAGCACATATTACCCCTTTTCCATGCTCTGTCAACCCCCATGTGTGGTGTGGTCGCCTAATTTGGTAAAAAAAAACCAGGCCCCCAAAGAAGGGGACCTGGTTTTCATAACCAGCGCGCTTTAGAATTTGTAGATCAGCTGGCTGACGATGGCCCAGGGATCATCGGGATCCTCGTTCGTCCCCGTAGCCACATCAAACTGGGTCAGGGCATCGCCGGCAAAGAGCCATCCCGCAGCAATTTTGTAATCAAGGCCCTTGTAGATCGAGATATCGGCTATTGCACCGATCTCGATGCCGATGTCGCCGTTATCCTCGAACTCTGTCGCCGCGACATCGAATTCTGTGCCAAGCTTATCGCCTTCATCGACGGTATCGCCGATATACGCCGCATAACCGGTGACCTTCAACCAGTCGAGGGGCTTGAAGCTACCGTAACCCTTGATGAGCCAAGCACCCCCCTCATCAACGCTGCCGGTAAGTCCAACACTATCGTTGACGCTGGATGACCAGAAGACGACAGTTGGATGGTAAGCCGCTCCACCTGCTGGTGTACGGTAGCCATCAAATTCGCCGTCGGTGGCCGCATCGACCACGTCGTCACCGGTGGAATACATGAACTCAGCGCCCACCTCAAACTCGCCGACGGGGATGCTCGCCTTGACCAGAAATGCATAGCCCCCGAACTCGTCTTGGTCAACCGTTCCCACTGGTACGGAATACTCGAGGTCCCCACCATTGTACGCGAAGTCTCCCAGAAAGGAGGCGGGGCCGATCTTGCCCTCCAAGCTCCCCCCGATCCAGTAGAGATCACTCGACGAGTTGTCTGGACCTAGGGAACCGGTGGTAGTACCGCTTCCGACATTACTCCAGAGGAACCATCCACTCGCCCGTACGTCGCCGAAGGGAACGGTTACCCTGGCGCCGTAGTGATCGATGTCATCCGACTGGTAATTCAAATTCTCCTCGCCCTTGAACCATAACAACCGGATTTCCGCCGGTTCTATCTTGGTGTCGACCGTTATCCCTGAGGCATCGTCATCAACACCGAAGTTGCCATTGAGGAAAACGCCGTGGATACCCACCTGCGCCCTCGTGGGGAAACCCTCGGTCCCGGGCACCAGGAAGTCGACGAAGGCGTTCTTGATCTCAAGATCTTTACCGTCGGCACCGACGCCACCCTCGTCACCGCCGCCCCAGGTATCATCCATTTCGAAGTAGATGGTACCCTTCAGTTCCTCGCTGGCCACCGCGTCGAGTTTGAGCCTTGCCCGATAGTCTACCCACGATTGGGTGTCATCCTGTCCGTCAAAAAGGCCCGCAAGGGTTGCCGGGAGATCTTCATCAGCATTCATGTACAACGCGGTCCTATTCCGAACAAACCCGGAAAAGTTGAAATCGACGGCATATGTCACGGCCGCCAGCGTAAAAACAAAGACGGCAACCGTGGCTATGGTTAGAAATTTCTTCATCCCTGAAACCTCCTTTCCAATCAACTCAATTCAGACATCCAAATCAACCTATGTTCCGCCAATGGTTTGCTCTCATCACCTCCTTTTCCGTGGAGTCCTTTGCCAACGCTCAGCGTTGGCCAGTTAGGTCTTTCCATCACCTCCTTTTCCCGTTATTTTCTCACCGCCAAGAGAACGCATTTCCCAGTCCTCCCATCGAGACAGCCAAAAACAGGTGCTATATACCACCTAAAAAGAGCCTTGTCAAGCATTTTTTTGCGATTTTGGCAAAAATTTTCTCCCTCCCGCGCAACGGGCTCGATGGGAGATCAAAAGAGCTCGAAGAAGAGGATTTGGCTATCCGTGGATCGCTCCAGTAGTTGAGATTGGGAGACCATGGCCACCACCAGTTCCCTCTCGCCATCGTTATCGAAGTCCTTGACCTGGTAGTCCGCTATATAGCCGGGCATTTCCCTGGTCCTCCAGTTTTCGGCCAACATCATGCCGTCCCAGACCAGGTCGTATACCTGAGCTTTGTCATAGAGGCGGACCCTCTTGAGGAGGCGGCCCGAGGAGAAATGGTTCTTGTTGACGATGACCTCCATCCTGCCGTCTCCGTCCAGGTCCAGGACGACGATCCTCCCCTGAAGGTAAACCCTCTTGCCAACTTCCGTCCCGTCCCTGCGGCCTATCTCGGGAACACTCTCGCGGTCGAAGAAGGTATTGCTCCCCCCGTAGTTGCTCGGGGTCCTGTAGAGGAGATCCTTTCCGTCAATGGAGAGGACCCTCAGGCGATCGGCATGGTCGAATTTGAGGATCTTCTCCCCGCCATCGCCCGTGATATCGGCGATGGCGAGGCCGAAGAGGGAAATATTTTTGGGGAGTTTTAGTTTTTTGCCCCTGGCGAACCGCTTCCCCTTCCAGGAGAATTGGTAAATGGAGCCGGAGAAAGATTCCTCAGGACCCATCTTCTGGCCCAACAGGGTGGGTCCCTTTCGGGGAAGATCGAGGACCCGAAAATACCAGCGGCTCCTGTCGCTGATCCTCTTGAAGCGATCTTCCTCGTACTCGAGGATGAAAGAGCTGAGGTCTTCCCCCGTGACGCTCGTGACGAAGATCTCAGCGGTGCCGTTTGCGTTGATATCTGCCGCATCGAGGGCCAGAAAGGTTTGCTTGGCCCTTCCCCTCAATTTCCTGAAAAGCCGGAGCCTCTCCTCGACGTATTTATAGATCCAGAGGGTATGCTTGTCCATGAGGACGATTTCGTTCTCGCCGTCCCCATCCACGTCGGCGATATCCAGCCCCTTGATCTCAAAGGGAAATTTTTGGCTCTTCTGAAAGCCCACGTCCTCCTTCCCATGGACCATGGCCCCCTCTTTTGGGCGAACGATATACGGGGTTTTCTCCTTCGGCTCGGCTGTTTTTGCAGTAGTGGTGGGCTTTCCCAGGATCGTGTTGCCGAGCTCCCGGGCAAATTCATCCACCTTTCCCATGAGCTGATCTAACCCCTTGGTCTGGGCGAACACGCCGGATGGGGGTTTTTGGCCCTTGATATCGATCAAGCGGGCGTCGAGGCTGATGAAATCGCCGATCTTGGTGATGCTTCCCAATGCCACGTAATCCGCCTTGAGCCTGATTCCAGCTTCCCTGGCCACCTCCTCGCTCAGACGCGATGGGCGCATTTCAATCAACACCCTCTCGATTCCGGATTTCCCGATCACATCGATCTCGCCGGAGGCCGCCAATCGAGACGAGATGATGTCGAATATCCCTTCCTTGAGGTATCCCAAGTTTTCCGGGCTGTGGATCTGAAAGGGAAGGATGGCCACTCGGACGGGTCTCACGCCAAAAGCGGGCAATGCGAATATGGTCACCATGGCAAGTAATAGGAGAACAATGGCCGACCGTCGTCTTTGTCTTCCGTGTTCGTGATCCGTGGTCCGTGACCGGTGTCCGTATTCCTTGGACATGATGATCTTACTCAGTTTCATGGAGAAAGATTTCATGGACTTGGCGTTCGTGCACAATAGACCAAAAATTATCCTGTGTCAATAGCTTTCTTAGTTTCTTTTTCTGGCTTTGGCCCTACCGAAAAATCCAGGCCTGGATACTTCACGAAGCACGAGCCACGGACACGAATCACGGTTTTACCGGCTCGAAGGCGTAGTAGATGCGGTCCTTCAGGACGGTTTCCCTCCCCACTTGGACCGGGACGGGATCGACGGGAAAGACAGAGAGCTTAACCTCATCCCCCTCCTTGAGCTCTCCCACCTGGCAGTGGACGATCCTCGAAAAGAGCTTCAATTTTCCCCCCAGGTTGATGAGGGCGTGGATGAGGGGGCTTTCGAATCCCAGGGGGACGCCGACCTCTTCCTCGGTAACCACCTCCACCGTCCCCGTAGTGGGCAGGTCGATCCATTCCAAATCCTCCGAGAGGCAGTTGGGACAGATGACCCGTGGGGGAAAGGCTTCGTGGCCGCAGCCCTTACACCGGGTCGTGGTAAACCGGCCTTGCCTCAAATACTCGTAGAATGGATATACCCGGTTGAACTCCTTGGCCTCCTGGGGATAGAGGTCCATCGTTGCGATGTACTTCCCCTCCAATATTTTCAACCCGGCCATTGGATTCCTCCGTTAAGTGTATCCGTGATTCGTGTTTCGTGTCCGCAATTTGTTCTTCGTGTCCAAAACGAACACGGTGCACGAGCACGGATAACGGTTTTGGGGACCGATTCACGGACACGAGTTACGGTTCTCTGCCATAAATCACAACGGTGTGGGCCGCTATGAAGCCACTCAGGTTGTGAGTCAGCCCCGTCTTCGCCCCTTCCACCTGTCTTGCCGCATCCCCCCTCAATTGGTGCATGATCTCGATGGCCTGACGGATTCCCGTTCCACCGAAGGGGTGGCCACAGCTCAAAAGGCCTCCATCGGTGTTGATCGGGATCTGGCCACCGAAATCGGATTTGCCCTCTTGGATGAAGAGGCCGCCCTCGCCCTTTTCGCAGAAACCCAAATCCTCGTATTCGATAATCTCCGAAATGGTGAAACAATCGTGGGTTTGAGCCACATCGAGCTCGCTGGGTTCGATCCCCGCGGATTCGTATGCCCCCTTCGCGGCTATCCTGAGTGCCTCCCATGTGGTCCAGCTGGGCATGTTGGCGGACATGTTGTTCAGCGTGGCCTGGCCTGTTCCCTTGATATAGACCAGGGGCTTATCCGTCAAATCCCTGGCCTTCTCCTCGCAAGCCAAGATGACGGCGGCGCATCCATCGGTAATGGGGCAGCAGTCGTACAGGGTAAGGGGGGGGACGATATTCTTGGCGCTGAGGGCCGTCTCCAAGGTAATGGGCTCTCGGAATTGGGCTTTTGGGTTGTTCAGTCCATTTCGCCTATTCTTCACCGAGATCATGGCCAACTGTTCTTTTGTCGTCCCATACAGCTTCATGTGCTGTTTGGCAACCATGGCAAAGGCCGGGGGCGGTAGTCCCAATCCCTGAGCCCCGTCCCAGTCGTGGTCCACCGATGCCAATTCGCTGTAGAAGACCTCCCATTTCTCCGGCATGTAGAGCTTTTCTCCCCCGATCACCATAACGATATCGGCTATGCCGCTTTTGATGAGCCCGTAGGCGAGGATAATACCCGAGCTTCCACTGGCACATAACAACTCAACCCTGGCACAGATGGTTCTGGGTTTGATGCCAAGGTATTCGGCCACAACGGGAGCCAGGTGTGTCTGAAAAGCACTGCGTTCGGTATAAGCAGAAGCCACCAATAATCCGTCTATGGCCCTGTTGGTGATGGCCTTGTTGTCATCAAAGCAAGCCTTACCGGCTTCCTGAAACATGTCCCTGAGGGAGGCTTCCCGAACCCCCCACCTGCACATTCCACCGGCGATGACACACACATTCCTCATCATCCATTACCTCCCACCTATCGAGGCATTGCCATTCTCAAGGGCCTTGCGAGAATTTTCACATTTCCTCATTATAACCTATAAACTCCAGATGCTGTCAACTCACTTTTTCCTGGATTTCCCGAGTTTCTACTGACCACCGCTGTCCATGAGCTAAATTTGCTGGAGAAGTGAGTTACCCTTTCAGACTTAGGAGCCACGTTCAAAAAATAGAATGACCTTGACAGGATGGAGGAGGTTTGATTTAGAATCAAAAATGAAGCAGGTCACTGCCACGGCGAAATCAGACGTATCTGACCTCATGCTCAAGAGGAGGTCGACATGATAACCGCAGGTACTGATATCGGTTCCTTGTCAGTGGAATCGGTGATCTTCGAAGCGGAAAGGGGGGTAGTTGGTTATTCCATCGTCCTTACGGGGGCAAACGGCAGAAAGTCCTCGGAGGTCTCCCTTGAACGGGCCCTCAGTTCAGGCGATGTGAGGCGGACCGATCTCTCCTATATCGTCTCGACGGGATGCGGTAGGGAAATATCCGGTTTCGCCAATGAAAGCGTCACCGAGATTACCTGTTTGGCAAGGGGAGTCCACTATCTCTTCCCGGATTGTAGAACCATTATCGACATCGGGGGGCAGGATACGAAGGTCATTAACATCGATGAGAGGGGGAGGGTCATCGGCTTCGATATGAACGATAAATGCGCCGCCGGGACGGGGAGGTTCTTGGAGGTTATGGCCATGGCGTTGAACGTGGATTTGGACGATATGGGGGAGCGGTCGCTCCATTTCAAGGAGGAGATAGAGATCAGCAGCCTCTGCACCGTCTTTGCCGAATCCGAAGTGATTTCCCTGGTTTCGGAGGGAAGGGAGGTGGAGGACATCCTGCATGCCTTGAACAAGGCTGTAGCAGATAGAACCGTGAGCCTCTTGAAGAGAGGGAACCCCGGGGGGAAGATCGCCATGACGGGGGGCGTGGCAAAAAACGTGGGCGTGGTGAGGGCTATAGAGGAGAGGCTGGGTCAATCCATGATGGTATACCACGAACCCCAAATTGTAGGAGCTCTGGGGGCGGCATTGATCGCCTTAGAGAGGGTGAGGGCTAGCGTTTTGGTCCGCTGTGGACACTGCGGCTAGGTGAAAGTACCGTCCGAAAGACCTATGGGTATGGACAATTCCTGCGATCATAACGGGCATCAACTGCCATACATGCTTATCGCCTCCTGGGAGGTTCTGCCCAAATCCGGTTTCGTTCCCTTGGGTTCCAACCCATCCCTATCGTTCCCGCCACTATGAGCGATTCAGATCGCTAGAAGGGCAGATACCTGAAATAGTCGCTCATCGCCGCTCAAGATATTTCTTCGACCATTCTACGGTTCGCTTCACGGCAAAGAGCGCCCAGGCGCTACTTCGTTCCCAAAATCACCTTCCGGGCTCACACATTAAATTTGCGGCCGTTTCGCTTTACAAACTGCTAATATTGAGCGAAAGAATTTCAATTTTTTATTAGCACTTTAGATAATGGCTTATGCGGGTTCTCGATTATCCCTGACATCGAAATAGCGAACACCCTGACAATTGTTCTTTAAAATTCTATATTGCCACACGGGAGGAGAAAACCCCCACCCTAACAATCGGTTTGTTAGCTTCTCTTGTGTGCCATTTCTTATTTTCGGTTTCATTTTTTAGATCGAAGGGGGATGGGCCTTGTCTGGATTTTCCCATCCCCCTGTTTTTTTGCTTTCTTTTGGTTTTTTAATGAGATATTTCTCCCTTCACCCCTTCTTTGTTAAAGTTATATTCTTTTTTGAATAAAGAAATCCTTCATAACTGTTTTCTTTATTTAACGCCTATTCTACTCCAACTAATACGGTGTAGTAGAATTGAAATATTATTCTCTTTGAAATATTTATCTGCTGCTTCTTTTGCACCTGCATAAAATCCATAATCATCAACTATGAGGACCCCTTTATTTGATAATAAAGGGAATAAGTGTTTTAATTCATGATATGTACTCTCATACCAATCTGTATCTAATCGGAGAAGAGCAATTTTAGATGGCACTGTATTTGGAATTGTAATTTCAACTTTGCCCTTAACAAATATTATGTTTTCCTGTGGATATCCAGTTGATAGCATATTTTTCTTCACCTTGCGTATTGGTGCGAATGCCCATTTTTTGCAATTGTTTCTCTGTTTTCTTTCCCATGAAATAATTGCAGGGAAACCATCAGCAATTTTAATATCTTTTTCAGTAGGCTTAGTCATACCTTCAAAAGTATCATAGAGATATATTTTTCTATTTATATCTTTCATTCTGAGAAGGGTATGTGCAATTATCATTGAACTTCCACCTTTCCAAACACCACACTCTACAAAATCACCAGGTATTCTCGAATTTACAATATATTCAGTAGCTTTATATGTGGAATACATTTTTTCTATGTTAGTAAAAGTATAATCCTTGCATTGCTCATATATTTCTTTGAATTCTATGTCCATATCTTTTGGATAATACTCTTTATTATAGCGATGGATTTCATATCCAAAGAAATTACATAAGCCTTGAATTTTTTTGCCAATTAGTAATTTCATGATTAGTACCTTTTTTATTTAAGGAGAGCAGTTAGTTAGCATAGGCCATAGAATAATTCAGGAATGTATAGGGATTTCGCTCAATTTTGTTCTCTTAATAACGATTTTTTCATAATTCTTTGTCTTTTTTGAAATTAATTCTTTTCCCAATAGCTTCATAATCTTGTCTAACTTTTTATTATTTAGTCTTCCTGGAGGTATGCTCACCTTTGGGGTAAGGGATAAATGCTGAATTTTCTTTAATTATCCCTCTTTTTTCACAATTTCACAAACAATGGGGATATCGAATTATACAAAATTCCCCGGATAAATCAAATGAAAAAGTTGGTTATAGGTGAATCACGAAGGGGAAGAGGATTTTTCTGTTCTTATAAGCATTATACCAAGAACGATTACCGAATAAAGATTCACCTCGTTATTGGAACAATGTTGACCTCAGCATTAGGTGAACCTTCTGAGATACGGAAAGGCCCACGAGAAATTGATCCACATCTTAGTACAGCGCCGGGGTAAATTCCCGCTCAGAGACCCTTTTGCGGGGCTTGCAGAGATCTCAGGCTTTCGCCTTGACAAGGAAATTTGGCGTAGTATATCATGAACTCCTGAACGAGTAGCCCATCAAGCACGTTAGGGGCGGAATGAGTGGGCTCATGGGCGAGGTGAGAACACGAAAGGGAATCTTTTCAGCTTAGGGGGTATTTTTGGAAAAGGTAGGCATCTTCCTGAAAAGGAATAAGCCCGAGGCCGTTGAGATTACAAGGAAGCTCATTCGGTGGTTCAATGAGCGCCGTATCGCCGTGTACCTGGAGGATGAGGTGGCTGGGCAATTCAAGGGCACGAAGGGCTGCCCGAAGGAAGACCTCCCATCACGCGCAGAGGCCATCATCGTGTTGGGGGGAGATGGGACCCTGCTCAGCGTGGTGAGATTAATGGGGGAGAATCAGGTTCCCATATTGGGGGTCAATTTGGGTGGGCTGGGGTTCCTTACGGAGATAACCTTGGATAACCTCTACGGGGTAATGGAGGGGTTGATCCAGGGAGACTATAAGTGCCATAGGAGAATGACGCTTCACATCCACGTCGTGAGGGAAGGGGAGCAGGTGGCCAATTTCACCGTGTTGAACGATGCGGTAATCAACAAGGGAACATTAGCCAGGATCATCGACTTGGAGACGACCATCAATGGTGAGTATTTAACGACTTTCAAGGCCGATGGATTGATCATTTCCACCCCAACGGGTTCCACTGCTTATTCGCTTTCTGCCGGGGGGCCCATCGTGTACCCATCTTTGCAAACCATTGTTATTACGCCGATTTGCCCCCATACGTTGACCAACAGGCCCATTATCATCCCGGATGATGCGATCATCAGGGCAACCCTCAATTCGAAGAATGAGGAGGTCATTTTGACTTTAGATGGACAGGTAGGTTTTTCCCTGCGGTTCGGGGATACCGTGGAGGTCGGGAAGGGGGGGAATACCATCCTGCTCATCGAATCCCCGTATAAGAGCTATTTTGAAGTGCTGAGGACTAAATTGAGATGGGGTGAACGATAGGTCCCGCTAAAATCCGAATCGTGTTCCCCTTGCCCGGGACCGATTCTGCTGAACGGGAGGCTATGGGGCCTCAATCCAAAACATGCTTTCGGCATTACAAATAAAGGATTTCGCCATCATCGATGAGCTGGAGATCTCCTTCTCCGAGGGATTGAACGTCCTGACGGGGGAGACGGGCACGGGGAAATCCATCATCATCAACGCCGTCAATATGATTCTCGGGGACAAGGCTTCGGACGACCTCATCCGCACATCGGCCAGGGAAGGCACCGTCGAGGCCTTGTTCGATATTGGGGGAAGTGAAGCGCTGGGGGAGAAACTGAGGGAAAAGGGATTCGAGGACAAGGGAAGCATGGTCGTGAAACGGGTAATATCAAGGGGGGGGAAGAGCAGGGCTTTCATTAATGGAAGCCTGGCGAACCTCGCTCTTTTGAGCGCCGTTGGCGAGGAATCCCTCAATATTTATGGGCAACACGAACATCAAAGCCTCCAGCGCCAGGAGAGTCATATCGATATCTTGGATGAGTTTGGAGGCCTCATGGAGCTTCGGTCTGTTTATCAAGACCACTTTAGGAGGCTCATGCAGGTAAAAAAGGAGCTTGGGGAGCTCAAGGCATATGAGGAGCGGGTATCCAGGGAGAGGGAGTTGATGACCTTTCAACTCGGCGAAATCGAATCGGCCAACCTGCAGCCCGGGGAAGACCTTAGGCTCTCAGAGGAGAGGACGATTTTGACGAATGCCGAAAAGCTGTTGGAGCATTCCCAGGGAGCCGAACACATCCTCTACTCCGGGGAGAGCTCCTCCGTGGAGAGGCTCAACGAGGTTTTGGAAAGGATGAGGGAGTTGGTCCGGATCGATCCATCGGTTTCTCCATTGGTCCAATCCCTTGAGTCCGCGATATATCAGGTGGAGGATGTCGCCCACTCCCTCAGGAGCTACGGGCAAAAGGTGGATGTAAACCCGGAAAGGCTCGATGAGGTGGAGGCGAGGTTGGACGAGATTAACCGTTTGAAGAGGAAGTATGGTCCGACCATGAGCGATATTTCTGCGTTTAAGAAAAAGGTGGAAGGGGAGCTCAGGGGAATGGCCACGAGCAAAGATCGAGCCGGCCATTTGGAGTTAGAGGAAACGGAGCTGGAAGAGGAGGTTCTATCCTTGGCCAAGGGTCTATCGGAGAAGAGGGATACGATAGCAAGGCGATTGGCAGGGGAAGTTGAAAAGGAGTTGGCAGACCTGGGCATGGGTAAGACCCGTTTTCGAGTGCGGATCAACAGGGTTGACAAGGGGGCAACAAGGGAAGCCCCCGGGGATTTGTGGGTCGAGGAATTTCATTTAAATGTGAAGGGAATGGATGAGGTGGGGTTCCTCATCTCGCCAAATATCGGAGAGGCTTTAAAACCCCTCTCCAAGATTGCGTCGGGAGGGGAGCTCTCTCGGATCATGCTCGCCATGAAGACTATATTGGCGGAGATGGGAGCAGGCCAGAGCCTCATATTCGACGAGGTGGATGCGGGTATCGGGGGTGGAACGGCAGAGGTGGTTGGCAGGAAGCTACATGCTCTCTCCAGGCGCCACCAGGTTCTCTGCGTAACCCACCTCCCCCAGATCGCCTGTTTCGCCGATACACACCATGTTGTGAGCAAGGAGACCAAAGGAGGGAGAACCATTACCAGGGTCAAAAGGTTAGAGGGTGATGAGGTTGCCGATGAGATCGCCCGCATGTTGGGTGGAGTAAGGATTACCTCCAGAACGAGAGCCCACGCACGGGAAATGATAGAAAACACCCAGAGGATGGGAAAAGGCAGGTAGGATCGGGAAAGGGGAAGTGAGATAATTACGCGAATGATTCGAAAGGCAAGGATAGGTGATGCACGGGCAATTCAGGGGCTTATTGAGGGATCGGCCTCCAAGGGGGAGATGCTCCATCGATCCTTGAGCGAGATCTACGATAATATCAGGGACTTTTATGTCTTCCAAGGGAATCGATCGCTCTTGGGTACCTGTGCCGTACACATATGTTGGGAGGATTTGGCGGAGATCCGCTCCTTGACGGTATTGGAAGAGGAGAGGAGGAAGGGGATCGGATCGAAGCTCGTAAAGGCATGCCTTAGAGAGGCGGAACAACTGGGTGTCCGGAAGGTTTTCGCCCTGACATATGAGCCCTCCTTCTTTCAAAAATTCGGATTCGGAATCGTGGATAAAGCGGCATTACCCCATAAGGTTTGGAGCGATTGTCTCAAGTGTGTGAAGTTTCCCGATTGCGATGAGACCGCGTTGACCCTGGAGGTATAGGGGCTGTTGCCCAAATCCCATTTCGCTCACTGGAAAGTATTTTGCACCATTCCATATGTGAGGACATAAATACTTGCATAGGGGAAAGATTACAAGCAAATTCTAATTTCTAAACTCTAAACAAATTCAAATGACCGAAGGTAAAAACTCAAGAAAGTATGATTTAGAAGATAAGCTTTTGGCCATTTGGGTCTAATATTTAGTGCTTCGGCCCGCGACGAGCACGGCCGAGTCGATTTAGGATCTATCTCTTGCTTGACTGCAGCACCGCGGCACTGGAACACTGAATAATTTCGCGTTCGGTGCAACTTTTTCGACTCTTTCGGAGATAACGAGATGAAACCGCTCCTCCAGGATTCTATCCACCCCCCTCTTCCCCCAATATGAGCCTGAGGACCGTATTGGCCTGGTGATGGGCAGCAACGCCTACCCTGGGGGCCATGAGGCCGACCCCTGGGCCTGCGGAACTCCTTTGATCGCCCACGATGAAGATCTTGGATGAGAATTTCGCCGTTTTGATGGCATCGCTATCCCCGTAGCCCGCCACGCCGGAGGCAGCCACGATGTACTTATCCGGCATCGATTTGGATATCGCGTTGATGAGCATGGCCTTTTCCTCGGCCCTGTCGAAGGCCTCAACGATGATCTCGGCATTGCCGAATATGCTTTTCACGTTTTTTGGACAGATGACGGCCTGGTGAGTAATTACCCGGACATAGGGGTTAACCTGTTTGAGCGTTTGCCTCATGGCATCGACCTTTGAGATTCCAATCTGTCGGATAAAATACTGTTGGCGGTTGAGGTTACTCGGTTCCACGACGTCGTGATCGGCCAGGATGAGGGTGCCAACCCCAATTCTGGCCAAGGCGATGGCCACCTGAGATCCTAATCCACCCAGGCCGGCTATCCCCACTGTGCTCCTCTTGACTCTTCTGTGAACTCCTGGGCTGTGCCTGGCAACGATCAGGCATTCAAACTCCCTTTCATCGGGGATTTTCCCCTTTTCCACGAAGATCACCTCATCGCCATTGTTGAGGGGAATGTTTTCGGAAATGGGAAAGCCATTGTAGATGATCAGATCTGCACCGGGGTGAAGTGCCCCTTTGAGATCCAAAAGCCTCGTGTTGGAAGCGATTGGTCGATCCCTCTCATTGACTTTGATGGTTATGGAGTCTTTTTCTTTTTCCATGGAGTCCCGTGATCAGCGGGGCTTGAGCTTGATCTTGTGATTAAGGAGATCCACTTCCTCTATGGAGGCTTCGACGATCTCCTCTTCGCCGAAGAGGTTGGTGAGGCAAAGGCCATTTCCCGTGGGTTTTATGGAAATAATGTCGGACAAGATCATCTCTTCCTCGTCGTCTTTTACGATATAAGCATTGGATTGACACATCTCGAATATCCTCCTTCACCCCAAAATAATGGAGATTTAGGGGATTTGTCAACCCAAATACGTCAGGGTATGTGGAGAGGTTGCTATTGACTTTTGCCGGATATGGTGCTATCAAATAAGGTTAAAATTTTTAGTTTATCTTTATTTATCAAGCACTTGGAAAACGATGTTTCATTTTCTCCGTCCCACCGTTGCCGAGATCGATCTAGACGCTTTGGCGAACAATTACCATCAAATTCGGAGCCGGGTTCACCCCGGGGTTAAGATACTTGCCGTCGTGAAGGATAACGCTTACGGTCATGGGGCGGTCGTTGTTGCAAGGGAATTGGAGCGATTGGGAGTCGACCTGCTCGGGGTTGCCATTGCCGGTGAGGGTGTCGAGCTCAGGGATGGGGGCATAAGAAAGCCCATCCTGATCCTTACAGGAATATACGAGGAGGAAATCCACAGCGTCTTCGAATATGACCTCATTCCCATGGTCTTCGATGGGGAAATAGGGAAATCCCTTTCCGACGAGGCGAATAGAAAAAACAGGCGGGTGAAGATTCACCTTAAGTTCGATACGGGGATGGGGCGTTTGGGAGTTCCCGTCGAAGGGGCCCGGGAGTTTCTTGAGCACATGAAGGGATTCGCTAACCTCGTGATCGACGGAGTTGCGTCCCATTTCTCCATGGCCGATGAGGAGTATACTCGGGGTCAACTGGAGGCATATGAGCGGGTGGTAGAGCTCCTCCATGGAGCGGGAATCAGGCCAACCTACTGGCACATCAGTAGCAGCGCTCCCATGATCGATTTCCCCGGTTCCTGGTTCAACCTTATTCGCCCCGGGATTATGATCTATGGTTCCTACCCCAGCAGGGAGTATATCGGTCGCATTGCATTGAGACCAATGATGCGATTGCGGACGGCAATCGGTTGTCTCAAGAAAGTCCGGGCGGGAGCGAAAATTAGCTACGGGGGAACCTATATCACCCAAAGGGAGAGCCTTATTGCCACCCTCCCTGTAGGGTATGGTGACGGTTACAACCGACTCCTCTCCAACAGGGGAGAGGTGCTCCTGAGGGCCAAGCGGGTGCCCGTAGTGGGCCGAATCTGCATGGATATGACCATGGTGGATGTAACGGACGTGGAGGATGCCTCATCGGGAGATGAAGTGGTTCTCATGGGGAGACAGGGAGGAAATGAAATAACGGTTGAGGAGATAGCGGAAAAAATAGGGACTATTTCCTATGAAGTCCTCTGTGGAGTGGGGAAGAGGGTTCCCCGGGTCTATATGCGAGGCGGGAAACCCATGGAAGCGGAAGTTTATGTGAGAAGGGAGATTAGAGAAAGAGGTCACTCATGAATTCGGTTTTCGGGTATATCGGGGTTCATCTCATCCGTTTTTTGCAAGAATCAGGAAGAATCACCATGCTCTTCGGGCAGACCATCGTTTGGATCTTTCGCCCTCCCTTCGACGTGCGTGAGCCATTGAGTCAGATGGAGGAGATCGGTGTGCGCTCAATTCCCGTGGTGGTTATTACTGCCGCCTTTACGGGAATGGTACTGGCCCTGCAGAGTTTCACGGGATTCAAACGGTTTAATGCGGAGACGCTTGTCGGCACAGTGGTCGCCCTATCGGTTACGAGGGAATTGGGGCCAGTTCTGACGGGATTGATGGTCTCGGGACGGGTTGGATCCGCCATGGCCGCGGAATTGGGGACGATGCGAGTTACGGAACAGATAGATGCCCTCCATACCCTTGCCACCAATCCGGTAAAATATCTGATCGTCCCTCGATTTCTCGCCTCGTTAATCATGTTTCCCATTTTGGTGGCATTTGCCGACATCATCGGGATCATGGGCGGATACTTTGTAAGCGTAAAGATGCTGGGAACCAATCCAACGATATATATCAGGAGAACGTGGGATTATCTGGAGTTGAACGACATTTACAGTGGCCTTTTGAAGGCGTGCGTTTTCGGAATGATCATGGCCACGATCAGCTGTTACCATGGCTTCTATACAGAAGGGGGAGCTGAGGGGGTTGGGAGGGCGACCACGAGGGCCGTTGTTCTCTCGTCCTTGCTCATCCTGATCTCCAATTACTTCATCACCGCTCTTTTGTTTTAGATCCTGGGACTTGTGACATCAAGGGAATCATGGTCGAGGATTCAGCCGTCAAAATCAAGGTGGTGGATTTGCACAAGTCTTTCGGTAACAAGCGCGTCCTCAGAGGAGTGAACTTGGAAGTAAGGGACGGCGAGAGCATGGTGGTGATAGGGGGAAGTGGAGTGGGGAAGAGCGTCCTGATCAAGTGCATCATCGGACTTGTCAGGCCTGATACCGGAAGCATACGTGTCGATGATCAAGAGATCACATCCCTCGATGAAAAGTCACTCAACGAGATCAGAAAGAAGTTCGGTATGCTCTTTCAGGCCGGTGCCCTGTTCGATTCGCTGTCGGTTTGGGAAAATGTCGGTTTCGGTTTGAAACAGCACACTTCCTTAGGTGATGAGGAGATAAAGGCGATAGCCGTTGAGAAGTTGAGGCTCGTGGGATTGAGGCATATTGAAGACCTCATGCCCTCGGAGTTGAGCGGAGGAATGAGAAAAAGGGTGAGCCTGGCGCGGGCCATTGCCATGGAACCGGAAATACTGCTTTATGACGAACCCACAACGGGCCTCGATCCCATTATGGCCGATGTCATTAACGATTTGATCACTCAGATGCGGAAAAAGCTGCGGGTCACCTCCATCGCCATTACCCACGATATGGTCAGCGCCTACAAGATCGCCGATCGAATTGCCATGTTATATGAGGGGGAGATTATCGAGGTTGGAACCCCCCAGCAGAACAAGGAGTCGAGCAACCCTATAGTCCAACAATTCATTCAAGGGAAGGCCGAAGGGCCAATTAAGGTAAGATGAGGGCCCTCAAAGGAGGTTGGGAATGAAAAGAATGGGGACGGAGACTAAGGTCGGTATCTTTGTGCTTTTGGGCATCATCGTTTTGGCCTTTATGACGGTAACGGTGGGAAAGTTTCATCTGGGCAAGGAAGCGGGTTACAGGGTTTATGTCCTCTTCGATTCCGCAGCAGGGGTAGTCCGGAACTCGCCCGTACGGATAGCCGGCGTTCATGTCGGCAAGGTGGAAAGGATCTCCCTCGAACGTGGACAGGCAAAGGTAGCCCTCCGAATCCCCCCCGATGTCCACCTCTTTGAGGATGCGAGAGCTTATTTGAGGTCGGAGGGGTTATTGGGGGAAAAGTATATCGAGATTTTCCCGGGGTCCGAGGAGAAGCCGAGATTAGAAGAGGAGGGGCTGATACAACAAGGGGCCGCTCCTGTCAGCATTGAGCAGGTCCTCTCCCGTCTCAGTGGTATCGGGGAGGGTTTTGAGGGTGTCCTCCAGCCTCTCGGTCAGCTCCTCAAGGGGATCGACCCTGAAAAGGTTAGAAATCTGGTATCCAATTTCGAGACTGTATCCCGGGATTTTCCAAACCTGATGGCCGACGCACGGGAAACTTTGAGCAATATTAAAGATATCAGTGCTAAGGTTCAGAGGGGGGAGGGGACCCTCGGCAAGCTCATTAGCGACGAGGAGGCTTATCGGGATGCGGGGAGGACGCTTGTGGCCTTGAGGGAGATAGTCGAAAAGGTTCAGAGGGGAGAGGGGACCCTCGGCAAGCTCGTTAGTGACGAGGAGGCTTATCGGGATGCGGGGAGGACGCTTGTGGCCTTGAGGGAGATAGTCGAGAGGGTTCAGAGGGGGGAGGGGACCCTTGGCAAGCTCCTCAATGACGACGGGGCCTACCGGGACGCCAGGAAAACCCTTGTAGCTTTGAGGGAAATGACCGAGAAGGTTCAGAGGGGAGAGGGGACCCTCGGCAAGCTCATCAATGACGACGGGGCCTACGAGGACGCCAGGGCGACGATGGCCAACCTAAAGCATGTCTCGGAGAAGCTCGACAGGGGAGAGGGAATTCTGGGGAAGCTCATAACGGACGATGAACTGGGGCAGGAGGTTGAGAAGACCGTTAGAAAAGTGCAGGAGGCCGCAGAGGGGGTACAAGAACAGAGCCCGATTACGGCATTGGGAATCCTTCTGGGCTTGATTTTCTGAGGGTTCTCCAGACGGACGGGAAGGAGAGATCGGAAACAGGTGAGAAGAGGTATGAGAGGCCGTGAAAGGGGACGTCCCATTCTCGTGGGAATCGTCCTCTTTTCCGTCTTTTCCACCGCGGATGCAGGTTTCAGCAGCGAAGGGAAGGGATCTACCCTGTACCTATGGCCTCTCGTTCGCTATTGGACCGATTCGGAAAAGGCCAGGAGTACGTTGAGAATCTTAGGCCCCCTGATCTATCGGAAGAAGGGGGTCGAAGAGGGGGAATTTGCCCTTCGCCCCTTGTTTTATTGGGAAAAAAATGGTAAGGAGGATTCCCTACAGGTTGAATACCTCTATCCCCTCGGTAAGTTCCGAAGAGAGGGAGCGAGGACCAAACACTACATTGTGCCGTTTACCGTTTCGAATGAAGAAAAGGTGGACGGGAAGAAGGGGGAAAAATACAGTGCCATCTTGATCGTCTTTCGGGGGCAAACTGAGGATGGAGAGGGATATTGGGGAGTATTTCCCTTCTACGGTCGGTTGTTTGATAAGTTTGGCCGTGATCGAATCCGTTTCTTCCTCTGGCCAATCTATTCGGATTGGAGCGACGAAGGGAGCTTTACGTGGAATTTGTTTTGGCCGATCCTCTCGGCCACTCGAGGCGGGGGGAAGAAGGCGTTTCGGGTTTGGCCCCTTTGGGGTTATAAAGAAGATGAGGGAATCTTCAGGACCGATTTCGTCCTCTGGCCATTCTTCATCAAGAGCACGAGGGATCTCTTTACAGATGACCCCGAGATGATTCGGATCGTGCTTCCCCTCTACTGGGGTGTTCGGTCGAAAAAGAAGAGACACGTGACGATATTGTGGCCCTTCATTTCCCATGCCGTTGATGAGGGGAATGGCTATAGGCGGTGGGATGTTCCGTGGCCCTTCATCTCGTTTACTCGTGGAGAGAAGATCAAGAGAGATCTGATCTTCCCCCTCTACTATGGCAAAGAGGCGCCTGGGTATCGTACCCGTTGGATCTTGTGGCCGCTCTATCAGCGTCGGGATAATCGGTTCGGGGATCAGAGGGAGGTGGTTCGGCGGTTTCTCCTCCTCAGTCGAATCAAGACCGTTTATAACTGGAGAGGGGAGGAGAGATCGAAGCAGGTATCGATCTGGCCTTTTTTCAAGTACTCCAGGGAAGAAGGTAAGGTGAGCCTCGACCTCTTCAACCTGATTCCCCTTGAAGACGAGGGGCTTGAGCGAAATTGGGTCCCCCTTTACAGGGTGTTTCGGTACGAACGGACGGCTTCGGGGAAGAGATGGAATATACTCTGGGGATTATATGAAAAGGGAGGTCCATGGGATTGATCAAAGGAAGTGCCACCGGCTGAGAGGGTGTACCATTGGGGATAACAATGCGGTGAAGGAAGGGTTAAGATCCCCAAATAGCATTCGAGGACGGAGTTGAAAATGAAGAGGATAGCCATACGAGGGACGGGTTCATATTTACCCTCGAAAGTGATGACCAATTTTGACCTGGAGAAGATCTTGGATACCAATGATGAATGGGTTTACAAGAGGACGGGAATCAAGGAAAGGAGAATCGCCGACTCGGATGTGAACGCATCGGATTTAGCCAAGGAGGCATCCCTCAGAGCGATGGAGATGGGCGGTTATTCCGCCGAAGACCTGGATCTCATTATCATGGCAACGATGACGCCAGATACAGCATGCCCCGCGGGATCTAACTGGCTGGAGGCGAAATTGGGGGCACACCGGGCCGTGTCGTTCGATATCCTGGCCGCCTGTTCCGGATTCATCTTCGCCCTTTCGATGGCCGAACAGTATCTGCGAGGGGGAACCTACAGAAATGCCTTGGTCGTTGCCTCGGAGATCATGAGCCGAACCCTGGATTGGACGGATCGGGAAAGCTGCATCCTATGGGGAGATGGGGCAGGAGCCGTGGTATTAGAGGCGGTCGATTCCATTGCGGATATCCACGAGGTCGTATCGACGCACATCCATACCGATGGCGCAGGCGGTGAAAATCTCCTCTTACCAGGTGGGGGGTCGAGGACAACCCCCATCTCCCATGAGAGCGTGGACAAGAAACTCCACTATTTGAAGATGATCAAGGCCAACGAGTCGGTTCGAGTTGCGGTAAAGTATTTCGCGGAGGCATGTGAGGAGGCCGTGTCCTACAATGGCTATAGCATGTCCGACATCAAATGGATCATACCACATCAGGCCAACCTTCGGATCCTCCAGTCGATGGCAAAGCGATTGAATGTCCCCATGGAGAAGGTTTATTTGACTGTCGAGAAATTCGCCAATATCTCATCGGCCACCGTTCCCATTGCCCTCGATTCGGCCGTCAGGGATGGAAGGATACACGCGGGAGATCTGGTTTGCCTCACGGCCTTTGGAGGGGGTCTCACCTGGGCAAGCTCATTAATCAAATGGTAAGTGCTGAGCATATAGTCCCGCCCAGTAGTATTGGGGGCTCAGCGTAAGGAATTCGTGAAAAATGTTTGAGAGTCGCTTAAACCTCCAAGAGTTTGCCGATGAATGCGTCCAACAGATCAAAACGCGGCGCGTCGAAGGTTATGAAATCTATCTTACCCAATCTGCCTCAACGAGCGTCGAAGTGCGGGATGGGGAGTTGGAGTCCTTCAAGAGGGCCCAGTCCGTGGGGGCCGGACTCCGGATTATCATGAAACACAAGTTAGGCTTCTCCTACTGTAGCACCTTCGATGTGCCCGAGATCTCGAGGATGATTCAAGCCGCCACGGATGGAGCAGCAAGCCTCCCGTCAGACCCCTGTTATGGATTTACCGGACCCCCAGGGGATCTTAGGCTCCTTCCCGACATCTATGATGAACGGATAAGGCACATTTCGCCTCAAGAGAAAATAGAAAAGGCGATGATCATGGAGGCTGCGGCCCTTGCCTTGGATCCAAAACGGGTAAAGAGGGTGGGGAAGGTGACATATGGGGACACCGAGAGGACGATTTTTCTCGTGAATTCAGAGGGGGTTAAGGTAGAGTTCACCTCTTCTCTCTTTACGGGGGGTGCAATGGCAATCGCGGAAGGGGCCTCGGAATCCGAGATGGGATGGGATTTCGATTTCCATCATCGCTTCGAAGGGCTCGATGTAGTTCGAATCGGTAGAGAAGCGGCTCGAAAAGCGGGAGAGAAATTGGGGGGGCGACCCCTTAAAAGCGCCTTCTATCCAGCCCTGATCAGGAATGAAGTAGCCTGTCAGTTCCTATCGGTCCTGGCTCCTTCCTTTGCGGTGGAAAACGTTCGAAAGGGGAAGTCCCTGTTTTCCGATGGGTTGGGCTCACGGGTTTTCTCCCCAAAGGTTACCATCTACGATGACGGGTTACATCCCCAGGGGATGGCTGCCTTTCCGTTCGATGGCGAAGGAGTCGAAAGTCAAAAGACGCCGGTGGTCATTTCCGGGAGGATCACGGGTTTCCTCTACGATTTCTATTGGGCTAAAAGGGAGGGAGGACGGTCAACGGGCAACAGCACACGAGAAGGAATAAAGGCCCCCCCATCCCTGGGGATTTCAAATCTCTATATTGAGGGAGGGGATAAGCCCTTTGCCGATCTTCTGGGAGACCTCCAGAAAGGCGTCGTAATCGAGGAGGTGATGGGGATCCATACCGCCAATCCCATATCCGGCGATTTTTCCCTTGGTGCAGCGGGTTTCTGGGTTGAAAGGGGTAAGCGAGTTCGCCCAGTGAAGGGGATCGCCATTTCGGGCAACGTCTTGGACTTGTTTAAGAGCGTCGAGGAGGTGGGAGTGGATTTTCGCTTCACGGGGAAAACCGGTTCTTCAAGCCTGAGAACGAGCACGCTCGCCATAAGCGGACACTGATCCTTCATCCAAGAATAATCGAACGTGTGCTAAGCTTTTCCACGGAATAGGATCATTTTTTTTTCGATCATATGAAGACAATGAATTTCACCCCATCCTCAGACGGATGGAGACTGCCGAAAAGTTTCCTCTCTATGCAAAAAGGTTAGGTAACACATCACGATAGTGTGAGATTCAAGGGTGGAAAGAGCACACGTCTGGCTCAGTTTCTTTTTAATTTTTGATTCTATTTTATTCTTTTTTTTCAATAAAATAGTAAACTTAATCTCGACGAAATGTGAAGATTCTAACCCTCTGGGGTTCTTTCCTTTGGTATGGGTTTTGCAATGAATTTACTCCGCTCCGGTAAAAAGGGGGATTGGTATGCGTTGACTTCAATTGAGCCCCCATGGGGAAGCATGAAAGCGGTGCTATCTGGGCATAGATTGATCAAAATAATTCTTGACATCTCAATTTCTTTTTGATATTTGTGAAAAGTTGAGCGGGGCGGTTTGTTAGGTGAAAGGGGGTAATCTTTGGGAGGGGACTTTTACAATATCCTCATTTTTTCCAAGAAGGCTTCCACGATTAGGAGATACAGATTCCCCAGGCTCTTGGCCAAACTGATCTGTTTGGCCGTTCCCATCTGCTTCATCTTCCTCGGGTATTTTAGCTTTGATTACGTAATGATGAGACAAGAGGTCCTGGAACTGGACCGATTGCGGGAAGAAACCCAGCTCCAGCGAGCGCAAATTCGTTTTTTCTCGGAGAAGATCGGGGAGGTGGAGAAGAAGATCGCCGGGATGAGGGAATTTGATAGAAGGCTGAGGATTCTGGCCAACCTCGAGGGTTCGGGAGGCAAGACCAAGCGATTCCTTGGAGTTGGGGGACCTCCGCCTGCGGATATCCGAGAGACTTTGCTCCTCCAGGGGAATGAGACGGAGTTGGTTGAGCAGATGAGGCACGATTTGGAACGGTTAGATGGAGAGGCAGCTGGGGAGGGGGATAGTCTTAGGGAACTGGACAGCCTCCTGCAAAACAAGGAGGTTCAGTTGGCCAATACCCCATCCATTTGGCCGGCACGGGGATGGTTGACTTCTGGTTTTGGATATCGGATTTCCCCCTTTACGGGGCTACGACAGAGGCATGAGGGAATCGATATATCGAATCGAGTCGGCGCGCCCATCATCGCTCCTGCTGATGGGTTGGTCACCAATATCGGCAGGGAGTGGGGTTTTGGGAAGATTTTGATCATCAGCCATGGATTCGGGTTCACCACCCGTTACGCACACCTACACAAGATAAACGTTAAGATCGGGCAGAAGGTGAAGAGGGGAATACAGGTCGCGGAAATAGGGAATACGGGAAGGTCCACGGGTCCCCATCTCCACTATGAGGTGATGGTGAACGGGGTTCCCGTAAATCCCATGAAATATATCTTGAATTAAGAAGACTCGCCGTTCTCATCGCTCCTATCCCGATAGAGAATATGCTCTATCGGGTATTTTTTTGCCAAGGGGGAGGGGGCGGACGATTCGATGAATACCTTGAATTCTTCATGCCGAGGCAGTAAAATTACCTGAAAAGACGAATGCTTATCAAATTGGGGGTTCCAATGATTGGGTCTATTGTTAAGAAGACCGCCATCAAAATCCTGGGCACAAAAAACGAAAGGGAACTGCACCGCCTCCAACCCATGGTGGAGCGAATCAATCGCTTGGAAGCGGAGTTTCAGAAGTTGAGCGATGCTGAATTGAAGTCGAAGACGAACCATTTCAAGGAGAGGGTCGATCGGGGTGAAGATCTGGATGGTCTGCTTCCGGAGGCTTTTGCGGCCGTCAGGGAAGCTTCCAAGAGGACATTAGGGGAGCGACACTTCGACGTTCAACTGATGGGCGGAATTACCCTCCACGAGGGAAAGATTGCCGAGATGGCCACGGGGGAGGGAAAGACCCTTGTGGCAACGCTGCCCTCCTATCTCAATGCCCTAAAGGGTAAGGGCGTCCATATTATCACGGTGAACGACTATTTGGCCAAACGGGACAGGGATTGGATGGGGGCGATCTATCAATTCCTGGGGTTGTCGGTGGGGGTCATCGTTCATGACATGGATGATCTTGATCGGCAGGAGGCATATAAAGCCGATATCACCTACGGGACCAACAACGAGTTCGGGTTCGATTATCTCAGGGATAATATGAAATTCAGCCTCGATGAATGTGTACAGCGGGAACTCCACTACGGCATCGTGGATGAGGTGGATAGCATCCTCATCGACGAGGCCAGGACACCCCTCATCATATCGGGGCCGGTGGAGCATTCAACCCACAAATTCCACGAGCTCAGGGGCCCCGTTGAGAGGCTCTATCAAAACCAGACGAGGGTGATTAACCGGGTTCTGGGCGAGGCCGAGGGACTGCTCCGAGAGGGAGAGGATTACGAGGGGGGCGTTAAATTGCTTCAGGCCAAAAGGGGAGCTCCCAAGAATAAGCGGTTTTTGAGAATTCTCGAGGAAGGAAAGCACAGGAAATTGTTGGATGGAGTGGAGTTGGACTTCTTCAGGGATAAGAATTGGGATCTCCTCGATAAGGAGCTCTTTTTCATCATCGATGAGAAATCGAACGTCGTGGACTTGACCGAGAGAGGGAGAAAGGCTTTGTCCCCTCAAGATCCCAATTTCTTCGTTCTCCCGGACTTGAGCACGATAGATGGCGAGTCCGATTTGAGCCCCCAAGAACGGGCACAGGTGAGGACGAAGTTGGAAGCGGAATATTCAGAGAAGACGGAGAAAATTCACAATGTGTCCCAATTGTTGAGAGCGTATTCCCTCTTCGAAAAAGACGTGGAGTATGTGGTCAACAATGGGCAAGTCATCATCGTCGATGAATTCACGGGCAGGCTGATGCCCGGGAGGCGGTATAGTGATGGACTGCACCAGGCTCTGGAGGCGAAGGAGGGGGTTACCATTGAGAGGGAGAATCAAACCCTAGCGACGGTTACCTTCCAGAATTACTTTCGGATGTATGAGAAGCTTGCTGGAATGACGGGTACCGCTTATACCGAGGAGATGGAATTCCATAAGATTTATGGTTTGGAGGTCGTCGTCATTCCCACCAACATGCCCCTTATCAGGACGGAGTATCCGGATGTGATCTACAAATCCGAGCGGGAGAAGTTCAACGCTGTTGTCAGGGAGATCTCCGAATTGTACGAGGAAGGTCGCCCTGTTTTGGTTGGAACCGTGTCCGTTGAGAAATCGGAGAGGTTGAGTCGGGTGCTGAAGCGGAACGGAATCAAGCACCACGTCCTCAATGCCAAGAATCATGAGAGGGAGGCCGAAATCATCGCCCAGGCGGGAAGAAAGGAAGGTGTTACCATATCGACCAATATGGCCGGACGGGGCACCGATATCCTCCTCGGTGGAAATCCGAAGTTCCTTGCCAGAACCATGCTCGGTGATGGGGCGTCGGAGGAAGAAGAGAAAAAGATCTTCGAAAGGACCCATGGCACTTCGGCCAAAGAGAAGGAAGAGGTGTTGACATTCGGGGGATTGCATGTCATTGGCACCGAGCGTCATGAGGCGAGACGTATTGATAATCAATTGAGGGGGAGGGCGGGCAGACAAGGAGATCCGGGGTCATCGAGATTTTACCTCTCCCTCGAGGACGATTTGATGCGTCTATTCGGGTCTGAAAGGATATCTAACGTGATGACGAAATTGGGGATTGAGGAGGATCAGCCCATCGAGCATAGCCTTATTACAAGGGCGATCGAGAACGCTCAGCGGAGAGTGGAGGGGCACAATTTCGATATCAGAAAACATCTTTTGGAATACGATGATGTGATGAATAGACAGAGGGAGGAGATCTATCGGCGGAGAAGAGAGGTCTTGGGTAATGATAACGTGAGCGATCGGGTTATGGAGATGGCGGAGGAACTCGTGGAGGAGATCGTGGATGCCCATACCGATAGAAAGACCTATCCCGAGGAGTGGGACTTGACGGGGCTCCAGGATGAGCTCGTCAGGAATTTTTCGATCCATTTCGATATCGAACAGGAAACCTTCGACGGTTTAGATCAAGACGGTTTGAGGGAACGGATCCTCGATAGAGTGCGGGAGGCCTACGCAAAGAAAGAGCGGGAGCTCGGTGAGGAAATCCAGCGCCATTTGGAGAAGGTTATTTCACTACAATCCATCGATACCCATTGGAGGGAACATCTTCTCAACATAGACTATTTGAAGGAGGGTATTGGACTCCGCGGATACGGCCAGAAAAACCCCTTGACGGAGTTTAAGATAGAGGGGTCCGAGATGTTTTTGGATATGTTGGCCGAAATCACGGAAGATACGATTCGTCAGCTTTTTGCCATACGGGTGGCGGCAGAAAGGGAGGCGAAAGGTCCGAGGAGGGAAAGGCCCCAACGCCTTATCCTCACTCGGGGGGATATGATATCACCTCCCCCTGGCGGTGAGATGGCGATGGCCGACGAGAGCTCCGTGGCAATGCCCGAGATCGAGGAGAGGAAGGTGGTAACCTTCAAAAGGGAGGGAAGGAAAATCGGCCGGAATGAACCATGCCCTTGCGGCAGCGGAAGGAAATATAAGAAGTGTTGCGGTAGGTAAATCGGATAAAGATGGAGAGAGATAGAAAGGTGGGCGGCGGTATGGAGGAAAAGCATGGTGGGGACTTTTTCATCCCCGGGTTCATGTTTTCCGGCGTCTCCGCGGACATCAAGGAAGGGAAGGAAAGGGATCTCGCCCTTTTCTATTCAGTGACTCCGGCGACAGTCGCGGGGGTATTCACTACCAATAGGGTGAAGGCGGCGCCGGTCTTAGTGGACAGGGTGAGGATAAAGCAGGGACGATGTCAGGCAATTATCGCCAACAGTGGAATCGCTAATGCCTGCACCGGGAAGAGGGGGATGCGGGATGCACGGGCTATGGCCGATGCCACGGCGAAGGCGCTTCGGATACCAAGGGAGCTGGCATTGGTTTCTTCAACGGGAGTAATCGGAAAACCCTTGCCCATTGATAAGATCCTCTCCCGGATCCCCAGGCTCGTCGCTAATCTCTCTTCCCATGGCCTTTTTGATGCCGTGGAAGCCATTATGACCACTGATAGATTCCTCAAGGTGACGATGGAGAAGGGCTCGATAGGCAAAAGGGAGATTCGAATATGTGGGGTTGCGAAGGGAGCCGGCATGATTATGCCCCATATGGCCACGATGCTCTGCTTTGTGATGACCGATGCGGCCATTGAGAGGACATCCCTGCAGACGGCACTTTCTGAAGCTCAGGAGCTCACATTCAACCGAATCACGGTGGACGGGGATACCAGCACTAACGATACCGTCTTAGTTTTGGCCAATGGGCTGGCAAAAAATCGGCTCATTTCGTCACAATCCCCTGATTACCACCCTTTCAGGGACCTCCTTACCGCAGTGCTGCGTGAATTGGCGGTGATGATCATCAGGGATGGGGAGGGGGCTACGAAATTCATTGAGGTCAGGGTAGAAGGGGCAAGGAACGAGGCCCATGCTAAGAAGGTGGCGTTGACGGTGGCCAACTCAAATCTCGTTAAGACGGCCTTTTTCGGCGGGGATGCTAATTGGGGAAGGATTGCCGCCGCTATTGGTCGTTCGGGTGTCCCCATCAACCCCAATACCTTCGACATTCTCTTGAACCACGTTCCCGTTGCCTTAGGTGGGCTGGAGACCGATGGGGCATTGCAGGAAAAGGCCGGTCAAGCGCTTCAGGGGAATACGGTTGAGGTTACCATCCGTCTCCATCAGGGAAGTTCCCAAACCTCTATTTATACCTGCGACTTTTCCACCGATTACGTCAAGATTAACGCCCACTACCGCTCCTGAATCAATCATCACGGGACCTCCTGTTTGGGAATATATGAGCTGCATTATCGCCGCAAGGTGGCCTTACTTCTCAAGGGCCTGAGGAGAAAATCCAATGCATCGAGGACGTCTTGAAGAATGACATCGGAGCGTTTAACGGTCTCTGCAGAGGCCCCCTCTTTACCGATGATGCAGAGCCCAAGGGCAGCTTCCCTCACCATGAGGTGATCGTTGTATCCGTTGCCGATGGCGACGGTTCGATTCGCCCCTATCGCATGGATTAATTCGGCCTTCTCACGGGATGTATTACCGCTCGAAAGGAGAACGATCTCGGTATTGAGTTTGCCCAAAGTTTGGCGTGCCTGGCCTCGTGTGTCTGCCGTGAGGACATAGATTTTCGCTTTTTTAGCCAGGAGGTTGATTTTGTCCTTGACCTTGTGGTGTATTTTCCCGTCGACGGAAAGGGTGCCGTTGAGATCGAGGACGATGTTCTCGAGTTCAAAAACCCTTCTTCCCGGGATTTCCAGCTTGAGCATGGGGTTCCTTCTCCAGCAATCGTTGTCTTAAGACCTCATACATTACCAGCGCTCCAGCGACGGAGGCGTTGAGTGATGCGATTTCTCCGCAAACGGGGATGGAGGCGAGGAAATCGCATTTTTTCCTGACGAGAGTCCGGATCCCCCTCCCCTCACTTCCGATGACGACGGCTAGATCTAGGTCCAAATCGTAATCGTAGATGGGATGTTCAGCCCACGCCTCAGCCCCCAAGATCCAAATTCCCCTTTCTTTGAGAAATTCGATGCACGAGACGATATTGGTTACCCGAGCGATAGGGGTGTGGAATGCCGCTCCAACAGATGCCTTTATGACTATCGGGGTAACAGACGTAGCTCTGTCCTTGGGGATAACGATCCCATGAGCCCCGAAGGCATTTGCGGTTCGGATTAATCCCCCGAGATTTTGTGGATCCTCGACGCCATCGACGATGAGGAGGAGGGCCTTCTTGCCCGTTGCCTTCCATTGATGGATAATGTCAGATGGTTCAACGTATTTGAAATCATCGATTTGTGCCAAGATACCTTGATGAGAAGTGGTTTTAGCCATACGGGTTAGGTGTTCCCTGTTGGCCCATTGGATGGGTACCCCCCTTTCCTCGGCCAATCGGAGGATTTCCATCAGGGGTCGCCGGTTTCTCCGTCGCGAGATGAGGATCCTTTTAATTGGGCTTCCATGGGCTTTTAAAGCCTGTTGGACGGGGTGCGCTCCGTGGATGATTTGGATCACGATATTTCCTCGACGATCTCGTCCGCAGCTTTAACGGGATCAACAGCATCCTTAATGGGCCGACCTACGACGATATAGTCTGCCCCTGCCCTGATGGCTTCGCCGGGGGTTAGCGTCCTTCTTTGATCGTCCTTGGCCCCAAAAGCAGGCCTCACTCCTGGGGTTACGATGAGAAAATGTGCCCCGCAGTGATCGCGTAAAAGTCCGATTTCTCGCGGGGAGGCCACAACTCCATCAACTCCTGCACCTTTAGCTAATGTAGCCAGGCGCATCACTTGTTGCTCTAATGGTGCCTTGATACCAACTTCTTCGAGGATGGCTTCGTCCATACTGGTAAGGATCGTCACCGCCAAAATGAGGGGCTTTGGCATGTTGAGTTGTTTGGCAAGATGCCTGGAGGATTCCACCGCCCGTTTCATCATCTCATATCCACCCATGGAATGAATAGTGAACATCGCCGTGCTGAGCTTAGCCGCTTCCTCGGCAGCCTTTGCCACCGTATGAGGGATGTCATGGAACTTAAGGTCCAGGAAGGCCCTCTCACCTTTCTTCCGGATCATATCAATGACTTTTGGCCCAGAGTGGGTAAAGAGCTGCTTACCCACCTTAAAGAGGCCAACGTGGCCCCTCAAGAGGTCAACGAGATTTTGGGCTTCGCTGAAATGTTCGACATCAAGGGCAAATATGAGCCTCTCCCGCGGTTCCATCATCCACCCATTCCGTCCTTTCGAAGGCCAAGAAGATCACGCGAGGGATTCACTTGGGTCCATTCGTATGGAGGTGTCCTCCTTACAGAGGACGAATTGCATTCGGCGCCAACCCCATCTAAGACCCTCTTCTTCACATATTTTGCCATCGCCCAAAAATCTTCGGTAATAATTCCCGAGGACTTTGTAAAATCACAAAATGTGGGGGATTTGACCTCTCCTCCTTTGACAACTCCTTCTTCTTCCGGTATATTTTTTGGGTCTTTTAAGGAAAAGGCCTCATTGCCGATGAACTCGGTCGTGGGAAATACCACGGGATCTTCAGGTGAGTGCTCCTCATGGCTACCTCGGAAGAGATTGCCGAAGAGAATAAGAGAATCAGGTTCCTAAGGCTCTTGGTGGATTTCTCCATCTATTTCATCCTCCAGGGCGATCTTGCGTTCCATGAGGCCCTCAAGGTCGTTGAAGGGGTTAAAGGTCACGCATGCCGTCTTTTCCCCGGAAAAGAGGAAACCTTTGAACTGATCTATCGCCCCCGGTTTAGAAGGATATTGGAGGAGAAGTACGGTCAATCACCTCCTCAATGAGGCCCACATTCTTCACTGATTAAGGCCAGAACCGTCTCCGTAGCCCTATCCTTTTCCACCAAGATCATTTCCCCGTTCTTTCGGCGCCTGATTTCAACGAGGCCCCTTTTCAGGTTCTTCTTGCCGAGGGTTACCCTCAAGGGGACGCCGATAAGATCCGCATCCTTGAATTTTACGCCTGGGGTGGCATCCCGGTCGTCCAACAATACCTCCACCCCATTGTCCGAGAGAAGACGGTATATTCCTTCCGCCATTTCCATCAGGGGTTCAATTTTGTTATCCACGGGAACGATGATGACCTGAAAGGGGGCGATGGGCATTGGCCAGATGATGCCATCTTCGTCGTGATACTGTTCGATGGCGGCAGCAGCGGTTCTTCCGACGCCGATGCCATAGCACCCCATCACGATTTCCCTTTCCCGACCATTTTCATCCAGGTAGGTTGCCCCTAGAGTCTTGCTGTATTTCGTCCCCAGCTTGAAGACGTGGCCGACCTCTATCCCTCTGGAGAAACTCAACGATTTACCGCAGCGGGGACAGCCATCCCCCTCTTTGATCATCCGGAGGTCACCGTACTGATCGACTTTGACATCGCGGTCAAGGTTGACATTGATATAGTGGGCGTCCTCCTCATTGGCCCCGGTGACGAAATTGGCCATAGGTTCGACGGAATAATCGGCGATGACCTTAACCGAGAGTCCTATTGGTCCTGCGAATCCCTTGGGAGCCCCAGTCGCCCCGAGGACAACATCATCTGAGGCTAGTTTAACCTCTCTACATCCCAGCAGTTTTTCGAGCTTCGATTCGTTCATTTCATGGTCTCCCCTTATCAAGGCCGCAACAACCCCCTGATCTGTCTCGAGGAGGAGCGTCTTCACCAAATCCTCAGGTCTCATCTTCAGGAATCGCGTCACCGCTTCCACCGTTTTCATATCGGGTGTTTCCATCTTCTTCAGGGGCTTCAGGGTTTTTTTCGAGTCCCGGGCCCGAAGCCGGGTTCTCTTGGCCTCCGCTTTCTGAACGTTGGCAGCATAATCGCAGGATTGACAACTGACGATGATCTCCTCCCCTGTTTCGGCCAAGACCATGAACTCGTGGGAGGCGCTACCCCCGATGAGACCCGTTTCAGCCTCTACGACCGCATAGGTCAGGCCACACCTTTTAAAAATCTTTCCGTAGGCTTCATACATCTTCTGGTAGCTTTCCTCCAAACTGGCCTCATCGACATCGAAGCTATAGGCGTCCTTCATGATAAATTCCCTGCCCCTCATCAGTCCAAATCGGGGGCGAATTTCATCCCGAAACTTGGTCTGAATTTGATAGAGGTTCATAGGCATCTGGCGATAGGACTGGATCTCGCGCCGTGCGATATCCGTGATGACCTCCTCGTGAGTGGGCCCGAAACAACAATCCCGATCATGGCGATCCGTGAAACGGAGGAGATCCTTCCCATATTCTTCCCACCGGTGAGTCTCCATCCATAATTCGGCGGGTTGGACACAGGGAAGCAAGACCTCCTGAGCCCCTGCCCGGTTCATCTCCTCCCTGATGATCCTTTCCACCTTTTGAATCACCCTCAGACCCAGGGGCAGATATGAATATATCCCTGCTGCCAATTTTCTGATCATCCCCGCCCGGTACATCAACTTATGGCTGATAACCTCCGCCTCCGCGGGATCCTCCTTCAGGGTCGGGAGCATGAACTGGGAATAACGCATCGATCAACTCCTTTTCGATAGAGCCCGATCCGCTCGCGCATGTGCCGTAAGCACATCAAATGGCATATAATACGTCGGTACTCCATTTGTCAAGGGATTTCGGCCTGGAGGTTCACTGAGTTTCCGAGGAACTCACGTGTCCGTGAAGGGGTACATTGCTGGAGAAAATGGGGGCTCCCCGTAGCACAGCAGCCTTCTCGTGAGCCTTCGATGCCGCGAATTCGACATGAACTGAGTTGAGCGCTCAAACCCAAAGGCTCAGAGGGGTACCCGCCTTTATTTCGGTGGTGGGGAAAGATTGGCTGGGTGGTTATGATACAGGAGATACTTCGATGTTTCATAGATGGCCTGATAGAGCCGCGCCATCTCCGTAGTCCGTTCGGGGTACTGACTACTGACATCCTCCGTGGGCCTATCAGACCGATACCGATAGAGCCTACGCACCCCGCTCGGATCGATGAAAAGGTAGAACTCATCGTTCATTAGCCCACCATAATACCTCATGATGAACGCGAAATGCTCATCCTTCGGCCGTGCTACCAACAGATCCCTTCCCAGGGTTTTGTTCACGTATGGTGTGCCGATGAGGCTGAGGACTGTGGGCAGGACGTCCACCAGGCTCGCAGTGATGTCGATTCTCCGACCTTCGGAGAAGTAGCCCGGCGCATAGATCGCGAAAGGAACATGATGGTGTGTCAAGGATAACTGTTGCCACGGAATCTGTCGGGTGGCCGTCGTCCCGTGATCGGCGTACAGGCAAAAGATTGTCCTCTTGAAGTAGTCCTCCTTGCTGGCAAGGCGAAAAAAATGGCCCAGGGAATAGTCCAGGAACCGCATGCCATTGTACTCCTCCAATGACTCAAAACCATTCTCTTCCAGCTTTCCAATGTCCATCTCTACCCCTTCAAAGTCCCTCTTGTCCTTGGGGATTGTATACGGCCTGTGGTTTCCCGCGGTCTGGATAAAAGCGAAAAATGGCTTGTCCTGGACCCGAAGAACCCGGTTTGCCTCTTCAAGGAGAGCCAGGTCCGATATCCCCCACACATCGTCTGGGGGAGTGGAAAAATCCCCCTCCTCATAAATCTCCAATCCGGGGATGTTATGGGCAAGCATCCCCCGTATGTTACCCCAGGTTGCGCTTCCACCCAGGAAGTACATCTTCTTGTACCCCTCAAGGGCGTTCACGATCGTGTGTTGGCGGACAATGAGGGGGTTGCGGGAAGCCGAGTGGGGAGAGTGTATGTCGGGAATACCGAACATTACGGTGAAGATCGCCCGGGCGGTTGGGGGCCTGGCGATAAAGAAATTGGTAAAGAGCAACGACCTGCGCGCGATCGAGTCAAAATGGGGGGTGGGGTCGAGAACGTTGCCAAGGGCTCCCACCTTGAACCCGGCAAATGACTCCAAATGTATGAGGACGATGTTAGGTCTCCCGGGCAGTTTTTCCTTGGGCCTAACGTATCGCGAAAAGTTCAGGGCTGCTGGATCGGGATTGTCCACTCCCAGAAGGTTCGTTACCAATTCGTAGTGGTGTTGCGCCGCCTCCACATCAAAACCGAGTGTCTTGTGCTCCCTCGTATCGAAAAAGAAGAGCACCGGGTTGAGCGCCAGGGCCGAAACAAAGGGGTTGGTGGAAAAGTACACCTCGCTCCACCTGAGAGGGTACCGAGACCACTTTCCGTAGATGCCGAACCCATACAGAATCAGAGCAACGCTCATCGTGACCACTTTCAGCCATCTCGTGGGAGGATTACCACCCTCCTTGAGCTCCCGGTACGCGAATCTGTTCACTACCCATCCATAACCAATGGAGAGGAGGACGAGCAAGAGAATTCCCGGGACGACGGGATAGGTCTCCCATATAAACTGGAGGGCAATGGCGGGGGAGAGGAGATAATCTATGGCGCTTGCATTAAGGCGTTGGTGCAGGTAGTCGTAATGGGCGAGATCAGCAAAGTACGTCAGGATGAGGAAGGCCGCCAAGACGACAAAGTACACCAGCCATATCCATTTCCCGATGGAGGAACGAACGAAGTTCAGGCCCGGAATCCAAGACAGGGCGAGGACTGGAAGACAGATCAGGAGGGAAAGGCGCAGGTCGAACTTAAACCCCAAATATAATGCCCATAGGAAGTCTGGGCCCGGCGCCCCTGGTGCTGTTGAGCGGAAAAGCGCCCAGAAAATAAGGCGGAACACGGTAAAGATGAGCACGTTGAGCCCAATCACCACCAGTGCAAAGCGAATCCGTTTTGGAAGCCTTCGAAACACTTTCATGAGTAACGCCCTATTTGTTCCCCAAGGGAAACGTTCCGTCTCGGGGATGCCATAGGGCCATGATGAGGACCATCGACACTTCCTTCTCCGTCGATTTCCGCATGCATATGAGGGTCTTCATGGCCGGGTTTCCCCCGTCGACCCCCCGGCTCTCATTGGCCATCGGAATCGGTTATTGTCCTCTCGTCGCTCCTTTACGTCATCATTGGGATCAACTACGATCCACCCTATTCCGTCTGGGAGATCAGGGGGGAGGCTAAACTGGATGAACTTTTTTGACATGGGTGGTATTCGTTCGATGGTCACCGTCCACTTCTCCCTTTCGGGAAAGAGGGCCTCAACCGTTACGTGCTTAACGTTCATCTTGCCCTCATTGACGACGATAATTTCGACCCCTCCCCCATCCCTTTTGACATCCTCTATCCACAAATCATTTTGGAAGAACTTGACATCTTCGATGGGATAGAGGTGGACGGATAGCCTATCGATCCTTGCGGAGTCGATATTGCCGCCCCTCTTCGAGTTCTTTTCATAGCCGTGGATGTGAATGGGTTGTCCATCCGCAGATGCCATGAGCTGGAATTCCTGTGAATAGAGATAGAGCCCATTGAGTACCCATTCGGATGGTCCCTCAATCCTGAATACCTTGTCCCTTTGTCCTTCAGCATGGGGCCCACGGGGGGTGAGTGTCCCCTCCTTTGGAATATGGGATGAAACACGGAACTGGACGTCAAAGAGCGTTCCCTGCATCTTCAGGGCCGCCACTTTCACGTCCTCCGCCTCGATGCGATCGGCAAGGATCTTGTGAATCTCCCCCTCAGTCTCATCCCACCGGATGATCTTGTTCGGGTTACATATGGCGATAGCGGCGAAGGGATATTCCCTATCCCAGATCTCCACTGCCTTGTTAGGATATTTGGGGTCGATCCACAGAAAGCGGGAGAGTCCAACGGTTCCCATAGCCATCATTTCACCGATGGAGTAACTTTGGTTGGTATTTCCCAACCCGATGACAAGGAAGTTCTTGGGGTACGGTTCCATATCCAAGAGGATCTGCTGGTCTTTTATGTACTCCCAGAGGTCTCCCCTCATGAAATCATAGGAAGAGTTATAGACGAAGAGGTTGCTTTTCTGCTCGGCTGAAAAGGCTACACCCTCCATGCCGAGGATTATTATCAAAAGCACTGTAGAGAGAACTTTCTTCATCGATTATCCTTTGCCCCGGGAACGTTAAGTCATATATATATACGCTCGGCTTCCTCTGTCAAGGTCCAATCTGCAGTCGATGGGTGGAAAAATTTCCAAATAGAGGGCTAACCCCTTGACATTTGAATTTTGGATGGTCATAATAATAAAGTAATTTTTTTCACATGACGGAACCACGAACTCGGAATCAGGGCACGTAGTTTCCCCCTAAAGAGAAAATCGAGTTCCTTTCCGACATACTTGATCAACCTCAATGAGGAACTCGATTTTTTTTATTTTTGGCGATGACTTAAGAAGAGAAGGGAGGAGATAACCATGGTTTGTCAAACGGTAAAGGTAGGGGCAGAGTGTGTTTTCATGAGCAAGAAGGGATGTGGCTACAACGGGGGCACGTGTTATCCCGTTGTCAATGATTGCAATGGTTGTGACCGGGTGGCCGAATATCCCACCGGCCTCTATTGCAGGGCTTACAGCGAACCAGCCCTCAAGTGGGCCAGCGGGACCTGCACCCTTGCGACACACGTCAAGAGGGATAATGGCACTGTTGAGGCCAAAAAGCTCAACCCTCTCAAAGCGTCAAAGAGGAACAGCCGGAATAGATAGAAGGACATGCCGAATACCTTCCAGTATGAGAGGGCCCTCACCGAGGGCCTTTTTCATTTAAACGTTTCGGGCTGAGAGCTCTGAGCACACATTTAAGCCGTAGTGGAATGAAGATCTTCATCCCACAACCGCAGCACCGGAACATGAGCCCAGAGGGCGATTTGATCACGTCTTCTTGACACCAACCCGCGGACGTGCTAAAAAATCTATAATTCCCCCATCATTAAGCCGGCGTAGCTCAGCGGTAGAGCAACTGATTCGTAATCAGTTGGTCGGAGGTTCAATTCCTCTCGCCGGCTCCAGATTTCAATAACTTACAGACCCCCATTTTCCACTCTAACTATTTTTCAACTAAAAATCAGCTTCTCAGTTCTTCCAAAGCCAAGGGTTCATTTTCGGAAGTATTGAGCCAAAGCAAGCCATTTCTTTCGATGTTCCTGCTTTATCTTCAGATTTTGCAATTTTTCTTTCAAATTCTATTGAATAGAGCTAAGATATTGAAACTAAATATAAAATTAGATTTCAAGCGAATTCAAAAGCTGGTGCTTGGGGTGTCAAATCCATGATCGTAAAAAGGGAGAGGGTGCTATTTGAATCGCAATTCGATAGTTTCGGCCCATGGTGGTGACTATCGAAGTTAGGATTCGCTCCCCCCAAGGTTCGAGTTAATTGTCTGCCTAAAAGGAGCCAGCACGGATAGAAGTTCGTTCATGCTAAATGAAAGCCTCACGTTTAAGGAAGCCACTAGCTC
>JABAOH010152478.1_pt1 | contig 44593 bp, 37 predicted proteins | sample 7062181 | NCBI WGS metagenome assembly JABAOH01 (sample SAMN14538630, study PRJNA623070) | marine sediment metagenome | biome: marine biome [ENVO:00000428]; feature: marine pelagic biome [ENVO:01000023]; material: deep marine sediment [ENVO:00002113]; isolation source: pool of 5 deep marine... | reverse complement strand
CTTCACGCGAACCTTGACGTTGTAGTCGACCACGCGTTTGACGGGGACGAGAACCTTCATGCTGAGCTGCTCCTGTGAGTTGGTGGTTCGGGGTGCAATTGACGTGCACGTCAATCGGGCATTGTAGGGAAGTGGCAAGCGCGCCTCCCGCCCACGAGCCAAAAGCGAACGGTCGTGCTTTTTCTGATTATATCGACCACTCCCCCAGGTACCGCGATGTCCCTCGACGCGCGGCGGGATGTCGTTCGGGCGTCATTTTCCCGACCGCTTGGTCGGTGAACTCGGGTAAGTCTGGAGGGCGCGGCGCAAGTCGGTCACCTATAGTGATTTGGCGCCCGTTTGCTTATGTTGAGTAATCACTGGCGCGCCCCTTCACCCGTCGTTGGAGCCCCCGCATGAAGCTGATCCCCCTCCTGGCCACCGCCGCCCTCCTGAGTGCCGGCGCAGCCTCGGCGCAGACCGTGTTCTCCGTGTCGTCGTGGGTGCCACCCACACACACGCTGAGCGTGGCCCAGAAGAACTGGTGCGATGCGCTGGAGAAGGAAAGCAGCGGGCGCATGAAGTGCAACATCCTGCCCAAGGGCGTGGCCGCGGCACCGGGCACCTTCGACGCCGTGCGCGACGGCCTGGCCGACATCTCCTACACCGTTGATGGCTACACGCCGGGTCGTTTCATCAACACGCAGGTGGCCGAGTTCCCCTTCCTCGGCGACAGCGCCGTGCCCACCTCGGTGGCCTACCAGCACATCTACACCAAGTACTTCGCGCCGCTGGGCGAGCACCGCGGCGTGAAGGTGCTGGGCGTGTTCACGCACGGCCCCGGCATCATCTTCAACAGCAAGCAACCGGTGAAAACGGTGGACGACGCCACCAAGCTCAAGTTCCGCATCGGCGGCGGCAACATCAACGAGCTGTCCAAGCTCATGGGCTTCAACACCACGCTCAAGCCCGCGCCCGATTCCTTCGAACTGCTCTCCACGGGTGTGATGGACGGCACCTTCTTCCCGGACGAGTCCATCGCCTCGTTCAAGCTGAACATGATCAAGCACGCCACCACCTTCCCCGGTGGCCTCTACAACACCAGCTTCGTGTTCATGATGAACCAGGGCAAGTACAACGCCCTGTCCGCGCAGGACAAGGCCGTGGTGGACAAGCTCTCGGGCGAGTACGCGGCCCGGATGTTCGGCGAGGGCTGGGACAAGGTGGACGCGGCCAGCCGCGAGCTGCAGAAGCAGCAGGGCGTGCAGCGTGTGCAGGCCGACGAGTCCTTCATCAAGGCCGTCGCGGCCAAGCAGGCCGAGCTGGAAGACAAGTGGGCCGCCGCCGCGGCAGCCAAGGGCCTGAAGGACCCGAAGGCCGTGCTGGCCGAGTTCCGCGCCGAGATCAAGAAGATCAAATAAGGCGCCGAGGCGCCCATCCCGCACGGCGGGCAGTCGCCAATCCGGCTGCCCGCCGTTGCTTTGACCGCATCCCCCCGCCATGCTCACCTACCTGGATCGCGCGCTGCGCTGGTCGACCGGCCTCATGGCCGCGATGGCGCTCTTTTCCATCATGCTGCTCACGCTGGTCGACGTGACGGGCCGCAAGTTCTTCAATCACTCGGTGCCCGGCGGCCTGGAGGTCACCGAGATACTGATGGTGATCGTCATCTTCGGCGCGCTGCCGCTGGTGTCCTGGCGCGGTGAGCACGTGGTGTTCGACTCGCTCGACGCCTTCGTGCCGACCTGGATGCACCGCATCCAGCAGCGGGTCGTGCACTTGTTCTGCGCCATCGTGTTCGCCTGGATGGCGCGCCTGATGGTGATGCGCGCGGATCGCTTCGCCGAGTACGGCGACATCACCGTGCACCTGCAACTGCCAATGGCACCGGTGGCCTGGGTGATGGCCGCCTTTCTTCTGGTCACCGCGCTGGTGCACCTGGTGTTTGTCTTCGTGCGGCCACCCGAGCCGGCTTTCCACGGCGCAACCGCCCAGGGAGACGCCGCATGACCGCCGCGCTGCTGGGCTTCCTGGGCGTCTTCGCCATGGCCTTCCTGCGCATCCCGCTGGCCGTGGCCATGGCGACGGCGGGCTTCGTCGGCATGGGCCTGCTGCGCGGCTGGCAACCGGCCCTGGCCAGCGCCAGCCAGGTGATCTTCGAGACCGGCTTCGCCTACGTGCTGTCGGTCATCCCGCTGTTCGTGCTCATGGGCAACTTCGTGGCGCGTGCGGGCATGGCGCGCGAATTGTTCAACGCGGCCAACGCTTTCGTGGGGCACCGCCCGGGCGGGCTGGCGATGGCCAGCATCATCGCCTCGGGCGGCTTCGGCTCCATTTGCGGCTCCTCCATCGCCACCGCCGCCACCATGACGCGCGTGGCCTTCCCCGAGATGAAGGCGCACGGCTACAAGGAGTCGCTGGCCACCGGCGCCATCGCCTCGGGCGGCACGCTGGGCATCCTGATCCCGCCGTCCACCATCCTGGTCATCTACGGGATCATCACCGAGACCGACATCGGCAAGCTCTTCATTGCGGGCATTCTGCCGGGCCTCGTGGCGATCGCCTGCCTGTGCCTGGCCGTGGTGTTCGTCACCTGGCGCGACCCGGCGGCCGGCCCACCCGCCGAGCGCTTCACCTGGCGCCAGCGCCTGCACGCCGTGCGCGGCATCTGGGGCGTGGCGCTGCTGTTCGCGCTGGTGATCGGCGGAATCTACGGCGGTGTGTTCACCGCGACCGAAGGGGCGGGCGTGGGCGCGGCAGGCGCATTCTTCTTCGCGCTCGCGCGCCGCACGCTCACGCCGCGGCTGCTGCTGGAGGTGCTGATCGAGAGCTCGCGCACCACGGCCATGCTGTTCACCATCCTCATCGCGGCGATGGTGTTTACCAACTTCATCAACTTCACCTCCATGCCCGGGGACCTGCGCGACTTCGTCCTGCAGTTCAGCCCGGAGCCGATCATGGTGGTGATCGTGATGATGGCGATCTACCTGGCCTTGGGCATGGTGATGGAGGAACTGGCCATCGTGCTGCTCACCATCCCGGTGTTCTTCCCGGTGATCACCGGCCTGGGCTTCGACCCGGTGTGGTTCGGCATCCTCATCGTCACCATCGTGGAAATCGGCATGATCTCGCCGCCGGTGGGCTTGAACCTCTTCGTCATCAACTCCCTGTTGCCGACCGTTCGGCTGACGACGATCTACCGCGGCGTGTGGCCCTTCGTTCTCGCCGACGTGGTGCGACTGGGCATCCTGATCGCCTTCCCGATCATCGCCCTGTGGCTGCCGGGCTTCATGAACCGCTAGCGGCCGCCAGGCCGTCGCCCTCGCGCAGCACGTGCACCACGCGCTGCGGGAAGGGGATCTCGATGCCATTGGCGCGCAGCGCAGACAGAATCGCCAGATTGATCGACGAGCGAAGCGCGAGTTGCCCGTTCTCCGGGTCGCCGATCCAGTAGCCGAGCGTGAACTCCAGGCCGTCGGCGCCGAAGTTGGACAAGGCCACCGACGGCCCCGGGCTCTTGAGCACGCGCGGCTGCGCGGTGGCGGCCTCCAGCAGAAGCCGCGTCACCAGATCCACGTCGCTGTCGTAGGCCACCGACACGACCGTCGACTGCCAGACGTTCGGGTCGGCCAGGGAGAGGTTTTCCACCCGGTTGGTGATGAGCATCTCGTTGGGCACGATGGACTCGCGCCCGCTGAGGTTGCGGATCAGCGTGTAGCGGGCGTTGATGTCGGTGATGCGGCCCTCGAAGTTGTCCACGCGCACGTTGTCGCCGATGCGCATGCTGCGCTCGGCCAGGATGACGAAGCCGCTGACGTAGTTGGATGCGAGCTTCTGCAGCCCCAGGCCGATGCCCACGCCCACCGCGCCCCCCAGCACCGAGAGCGCGGTGAGGTCGATGCCCACGGCCGACAGCGCAACGATCAGGCCCACGAACATCAGCAGGGCCCGCGTGGCGTTGCTCACCGCCTTGCGCAGCGAGCGGTCGCTGCCGACGCTGCTGCGCAGCAGACGCGATTCGATGGCCGACGAAATCCACAGGGTGATGATCAGCACCGCGGACGCGGTGACGATGCCCTCGATGAGGGTGCGCAGGCTCAGCGTGGTGGCGCCCACCTTCCACTGGATGTCCTGCGCCTCGGCCAGCATCAGGGGCAGCAGGCCGCTCACCCACAGCACCATGCCCGCCCAGGCCACCCAGGAGATGGTGCGTTCGAGCACGCGCACCCAGGGGCTTTCGTCGAAGGCCACCTGCAGCACCTTCACGCCCAGGCGGATCACCGCCAGCGACACCAGCACCGGAATGGCAACATGGAACACGGCCAGGGGCACGAAGCGGGCCAGCAAACCGCGCGCCACGAAGCCCAGCACCAGCAGCACGAGGGGGAACAGGGCGCCGTCCACGATGCGCTGTCCGAACAGCACCGATTGCGGCTCGTTCTGCATGGCCAGCGCGCGGCGCAGGCCGGCGACGAGCGACCAGGCCAACAGGGCCACGGCCAGCAGGGTGGCCAGCTCGGCCAGTGCCGCCGGCTGCAGGAAACCATGCAACCAGGCGGACAGGTCGTCCACCGGACGCGGCGAAGCGGATGAGGAATTCATCGTGACAACGGATGACGGGAAGAAGAAGGGAACAAGTCAGACGCCCGCGAGCACGCGCAGGTGCGCCTCGACGCTGCGTGCCAGCGCGTCCAGCGCATAGCCGCCCTCCAGGCAGCTCACGATGCGCCCCTGGGCGTGGCGCTCGGCCACGTCCTTGATGCGTTCGGTCAGCCAGGCGTAGTCGTTCTCCACCAGGCCGAGCTGCGCCATGTCGTCTTCGCGGTGCGCATCGAAGCCGGCGCTCACGAACACGAGCTGCGGCCGGTGCGCGTCCAGTCGCGGCATCCAGCAGGTCTCCACCAGTTCCCGGATTTCCATGCCACGGGTGTAGGCCGGCACGGGCAGGTTGACGAGGTTGGCCGCCGTGGAATGCTCGCAAGCCGGATAGAAGGGGTGCTGATAGAAGCTGCACATGAGGATGCGCTCGTCGCCCGCGACGATGTCCTCGGTGCCGTTGCCGTGGTGCACGTCGAAATCGATGATGGCCACGCGCCGCAGCCCGTGCCGCTCCAGCGCGTATTTGGCCGCCACGGCCACGTTGTTGACGAAGCAGAAGCCCATGGCCTGGCGGCGCGTGGCGTGGTGGCCGGGCGGGCGAACCGAGCAGAAGGCATTGCGCAGTTCGCCTGCCATCACGGCGTCGGTGGCGTCGATGGCCGCGCCCGAGGCCAGCAGGATGGCTTCCCAGCTGTGCACGTTCATGGCGGTGTCGGGGTCGACCTGCGCGTGCCTGGGGCCGCCGGCGGCGATGTCGTCCTTGAGTGTGTCGGCCAGGCCGCGCAGGGCGGCCAGGTGCAGGCGGTCGTGCGCGAGTTCGAGGTCGGCCAGCGCGGCGGGGGTGGCCTCGCGGCGCTCGAGCGCGGCGTCCAGGCCGGTCAGCAGCAGCCGGTCCTCGATCGCATCGAGCCGTTCGGGGCATTCAGGGTGGCCGGCGCCCATCTCGTGCTGCCAGCATGCCTTGTGCGTGAAATAACCGGTGGCGTGGGCCATCTCTGATCTGCGGTGAGAATCGCGGCCAATATGCAAGCCCAGATGCAACAAGATTCGACGATCCGGCACCTGCTGAGCCAGCTTAACACGGTGATCGTGGGCAAGCCGCAGCAGGTGAGCGATTGCGTGGCCTGCCTGCTCGCGGGTGGGCACCTGCTCATCGAGGACGTGCCCGGTGTGGGCAAGACCACCCTGGCGCACGCCCTGGCGCGCAGCTTCGGCCTGCAGTTCGCGCGCGTGCAATTCACGGCCGACCTCATGCCCACCGACCTGATCGGCGTCTCCATCTACGAGCGCGGGCGCGAGGCCTTCGTCTTCCACCCGGGGCCCGTGTTCGCCCAGGTGCTGCTGGCCGACGAGATCAACCGCGCCAGCCCCAAGACGCAGAGCGCGCTGCTGGAGGCCATGGAGGAGAAGCAGGTGACGGTGGAGGGCGAGACGCGCGCCCTGCCCGCGCCCTTCTTCGTCATCGCCACCCAGAACCCGCTCGACCAGCTCGGCACCTACGCCCTGCCCGAGTCGCAGCTCGACCGCTTCCACATGCGCCTGTCGCTGGGCTACCCCGATCGCGCCGCCGAGCGCGAATTGCTGCGCGGCCAGGACCGGCGCGAACTCATCGAGTCGATGCCGCCGGCACTCACACCCGAAGACCTCGCCCGGCTGCAGCGCGCGGTGAGCGAGGTGCACACCGCCGAGCCGGTGCTCGACTACCTGCAGGACCTGGTCAACGCCACGCGCAGCGGCCGATGGTTCCTGCAGGGCCTGTCGCCGCGCGCGGCGCTGGCGGTGGTGCGCGCGGCCAAGGCGCAGGCCTACCTGCAGGGGCGCGACTACGTGGCGCCCGACGACATCGCCGCCATCCTGCCGCAGACCACGGCGCACCGGCTGATTCCCGTGCGCGACGCCGGGCGCGGGCCGCTGGAACAAGTGCGCGCGATGCTCGACGCCGTTCCCCTGCCCTAGATGAATCCGTCCTGGCGCAAGGTCAAGGCGCGTGCGCGGGCCTGGTTCCACAACCGGCTCAAGCGCACCGACACGCTCACGCTCACCCAGCGCAACGTCTACATCCTGCCCACGCGCCCGGGCTGGATGCTGGCCTTCACCCTGATGCTGCTGCTGGTGGCCAGCATCAACTACCAGCTCAACCTGGGCTACCTGCTCACCTTCCTGCTGGCCGGCAGCGCGCTGGTGGGCATGCACGTGTGCCACAACAACCTGCGCGGGCTCACGCTGCACCTGCACCCGCCCGAACCGGTGCACGCGCACCAGGCGGTGGTGCTGGAGGTGCGCCTGTCCAGCGAACGCCGGCGCGCGCGCCACGGCATCGGCCTGGGCGTGATTCCCGACGGCGGCGGGGCCCCCGCTTGGGCCTGGGCCGACGTGCCCGCGCAAGGCAGCGCCGAGCTGCAGGTGGCCTGGCAAGCGCCCGCGCGCGGGCTGCACGCCCTGCCCGCACTCACCGCCCAGACGCTGTTCCCGCTGGGTACCTTCCGCGTCTGGACGGTGTGGCGCCCGGCCGCCAGCGTCCTCGTCTATCCCACGCCCGAAGAGCAGCCCCCGCCGCTGCCGCCCGGCGAGCCGCAATCGGGCGGCGCCGGCAGCGCGCGCGTGCAGGCCACCGGCGAGTACGACGGCGTGCGCGCCTACCGCCGCGGCGACCCGATGAAGGCCGTGGTCTGGAAGAAGGCGGCCCAGGCCTTCGCGGGCGGGCGCCACGAGCTGGTGAGCCGCGACGCCTTGTCGAGCCAGCGCCAGGAACTCTGGCTGGACCTGAACCAGTGCGGCGGCGCAGGCGTCGAGGGCCGCGTGTCGCGCCTGACCGCCTGGGTGCTCATGGCCGACCGGCTCGAACTCGACTACGGCCTGCGCCTGCCGGGCCGCGAGATCGCGCCCGACCAGGGGCCGGTGCACCGCAACCAGTGCCTGGAGGCGCTCGCGCTGTGCTGACCGCCCTTCGCCCCTCCCGCGCCCCGGGCCTCGCGCGCGCACTGCCCCGCGAAGCGCGCGACACCCTGTTCGTGCTCGCCGTCATCGCCTGGGTGGTGGCCCTGCAGGCCGCGCACATCCCCTGGTGGACCACGGCGCTCACGGCCGGTGTGCTGGCCTGGCGCGCCCGGCTGGCGCTGCGCGCCGCTCCGCTGCCCGGGTGGCCCTGGCGCCTGGGGCTGCTGCTCGTCACGCTTGCCGCCACCTTCGCCAGCCACGGCACCCTGCTCGGCCAGCAGGCGGGCGTCACGTTGGTGGTGGTGCTGCTGGCGCTCAAGACACTGGAACTGCGCGCGCGGCGCGACGCCTTCGTGGTGTTCTTCCTCGCCTTCTTCACGCTGCTCACGCACTTCTTCTATTCGCAGTCGCTGCTCACGGCGGCGGGCATCCTGATCGCATTGCTGGGCCTGCTGACGGCGCTGGTGAATGCGCACATGCCGGTGGGCCGGCCCCCGTTGGCCCAGGCCGCGCGTTTCGCGGCGGGCATGGCGCTGCTGGGCGCGCCCATCATGCTGGTGCTGTTCCTGCTGTTCCCGCGCATGGCGCCCTTGTGGGGCGTGCCGAACAACGACCCGAGCGGCCGCAGCGGCCTGTCCGACGAAATGCGCGTGGGCGAGATCGCCCGGCTCGCACTGGACGACAGCATCGCGTTGCGCGTGCGCTTCGACAACCGTCGCCCGCCACCCGCCGGCCTGCTCTACTTCCGCGGCCCGGTCTTCGGCGGTTTCGACGGGCGGCAGTGGCGCCCGCTCGAATCGGGTTTCCCGCGCGCGCAGCGCCTGTCGGCCGACTTGCGCCCCCGCGGCGAGCCCGTGGGCTATGAAGTCACGCTGGAGCCCAACCGCCGACCCTGGGTCTTCGTGCTCGAAGCCGCCACCACCGCGCCCGAACTGCCCGGCGACAACCGCGTGCGCATGACCGAGGAGTTGCAGTGGATCGCCCAGCGCTCCATCAACAGCCTGGTGCGCTACCGGGCCAGCAGCCACCTGGACTTCGGCCACGGCCCGCTGCAACACGAGATCGGCCTGCAGGACTATGTGCAACTGCCGCCCGGCTTCAACCCGCGCACGCTGCAGCTCGCGCAGGAGCTTCGGCGCCAGCACGGCCCCGGCCCCGCCGCCGCGCCCGCCCTGGTCAACGCCGCGCTCGACCGCCTGCGCACGGGCGGCTACACCTACACGCTCGAACCCGGCGTCTACGGCCGGCACACGGCCGACGAGTTCTGGTTCGACCGCAAGGCCGGCTTCTGTGAACACATCGCCAGCGGCTTCGCCGTCCTCATGCGCGCCATGGACATCCCGGCGCGCGTCGTCACGGGCTACCAGGGGGGCGAGGTCAATGGGGTCGACGGCTACTGGACGGTGCGCCAGCGCGACGCCCACGCCTGGACCGAGGTCTGGCTGCAGGGCCAGGGCTGGGTGCGCGTGGACCCGACGGGCTCGGTCTTCCCCGGCCGCATCGGCTCCGTCCAGCGCCTGCAAGCACCTGCCGCCGGCTTTGCGGGCGCCATCGGCAACCTCAACCCCACGCTGGTGGCACAGTTGCGGGCCGCCTGGGAAGCGGTCAACAACGTCTGGAATCAGTGGGTGCTGGACTACACGCAAGGCCGCCAGCTCGACCTGCTGCGCGCACTGGGCTTTGCGTCGCCGAGCTGGCAGGACCTGGCCACGGTGCTGCTCGGGGTGGTCATCGTGGTGAGCCTGTCGGGAGCCTTGTGGGCGCTGTGGGAACGCCAGCAGCACGACCCCTGGCTGCGCCTGCTGCGCCGGGCGCGGCAACGGCTCGATCGCCTGGGCGTCGCGTCGGACGAACGCACGCCGCCACGCGAACTGGCCCGGCGCGTGAAGGTGCATCTGGGCGACAGGCCGGCGACGCGGGCCCTGGCCGACTGGCTGTTGCGCCTCGAAGCCCAGCGCTACGCGCGCGACAGCGGCACCACCCTCACCCAACTGAGACAGGAATTCCGCCGGCTGGCCTGGCCGGGCCGCACCATCGCGTGATCCAATCGCACGCAATGCAACGCCGATCGATCGCCCTGGCCGCCCTGGCCGCCCTGTCCCTTCCCGCCGCCCTTGCCCAGGCCCAGTCGCCCGCCAAGCAGCGCCCCACCAAACGCCCAGAGGCGCGCCCCGCCTTCTTCTACCGCGACCACCCGGCCGCCATGGCCTTCGCCGACGACCTGGCTGCGCGCCGCCAGCTAGACCCCGCCTGGGTGCGCGCGCAAGTTGGCCAGGCGCAGCGGCTGGAGGCCGCCATCCGCGGCGTCACGCCACCGCCACGCGGCGTGCCCAAGAACTGGGCCGCCTACCGCGCGCGCTTCATCGAACCCACGCGCATCGCCGCCGGCCAGCGCTTCTGGCAGGTCAACCGCGAGGCCCTGGCCCGCGCCGAGGCCGAGTTCGGCGTGCCGGCCTCGCTCATCGTCGGCGTGATCGGCGTGGAAACGCTCTACGGCCGCCACACCGGCACGCACAAGGTGCTGGACGCGATCACCACGCTCGCCTTCGACTTCCCCGCCAGCCACCCGCGCGCCGCTGCGCGCACCGCCTTCTTCCGCGACGAGCTTGAGCAGTTGCTGAGTCTGTGTCAGCGCAACGGCACCGACCCGCACAGCCTGCTGGGCAGCTTCGCGGGCGCCATGGGCCTGCCGCAGTTCATGCCCAGCAGCTGGGCCCGCTACGCGATCGACTTCGACGCCGATGGCAAGGTCGACCTGTTCGACAGCCCGGCCGATGTCATCGGCTCGGTGGCCAACTACTTCAAGGCCTTCGGTTGGCAAACGGGCATGCCCACGCACTACCCGGTGCGCTTCGACCCGGCCACGCTGGACCTGGATACCCTGCTCGCGCCCGACATCCTGCCCAGCTTCGGCGTGGCGGACTTCCAGTCCAAGGGTGCCGTGCTCGAAGGCGCGGCCTTGCAGCACACCGGCAAGCTGGCGCTCGTGGAACTGGAAAACGCGGGCGCAGCGTCCAGCTACGTGGCCGGCACCGAGAACTTCTACGTGGTGACGCGCTACAACTGGAGCAGTTACTACGCGCTGGCGGTGATCGAGTTGGGGGAGGCGGTGAAGGCCGGCCTCGGCCCCAACTGACGAGACTCAGGCAAAGCGCTCGGGCCGCGGCCCTGGTGGAGAATCCCTTGTCTCGGACGCTGGCGCGCCCTTGCCCGCCAGCCAGGTGTGCAAATCGGCCAGCAGGCTCTGCAAGGCATCGAACGCCGCCAGAAAGCCCTCGTCGGTGAGCGTTGCCCAGAACAGGCGCCGCGCCACCACCACGTTGGGCGGCGAATCGCCGTCGAGGCTGATGGTGGCTCCCTGCGTATCGCGCCAGCCAAAGTTGCCCTGAAGCAAGTCAATCAGCAAACCCGCATCGACTGGCATGGACAAGGCACCGGCCACACCGAACAGCAGGAAGGCCTCGTGCTCGGGCTCGCTGGAAAGCTGCATCGACAGGCCATCCCCGAACTCGAATCCCAGTTGGTCGTGGTCGTCCATCACCAAGGGGTCGAGACCGATCGCCACGCCCAAGGCGGCCACGCGCGCGTGCATCAATTCCGGAACAGTCGAGTTCATGCGAGGGCCGCCGCGTCGTGCGCGGGCATCAGTTGATCGAGCGACATGAGCACCTGCAGGACGGCGCGCGGATCGCTCACCACGCGCTCCTGCGACGACGACTGCGCCTCGAGCCAACCCCAGCGCGGTTGGCGGAAACCATCCAGGTCGAGCAGCAGGCGGCCCCCATGCGGCCACAGGCCTTCGCGATGCACGGCGCCCGCCTTGTCCAGGACACGTCGCATCAGCGAGAACATGGCGCTCACGCGCTCCTGCGCGGGCACTCCCGGGCCGGGCAAGGTGGTTACGCGCAAGCGCAGGAAAAGCCCCAACTCAGGGGTGGCCACCACCACGCGCATCACCAGGCTTTCCAACCCGTGACCTTCCATGGCCACCAAGGCGCGGGAAGGCAGCGGCTCGGCGAGCCATTGGTCGACGCAGTCGCGATGGGCCTGCGGCATCTCCCAGGCCGACGTTGTGAACACGGCCCGCGAGCGTTGTACCAGCGAATCCGCCAGCGCCCCCGGCAAAGGCGGCGTCGGCAGGCCACGGCCGGCCAGGGCCGCGCGGCAGCGGGTCCAGCCCAGGCCCGTGGGAGGGTGCGTCGGTGACGTCGCGCCGTGCATGTCAACTCCCGGCGGTAGTGTCCCGACGCAGTTGGTCCAGATCGGCACGCACCTTGTCCGGGTTGAAGATCGGCGCGCGCTTGAGGGGATCCGTCGAGTTCTTGTTCTGCCAACGCGTGTCCACCCAATCCGCCCGATCGCGTGCGAGGTAGCCAATCTTCGGGAGATCGAACACCTCGGCCTGCGTCAGTTCGCGATCGCCAGGATTCACAACGCCCAGACGATTGTTCACCTCAATCGACAGCCAGTCATCGGAGGAGTGAGCCACCAGAACGGCATCGTCGCCAGTCTTGTTCAGTTCCGCCTGAATGAGGTGCAGGCGCTTGATCATGGCTTCCACCTCATCCTTCTCGACATAGTGCGATACAGCTTCGCGCAACGCATCGTCTCCAAGATGCAAAAGCGTTTCGCGAAGTTCGAAGGAGATGACCCGAGGAAGGGACGGGCAATTTCCCCGCCCTTGCGTGGTGGCCGCACCGAAACTCAGGTCGTTGTCGATGGCGTGCAACTTCTTCTGGTCATCCACGAAGTAGTTGCCGGCGTTCCGGTCGAGCTGGCCGGTGAGGAAATCTTCGAACTGGAGATCTGTCAACTGCCTGCGCACGAGGGAATCGTCAAAATCGGTTTCGACCAGAATGGACCGGCTGCGCGGGTTGTCACCCAATCGATTCAGGGCCAGAACGTCGTCATCGCCAAGCGACGCGCTGGTATAGCCCTGAGCTGTCGCATATTCCTGCAACACCGTATCGGGCTGCTCACGCAGCCAACCGGCCAATCCGGAATCCAGAGACACACGCACACGGTCCATTGCCATGGGTGAGCGACCTGGTGCCAGTTCCATCACTGTGCCAATTCCTCCTTCGTCGTCCATGGCCATGAAGGTTGGTGGCACGAAGTTCAGGCCCAGCAGTTTGTCGACCTGATACGCAGCCACTGCTCGACCAGCCAGATTTGGTCGCTTGTTCTGTCCCTGTCCGTCAAACACCAACGTGCCGTTCTTCTTCGGGCTCGGATGACAGCCGATGCCATCGCGGCGATACACGAACTCCTCGATCGGAGCGTCCAACTCGGGCTTGAAAACCATGGGGCGGACAACACCGGTCTGCGGGTCCCGATAGCGCGTCAACCACACCGTGTTCATCGCACCGCTACCCAGTCGCTGCTTATCCAGCACATTTGCGTCGCAGAACAGCGCGCTCGGGGCGGTGTGCGCATTGAACGGAATGCCCAATTCGATGTAGCGATCAGAAATCCGTCGAATTTCGACGGCACTCATTCCACAGGCCATGCCCATCAGAATCGCCTCGCCACACAAGCCATCCTGAACGAGGCCCATGAGTTGCTGCAAAGGCAGGTCGACTGCGATGCCTTGCTTCTGCGCCGCCTCAACCAGGCCTCTGACTGTGTCCAGATTCTTCAGTTCGTTGGCAACCTGACGGCGGATTTCGTCAATGCTCCTCGCGTCGCCACCTGCCGCTCGGCTGTCGAGAATCATTTCCGTGCCACCCAGAAAGCCTTCGCGCTCGTCGATTCGATCGAGAAGGCGGGTGATAGGCGCTGGCACCTCATCGTGCTGACTCACCCTGCCGTTGTAGACATTGAGGCTTGCCATCACGTCTTCCAGCAGCGGAGGCGTGGGAGCAAACCGCTTCACAAGTGCGTTGGCCAGCGTCTTTACCCAACCCGACTTGGTCGGCAGGTCGCGAGAAGCGTTCTTGCGTGTCAGCGTGGGACGGGTGGGTGGCGTGCCGCGCAATGTCCGGTTAGCCCCTGGTGCCTTCAGTTCGTTTCGAGCGGGAGACCGGGTCAGTCGACGCGACGGGTCCGCAGCGGTCTCAATGTCCAGCGAGCCGGTTTTGCGCTGCCTCTTGACCAGCGTCTTTCCATAGGACAGTGGCGGCAAGGGGGCGGAAGTACTGCTTATGTGGTTCTTGATCATGGGAAACGACGCATCGAGCACGATGTGATGAAAGGGTGACGGCTAAGTAACGCGGTATTGACGGGCGTTGTCGTTCCGATGGCCGACGACCTGCCGGCCCACAGGGTCAGCCCTTCCCATTCAATTGATCGATAGCCGTTCTTCCACGGAACACGGCACAAGCGCTTCGTCACGCATCACCCGCCACTGAAGGCGCCCTGCCCTTGCCGGCATGGCCATGTGAACGTCTGTTGCCACGCGGAGACCCCCATGAACACCGACGAAGTCATCCAGGCCATCGCCACGGCCCTGGAAGCACCCGACCTCAAGCTGGACGATCAAGGCTGCGCCCGTTTGCGCGTCGACGACACCATCGACGTGAATTTCGAAGCCAGTCGCAGCAGCCATCTCCTGCACGTGTACTGCACGCTCGGCCCCGTCCCCACCGATGACCGCGAGCGCACCTTCGAGCAACTGCTCACCGCCAACCTGTTCGGCGCAGACACCGGCGGCGCCACGCTGGCCATCGACGCCGGGTTCAACGAGATCGTGCTGTGCACGGACATCGGGAACCACGGGTGGACGGCTGAATTGATCCTGTCGCGGCTGCAGCGCTTCATCGACGCCGCGCTCGGCTGGCGAGAGCGGTTCGCCGCCCCGCAGGCTGCCGACGCACTCCCCCTCTCCAGGAACGAGGTGCCCGCCAGCAGCGGCACCTTCCTGGCCGTTTGAACCAGGACCGGAACCGCCATGCCCAGCAAAGTCAGCCAAGCCGCCCAGCCACCCATCGCACTCAACCAGCCCCTCCCCCGCCACTCGAAGCAAAGGTACCAGTGGGTGCCGGCACTCGAACCGCGCACGCCCACTCAGCGCGTCGCACATGCTTTCCGCAGCCTGGGAAAACAGATCGTTCAAGTCGTCAGGCCGAACAGCGCGCGCGCCGATGTAGCGCGTGTGGACAGCCTCAAGGCCGCGGACAAGGCGATGGTGAAGCTGATGGGCCATGTTCTGGAGGGCACCACGGACATTCCCACCCTGGCCGGGAATATCCAGCGGTTCTCCGCGTCGGCCGACCCCATCCTGGGGGCGGACAAGGATGAGAACGTCACGCTGGCTGGTCTGATGGACATCCGCGCCAAGGTGCACCTCGAGCACATGAGCCTCCAGGACCTGCAAAAGCTCGCCACCGGGTTGGACAAGGCCATCGCGGCCAGCGCCGAATCGGACAGCGCGCACAGCCTGCAGGTACTCGGCACCCTCACCGGCATTCTTCGGCAGTTGATCCGCGAGCAGGCGTCGCGTGCCGTGTTCAACGCCTGCAAGGCAACGCTGCAGGCAGCGCCGCAAGGGTCCGAGGCAGCCTCCGACCAGTTCAAACAAGCCCTCCGTACGGCCGAGGATGCGCTGACAAAGCTCGGCGTGCCGCAGGACGGTTCCGAGGCGACGAAGGCTCGCCCCTATGCCCTCGTCAAGGAACTCCTGAACGAGCTCCTGGAGAAAGGCGACCTGCAACCGAAAGCCGGCTTGCCGCGCGAGTCCATGCGGGAGATGTTCCAGGTCTTGCCCAGCGTCATCCAGAGCGAATTGCTCGCGTCCGACAAGAACAGGATGCCCATGTTCAATGCCACGGGATCGGTCGACACGCTGCTCAAAGATTCGATCGCACAGCAGTGGCGGGACATGAGGCAGGCCGTGGCCGGGCATTGCCAAGGGGTGAGCACGACGAGCCCGTCGAACGATCTGCCCCGCTTCGCCGATCACGTGACGGGCCTGGCTCGCCAGTGGTCGGCCCTCGAGGAGCACACCGCGCAACACAGGCTGCCTGGCGACCGGGTCCTTAAAGAAGAGAGTGTCTCGAAGGCCCTCGCCAGGCTTTCACGCCTTCAACCCGATCAGCTGCGGCCCCAGCTCGGCCGGCTCAAACCCGAGCAGCTCGTGAGCTTCGCGGCCGCCTTGCGGTCCCTGGGCATCGAAGGCGATTGCCTTGACTTGCTCACGGCAGAGATCCGAAAGGGGAAAAGGGAAAGCCTGACGACACCAGGCAACTACCTGCTCGATGCCTGCGACCACCTCCGCCTTGGGCAACTGCCCAAGGCGCTGGACTGGCTCGCGCACGCCATCGACGCATGCCCTGCTTCGATCGAGACCCAGGCGGCCTTTGGCAACACCCAGTGGAAGAACGGGGGCGAAGGCTATACCGCCTTTCAGAATCACCTGATCAAGAGCGCCCTGGACAGGTTGGACGAGAAGGAACTTGCGCATTTGCACGCCAGCCTGCGCGCGCCCCGGTTCGCGGAGCTGGCTTCGCTATTGCAACAGATCGGCGTCACGTTGGAAGACATGCCCGATCCGAAAGGTGATCGCGTCCGGAAGATGGGTATGGCGCTAGAGACGCTGATCACCGAGCTGGAGCGGCGGGTGCAGTCCACCAGCACAGGGCCGAAAGACGACCAACCGCTGGACGGAGCCACCCTGGAGGCCTTGAACCAACTCACGGGGATGAAGGTGTTCTCACCGGGGCACCTGGGCGTCGTCCATGACGCACCGAAAGCCGCGTTTCAGCGCAACCTCGACGCCATGCTGGCAAATCCGGCTTCTGCCTTCACCCCGCCTGCCAAGAAGAGCAGTTCAGGCGTGAGCGAAGTCATGTACCGTGACCTGAAGCGGTCCAAATATGTCGTCGAGTACCCCAATGGCTACGCCGAGCCTTTGATCGGCAACGACGAGGCTTTCCGGATCGATCAGTTGCGCACCAATGCAGGACTGACCGCGGACGAACTGCTGTTGTTGTCCCAGGTGGCCAACCGGAACCTCTGGGACGGCGTCATCGCACCCGAGACCTCGCCCCATGACAGCCCGATCCGCTTGCCGAATGGCACCCCTGTCAATCTCGTGGGCCAGCCAACGAACACGTTCGCCGTGCGCCGTGCACAGGATGGCCGCTTGTTCGTCCGCTGTGAGCAGGCATTGGCGCCCGTTGTGGCCCTCGACCCGGCCACCGGAGAGACGACTGCGTTGGACCTCTCGAAAAGTGGTTCCTGGTTCAGCGTGGAACTCGAGATCGGCAAGGACGGCCGGGTGTCGATCTCGAAATCCCTGACCTGCAGCTACGCCATCGTCCCCGCAGCCGCCTGACCCGGTCTCACCCCGCCGGCACCAGAAAATCCTGGCTGATCCGCCAGCCCAGCTCGTTCACGCGGTCCAGGAACTGCGTGAGGTAGGCGTGCAGGCCGGTGGCCAGGATCTCGTCGATGCGGCCGTACTGCAGTTCGGCCTTGAGCTTGCCCGCGCGGCGCAGGGTTTCGCCGCTGTGGTCGTTGGCCACCACGCTGAGGTTGTTCACCACCTCGTTGAGGCTGGCGGCCAGGCTGCGCGGCATGTCGGCGCGCAGGATGAGCAGCTCGGCCACGCGCTCGGGCGTGATCACGTCGCGATAGACCTTGCGGTAGACCTCGAAGCCGCTCACGCTGCGCAGGATCGCGCTCCAGTGGTAGAAGTCGTATTCCTGATCGAGCTCGCTCGCGGCACCGAAGAAGTCGCTGTGCACGGCGTGGAATTTCACGTCGAGCAGGCGCGCGGTGTTGTCGGAGCGCTCCAGGAAGGTGCCCATGCGGTAGAAGTGGAAGGCCTCGTCCTGCAGCATGGTGCCGATGGCGACGCCGCGCGAGAGGTGCGAGCGGAACTTGACCCATTCGAAGAACTGCCCCGGGTCGCGCTCGAAGGCCTTGCCCTGCAGGGCGCGGTTGAGTTCCAGCCAGGTCTGGTTCTGCATTTCCCACAGCTCGGTGGTGAGCGCGCCGCGAACGGCGCGCGCGTTCTCGCGCGCGGCCTTGAGGCAGGAAACGATGCTGGACGGGTTGTTTTCGTCGCGCACCATGAAGTCGAGCACGTTGCGCGGTGTGATGGCCTCGCCGTACTTGGCGCGGTAGGCGGGCATCAGTTCGCTGATGGTGAGCAGGCCTTCCCAGCCCACTTGCGCCACGGCGGCGGACTGCGGCAGCAGCGAGGTCTGGTAGTTGACGTCGAGCATGCGGGCGGTGTTTTCCGCGCGCTCGGTGTAGCGGGACATCCAGAAGAGGTGATCGGCGGTGCGCGACAGCATGCTTGTCTCCTGTGTCAGTCTTCCAGCACCCAGGTGTCCTTGGTGCCCCCGCCCTGCGAGGAGTTGACCACCAGCGAGCCTTCCTTGAGCGCCACACGCGTGAGGCCGCCCGGCACCATCTGCACCTCCTTGCCAGAGAGCACGAAGGGCCGCAGGTCGATGTGGCGCGGCGCGACGCCGCTCTTGACGTAGGTGGGGCAGGTGGACAGCGACAGCGTGGGCTGCGCGATGTAGCCATCGGGCTTGGCCATCACCGCGTGGCGGAACTCCTCGATCTCGGCCTTGGTGGACGCCGGCCCGACCAGCATGCCGTAGCCACCCGCGCCGTGCACCTCTTTCACGACCAGCTCGTGCATGTGGGCGAGCATGTACTTCAGGTCTTCCGGGTTGCGGCCCATGAAGGTGGGCACGTTGCTCAGGATGGGCTTCTGACCGAGGTAGAACTCGATCATCTTGGGCACGTAGGGGTAGATGGACTTGTCGTCCGCCACGCCGGTGCCGACTCCATTGCAGATGCTCACGTTGCCACTGCGGTACACGCCCAGCAGCCCGGCGCAGCCCAGGGTGGAGGTCGGTCGGAACACCAGCGGGTCGAGGAAGTCGTCGTCCACGCGGCGGTAGATCACGTCGACGCGTTTGGGACCGCGCGTGGTGCGCATGTAGACGAAGTTGTCCTTGACGAACAGGTCCTGCCCTTCGACCAGCTCCACGCCCATCTGCTGCGCCAGGAAGGCATGTTCGAAGTAGGCGCTGTTGTACATGCCGGGCGTGAGCACCACCACGGTGGGCTCGGCCGTGGTGGCGGGGCTCACGGCGCGCAGGGTTTCCAGCAGCAGATCGGGGTAGTGCGCCACCGGCGCCACGCGGTTCTCGCCGAAGAGTTCGGGAAACAGACGCATCATCATCTTGCGGTCTTCGAGCATGTAGCTCACGCCGCTGGGCACGCGCAGGTTGTCTTCCAGCACGTAGTACTCACCCTCGCCGTCGGCGTTGGGGGCACGCACGATGTCGATGCCGGCGATGTGCGAATAGATCTGGTGCGGCACGTCCACGCCCATCATTTCGGGGCGGAACTGCGCGTTCTGGAAGATCTGGTCGGCCGGGATCACGCCGGCCTTGACGATCTCCTGCTCGTGGTAGACGTCGTGGATGAAGCGGTTGAGCGCGGTCACACGCTGCACCAGGCCTTCTTCCATGCTGTGCCACTCGTGCGCGGGGATGATGCGCGGGATCAGGTCGAAGGGGATGAGCCGCTCGGTGCCGGCGCCTTCCTCGTCCTTGGCGCCGTAGACCGCGAAGGTGATACCCACCCGGCGAAAGATCATTTCCGCCTCTTCGCGGCGCGCCGCCATGGCGTCGTCGGGCTGCTCCGCGAGCCAGCGGGCGTAGTTCCGGTAGTGCTCCCGCACGTCTCCAGCCGGGGCGTGCATCTCGTCGAACATGGGTCGGCTCATGGTGTGCGTTCTCCTCCCGGCAGGATAGCAAGGACCGGGCCAAGCGATTCCGTGATTCGGTGGTGCCAGTATCGGCGACGCCGCTCGCGCTCGCAGTACAGCTCGTTCGGACGTTCGCTGCGCCAGCTTGCCGCCCCGCAGCGCGGCGAGTCGATCCAGGCGATGCCGCGTTCGTCATACCGAGCGGTCACCGCCGCGGCCGGGTGGCCGAAGCGGTTGCGGTAGCCCGACTGCACCACCACCCAGCGGGGTTGCAGGGTGTTGAGCAGCACGGGGCTCGATGAACTCGCGCTGCCGTGGTGCGGCGCCAGCAACAGCGTGGCGCGATCGTTGGGGCGGGCCAGGGCCAGGCGAACCTCCTGCGCCGCCGGGATGTCGCCCGTGAGCCAGGCGCTGGCGCCCCGCCGGCTGGCGATCCGCAGCACGCAGGACATGGCGTTGGTGGACAGGCCACGATCGGCCCATTCCTGTGGCCCGGGGTGCAGCACCTCGAAGTCCACGCCGTCCCAGGCCCAGCGCTGGCCGGCCTGGCAATGGCGCGTGGGATCTTCGTCGTAGGACGACAACCAGCGCGCCCGAGGGTACGCCGCGCGGACCGCCTGCGCGCCACCCGAGTGGTCACTGTCGCGGTGGCTCACCACCACGGTGTCGGGGCGCTCGCCCAGGGCGCGCAGCAGGGGCAGCACGATGCGATCCCCCGCGTCGGCCTCCGGGTTCCAGCGCGGGCCGGTGTCGTAGAGCAAGGTGTGCCGCGCCGTGCGCACGAGCACCGCGCCGCCCTGCCCCACGTCCAGCGCCATCAGTTCGAACTCGCCTTCGGGCGGACGCGGTGGCGTCCACAGCAGGGCCGGCGCGATCAACAACGCGCCCGCCGCGCGCGCGACGGCGGGCAGGCGCAGGGTCAGCAACACACCGCCCGCCACGGCGAGCAGCGCCAGCGGCAGCGGCGGCACCGGCCGCAGCAGCACCGCGCCTGGCCAGGTGGCCAGCCACTGCAGCACGGGCGCCAGCGCATCCACCGCCCAGGCGCCCAGGTGCCACAGCGGCGGGACCAGCACGCCCAACAGCGCCAGCGGCGTCACCAGCAGCGTGACCCAGGGAATGGCGACGAGGTTGGCCACCAGTCCCACCAACGACACCTGACCGAACAACAGCAGCGTGAGCGGCGCCAGCGCCACGGTCATGAGGGCCTGCTCGCGAAGCAAGCGCCTGAACGCTTGCGCACCGCGCGCCGCCACACCGCCTGGCGGTTCGGCGCGCACCGGGTCGGCCGCAAACAGGATGCCCACCGCCACGAAGCTGAGCCAGAAGCCGGCCGACAGCAGGGCCCACGGGTCCAGCACCAGCACGGCCGCCATGACCAGCAGCCACACCGCCGGCCAGGGCCAGCGCCGCACCGACAGGCGCAGGCCCACCACCAGCGCCAGCATCAGCACCGTGCGCTGCGAAGGCACGCCCCAGCCGGCGAACACCGCGTAGGCCGCGGCGCAGGCCACCCCGCCCCAACCCGCCACCACGGGGCGGGGCCAGCGCAGCGCCAAGGCCGTCCAGCGCGGCGTGGCGTGACGCCACGCCCAGGCGATGAGCGCCGTGGCGAGCCAGGCGAACAGGGTCACGTGCAAACCGCTGATCGCCATCAAATGGGCGACACCGGTGTCGCGGAACAGCGCCCAATCCTCTCGATCGATTGGCTTTGGGTAAAAGAGTCGTTCGCTAGGTAATGAGTCGTTCGCTTTGAATTACCCAGAGAAAGTCGTTCGCTTTCGGGCCTAAAACCTGCGATTAGCTAGGTAAAAGAGTCGTTCGCTTTCAGTCAAAAGCGTTGATTTATCTAGGTTTTTCTCCACCCGCTCTGAGCGAACCCGTTTCCGCGAGGAATCGCTGAGAACCACGGCACGCTACGGCCGCGTAAGGCCCAGAAAAATCGCCGAACACGACCCGAAAAATCAGATCCTTGATTTCAAAGGAGATTTTCAGATGCTAGGTAATTAGTCGTTCGCTTTGGCGCGGTGACAAGCCGGGATGCAAGACGTCTATGCAGTCCACCGGGCAGCGCTGAAGCGCAAGCTCAAGCTCATGGGCGCAACTGGCTGCACTTGGTCGCAGACAGCCGGAGCCAAGATGTCAAAGCAATTCCGATTGACGCACGTGCCGACACACAACGCTCTCGACGATGCCAAGCATCAAGCGGAGCTCTTCAACCTGATCCGCACGCTCAAAAGCTGAGAGTGGCCTGCTTCAGCACACTGCTCACGCAAGCTCTCCAGCAGTGCAAGGGCACTTAACCATGCTGCCCAAGCTGCAACGGATCTTGGCATGCGCGCATTTCCCCCTCGATTTCAGACTAGCTGAAGTGCCGCACGAAGCTGACGATGCACTGCGTGGAACGCAAGTGTGCCGCTCAGTAGTGTGATTCCCGTACCGCTTAGTAGTGTGATTCTTTACTCAACTATTCGGACGAAACACAACCCAAGCCGACACATGACAGCATTTATCACTGGCTTTTAGCAAAACTGCCGCACAAGCTACCGTCTCGGCCTCATCCCCTGCGGGGGCCGAGCCTAAAAGCTGTCCGCTTAGTAGTGCGATGCAAGTGACGCCAAGTAGTGCAACCTCCAGTTGAGCTGCTCGGCACAAGCGTCAACGAGAGGTTGGAAGGAAATCGCAACCTCTGCCGCGATCACGCTCAACCTTTCCGCCCCTTCGTTCAATTCAGGCGTACCTGCGGCTATCTTCAATGACCTTGCCATCGTTCGGCAGCGACCCCGGCGGCACCAGTTCAACTTGCGCGCGCAGCTTGGTGATATCTCGAACCGCGGCCTCAATCTGCATTTGCAGTCCCGCATCAAGTCCGCCTGCCTCAACGCGAAGGCACATCTGGTCGTTCGCCGTTTCGCCACTAATCACCAGCCGCGCCTTCTTCACCTGCGGAAAGCGCCGAGCAACATCCGCCACCTGCGACGGATGTACGAACATGCCGCGGACTTTGGTGGTCTGGTCGGCGCGCCCCATCCAGCCCAAGATGCGCTGACCGGTGCGTCCCGTCGGACAGGCACCCGGGAGGATGGCTGAGAGGTCGCCAGTGCCAAATCGCACGAGGGGATAGGCGGGGGCGAGTGTGGTCACCACCAATTCGCCTACCTCACCATCCGGCACGAGCTCACCGGTACCGGGCCGCACAATCTCAACGATTACGCCTTCGTCGACAACCAGGCCCTCGCGTGACTGGGTCTCGTAGGCCACCACACCGAGGTCAGCCGTGGCGTAGTTTTGGTAGACCGCCACACCGCGCTCCTCGAACCAGTCACACAGGCTGGGTGGGCAAGCCTCGCCGGCCACCGAGGCCACCCGCAAGCTCGACACATCCACTCTGGCGTCAGCTGCCTTCTCGACCAAGATTCGGAGGAAGCTAGGCGTTCCAATGTAAGCCTGCGGCCGCAGCTCACTGATGGCCTGCAGTTGCTGCTCGGTTTGGCCAGTGCCCGCGGGAAACACGGTGCAGCCCAGCTCCAGCGCACCGGACTCGTACATGAAGGCCCCTGGCGTCATGTGGTAACTGAAGGAGTTGTGCACCAGGTCGCCGCTGCGAAAGCCCGCCGCAAAAAGCGCACGCGCCGTACGCCAATAGTCGCGCGTGCTGGCTTCCGGCTCGTAGATCGGGCCAGGGCTGGCGTATACCCGGCGCATTCTGGGACCCCAGCGCACGGCTGAGAAGCCGCCAAAAGGGTCCGTGGCGCGCTGCGCCTTCTGGCGTTCCAGCAGCTCTTTTTTGCGGACCACAGGCAAAGTCGCAAGCACAGCCCGCGAAGTGACGGCGATGCCGTCTACATCAGCCAGCAGCTCGGCAAAGGCAGGCGATTCCTTCTTCGCGTGCGCCACTTGCCTCGGCAACGCGGCCATTAGCGCGGATTCCCGTTCGTTCGGCGAACGTGTCTCCAGTGCATCAAAAAACTCGTTCTGAACGGTCACGCCAACCATCGCTTCCTGCGCTTGTAACTCTTGACGTCTTTAAAGGACTTGCGTTCGCCCCCGCCCATGCCGAGGTAGAACTCCTTCACGTCCTCGTTGTTGCGCAGCTCGCTGGCCACGCCGTCCATCACGATGCGACCGCTCTCCATGATGTAGCCATAGTCCGCGTAGCGCAGCGCCATGTTGGTGTTCTGCTCTGCAAGCAAGAAGGTCACCCCCTCCTTCTTGTTCAAGTCCTTCACGATTTCGAACACCTCTTCGACGATCTGCGGCGCCAGGCCCATCGAAGGCTCGTCGAGCAGCATCACGCTGGGGTTGGTCATGAGGGCGCGGCCGATGGCGCACATCTGCTGTTCGCCGCCAGAGGTGTAGGCCGCTTGGCTGGTGCGCCGAGTCTTCAAGCGCGGGAAGTAGGCGTACACCTTCTCAAGGTTGGCGGCAATCTCGGCTTTGCTCTTGCGGGTGTAGGAACCCGTCATGAGGTTCTCCTCAATTGTCAGATGGGCGAAGCAGTGGCGCCCCTCCATCACCTGCACCACACCGCGCTGCACCAGGTCGGCCGGCGAGAGGTTTTCGATGCGTTCCCCGCGCAGTTCGATGCTTCCCTTGGTGACCTCGCCGCGCTCGCCCTTGAGCAGATTGGAGACCGCTCGCAATGTGGTGGTCTTGCCCGCGCCGTTGCCGCCCAGGATGGCCGCAATCTGGCCTTCGCTCACCGTGAGCGAGACGCCCTTGAGCACCAGAATCACGTGGTTGTAGATGACTTCAATGCCGTTGACGTTGAGAACGGGCTTGGGTGTGCTCATGGTGTTTCCCGCTGTGGCCTAGAGCAGAGCCCGCACCGCGGGCCCTGCAGTTGGTTTTCTGCTCGCTATGCGGCAGAGTGGTTCTCAAGATGCGCAGTCAGCGGCAGTTCTGCGCGTGAGCTTTTTGTCCGTGCTGTACTTGTCGGCAGCAGCCTTGAGCAAGGGGCCGAGCACTGCCGGATCAGCGTGCAGCCAATCAGAGCTTTGCTCCCACTTCGACCCATTCCAGGTGTATGCACGCGCGGCCGATGGACCCATGTGGTCTTTGCAGGTAGTGGAGATTGGTTGCATGACGTCAAGGAGGCCCAGCTCCGTAAGCCTTTGGTTGTCGATTTGCAGGTTCTCGTATCCCCAGCGGCTTTGGGCTGGCGTCATGACCTGGCCCTTTCCGAACTTCTCCTGCGCTCGGCGCACGCCTTCCACACCAATCATCGCGTTCATCATCCCGCGCATATAAAGAGCTTCTCCCACCTCTTCTTTAGGGCCAGACCCTTGCCCCTTGGCGTGAAGCTTCTCGCGCACCTCCTGGGCAATCTTGGAGTCGAACCCAGGACCGGGAAGCACCAGGACCGCGCTGTATCCGGAGGCCCCTTCCACCTCTTTGACGTCTGAGTCGGATCCAGAGGGCCACACGCCCACCATCTGACTGCGCGGGAATCCCGTCGATTGCGCCTCCTTCAAGGCCGTTGAGTTCATGACGCCCCAGCCCCAGAGCAGCACGAAGTCGGGACGGCTGCGACGAATCTGAAGCCAGGCTGCCTTCTGATCCAGCCCAGGGTGGGAAACCGGAATCACGCTGAGCTCGAAGTCGTGCATCTTCGCGCGCGCTGTCAGCACAGGAATCGCCTCCTTGCCGTACGGGCTATCGTGATACAGCAGGGTGATTTTCTTGCCCTTGAGCTTCTCCAGGCCACCGACTTTCTGTGCGACATACTGAATCTGTGTGTCTGCCGATGCCCAGTGGCTTCCTCCCACGGGGAAGCTCCACTTGAACACTTCTCCGTCAGCGCTTTCGCTGAGTCCGTAGCCGGGCGTCAAGATGGGAACACCGTCGGCAATCCCACGCTCAGTGAGCGCGAGCGTAATGCCAGTGGACATCGTTTGAAACACGGTGGCACCGCCGTTCTTGCGCTTCATCCGCTCATAGCACTCCACCCCACGGTCCGTGGCATATCCCGTCTCGCACTCTTCCCACGCGATGCGAACACCGTTGATGCCACCCTTGAGATTGACCAGCTTGAAGTAGTCCACGAATCCGTTGGCCCAAGGCGCTCCGCTTGGCGCATAAGGACCGGTTCGGAAGGTGAGCAACGGAAAGTATTGCTCCTTGGCCTGAGCATGGGCGCTGGTAACCAGCAGCGACGTGGCGCCGACCGCCACAGCGGCCACGGCGAGAATCAGTTGGCGAAGCTTCATGGTTTGTCTCCTGGTAATTGATTGCTGACGGGACGGGACTCGCAGGTTGGGGAAAGCGAAATGAACCCTGTGGCGCTTAGTGGGGGAAGGGCCACAGACGCAGCTTCTGCTTGCCGATGGACCACAACTTGGCCAAGCCGTGCGGCTCGACGATGAGGAACCAGACAATCAAGCCGCCGAAGATCATGAGTTCGATGTGTGAGACAGCGGCCGTCGACATGCTCATGCGGAAGACCCCGGCAACAGCGGGCAGCAACTGGTTGAGCACGATAGGGAGGACCACGATGAACGCGGCGCCGAAGAACGCACCCATGATGGAACCCAGGCCGCCGATAATCACCATGAACAAGAGGCGGAACGAGAGGTCTACAGAGAACGCGGCAGGCTCCCAGGCAGCCAGGTAGACGAAGGCCCACAGCCCACCGGCCACCCCGATGATGAAGCTGCTCACAGCAAACGCGCTGAGCTTGGCGTACATCGGCCGGATACCAATCACCGCTGCTGCCACGTCCATGTCGCGGATGGCCATCCACTCGCGTCCAATGGCCGAGCGCACCAGGTTCTTGGCCAGCAGCGCCAGCACCACCAGCACCGTCAAGCAGAACAGATACTTGCTCACCGCGCTCTCAATGGGCAGCCCGAAAACCTGCAGGTGGTTAACGGACACTGATCCTGAGGTGGAGTAGTTGGTGAACCACTTGACGCGCAGGAACATCCAGTCGGCGAAGAACTGGGCAGCAAGCGTGGCCACGGCCAGGTAAAGCCCCTTGACCCGCAGGCTGGGCAGGCCAAAGAGCACGCCGAACACCGTCGCGCAAAGTCCTCCGAGCACCAGCGCTGGAATCAGCGGCATGCCCGGGATGCGCACGAAGAAGTTGTAGGCCATGTAGGCGCCGACGGCCATGAAGGCACCCGAGCCCAGGGAAATTTGGCCGCAGTAGCCGACCAGAATGTTCACGCCCAGCGCGGCGAGAGACATGATCAGGAACGGGATGACGATGGCGCGCAGCAAGTAGTCGCTGGCCAGAAATGGCACGGCGAAAAAAGCGAGGGCTATGAGGGCAAGGATGAGCCAGCGGTCCTGCGCGATCGGGAAGATTTGCTGGTCCGCGCGATACGAGGTCTTGAACTGGCCGTTTTCACGATAAAACATGGCGGGCTTTCTCTTTCTTGTTCTGGGTCAAACCCGGTCGATGATCTTTTCGCCGAACAGACCCTGCGGTCGGAACAGCAGGAACACGAGCGCCAGCACATAGGCGAACCAGATTTCAACGCCACCACCCACATACGGACCGAGGTAGACCTCTGAGAGCTTCTCGCCCACACCGATGATGAGTCCGCCGATGATGGCGCCGGGCACCGACGTGAGGCCGCCCAGAATCACCACTGGCAAGGCGCGCAACGCCAGAGTCGTGAGCGAGAACTGCACGCCCAGCTTGGAGCCCCAGATAACCCCGGCCACCAACGCGGTGAGCCCGGCCACAAACCACACGATGACCCAGATGCGGTTGAGCGGGATGCCGATGGACTGCGCCGCCTGGTGGTCATCCGCCACCGCGCGCAGCGCCCGGCCAGTGGATGTCTTCTGAAAGAACAGCGAGAGCGTGGCCACCAGCAGCGCGGCGATGCAGGCTGCGTAGACGTCTTCCAAGTTCACCAGAATGCCGCCCTCGAAGGTGTTCTCGAGGAGGAAGACCGGGTCCTTGGGCATGCCCACATTGATGGGGTAGATGCTGGAGCCAAAGAGCGTCTGGCCCAGGCCATCGAGGAAGTAGGTGATGCCCAGCGTGGCCATGAGCAGGGTCACACCTTCCTGGTTCACCAGGTGGCGAAGCACGAAGCGCTCGATGGTCCAGGCCACGACCCACATCAGCGCGCCCGCCAGCACGAAGGCCACCCCATTGGCCAGCAAGCGGCTCTCAATGCCTATCCACTGTGGCACCCATTCCGCGAAGCGGGCCATCGCCAGCGCGGCGAACAGCACCATCGCGCCTTGCGCGAAGTTGAAGACGCCCGAGGCTTTGAAGATGAGCACGAAGCCCAGAGCCACCAGCGAATAGAGCATGCCGGCCATGAGGCCGCCCAGAAGTGCTTCAAGAAAAAAGGCCATGGTTGTTCTCCCTGCTCAGTGGCTGGTGCCGAGGTAGGCGCTGATGACCTCCTCGTTGCTGCGCACCTCCTCGGGGGTGCCATCGCCAATCTTCTTGCCGTAGTCGAGCACCACCACGCGGTCGGAGATGTCCATCACCACGCCCATGTCGTGCTCAATGAGCACGATGGTGGTGCCGAACTCGTCGTTCACGTCCAGGATGAAGCGGCTCATGTCCTGCTTCTCTTCCAGGTTCATGCCGGCCATGGGTTCATCCAGCAGCAGCACCTGCGGCTCCATTGCCAGCGCGCGGCCCAGGTCGACGCGCTTTTGCAGGCCGTAGGGCAGTTGCCCCACCGGCGTCTTGCGGTAGGCCTGGATCTCCAAGAAGTCGATGACGTGTTCCACGAACTCGCGGTGCGCTTCCTCTTCCTTCTGCGCACCGCCCAGAACCTTCAGGCCCGTGAATGGGTTTCGGAAGGCCTGCGCCAGCAACCCGCTCTTGATGCGCAGGTTGCGCCCGGTCATGATGTTGTCAATCACGCTCATGCCCTTGAACAAGGCCAGGTTCTGGAACGTGCGGGCGATGCCCATCTCGGCCACTTGGCGGCTGTTCATGTGCTTGAAGGTCTGACCCCGGAAGGTGATGGAACCCTCTTGCGGCTGGTACACCCCGTTGATGCAGTTGAGCATGGAGCTCTTTCCCGCACCGTTGGGACCGATGATGGCGCGCACCTCGTGCTCGCGCACGTCAAAGCTGATGTCGGTGAGCGCTTTCACGCCGCCAAAGCGCAGGCTGATGTTCTGGACGTTGAGAACAACGTCGCCAATCTTCTTTGAGCTCATGCGGCAGCTTTCACGGGAGCAAACGTCTTCGCGTCGAGAATCTGCAGAGTCGCGCTGACCGAGCCGGTGCGGCCGTCCTCGAACTTCACCTGCGTCTCAATGAACTGCTCGGTCTTGCCGCCGTACAGGGCTTCAACCAGCACGCCGTACTTCTCGGCAATGAAGCCGCGGCGAACCTTGTTCGTGCGGGTGAGCTCACCGTCGTCGGCATCCAGCTCCTTGTGCAGCACCAGAAAGCGGCTGATCTGGCTGCCCGCGAGCAAGGCGTCTCGGCTCAGGTCGGCGTTCACCTTCTCCACGCAGTCCCTGATGAGCTCGTACACCTCGGGCTTCTGCGCCAGGTCGGTGTAGCCGGCATAGGGCAGGTTGCGCCGCTCGGCCCAGTTGCCCACGGCCTCGAAGTCGATGTTGACCATCACACACACGCGCTCGCGCTGGTCGCCGTAGGCCACGGCTTCCTTGATGTGCGAGAAGAACTTCAGCTTGTTCTCCACGTACTTGGGCGCGAACATGGCGCCGTCGTGCGCGCCGCCCTTGATGCGGCCAACATCCTTCACGCGGTCGATGATTTTCAGGTGCCCGGACGCGTCGATGAAGCCGGCGTCGCTGGTGTGGTACCAGCCGTCGGACGTAAGCACCTCGGCCGTGGCGGCCTCGTTTTTGTAGTAGCCCTTGAGCAGGCCGGGTGACTTCACCAGGATCTCACCGCTTTCCGACAGCTTGATTTCTACGCCCTCGCAGGGCACACCCACGGTGTCGGCACGGGCCTCGTTGTCGGGCTGCAGGCAGACGAACACGGCGGTCTCGGTGGAGCCGTAGAGTTGCTTGAGGTTGATGCCGATGGAGCGGTAGAACGTGAACAGGTCGGGGCCGATGGCCTCGCCGGCGGTGTAGGCCACCCGCACGCGGCTCATGCCGAGGTTGTTGCGCAGCGGGCCGTAGACCAACCAGTCGCCCAGGCGGTAGGCAAGTCGGTCCAGGAATCCGATTGACTTGCCGTCCATGAGGTCAGGGCCAACCCGGCGCGCCAGCGCCATGAGTCTGTGGAACATGCCGCGCTTGATGGCGCCAGCGTCCTCCATGCGAATCATCACGCTGGTGAGCAGGCCTTCGAACACGCGCGGCGGCGCGAAGTAGTAGGTCGGCCCGACTTCCTTGAGGTCGATAGTGACGGTGGATGACGACTCGGGGCAGTTAACTACGTAGCCGGCTACCAGCCACTGGGCGAACGAGAAGATGTTTTGCCCGATCCAAGCAGGCGGCAGATAAGCGAGAACTTCCTCGGAGTCAGAGAGACGGTCAAATCGCTTTCCCGCTTCCGCACGATTGATGAGGGACCTGTGGGTGTGCATCACGCCCTTCGGATTCCCGGTGGTGCCGCTGGTAAAGAAGAGCGCGGCCACATCGTCGGGTCGGCCCTTGTCCACTTGCTCCAGGAAGAGCTGAGGATGCGCCTTCGAGTGACTCCGCCCTGCTTCAACCAGCGCCGCCAGGCTGGACAGTCCTGGCTGGTCGTAGTTGCGCAAGCCGCGCGGCTCGTCGTAGTAGATGTTTGAGAGCTGCGGACATTGGTCACGGATCTCGAGCATCTTGTCGACCTGCTCCTGGTTCTCCACCACGCAAAAGCGTACCTCGGCGTTGTTGATGGGGAAAACGCACTCGGCGGCCACTGCGTCCTGGTAAAGCGGCACGGGGATAGCGCCCAGAGATTGGGCCGCCAGCATGGTGGCGTACAGACGCGGTCGGTTGGCACCAATCACAACGAGGTGTTCACCACGCTGCAGACCCGCCAGATACAACCCGCAAGCCATCGACTCCACCATCTCGGCCATGGCAGACCATGTCGTCGTCTGCCAGATACCGTACTCCTTCTCGCGCATCGCAGCACCTTGTGCTCGCTCTGACGCCCCGTCCAACAACAATCGAGGAAGTGTGGTGCTCATTTCTCTTCTACTTATTGCCATCAGTTGCGCGAACGCTCGTATCCACAAGGCGTGCGAGCTGCACCGCTTGGGAGAACTCCGCCTTGAGCAAGCTGTCCTTACCCGAGTTGACGATGTTTCTGCAGTAGTTCCATTGGTCGAAGCTGATTGACGCTCCAAGCTCTGCGGCCTCTCGAAGGCGGCGCAATGCAAGGCGTCGATGCTCGAACTTGATACTGCGGTCGAGCAAGGCCAGGGCGATGGCTTTGCCCTGGGTTCGAAGCTCAGAGGCCGGGTCGTGACTTGCACTCGCTCTGGCAACTCGTTTGAGAGCTCGCAGGCGTTTGCGGTCGCGCCCATTCAAGGGCGCCGATGAAAGCAGGCTCATCGCAGGTCCTCGTCGAGCTTGGTGTCAACGGACCTTTTCAAGACGTAGACGGTCCCATGGAGCATCGCAACGTGCTCACCGTCACGTGCTCTGGTGATCTTCACCTGATAGCTCCCAATCTTTCGGGACCTGGACACCTCGAAAGCATGGGCAAGAAGCCACTCACCCTCTTCCACCGCCGTAGAGATGCTCAGTTGTCCGTCGACCAGCGTGGTGATTTGTCCATATGAGTTGCAGGCCAGACCAAGCGCCATGTCACCGAGGGCGAAAACAGCGCCTCCATGGCATCGGCCATTGAAGTTGATGTGCTTTCGCTCAACCTTCATGCGCAGGGTGGTAGACCCTTCGGATGCGGACACCAGCTCGATGCCAAGCAGTGAGGCAAGGTTGTCCGCGGCGATGCACTTCGCCACCAGGTTGTAGGCGGACTTGGATCCACCGCTGGAATGGCGCAATCCCCTTTCGTTTCGAGCATCCAACCAAGCAACGAGAGCATCGGTACCCTCCTCTGCTGGGGCGGCAACGCGAAGCACCGTGGGAACCGGCGAGGCGGCCTTCCTCAATGCGAGCATGGCGTGAAGTTCCGACTCGGTCTTCTTCGCGTCGGGCAGGTCGCCCTTGGTCACCACGAACACATCGGCAATCTCAAGCACACCCGCCTTGATGGCCTGCACGTCATCCCCCAAGCCAGGCGGACACACCACGACGCGGGTGTCGGCGAACTTGGTTATCTCAACCTCGGACTGCCCGGCGCCCACGGTTTCAACGATGACAACATCGAAGCCGGCCGCGTCAAACAAGTCAATCACGTCACCCGCTGCGACCGACAGGCCACCCAGATGACCACGGGATGCTAGAGACCGGATGAAGACTCCATCGTCCGACTGCCGGTCTCCCATGCGGACGCGGTCTCCCAGAATCGCACCACCAGTGAACGGACTTGAAGGGTCAACAGCAAGAACGGCTACCGTCTTTCCTCTCAGTCGAAGGCCTTTGACAATCACGGAGACTAGCGTGGACTTGCCTGCGCCGGGTGGCCCTGTCACTCCGATGACGTGAGCTCTTCCTTGCGCGCTCGCAATGGCCTTTCGAACGTCAAGAGCCTCAACACCACCGTTTTCAAGTGCGCTTATCGCTCGGGCGATGCATCGCCGGTCACCCTGTAGAGCTGCTTGCATTGAGAAGTCACTCACGATGTTTACACCACCGTCAGTGGATGACCAAAACCGAGCTCTTTTCGCAGAGTGCTGCAGATCTCGCCATGCGTGACGCCGACATCAGCCGCGGCAACCACGTGTTCGAACACGTTGGACTTGGGCGTATTCGCCGACTTCGCCAACGCGTCAATGGCCTTCTTCACGTCGTCGCTGGAACGTGACTTCTTGAACTCAGCAAGTCGCACCAGGTACGACTGCATGCTCTGAGCCTGCGGATACTCCAGTGATGGGTATGTAGCCGGGTCCTCTTCGACTTGATACGAGTTGACGCCGACAATCGTCTGCTCACCAGAATCGACTTGACGCTGAAAAGCAAGGGCAGACTCACCAATCATTCGCTGCACGATGCCTTTCTCAACCGCTTCGTACATGCCACCTGCCTCGTCAATCATCGAGATGATGGCGTTGATCTTCTGCTCCATCTCATCCGTGAGGGACTCGACGTAGTACGACCCACCAAGAGGGTCAATCACATCGGTGAGATGCGCTTCTTCGCGCAGGATGTTCTGGGTCGCGACCGCGATTCTTGCCGCCTCTGTCGTAGGTGTGGAGAACACCTCGTCATAGCCATCCGTGTGCAACGACTGCAGACCACCAAAAATGCCACCCATGGCCTGAACCGTCACCCGGGCAATGTTGTTCAGCGGCTGCTGTCGCGTCAGGTCAACCCCAGACGTCTGACCATGGAACTTGAACCGCCAGGAGCGCGGGTCTTTGGCGCCAAATCGCTCTTTGCACAACTTGGCCCAGATTCGCCTCCCCGCGCGAAACTTCGCCACTTCCTCGAAGAAGCTGATGGACACATCGAAGAAGAAGGTGAAGCGGGGAAGGAACTGATCAGGATCCATGCCCGCTGCGATGCAGTCCTCTGCATACTGAATGCCAGAACTCAGCGTGAATGCCATCGCCTCAGCGGGCGTGGCTCCTGCTTGCTGCATGTGTTGCCCAACGATTGAAAGCGGATTCCAACCTGGCACGTGCTTGTTGACGAACGCGATGTGGTCAACGATGACCCTCCTTGCGCCTTGAAGGGCGAGACGGAAGAACATGTGATTCGCGACAAAGTGCGAAATGCAGTCACTCTGGTTCGATGTGCCTGTGATTTTTGTCCATGGCACGCCACGGCGCTTGGCAACAGCAAGCTCGAACGCCAAGAGAGTGAACGGCGTCGGATCGTTCATCGCCGTCGATAGCTCACCAATAGGCACGCCGTCAAGAGCGACGCGCATGTCCTCCAGGTGGTTGATGACCGTCCCACAGGTGCCCAAAAGCTCGGCCGGCACGCCATCTGCGTCGTATCCGCGAAAGACGGAATTGCATGGGAGCAATGAGAGCGCCGAGGCCCCAAGCTCAAGAATCTCTTTGACTCGCTTGTTGTAGTCCTCGGGAACACCCAAGCCAATCAGCTGCCGCTGCGACCAACTGCGTCCTCGGTACATCGTGGAATAGATGCCGCGCGTAAACGGGTATTGCCCTGGGTATCCCTGCAGGTCGCTGTTGTTGGCACTTTGCACGTCATGCGGCGTATAGAGCGGCTTGACGCCGATTCCCGAGCGGTTGTAGACCGTTGCATCGCCCTTCACACCGGCTGCGAACTCCTTCTTCCACTGCTCCAAGCCGGCGTTCGTGTCTGCCAAGGGGAGGTCTGCTGGCTTGTTCATGATTTCTTTCCTTGCAACGCACGACGGGTTTCAGAAAGGGAGCGCACTGCCACGACAACGTCGTCCAGCGACGTGCCAGGATGAAAGACTTGGGCAACGCCACTCTTGAGCAGCATCTCTTCGTCCTTTGCCGGAACAATCCCTCCGACAATCACCTGGACGTCATGCATCCCCGCTTCGCGCAAGGCGGCGACAAGCTTCGGGACGATCAGATGGTCTGTCGCCAAGGAAGAGATGCCGATGACGTCGGCATCCTCTTCCATCGTGAGCTTGACGACCGTGGGAATCTCTTGCCACGGAGGCGTATAGATAACCTCCATGCCCGCGTCGCGCAGGCAAGCTGCAATCACGCGACTGCCTCGGTCGTGACCATCAAAACCAATCTTTGTGACGATCACCTTAGGGGGACGCCCAACCATGCTTGACTCCTTGAATCAACCCCAAATGCTTCGTTAGGAGCGCGTGGGGAATCGCGCTACGCAGACGCGAGCGATTGCTTCGTGGCCTATCAAGTAGCCCTGCGTCATGCACTCTTAGCGCGCTGGCGCATTCAAAACAAAAACAATCGCTCGTTTGGTATAGTGTGCATCACCTCCTGTGAGCGGTCAAGAAACGGGGCTTATGGATATCCCTAGGTACTCCCCGGCTGACCTCGCAAACCGTCTCAAACGGAGGCGAATCAGCGCTGTGCGCACCACCAACAACTCAGAACGGAAAAACCATGACCAACATGCCCGGTCTCAACTTCCAGCTCGGCGAGGACATCGACGCATTGCGTGACGCAGTTCGTGACTTCGCTCAAGCCGAGGTCGCGCCACGCGCGGCCGAGATCGACCGCAGCGACCAATTCCCCATGGACCTGTGGCGCAAGATGGGAGAGCTCGGCGTGCTCGGTATCACCGTGCCAGAGGCCTACGGCGGCGCCGGCATGGGCTACCTGGCGCACATGGTGGCCATGGAAGAGCTCAGCCGCGCCAGCGCGAGCGTGGGCCTGAGCTACGGCGCGCACTCCAACCTGTGCGTGAACCAGATCAAGCGCAACGGCAGCGAGGCGCAGCGCCAGAAGTACCTGCCCAAACTCATCAGCGGCGAGCACGTGGGCGCGCTGGCCATGAGCGAGCCCGGCGCCGGCTCCGATGTCATCAGCATGAAGCTCAAGGCCGAGGACAAGGGGGGCTACTACCTGCTCAACGGCAGCAAGATGTGGATCACCAACGGCCCCGACGCCGACACCCTGGTGGTCTACGCCAAGACCGAGCCCGAGATGGGCGCGCGCGGGGTCACCGCCTTTCTCATCGAGAAGGGCATGAAGGGCTTCTCCATCGCGCAAAAGCTCGACAAGCTCGGCATGCGCGGCAGCCACACCGGCGAGCTGGTGTTCCAGAACGTGGAGGTGCCGGCCGAGAACATCCTGGGCGGCCTCAACAACGGCGCCAAGGTGCTCATGAGCGGCCTTGATTACGAGCGCGCCGTGCTCACCGGCGGCCCCCTGGGCATCATGCAGGCGGTGATGGACAACGTGGTGCCCTACATCCATGACCGAAAGCAGTTCGGCCAGAGCATCGGCGAATTCCAGCTCATCCAGGGCAAGGTCGCCGACATGTACACCGTGCTGCAGGCCGCGCGCAGCTTCGCCTACACCGTCGCCAAGAACCTGGACCTGCTGGGCACTGAGCACGTACGCCAGGTGCGCAAGGACTGTGCTTCCGTCATCCTCTGGACCGCCGAGAAGGCGACCTGGATGGCTGGCGAAGGCGTGCAGATCTACGGCGGCAACGGCTACATCAACGAATACCCACTGGGCCGCCTGTGGCGCGATGCCAAGCTGTACGAAATCGGCGCGGGCACGAGCGAAATCCGCCGCATGCTCATCGGCCGAGAGCTGTTCGCGGAGACTTGCTGAGTTACAAGCTCAAAGAACGCGGACTTGAGTTGATGTGCGAACAAGCTTCGTCGCACATCAATCAAGCACTCCCCCGTTTCTTGCCTCCGTCCGGCTCCTTCAAGATGCCGACAAAGGTCTTTGCAAGAGCGCGCGGAGAGTCTCGCCCTTGGGGGTTGAACCAAAGAGGCGCCCAGTTCAACGCCCCAATCAGCATCAGGCGAAGCATGCGCCGGTCAGAGTTCTGAGGCAAAGGCAGTTGCGCCACGACTTTTCGAAAGACCTCTTCGTAGCGCTCCCGGAGCTCTCGCAGCTGATCTGCCGCCTGTGGGACGTCGTCAGGCAATACCCGAATCAGCACATGCGCGTAGTCGCTATCACGCAGCACCGTTTCCAAATGCGCCTTGCAAAGTGCTTCCAACCTGGCCCAAGGCTCCGTCTCACTCTCCAGGGCCTCACTCGTCGCAATGTGAAGCTCTTGCACGCCCGCGCGATACACGGCAAGCAACAGCTCCTCTTTCGATGCAAAGTGGTAATACAGAGAGCCGGGCAGCATTTTGACCTCCGTCGCGATGTCGCGCATGGAGGTCGCGGCGTATCCGCTGCGCGCGAACAGGCGTGCTGCCGCATCCAAGAGTTCGGGCAAGCGGTTGTCCGCACGGGGTCCCCTCGCTGATTTAACTGTCGCCATTTAAACCGATCGTTCGTTTTCTGTATTGTGAACTACCTACGTGCTCGATAGATCTGCAAGAGGATGAGAGTCTTCCAGGCCTGACAGCAGGCATGAGGAGTTCTTCCTCTGAGACGGTGAGCACACTGGTGCCTCCCTCGCCTTGACACCGCTCGTGACTTCATTTTGCGCACAACTGCGCATAGAAGCCGACCACTCCAGCCGCATCGAGTCAGCCCAAGACAGCCATCTTGCGCTGCGCAACATCTCGAATACCAGAGCCACCGTGGCAGGAGAGTTCTTCAAAAACAGCTCACCCGCCTGGGCTAACCATGCGTTTTCATGTGACCTCAGCGCCGCAAGACGGGGCGCCGCGTCAACCAGTCGGTCGTGCCCCACAGCCGCACGAATGCGGTCAAAATGAACTCGCAGGGGCGACAGCAGCCACTTGAATCCGCTGCTCTGGCTCTCCAGCAACTCACTCAATTGCGCGCTGTCAGCCTCCTTTTCGCCACTCCAATTCGTGGATGCGATGTCACTCATCACAGCGTCATATCGCGATTGAGGCACAACGAAGTCTGCAAGGCCACCAAAGAGAGCGTCGGCGGCATTGAGCGGCACACCCGTGAGGGCTACGAATTGTCCCGTTCGCCCGGGCATCCTGGAGAGGATCCAGCTCGCACTGATGTTTGGGTACCGTGCACCGAAGGCTTCGGACACGCAGATACACGTCTGCGGAGTCACCACGCGGTGAGTGGCGCTTGCAAGCAAGCCAAGCCCGGAGCCCGATACCAGACCATGCCCCCAGCATGCTATCGGCTTAGGAAACGAGTGAATCAGATGGTTGAGCCGATACAAGTGCTCAAAGAACTCCGCGGCGTCGGTCTGACTGAGCTGACCAGGCACGTCAGGCGCCAAGTCGAGCAGCGACGCTATGTCACTGCCTAGACAAAAGGTCTTGCTACCCGATGCATCGAGCACAACACCCGCAAAACGCGCGTCGTCAGCCCATTGATCCAGCTGAAACAACATCGACTTCACAATGTCGAGCGAGAGCAAGTTGTGCCGCTCAGGTGCATTCAGGATGACCCGACCAAAGCTATGCCCGCCTGCTGTTAGAGCGGTCTCAAAGATGACAGGAGATGGGCACTTGGCCAAGGACAAGCGCCGCTTCATGACGCGCCCTGCATGGTTGAGTCCGTCGCTGACGACGAAGCTACTTCCGCTCGAATCGGACCACACCACTGTTTCATGCGACTTCCCCCAACGCACTGCGTCCCCGCAGGCACTATGGCGAACGACTATGGGAAGGCGCGATCAAGGGTGGAACGTCTGCCATGCGATTGGCAGCTTGCTCAGCCCCGAACACGCTCACCCGCAGCGTCCAAAGGAGTTGAGAGGGCCGGTATCCGGGCTGGCGGAGCGGCACTGCGACAAGCACATTGCCAGGTACTCTTGCCTTCCCATGCTCGAGGCACAGTGGCTGCGTCGCTATCGCGCCGCCTAAGAGAACCAAAATCCGCTGACCGTTGCGGGGGCAGCACAGGAATGTGTGTCACAAGGGACACTTTCACCTGTTTCCCGTTTAACTCCGTAGCCAACAAGGACTGCGAAGCACCTTCTCACCTGAGCCGAACTGACCCATGAAAGTCACTCGGCTCACAAATTATAGGACGGCCCTTCCAGCTGTGCGTCGACTCAGCGACTCATCGCATTCCCGCGGATGCGCTACGCCTTCATCGCTTCCCAAGTGGAGGCTCTCGCGTGAGCAGCAAACTCGCGCTTGGTCGCGCCCATATTGCTCTTGCGCGTCCACGTCTCTCCGCTCAGCAGCCGATACGCGACTCCGACCTCCGGCGCCTTACCCTGGCTGTCTAGGTCAGAGCGCTCCTTGCTTCGGGGCCGAGTGCCTCCGACGAGATCCGCGAGCGTCGACTCCATCTCGGCTGAGCGCATCATCTTCAAAAGGTGAATGACCGCATCCTTCTTCGTGCGGCCCATGCGAACCAGCTTGTCCGCCAAGAAGTTCATCGTGCTCTCGAACTCCTTCACGGACTGCTCCTCAGCCTGTTTCATCAGCGAGGTGGCCAAGGCGCGGAGCTCCTCAGAACTCATTTTTGAGGTGTCTTGATTCATAAGGCCCGCCTATTCCTCTGCGTCGTCCACGACGACGTCCCGCCCCCGATAGCCCATCGCCTTGGACGTCTTCTCCCAATTCGCACCCAGCTCAACATGCTTGATGCTCAGCTCTGTCTCGCCCATGGCCCGCAGCAGCAGCAAGGCATAACCTAAATTGAAAGAGCCCCGGTTCACTCGTAAACCGAGGGCCTTTTCCGAGATGGGGTAGCCCAGCTCCTCAAGGCGGGCAGCCAGCGTTTTAAATCTAAAACCGCGGGTGGCCATCACCCCCTTGATGAGGTTGCGCGCTTGAACATCCCACTCATCGGGCGCGCGATCCTCACGTTTGTCGGCCATCGGCCCTCCTTTGCCCAATTGCTTCTTCCTGTGGCGTCAAGACGCGAAAGCGTTTTTGCATCCCATTGGTAGCAAAAACCTTTATTTTTGATCCAGACCGCCGATAGATCCCTGTAGTGGGTAGCGACTCAAGAGGCGAGGCGCGCAAGGGATCAACTATGGGTCGCAGACGTTTACCGTGGACAGAAGCTTACATCGCGAGCTTGGTACGCGAAGGCAGAGGGCAAGGCGAGGGGTACGAATACCTGCCGTGGATAACCACGCAGTCCTTCGCATCGCGTGGCACGCAAAGCCGCATCCCGATTCCAGGCATCGGCAGCGCCGTCCATGTCATGTCAAACATCGAACGGCATATGTTCCTGCTGCACCGGCACAGAGGCGGCCTGGTGGCTTACCTGTCTCAGTTTCCTCTACCCCGAGAGGTCACGCTGGCGGTCGCCGAGCACCTGGGCATTCGGCATCCCCGGTATCCAAGCACCACGGTGCCAGTCGTCATGACCATCGACGCGCTTGTCACCACCCGCACTCCGGACAACCTGGACATCACCTGCGCGTGGGACGCCAAGCCTCACTCCGAGCTCAACAACAAGCGAACACTTGAGAAGCTCTCCATCGTCAGGGGCGCGTGCGACCTGCTGGGCTATCCCCACCACCTCTTCACCGACAAGACCGTTCCTCGCACCACCATCCGCAGCATCGAGTGGCTGTCGGTGGCGCGCAACCGTGCAAACGAGTGCCCAGTCGAGTCGGAGATGCTCAGGGCGCACAAGCTCACGCTCGTCGCCGACCTCTACAACAAGCGTCCGCGCAAGACCATCGACCAGTACTGCACACGCAGCGACAAGGTGAACAACCTGCCTCTTGGCTTGAGCCTGCGCGCGCTCAAGCAGCTGATTCTCGAAGACGTGCTGAACGTGGACATATCCATGGCTCCGGCGGACATCATGGAGTCGCGAGTGCCTATCCCCTCCTCCCCTCTACTTCCACAAGCGCCTGGCGGGAGGCTTGCGTGAGGCACTTCTTTCTGAACGACGTCTTCTCCCTTGACGCCAAGAGATACCGTGTCATCCACATCAACCCCAGGTTCAAGCTCTACGGCTTCCCTATTGATGTAGCGAAAGGGCTACCCGTGGGCTGGGATATCACCCAGTTCTCCTCGCTGCCGCCTTCCAGGTTGACTGCCACCAGCGCCCCCGAGATTTTTCGACCACTGCAGTCGACGCAGCAGTCGCAACAGATCGCGGACAGCCGCTGGTCTGACATCAAACCGCTGCTCGACGGCAATGTACTTGAACTCATGGAGCGCACGACGCGCGCCAAGGCCATCGCACACTACTGCGAGCTGACAGGAAAGTCGGACCGCTACATCATGAAGCTATTGCGCCTACTCTGGCGCCATGGCATCCACAAGTCCTCCCTGATGGCGGACTTCATGAACTGTGGACGTGTTACTGCCGACACGCAAGGCGCGCTTGTCCTTGAGGCTCACCCGCCCACTGGACCACAGCAGATTGTCTTTGCGCCGGCGGGGAATCGTTCGCGGGGTCGGCGCCCCATCTTCGAAGACTACGAGCCGTACACCTACCCACCAAAGTTCAAGGAAAAGCTCCTTGGGGAGGTTCGACAGATGTACCTCGAGGACGAAATCGTCACAGTGCGTTCCGTCGAAGAGAACGTGCTGGCGAAGTACTTCGGTCGGAAAGACTCCACAGGTGAGGTCATACGCTTAAAAAATGGTCGTGCACTCCTTGCTCCCCTGGGAAAGCGACCGAGTTCCGAGCAAGTCAAGTACCTCATCAAGAAGGCAGTGCCCGTTCATGAAGGTCATGCCAAGCGAGTGGGGGATGCTGACTATCGCAACAACATCGCAAAGAGTGACGGCAGCGTCCACGACGACACCGTGGGTCCAGGAGATGTCTACGAACTGGACGCGACGATTGTCGATCTGTGGCTCGTCAGCCGATACGAGCGCAGCGTCATCGTGGGCAAGGCCACGCTCTACCTTGTCGTCGACAGGAGCACTGACCTCATCGTCGGTTTCTACCTCTCCTATGGGAAACCGTCGTGGGAGGGAGCCAGGCGCGCGATTCTGAGCATCTCCTCTGACTGGGAAGCCCTGTGCAAGATGGCAGGCGTTCCGTACGACGCAGCTGACTGGCCCGCCCATTGCGTCTACCCCAACAGGTTCTTTGTCGACCAAGGCGAAGGAGCGTCCGAGAAAAGCAACGTGGTCGTGGAGGTAGGCGGGATCGAGGTGTCGGCTGCGCCTGGCGCTTCTCCCCGGAAAAAGGGCCGTGTCGAAGGCAGCATCGCATTGATTCATGTGCCCATCAAGGACCACCTTGGTGGATACGAGCCGCAGAAAAACGTCAAGAAGCGCCGTGGCAAAAAGTACCTGAAAGATGCCCGTTACTCACTCGACGAGATGGTCAGACCTTTCCTGCTGGGAATCAGGAAACACAACCACACGGTGAAAGTGAATGCAGTCCTCGACCCTAAGTTGATTTACCAAGGGTTCGAAGCCTCTCCCATCAACTTGTGGAACCACAACATCGCCCACTCCATGGGACGGGCGTCGCGTCATGACTTTGATTACATGCGCCAGCGGCTGATGCCCATCAGCTCTGGAGTGATGAAGCAAGAGGGCGTGTTGTACGGCGACCTCCTCTACTCGTTCGAGGCTCCGCGCTATGACGTGCTCGCCGCATATGCAGGGCACAGTCACGAAACCGAACTCATCGTCCAGTACGACCCGGCATGTGTCGATGACATCTGGGTCAGCGAGAAGACGGCTCCCGACAGAATCTACAAGGCTTCCCTCATCAGCCGTTTCGTGCGCTTCAGAGGCTTGTCGTGGCCCGAATCCAAACACCTGCAGGCTGCATCTGCCACCAGCAAGAGGAAGGGCAAAGCAATCAACCAGGAGCTGAACGTCGGACTGGCCCTGGATGTGCAAGCACACGACCGCGAGCTTGAGCAACGCGCCAAACAGGCATCCCGCGGCATCCCGTTGGGCACCAGGCTGTCCGTCGGCAAGAAGGCACGTGTACTCGAAGCGGCAGTGCGTGAGCACGACCACATGACGTCCATGACCGCGGCGACCGTCGCAGTTCAGGGCTACCAACCACCCGTGGTCGAGGAGCCCGTCGTGCTCACCGAGGACGAGCCGCAGGTGGACGATGACCTTGTGCACAGCGCGCCGAGGGATGACCGACATGACGCCGAGGCCATGGCCTGCTTCCCGCCCGAAGACATGCTTCCCCCCAAGCCGGTCAAGAAGACCTCGTCGTCAAGCCTCTTGGCCAACCTGCGCGGGTTGGCCAGCTAGGAGCCTTCGCCTTGAACGTACACCACTACATAGCCCGCCGGGCTCTCTTGCGAGTTCCTTCGCAACTAACCCACGCCAGATCGGCGCGTCAACCCGTGACGTTTTAACTGCTCGATATCCGACTGGCCCCACTTTACGCACGACAGCACATGTTTCCTGGCATCCCCAACCCCAACCCCGACTTCAACCCCGACGAGGGTCCCGAGCCGAATGCAAATGCCCCCTTCGTGGAGGCGGTGTACCGAACGGAGGACGACCCCACCCTGAGGGGCAATCCTTTCGTAGAGGCGCTACCTGCCCTTCTCTCGCTCTCCGACTATCAGAAAAGGCTCATGCGTCAGCTCAAAGTGACGCCCGAAGAGCGCTCTATGACTGACGTCCAAAGGCTGGTCCGCCTTGGCACGTTGAACCAGGTCTGCATACCCCTGCCTCGTGTGGCCAACCTCGCACAGTCGATTCACATGATGCTGTTCGACGGGTACCGAAGTCGCAACCCACGTTCCGCAGCCGACTCGCGAAACTTTCAGCGTCTTTATGCGGCGCAGCAGTCGGGCGAGCTGACTGCCCCTGGGGACCATCATCACGCCAGCCAGCATTCAATGTCACTCGCTGGCGTGCCGGGCTCCGGGAAGAGCTTCATTCTGAAGAACATCGGCAACCTGTTCCCGCCAGTCATCTTTCACAAGGAGCTGGGCAGATGGCAGATTCCTTTCCTCTTCATCGAGATGCCGTACGAAGGGGAAAGCAGACTTGCGCTCGCATCCCATATTTTTACTGAACTCGACAGGCTCCTGCCTCACAGCAACTTCATCCGCTACATGGAAGCTCAACGCCCAAATGCGGAACTGTTGCTCGATAAGGCGCTGCGCACTGCCTACAAGATGGGAGTAGGCATGATTGTTGTGGACGAAGCGCAAAACAGTCGCTCCATCGGCAACGAACTGGACATGACACGCAAGCGGCTGTCTTCTGCCAACGTCAAACGAAAGGAGACGGGGCTCAAGAAGCTGCTCATCTCCGCATCCAACGTCGGCCACATGCCCATCATGTTCACCGGCACGATGGAGTTGGAGTCCACACTGACCGAACGCGCGTCGCTCGGACGCAGAAAGGCTGGCCGCGGATCTGCCACTTGGCAGCCGCTCAGCAATGTCGCCGCATCTGAGGACGACCCGTCGGAGTTCGACATTTTCATGAGCATCCTTTTCACGATGCAGTGGCTGCCAAAACCTGTCGCATACGAAACGAAGGTCGGCTCAGTCATCAACAAGAAGTGGTCTGAACTCTTCTTCAAGCACACCGAAGGTGTTCCGGATTTGATGGTCAAGCTGTTTCAGTCCACCCAGGTTGCTGCCATCCGGGCTGGCGCCGATTCGATTGATGAGTCGCACCTCGAAGAAGCCCTCGGCGAGTTCAGGTCCGCAATGCCCATCGTTGAGGGCTTGGCCAAGCGTGATGAAGCGTCACTCGTGGCACTGACTGACCTCTTTGGAATCAGTGCGATTCAAGTCGCCCAGACCCCCAAGCCTCTTCTCGTGACAAAGACGGCCACAACCACGAGAGGGCAACAAGCAAATGAGCTGCTCGAGCTCATTGACAAGAAGGTGACGGCCAAGAGGAACAAGCCGGCCCGTCGCGACGCGCCGGGGGCGGGCCCTTCTCCCATCGAGATTGCACCTGAGTCGCTCGGTTCGCTGGCCCATGCTGACATCCGGCAGGGCACGCCCCTGGTGAGCAGCCCATTGAGCAGCCCCTTGAGCCGCTCGGCAGGCTGAGACGGGAGATTGCTGTGCGCTATCTTCTGCAGAGACCCTTACCCGACGAGATCCTGACCAGCGCGCTGGTCAGGACCTGCGTCCAGTTCGACGTCGCCATCAAGCCGTTGCTCAACGCCATTGGAGTCAACCCGGGTTCGCCCGGGTTCTTCCACATGTCGAAAATTGCAGCGTACGCACAGGTCTTTCGGATGGACCCCACAGATCTACTCAATCAGGCTACGGTGTTCCCCTCACTGGTCGCGTTCCAGCCTGGGGACCGCCGGATGGCCTTCGAAATGGCAGCGACCCAGGGCATTGCCATACCTGGCGTTCAATTGAGTGCCCTGCAGTCCACGACGGCCTTCGTGCCTTACCGCCGGCTGTGTTCCAAGTGTGTTCGGACGGACAAGGCCAGATATGGCTGGGCCTACTGGCACGTCTCCCACCATCTTCCTGGAGTGACGCTTTGTGCGCGGCACGGAACCCGCCTTCGGGAGACAACGCTGACGACATCGTCTGGCCGTGGCCGCTGGAGCTACCAGCTTCCTGAGGTGGTCGACTCCACGCTACCCGCAGCCAGACCAGGGAGATTCGACCTTGAACTCAATCGGCTGGCCCTGGGCATCCAGGCGGGCGAAGTGCAGCTCGCTTCAGACGCCCTTCCCTTGCGCTTCTATCGCTGTGCGCTGGAGCGTGCGGGGCTTGTAGCGGAAGACCGCCAGGTAAATGCTAGCGCCGCTCGGGCGTGGGTCGCTGGCCACCTCCAAGGACTCGCCGGCAGCAGCGGACTTCTGCGTTGCGACCCAAGTCTTGCCTGGGTTGACCTCATCCTGCGAGACAGGCCTGGCGTCCCGTTCGCTGCGTGTAAGCACCTGATCATTCAAGCGGCCTTAGCGGGCGTGTCCGAATTTTTGTGTGTGAGGCGCCGGAAGACTTGTCCACGGTGTCGCTCGTCGC
>JABAOH010001807.1_pt1 | contig 44662 bp, 36 predicted proteins | sample 7062181 | NCBI WGS metagenome assembly JABAOH01 (sample SAMN14538630, study PRJNA623070) | marine sediment metagenome | biome: marine biome [ENVO:00000428]; feature: marine pelagic biome [ENVO:01000023]; material: deep marine sediment [ENVO:00002113]; isolation source: pool of 5 deep marine... | reverse complement strand
GTGTCATGGTGTGAGCGGTACGACGCAGTAGTGGTGGGCGCGGGGCCGACCGGCTGCGTGGTGTCCCGCCGCGTAGCCGAGGCGGGATTCAGCGTGCTTCTGGTCGAGGAGCATGATGAAGTTGGACGACCCAACCACTGTGCGGGCTTGATAACCCCTCGTGCACTGAGCCTTGCCGAGCTCTATCCTGACGGCTTGGTCCAGAATGAGCTGTCTGGCGCCATCATTCGCTCGGTGTCAGGTCGAAAAATATCGATAGGCGGCGACAAAACCCACGCTGTGGCCATCAACCGACCCCAGCTTGACGCCAGACTAGCTGTGGAGGCACAGGAATCCGGCGCGGAACTGATCCTGGGCACCAGAGCGACCCGTTTCGAGCGAAACGGGTACGGCGTGCGTGTCCATCTCGACAATTCTCATCACGATCAGGTCGTCGAGGCTAGGTTGCTGATCGGCGCAGACGGAGCGAACTCTACGGTGGCTCGTTGGGCTCAGCTTCCCGGACCGAGCGAGGTTGTCAAGGCCGTCAATGCGGTCGCCCGTCTGCCGGATTGCGATACTGACTTTGTCGAGGTCTTCGTCGGCAGATCCATCGCGCCAGGCTGGTTCGGTTGGATCATACCACTGGGCAAGGATCATGCTCGCGTGGGCGTCGGTACCACTCGCGGCTCGCCAACGCGCTATCTCAAAGAGATCATGACCGCTTTTTCGTCTCGATTCCGAAAGACGGAGATCCTCAGCATAGCCGGGGGAGCCATTCCCCTTGGCCTGCCGCGACGCATCCACTCCGACCACACCATGCTGGTCGGAGACGCGGCCTGCCAGGTCAAGTATACTTCGGGCGGAGGTGTCTATACGGGCCTGCTGGCGGCACGCAACTGTGCAGATACAGCCGCGCGTGCACTGTCGGAGGACGATCTATCGGCGGAGTCGTTGGGCCGTTACCAGACGTCCTGGCTGGAGCAGATGGGCGAAGAGATGCGGTTGGGCATGCTGTTGAGGCGACTGTTCGTGAGGCTGGGAGATGACGACTTCGACAAAGTGCTGCACGTCCTGAGAAGTCAGACCTTGGGAGACATGATCTCCAGCCATGGCGATATTGACCATCCATCGCGCCTGGCGATGCGGCTCGTTTCGCTCCTTCCTGGTCTGAAGCCGCTCTCCTCCCTAGCCGCCTCCCTCGCAGGTCGTGATGAATTGGTGGGAGATGTCCTTGCTCTTCTCCGCGCGTCAAGATAGTCAGCGGCACCTCCTCGCGCGCTGGCTTCCTCTGTTGGAGAGGAGACAGCTCCGCTTCGCGATCGCCCTCGCTTATCTCGCGGTCATCGCTCTCGCCGAAGTCGTCCACACTTTCGTTGACCTTCGCCTGGGCCTCGTCCTGCACGGGGCGCTACTGGTGGTGCTCCTTCTTCATGCCGCCCTCGCTTCAGAATACCCATATCACCGCCTTCTCCTCGCCCTTGCCCTCGCTCCCCTCATCAGGATGTCAAGCCTGGCGGTCCCGCTGCTGAGGTTCCCACAACTCTATTGGTACTTGATCATCAGCGTACCGCTCTTCATCGGCGCAGGCTTAACCGCCCGAGCGCTCGGCCTGTCCCGCGAGCAACTCGGCCTCACCATCAGGAAAGTGCCTCTGCAGCTCTTGGTGGCCCTTACGGGCATCACCTTCGGCATAGTGGAGTACAACGTCCTCAAGCTCGAACCGTTGATAGAGGAACCGACGTGGGAGAGCTTGATGGTAGGCGGCGCCATTCTGATGATCTGCACAGGCTTATCCGAGGAACTGATCTTCCGAGGTGTCATCCAGCGAGTCTCAGTGCAGGCGCTGGGGCGCTTCGGGTTGGTCTTCACAGCCATGCTATTCGCCACTCTCCACATCGGTTGGGGATCGCCGCTCGATGTCGTGTTCGTCTTTGGCGTCGCACTCTTGTTCGGATGGGTAACTGAATCCTCCTGGTCACTACTTGGGGTCACTCTTGCCCACGGCATCACCAACATCGTGCTGTTCCTGGTGATGCCCTTCTGGGCACAGTGACGCCGGACCCTCGGTTCGTGCTCTCAGTGAGGTGAGGCGACTCTCTTAGAGGCTTCAACGATGGCTCGCTGCCCGCACCTAGGCTTGGAAGACTACAGGACCAATCCCTTCCCGTTTCCCAGCCCCTCCCACCGGTGCTACGTGTCCGAGGTTGGAATCTATGTCGGTCAGCAAGAGCAACAGACATATTGCCTCACAAAGAGACACACCCAGTGCTCTCTCTTCGTCAGCCACCCCGTTGCCGAAGCCGGGGCTGACTTGAGCCTCGACGGAATCCCGGGGGTAGCAACGCAAGAGGCTATCGTGACGGCTCCGCCCAAGAAGCGGACTGAGCCGTTGCTCGCTCCGGAGACACCGGCTACCCGGACAATCCCGGGGCCACAGGTCGAACTGAAACCGGAGGAGATTGCACCACCATCGCCTCATCACGAGGTGCCGGCGACGGAGATTACAGCTGCCGAGCCGACAGGGGGACTGGAGCCTGAGACGATCCCCGAACCTATGCCCATGACGGTCTCCAAGACACTCAGACCTGCGAGCACCAGAGTTTTCGCTGTCCTCCCCTGGGCGGCGGTCGGCGTCGCCGGTCTGATGCTCCTTTGCGTCGGAGGAATAGCAGCCCAACCACTGGCGGACGTCATTGTGGATCACGGTCTCTACGCCCTGCGTGTCTCCTCCTTTTGGCCTGGCGCGCTCCTTGTGCTGTCTGCCGCCAGCTTCGGAGGTGCGATTCTGCTGAGTGGGTTGTTCCTGTGGACACGGCGCTCGACTGCAAAGTAGCATCTCATCCGCCCCCGTGGGAGCGGAGAATGGAAGACTTCCCACGCATCAACTACGCACCAAACGAGAAGAGCCGCGCGCGGTGCGCACGGCTCCATGCCTAGCGTGAAACAAGGTTGCGACGGTTCAATCTAGCCTGGCCGCAAGACCTCCAGCACCTTCACCACCATGCTCATGGCGAAGGCCATCAGCAGTGGCGCAATGGCGATATTCAACGCCCGGACGAACAACTTCGCCCTCGGTCCCTCACTTGCCGCAATGACTTCCCTCTGTACCAGGAGTATGAGCAGCGTGACAACCGCCAGCAAAGCGAGAGAACCAGCCATGGCAACGGTGGTAACGGTCGACACAGTGGTGGTGGTTACAGTTGAAATCATCCTCTTCCACCCTTCTTTCTACTTTGAAGCTTGCTAGAAAACACCATTCTCTCCCAGCAAATCAACCTATACCATAGCACAGATTCGGACGCTTGTCAAGCTACCGCATTGATCGTATAATGGCCCCAACTTGGAGATCTCCCTCTTTCAGGATTAGGCTCCTGTACGTGTGAGTAGACGAGCTTTGAAAAGATACGCAATCCCTGCGGCGGTATTCGCTTGCCTGGTCCTCGCGGCAACAGTCCCCATTCTCGGTGCAGTGCCCGACCCTGCCGCTACTGCACTGGCCAGACGCCACGTGTCCCAACCCTTCGACTACTTTGCTGAGCCTCTCAGCGACCATGACCTCGGGCAGGGACAGGCGCGGCGTCCCGAGCAGATTGGTCAAGACGCGTTGGATCCCAGGGGGCACATTCCGCTGGTGCTGCGGGACTACTACCGGCTTCCTCCCTGGTCGGGGACTGCACGCTTCGGTTTTGGCGTAGACAAGGATCCAGTGGAACAGTACAGCGTATCCCTTCTTCGGGCGACCTGGTACAACAATTTCACCTTCCGCTCCGATCCGCCGCCGCTAGCGGACCTGGAATATGTGCAAGTCATACGCCTTTCGGAGACTGGCTACTCGCCGAACCAGGAGGATATAAATAAGTACGCACTTGCTCAACCAGGCACACTGTGGCTTATTGGCAACGAGCCCGATGCTCCGGCCCAGGATTGCGTCGCCCCCCAGGCCTACGCCCCGCTTTACCATGAACTTTACGGCATCATAAAAGGAGCCGATCCCAGTGCCAAGGTCGCCATAGGGGGAGTTGTACAGGCCACGCCTCTTCGCCTGCAATACCTCGACATGATCCTGCAGGAGTATCAGACCCTCTACGGGGAGAAGATCCCGGTCGACGTATGGAATGTGCACGGCTTCATCTTGCTCGAGGATCGATATTCGTGGGGATGTCAGATCCCGTGCGGCATTGACGACGTCGACAAGGGTATGCAATATGCGATAGACGATCACGACAATATGTCCATCTTCCACCAACAGATCCTAGACTTCCGCAACTGGATGGAGGTCCATGGCGAGAGAAACAAGCCTCTTATTGTCAGTGAATACGGCATCATCTTGCCTGCCGACTATGGGTTCGATGCACCGCGAGTGGAAAGCTTCATGCTGGCCACATTCGACTACTTCCTGAACACCAAGATCAGTGGGCTCGGCTATCCAGCTGACGACAACAGGCTGGTACAGGCCTGGAGTTGGTACAGTCTCAATGACAATAACTTCGAGGGTTTCAACACCAAGAGTAACCTCTTCGATCCCGACAGCAAGCAAATCACTGCTTTGGGCCGAGCGTACCGCGACTACACGTCCTCCCTACCCTAGTCCTTCGATATTCCGCCCTGAGACATCTCCCTTGCCCCTTCCAGTTCCTGTTTCCAGCCACCTGGCTACCTTCGCGCCGTCGGCAGGCGTTTGCGCAGATCGATAGATGGGACTGGTGACGGCTCAGTCACTGGCTCTCACAGAGGGCTTGGGCTCCGTGGGGGTGGGACTTTAGCCATCGGGGTTGGTCCTTGAAACCACTTGGAGTTTGAAGTCCTTCTGCCGTTCACAGGTGCGGTTCGAACGCCTCACCACAGTCCCTACGCATGCTCCCCGCAGGGCAATTGAGTGCGAAAGGAAATCATACGTCGCTCGCAAGCGGCGTTCAGTACTGCCTGAGGCTGCCTCCTATCCTGGCTCTCCGGACCGCAAATTGAAACGCAACAAGACCTAGAGGAAGAAGAAATGCCGCAAACATGCCAAACATAACAATATCCGGCGCCAGAGCGGAGAGTGAATCCCCTTGCAGAATGGCTCGGCGCATGGCGTTGAGTGAGTAGGTCAGAGGAAGGAGATAAGAAAGCGGTAGGAGCCAAGTGGGAAGAACGGCGATGGGGTAGAAGACCCCTCCCACCAGGGTGGAGACGCTCCCAAAGACGAAGCTAATGGGATCTCCGCGCTTGAAGACCATGGTGAGGCTAGCCGAGAGGATGCCAATGCTGCTGAAGGCCAAGATGCTCAGGATCAAAACGACGACAGCTGCCAGAATGCTCGCGCTACACATGTCCACGCCGAAGACCAGCGCCCCCAGGAGAAGGTATGAGAGTACTTGGAAAGACGTGAATACAAAGCTCCACAAGCTGGATGATGCAAGGATGGTGGGGAGCGAGGTTGGCGTGACCAGCATCGCCTCCAGCGTGCCTGTTACTTGGCCCGAGCGAATGGTGTTCGCCGTGGCGCCCGTAGCCACGCCCTGACACCGCATGAATGCAATGCCCACCGAGACAAACGCAAAGTAGTCCCCCCCGTAGGCTTGAAGATGAGGGACTGCTGCCTCTCCAAAGGGGAGGGCCACGAAGTAGAAGTACGTCGCCCTCAAGGAGTGAGAGGCTGACAATGACCCAATCGAGCCTCGCCTGTCGAGGCCACTAGCCAGACCTATCGGCGCCGACGGGAGACGGCCCATGTCAACCAGGCAACGCTTTGGACCGTCGCGAGCATCCACCAATCCTTCGGGTCAGACGCACGATGCCTTCTCCCCTGGACGGTTGCTGCAATCAGATGCTTATGATACAATGCGCTCTATTGACCACCAGGTCTTTCCAGCCTCCCCACTAGGAGTGGAAGGAGACCAAGGAGTGAGAAAGCTGCGCGCCGTAGACTACCTATCTATCAATGTCTACTGGTTTGCGCTGTCGTATCTCTGGAACAGCATACACCCCATAGTACTGCCCATCCTCGTGCCCCTGATGGCCCCACCACACCTCAAGGGAAGCGCACTGGGCATCATGACCTCCGTGGGCCTCATCCTGGCGGTAGTCGTTCAGCCCATATCCGGGGCGATCAGCGACAGGTCCACTTTGCGCTGGGGTCGCCGTCGACCCTACATCCTGGTCGGCACTCTCTTCGACTTGCTGTTCCTCCTTGGTGTCGCACTGGCTGGCGATTACTGGCTACTGCTGGGCGCCTATCTGCTCCTGCAGCTTTCTTCAAACGTAGCGCATGGTCCGTACCAGGGCCTCATTCCCGACGTGGTTCCGGAAAACAGGAGAGGAGCAGCGTCAGGGGTCAAGCAATTGGCAGAGATCCTGGGCATCATCGTTACCTCGAAGGTCACCGCCCACTTCATGGCCCAGGGCCAGGTCTTCGTCGCCTTGGGCGCGATAGGCGCCTTCTTGCTGATCACGATGCTCATCACCATCTTTGCGGTTCGGGAGGAACCGTTGTCCAAGCCCCCGTCCAACCCCTCCTCTTGCATGACCAGACCGCGCAGTCTCCGCGTAGACTACGTGTGGCTGCTGGTCTCCCGTCTCTTCGTATTGCTGGGAATGAATCTGGTGCGCAACTTCGCCCTGTACTTCCTGGAAGATGTGGTGCGCATCCCCAATGCCGCAGCTGCAACCGGCGACCTATTGGCTGTCATCGCTCTCTGCATCTTGGTCATCACGTATCCCGCTGGCCACCTATCTGACAGAATAGGCCGGAGGACGATGAGTATCGCCTCCGCCCTACTGGGAGGAGCGGGCGCTTTCCTCCTCATGTTCGCGCGGGGTGATGTAGTCTTCACGATCGCGGGTCTCGAATTCAACGATGTCTTTCTGTACGGAAGCCTCGTTGGCTTGTCAGCGGGAGTGTTCCTGAGCGCCAACTGGGCACTGGCCACCGATCTCGTCCCTAGAGGCGAAGCAGCGGGCTATCTGGGAATCTCTAATCTGGCTACGGCGGGAGCTGGGATCGTGGCGGGGTTGGGAGGTCCGCTCATAGATTTCTTCAATGCTCGCCAGCCTGGCTCGGGATACACGGCCCTGTTCGCCTCCGCCTGTCTGGCCTACCTTGCGGGCGCCGGCCTGTTGCTGAAGATCGAGGAGAGGGGGCAAAGGAACTAGCGTGTCGAGGTACCGGCAGCGCTTGGCCAAGGCCGTGCTCGGCCTGATAGTGGCCGTCTACTGTGCCCTCGGCCTCACCTACGCGGTACAGACCCCGAGATGGGAGACTCCCGATGAGCCAGCCCATTACAACTATGTGGTCGACATCGCTGAGAAGCACCGCCTTCCCGTCCTGCAAATGGGCGACTACCCTCACGAGTACCTGGAGGAGATCAAAGCTGCCAAGTTCCCTCCCCACATGTCCATAGAGGCCATCCGATACGAATCTCACCAGCCGCCTCTCTACTACCTCCTGGCAGCCGTAGTCTACAAGGCAGCACGCAGTGTCGACGCAGAGGGGCAGTTCCTGGCGCTGCGCGTCTTGTCCGTCTTCCTGGGTTCCCTTCTGCTGCTCCTTTGCTATGCCATAGTGAAGGAGATCTTCCCAGATGAGGAGTTCCTGGCGCTGACCACAACCGCGATGGTCGCCACAGTACCGATGCACATCGCCATGAGTGCAGCCGTAAACAACGACACGTTGGCCGAGGTGATCCTGGCCGGTATCATCTTGCTTTGTTTAAGACACTTGAAGTCGGGCCTGAGCATGCGTCAAGTCGCATTGCTCGGATCCTTGATGGCTCTGGCGCTGCTGACCAAGACAGGTATCTACATTCCCGCCACTCTGTCCATTGTCTTCGCTTTCGCAGTGCGCGCCCGGACTGAGGGAGACCAGAGCATTCTCCAGCAGGTGGGTGTCATAGCAGGCCTGGCCATGCTTTCCGCTTGGTGGTTCCTGCGCAACCTGCTCACCTACGGCGATCTCGATCTCTTCGGCTGGCAACGGCATGACTCCGTCGTCATCGGCCAGCCCACGACGGCGCAATGGGTCAGCCAGCAGGGTCTGATGCAAACGATCCGAGACTTCTTCATCGTCTCCTTCCGCAGTTTCTGGGCCCAGTTCGGCTGGATGGGAATCTTGATAGATTCCCGTCTCTATGCGTTCCTGGGCCTGGTCTCAATCATGATCGGCGTGGGGTTCATCCTGTTTCTGCTGCGCGCCATACGTGACCGCCAGCTGTTGGCCCGATTTCAGCGGTGGGCCCTGCTGCTGCTGCTTCTCGTTTTCGTGTTGGTCGCGGCCGGGCACATGCTGTACAACCTCAAGTTCGTCCAGCACCAAGGACGTTATCTATTCCCCGCGCTGGTGCCCATCGCTTTGGCCTTCGCCCTGGGGCTTCGCGAGTGGGCAGACATCTGTACGCGTTTGATCTCGCATCTCCCGCTGCCAGATCGGATTGTTGACCTGCTGCCTGACATCGTGAAAGGTACGGCCTTCGCTCTCTTCTATGTTGGCTTCCTGGTGCTCGATGTCATCTGCCTGTACCTCTTCATCATCCCGCACTTCCAGGCGTGAGACGCGGTCGTGCCCCACGTCTTGGTTGACGGTCAACACCTGTGCTATAATCCACGCCCGGGAGGTGGCAGAGATGAGCGATGGCAGCAGATGCAGAGGGACCTTCTCCATAGTGGCCTATGACCCCTCCAAGGACGAGTGGGGTGTGGCCGTGCAATCCAAGTTCTTGGCCGTCGGCTCCGCCGTGCCCTGGGCGAGGGCTGGGGCAGGCGCCGTGGCTACGCAATCGTGGGCCAACACCTCCTATGGCCCGAGGGGTCTGGCCATGATGGAAGAGGGATTGCCGGCCGAGGAAGTGATCGCCAGTCTCACCAAGGACGACAATGATCGAGCCCTGAGGCAAGTGGGTGTCGTGGATGCCAACGGGAGCGCGGCGGCCTTCACCGGCGAGGGGTGCTACGACTGTGCTGGACACGTCGTGGGCCAGCACTACGCGTGCCAGGGCAACATCTTGGTCAGTGAGGACACCGTGGAGGCCATGGCCCGAACCTTCGAGGAGACACAGGGGGCCCTGGTCGACCGGCTTCTGGCTGCTCTCCAGGCGGGACAGAAAGCTGGTGGTGACCGACGGGGTCAGCAATCGGCCGCTATCCTGGTAGTCAAAGAGAAGGGAGGGTACGGAGGCTTCAACGACCGCTACGTTGACCTGCGAGTCGATGAGCACCCCACCCCAATCGACGAACTGGCCCGCTTGCTCAAGCTCCACAACTTGTACCTGGGAGAGACGGACCTGGACAACTTGGTGAAGATTGAGGGGAAGGTAGCAGTGGAGATCCAGGAGATACTGCAGCGAACGGGCTACTACCAAGGTCCTGACAGCGGTGTCTACGATGAAGCCACCAGGAAGGCCTTGAGGGACTTCGTCAACACCGAGAACCTGGAGGAGCGGTGGCGGGATGACAACCTCCTGGACGGAGTCATCCTAGAATTCATGCGTGAGGGCTTCTGAGATCAGCAGGAGAGCCGAGTTGTGCCGAACGCTGACGTGACCGAGGTCAACTCGAAGAGGATGGTGCGCCTTCAGCGCGTAGGCGCTGTACTCATCGTAGTCGCCATTACCGTTGTCGTCTTGCTTTTGCGCGGTGAGATTGCCGAGTACGAGAAGTACGGGTACTTGGGGATCTTCCTCACAACACTGGTAGCCAGCGCCACCGTTGTGCTTCCTGTACCGGGACTGGCCATCGTCTACGTTGCAGGCAGTGTCTGGAATCCAATCTTGGTAGGCCTGGCAGCCGGCCTCGGCGACGCCGTAGGTGAGGCAACGGGATACCTGGCAGGATTTGCGGGCCAGGGCCTCGTTGAGGACGCAACCATCTACCGGTACTTCGAGAACTGGATGCGGCGCAACGGTTTCCTCACCATCTTTTTCCTCTCAGCCATTCCAAACCCCTTCTTTGACTTGGCAGGTATAGCCGCTGGTGCCTCCGGATTTCCCCCCAAGTATTTCTTCTCGGCGACATGGATGGGAAAGACGATCAAGAATGTTGCCATCGCCCTCGCCGGCTACTACTCCATTCCGTTGTTCGCCAATTCCGTGCTGCCGGGACTGACGACACTCCTCCGATGACTTCGCGGGAGAAGAGAGAGCATCATGACCATCGACGCCTCCTTCGCGGGAGCGGCTAAATCCAGCATCTACCTCCGATGAAACAGTGGCGTTTCTGGCTGGGGATGGCTATCAGTCTGATATGCCTTGTACTAGTCCTCTGGAATGTAGACTTCCGTGAGGTTCTGGACGCTCTTCGCCACGCGAACTATGCCTGGCTGATCCCGGCTAGTCTACCTTTCGTGGCCACTATTGCCTGTAAGGTTCTCCGTTGGCAGCTTCTGTTCCCCGACGAAGGCAAGGGGATGCGGCGAGAGAAGCTGTTTTCTGCCTTGATGATCAGCTACGCGTTGAACACCATTTTCCCAGCCAGACTGGGCGAGTTGGCAAGAGCGTACGTGATCGGCGAGACCGAGGACCTCAGCAAGTCGCTTGCGCTCTCCACCATCATCGTGGAGAAAATCCTTGACGTGCTTACTCTCCTGCTGTTCCTCGTCTTGCTTCTACCCCTTGTGTCCCTACCGCTATGGGTCCGACGACCAGCGCTGATCATGGCACCCCTGTTCCTTTGCCTCTTCGCGATCATTTTGGCCCTGACCTATCAGAGGCAAAGAACGCTAGGGCTCGTGTGGTCCGTCCTGAGGCGCGTCCCGCGCGTCGGTGGGGAGCAACTGCTCCGCTCTCTCGACTCAGCCCTCACTGGCTTCGATGCGCTGCGATCTGTCCGCACAAACGTTTTACTCTGGGGCTGGTCTCTCGCGGTCTGGGTAACGGGGGCACTGTTCATTCTCTTCGTCATGTACGCCTTTCACATTGACGTCCCTCCCTCCGCCGCTGTATTGGTCTTGTGCGTGACCAGCTTGGGAATGACTGTCCCCTCCTCACCAGGCTATATCGGAGTGTACCACTGGCTTGTCGCCAGCACCCTGTCGATATTCAATGTGGACCGAGAGTTGGCCCTGAGTTTCGCCTTGGCCCTGCACGCTCTCACCTTCTTGCCGCTGACGTTGATGGGGATCTTCTGCATGATGAGAGAGAACTACTCTCTGCAGAGACTCGAAAGAGGAGCACTCGCTGGATCTCAGCACGAAGGCTAGCCATCCGATGAGGGGCGACGGCCTTTACCAACGACTCATGACCATGGCGACCCCCATCGCGACGCATCAATCCATCTTTGCAGCGCAGACGCCGTTTTGATAGAATGGCGAACCTACCTATGGCGGACCAACGACTCTCCATGTGCGAGTTGCGGGGGAAGGGTGCTGTCTGAGGTGCCAGATGAAGAGAGTGGCACACCCGTTCCGGAAAGTCCGCCGAGGTGATGAAGGCATGTGGGCTCGCTTCCGCAAGAACGACCGCCCACTCAACGAGTTTGTGGATTGGCAGTAGCGCCGCCCCGCACCTCTCTACAGACCATTCTGCAATACGACGCATGACCACTATAGAAAAGCTCAGCCAATACCAGCAGGAAATGCTCCGGTGTAATCGGTGTGGCTACTGCCAGGCTGCCTGCCCCGTCTACGACGTGCTGCGTCGTGAGCCAGCCACGGCCCGGGGCAGGATACAGCTGCTGCGGGCAGTGAGCGAGGGCGTGTTGCCTATCTCCGCGCTAGTCAGTCGCTACATCTACGGCTGCACGGATTGCCAGGCGTGCCGCGTCAGTTGTCCCGGCGGAGTGCGCACCGATGAGATCTTTGCCGCCGCCCGAGAAGTAATCGCCAACAGCGAGTTTCTGCCGACGACACTAGCAGAACTGGAGCAACGGGTCAGAACCACGCACAACATCTCCGGCGAACCCAGCGAGAACCGCCTACTCTGGGCTGAGAATCTGGAGGACAGGCCAGAGGGTCTGGTAGGAAAGGAAAAGGCTGAGGTTGTACTCTTCACGGGCTGTGTCTCGGCTCTCTACCCTATGGCCTACGGGATCCTGCAGGACTTGGTGGAAATCCTGGAGGCTACAGAGGTAGACTTCACGACGCTAGGGCCCGACGAATGGTGCTGCGGCTATCCTCTGGTCTCTGCCGGGCTACCGGTTGAGGATTTGATAGCGCACAACCTAGATCGCGTGCAAGCCTTGGGCGCAAAGACGCTGGTAACCACGTGTCCTTCCTGCTATCACATGTGGACGCATCACTATACGCTCGAGTCCGTTGAGGTGATGCATGCCACCGAGTTCCTGGCGCAACTCGTCGAGGCCGGCCGCGTACCTTTGCGGCCGCTGAACATGCGCGTGACCTATCATGATCCGTGCGACCTGGGACGAAAGAGCGAGGTCTATGATGCCCCGCGCCGCATAATAGCGGCAATCCCCGGCCTCGAGTTCGTGGAGATGGAGGATCACGGAGAGAACGCGATGTGCTGCGGGGGAGGAGGCAATCTTGAGACCTTGGATGCGGAACTAGCCAGCGCGGTCGCCAGGCTCCGTTTGGAGCAAGCACAGGCAGTGGGGGCCGAGGCGGTCATCAGCGCCTGCCAACAGTGCGAGCGTACTTTGATCATGGCTGCACGTCGCGAGAAGAGGAGGATCAAGGTGATGGATGTCGTGCAACTCCTGCGGGCGGCCCTAATAGACAATGGCACGGAACCCTGAGGGAGCGCAATGGACCCTTTCGATCCCCGATTGCTCAAGAGTGGAGACATAAAGACACGACGCGAAAAGGTTCTGCCCATCCTGGCTGCAGCTCTAGAAGCCGTGGATCCCGTCACCGCCGTCAAGCGGCATATGTCCCTGCAAGATGGCAACTTGGTCATCGGCCAGCGCGTATATGATCTGAGCAAGTACGAGATGATCTACGCCATCGGCGGGGGCAAAGCCGGGGGTGCCATGGCCAAGGCGGCAGAGGAGATACTCGGTCCTCGGCTTACCGCAGGCTTGGTCAACACCAAGTACGGCTACCTTGCAGATACCAAGACCGTCCGCATCAACGAAGCCGGTCATCCCATCCCGGATGCGGCCGGCATGCGTGGAGCGAGCCAGATGGTAGACATGGCCAGGGGAGCTACGGAGCGTGACCTGGTGATTTGCCTCATCTCTGGCGGCGGCTCGGCCCTCATGACACTCCCCGTGAAAGGCATCACGTTGGCAGATGTGGAAGCCCTAACCTCCGCGCTACTGCGCTGTGGAGCTACCATCAACGAGATCAATGCCATCCGCAAGCATCTCTCCCAGATCAAGGGAGGCAATCTCTCCCGTCTGTCCTATCCTGCCGAAGTCGTCTCCCTCATCCTCTCCGATGTGGTGGGCAGCCCTCTGGATGTCATCGCATCAGGACCCACGGTGCCCGATTCCAGCACCTTCAGTGAGGCTTACGGCATCGTCGAGCGATACGGGCTACTAGACGAGCTTCCCCCATCCATCGTGCAACATCTGCGACAAGGCAAAGAAGGATCGATCTCCGAGACGCCAAAAGAGGGTGATCCCATCTTCTCCAAGACCCACAATCTGATCATCGCCAGCAACGAGGTTGCCGCCCAGGCAGCCATCGCCAAAGCCGAGAGCCTCGGCTTCCACACGCTGCTCCTGTCCACTTTCGTAGAAGGGGAAGCCCGCGAGGTGGCCCACGTCTTCTCTGCCGTCGCCAAGGAGATACTTCATTCCCAGCAGCCGGTGCCGCGCCCGGCCTGCGTGGTAGCAGGAGGCGAGACCACAGTGACTATCTCCGGGCAAGGCAAGGGGGGGCGGAACCAAGAGTTGGCCTTAGCTGCGGCGATTCAGATAGAAAACCTGGAGGACGCGATGATTATCGCGCTGGCGACCGATGGCACCGATGGCCCCACCGATGCAGCTGGCGCCATCGCGGACGGCTCGACTCTCGGTCGTGCCAGAGAAAAAGGCCTGTCGGCCAGCGATTATCTGGCCGACAACGATTCCTATCACTTCTTCCAGGCGCTGGAGGACCTTATCATCACCGGCCCTACCAACACCAATGTCAACGATCTGACGTTCGTCTTTGTCTTCTGACCGCTGCTCTGTGACTGGGAGGCACCGGCCCATCGTTACTGGTGCAGAATCCCTCGCGTCAGTCGTAATGACTCTTTGCCGGTCGGCCTACGCTGGCACCTGCTCTAGGGCTTCCTGCACGTACGGGAATGTCGAGCCGCCAATGGGCAGTACGATCACCTCAGCCTTGGGCTGCCTGCGAGATACCTGGACGGTGGCATCCTCGATCGAAGTCGCGTGCTCCATCTCCATGTCCGCCAGTTGCTGCGGTGTCAAGCCCTCCGTTACTACCATCAAGCTCTTCGTGGCTAGCAGGCGACGCAGCCGTGAGGCCATAGGGCCCCCGGTTGTCGACGCCTTGCCCTCGGCGATCCAGTCTACAACTTCCTCAGGGTCGGGTCTCTCCGCCAACGTCTCATACATTAGAGGCCCTGCTCCGTCCGGACAAGCACTGAGCAGAATCACAGTCCCCCCTGGCTTGGTGATATCATCGGCCAGCAGGATGGACTTGCCCGACTGAATCAGGTTGGTCTCCAAGGGGAAGGCAGAAGTGATGGTCACATCTGCGAGTCTTGGCACGGGCGCGCCGTAGACCTCGGTCAGCTCTCTGACCGCCTCCTTCTGAGCGGCGTCCACGTCGCCCACGAACAGCTTGTAGATCTTGGTCTCGGAGTTGAGGAGGCAGTCGATCTTCATGTCGAGTCCTACCAGACGAGCTGCCTCCAACATGTCCTCCCAGAGCGGATTACCCTCCATGTTGCCCTGTACCGTGCCCGGCTCTCTGATAAGCACGTGATTGTGCCTGATCGTGTCCCGTCCCGAGATGCCGGGCAATATGAGCTTCGGCCCGCCGCCATAGCCGGCGAAGTAGTGGGGGTTGATAGTCCCTATGCCCACGCTGAAGCCTGCCTCGACAACCCTCCGGTTGGCCCAAACGGGGGTGCCCCTGCTGGTGGTGCCAACGTTGACCAGGTTGTCGTTGTCGTCGGCATCGTGTACGCTGACTTTGATCCTGCTAAGGACCTCGTCGCCCAGCTTCTGCGTCATCTCGTCCTGGGTTATCTCCCGGTGCGTGCCTCGACCGATGATGACGTCGATGTCTTTGTCAGCGATGCCCAACCTATTGAGTTCGTTGATCAGAGGTACGGCCACTGAACCAACAGGCGAAGGTCGTGTCTGATCCTCGCTGATGATCACCGCAGTCCTGTTCTCCAGCGACCCGATGACCTGAGACAAGGGAGCCATGCCAAAAGGGNNTCGCGCGGCTCGCTCATCGCCAACAGGTCCCATCCATCCGGTAGATCGAAGGTCAGAGGTCGACCGTCATAGTGTCCTTTTCCCCGCGCCGCCATCGTCTGTGAACCTCCATTCCATGAAGTTGACCATTCTTCTCTAATTATCGCTGACGCAAAGAGGAAAGTCAATCGCCAAACCGCCCGGTGGGCTGAGCGGAACCGGTGCTCGAATGGCGTCCCTCATCTCGCCCGCCAATTACTCCTCCGTTGGGAAGCGTGGCAGAACCACGGCTTCCTCCGCCACCAGCACCTTGTCCCCGACCACGAGTTCCCGCTTGTCCTTCTCCGGCAGCTCCTTGTCGCGCGGAGGCAGCGGGAAGATCCTCAGCTCGGTGCCTTCCTGGGTGTACCTCCTGTTCACATAGGCCATCCCCAACTGGTATCCCTCCGCATCAAGAGCGCAACTGGTCACGGCACCGGTGTACTCGCCTCTGCGACTCACAACAGCGTCGCCGGGCCTGACCGCCCTGATACCCTTGGCCTTCATGCGGAAGCGGATGATCTCCATCGTTCGCCTGGCTTCTCTCTCCAGATGCGCCTGCCGGCCTGTGAAGTAAGGCTTATGCAGCTTGACGTAAGGCGCGAAGCCGGCTCCGGTTGGCGAGATGTCGTGTTCCCCCGCCAACTCATGGCCGTACAACGGTAGTCCAGCCTCTGTCCGGGTGGAGTCCCGCGCGCCGAGCCCTGCTGGCTTGATACCAAGGTCTTCCCCGACCTCCAACAAGAGATTCCACATCTTGGGTGCATTATCCGGATGGAGGTAGAGTTCATAGGCGACGTCCTCTCCCGTGTACCCTGTCCGCGACACGATGACGTCAATCCCTGCCAACTCCGTCTCTATGAACTCTGTGCGCGCGATCCTAGCCAGCCTGTCCCTCAGCCTGGATTCGTCAGTAAGCCGCTGAAGTATCGTCAGGGAATTGGGCCCCTGCAACGCCATGTCCACGCGCTGATCCTCGCCCGAGGAGGGATCCTTTAGATCCCTGATGGTCACCTCACCCTCTATCTCCTTGTCTGGACACTCCAGGTCTATCAGATACTGTCGCGAGTTGACCGCGCGAAGCCAGGCCAAATCCTTCTCGGCGTTGGCCGCGTTCACTATCACCATGTAGCGGTCGGCAGAGCGCCGATAGACCATGATGTCGTCGATCACCCTGGCCTCTGGGTCAAGAAGGTACGAATAGTGGGATTGGCCGTCCTCGAGCCAGCGCACGTAGTTGGTCGCCACCACGTCCAAGAAGCTCGCCGCGTGGTCGCCACAGACCTCCAACACGCCCATGTGAGCCACATCGAACAGCCCGGCAGCTTCCCGAACGGCCCGATGCTCCTCCAGCACCGTGCTATACCACAAGGGCATCTCCCAGCCAGCAAAGGGTACGATCTTCCTGGTCAGCTTACGGTGCTCCTCATATAGAGACGTCCGCCTGAGTTCACCTTGCGTCTCCTCCCACGCGAACTCTTCTTTCTGCACTTTGGGCCTCAGCCTGTGCAAGCTCTTCTCGCCCACGAAATAGGGTTTGGACAGGTGGAAAAGAGAAGCGTGTCCAGCCTCAAACAACGAAGCCCCGTCCGGTCTGGTCTCCCCGTCGTGGTAGGACGGTAGGCCAGCCTGAACCCGCAGAGCGTCCCTGACCGCCAGTCCCGCGGGCTTCGCGCCACCGCCCGCCAGCAGATTCCAAAACTCTCTCAGCCGGTCGGGGTGAACGATGATCTCGTAGCGCAGATCCCCATCCCCATATCCGGTGCTATATACCAGGGCCGCGATGCCGCCGATGTCACCCTGCCACAGGCAACCGCGCTCCAGGGCAACCCCGGGCCACCCGGCTTTGGTCAATACATCCGCTGCTTCGGGTCCGTGTAACGCCAGGGCCGCTCGACGAGAGTACTGATCAGCGATCTCCGCAAGATCCTCCACGACGGCGGGCCCTTGCACCTTGCGGAAGATGTCCTCGTTGTCAAATAGCACGTAACCGTCCGACAATCCCCGAAGCCAGGCCTTCACCCTGTCGGCGTTGGCAGGATTCGTCAGCATCAAGTATCTCTCTCGCCCACGCTCATCTCCAGGCAGGTGCAATATGGATACATCGTCAATCAAGTCCCCATCCTTATCGAGGAGGAAGGAGCGCTGAGCGAGACCCGCACTCAGTCCAGCCACATTGTTAGTGCTCGCCTCCTGCAGGAAGGCCCTGGCTCGCTGGCCGCTCACCTCCAGCACTCCCATGTCGGTCAGGTCGAAGAGAGCGGCCGACCGGCTGGCGAACTCCAACTCCTCGTCTTCTCCTCCATAGTGAAGGGGCACCTTCCAGCCGTGCAACTCACCAAGCTCAGCACCCAGCCTGCGGTGCTCATCCAGCAGTCTGCCGGCCCTCGCAGATGAATCCCTATGCAGCCAGAAGTAGTGTGGATACCCGTCCCAACGTGTGTCTCCCTCGGCCCCAGCCCGTTCCGCCAACTTGGCCACACGGCGCTTCATCTCCTCAAGTATCTGGAGTTCCATCTTGCCACGCGGCAGATCGCCCGTCAGGCCAACGTATTGGAAAGGCTTGATGTTGATCAGCACCTGGTAGATAATGTCTGCCAACTCGTCCATGTCTTCCGGATCCAGGCCCCTTTGGCTGACCCAGGGAGTTCCCAGGCGAATGCCACTGGCGTCGGCGGCGCTCTCGTCCCCAGGGATGGTATTCTTGTTCGTCACCAGTCCGCACAGCTCCAGAACACGGGCCGCAATCTCCCCCTTGATGGGGAAGCCTGTGTCCGTTTCGATAGCGTTGAGATCTATCACCAGCAAGTGCGTGTCCGTGCCTCCATACGCTAGCCTCAGGCCGCGCTTCTGCAACCCCTCGGCCAGGGCCCTGGCGTTCTTCACGATGATCTCTTGGAGATGCCTGAACTCCTCTCGCTGGGCCAGTTTGAACGCCACGGCGATGCCTGCGAACTTGTTGACGTGCGGCCCGCCCTGCTCCCCGGGGAAGACCGCATTGTCTATCAGCCGCGCCTTCTCCTCATCGGTGGTCATGATCACCGCCCCGCGTGGCCCGCACAGCGTCTTGTGAGTGGTGAAAGCGATGACATCTGCATAGCCTACCGGAGTCGGATAGACGCCACCGATGACCATGCCCGCGGGATGAGCGATGTCCGCGAATAGAATAGACCCGCCAGGGACAGCATCGGCTATCTCCCTGAACTTGGACCAATCGGGCGCCCATGGGTAGGAGGTGTATCCAACAATGATCATCCTCGGTCGGTGCTCGATTGCCAGCCTCATGATCTTGTCGTAGTCCAGCAACTCGGTGGTCCTGTCGACCTCATAGGAGACGATGTTATAGTTCTTTCCCGAACGGTTGTACTCGCTGCCGTGTGTGAGGTGGCCGCCGTGGGCCAAATCCATACCCATCACCGTGTCCCCCGGTCGGACGAAGGCATCGTACACGGAATTGTTGGCAGCCGCGCCAGATAGGGGTTGAACGTTGACATGGATCTGGTCCGGCCCTATTCCGTCCGTGGCGAAGCACTCTGCACACCGTCTGCGCGCTAGGGTCTCCACGAAGTGAACGTAGTCGCATCCTTTGTAGAACCTTCGATCGCCGTAGCGCCGGTAGTACGCTAGTTGGTGATCGAAGTCGACCAGCAGCTCCTCGTCGTCCCTGGTCATGCGCGGCGGTGGATACCCCTCGGCGTAGACATTGGTGAAGACGGAACCCAGAGCTTGCCGGACGGGCAAAGAGCAGAAGCTCTCAGACGGAATCAGGATCAGCCTTCTGGCTTGTCGCTCCTCCTCGAAGCCGACAATCAGATCTATGTCAGGATCTACCTCCGAGATGTCCGTTCGAATCAGGAAGTCCTTGTAAGCCTTCACCGCACTAGCTCCCTCTGTGTTTTCCACACCAAGATCCGACTAGTTCACGCCGATGCTGTGACAGAGTATTCAACGGGTCCGGCCGCGAAATCGCTAGTCTTCTATGACCCGCCAATACTTCATCTCCTCCTCCATCCGATCCTTCATCTTCTCGGCCAATGTCTCTGGCACTCTTGTGTAAACCGCTTTGGCATCGACAGCCACGCTACCATCTTCCAGACGGAGTTCGCCAACCCCCTCAACGGTCCGGCTGCGCACTCGCGTGAGCTTGCCCATCAAAGTGAGCTCCTCTCCAATGGGCACGTGCTTGCGGTAGCGCATTTCCGCCTTGGCCGTCATCATCCACGCGGTGTCACCCAGTTCCATAGCTGCCCTGCCTATGACCTCATCCAGCAGGGCGAAGGTTATCCCCCCATGCAAGACGCCCGGGTAGCCCTGGTGCTCCTCACGGGGGGTGAACCGAGCCCACACACATTCTCCGTCGCTTTCGAAGATGATCTTCAGTCCTATTGGGTTCTGCATCCCGCAGACGAAGCACATCCGCGAGTTGGGCTGCCTGTGTCTCATGAGTAGTCCTTTCCGTCGCGCCGCGTATCGCCATGGATGCACGAGCAGGCGTGGTTGACCTAGCGGTATCTGCCCAGCACGAGGCACGCGTCCTGTCCACCCAGACCGAATGAGTTGCAGAGGGCTACATCCACCTCCGACTTGCGGGCCACGTTAGGAACGTAGTCGAGGTCACATTCAGGATCGGGGGTCTCGTAGTTGATCGTAGGATGGATGATACCATGCTCGATAGTCAAAGCGCAGACGATGGTCTCTACCGCTCCCGCTCCGCCGAAGAGATGACCGATCATGGACTTGGTGGAGCTAATAGGCACATGGTAGGCGTGATCTCCGAAGACCTTCTTTATCGCCAGCGTCTCCATGGCATCATTGAGGGGGGTCGATGTACCGTGAGCGTTGATGTAGCCTACCTCTTGAGGCTTCAAACCAGCATCCTGCAACGCCCACCTGATCGCCCGGGCTGCACCCTCCGCCTCTGGATCAGGGGCGGCCAGATTGTAAGCGTCGGACGTTGCCGAGTAACCCAGGACCTCAGCATAGATGTGGGCTCCTCTCTTCAGAGCATGTTCGAGATTCTCGAGGATCAAGATGCCGGAGCCCTCCGAGCATACGAACCCGTCGCGATCCCTGTCGAAGGGACGCGACGCCTTCTGAGGCTCGTCGTTACGGGTGGAGAGGCCTCGCATGGCGCAGAAGCCAGCCAAACCTATCTCAGCGTTGGCACTCTCCGTGCCTCCCGCAACCATCACTTGAGCTGACCCCCGACGCACAACCTCGGCTGCCTCTCCCACCGCTTGTACGCCAGCAGCGCATGCGGTGGTCACCGTGTTGTTGTAGCCCTTGAGCCCGAACTGATGGCAGACGTGAAAGGCAGCGATGTTGGGCGCCATGGTGACCAGGTAGAAAGGCGAGATCCGCTTGCCAGCGTCCAGATTGCGGACCGCCTCCACAGTAGCGTTGAGGCCCCCAATCGCCGTGCCGATCAGCACTCCCACCTGTTTAGCATCGATATTTTCGATGCTCAACTGCGCATCTTCCAGGGCCTCCTGTGTTGCAGCCACGGCGAAGTGGCTGAAGCGCTCCATGCGACGCGCTTCCTTGAAGTTGATGTAATCAGTCGGATCGAAGCCCCTGACTTCCCCGCCAATCCTCGTAGGGTAGTTACTGGCATCTATCTGCGTGATGAGGTCAATGCCCGAGCGGCCTTCTATGAGGCCCGCCCAGGTCTCCTCAAGATTCAATCCCAGCGGAGTAACAGCTCCCATACCGGTGATTACGACTCGGTGCCGCAAAGTCAGCCGAGCCACGAGGTCATGCAGCGCAACCTCATCAAGCGCCGGTTCGCCAGATTCTTCCCTCTCCAAAGCTTCCAGTTGTTTCCGCAACGCCCTCCGCACATCGGATGGAAGGTGTTCCAGTCTCTCTTCGACTGCTGACATGTACTACTCCTCGTATCTTTCCCAGCGCACCTTCAATGGTTGACCTGCGACAGGCCTGCTCTGATGCCCTCAAGCATTCCGCCTTCCACTGCTCGCTTGGCTGCGCCTATGCCATTCTTAATGGCGGTGGCGTTTGAGCGACCATGGCCCACTATGACTACTCCATTCACGCCCAAAAGCGGCACTCCGCCCACCTCAGTGTAGTCGAGAACCTTCCTCGCGCTGGCAAAAGCCGGTCTCGCCAGCATGCCTCCCAATGTCGTCAACGGACTACTCTTGATCTCGTCACGCACGATACCGAACAGAAACTTGCTGAGGCCCTCCGAGAGTTTGATTATGACGTTGCCCGTCAGTCCATCGGTGACCACCACATCGGCTAGACCCATTGGAATGTCCTTGCCCTCAACGTTGCCTATGAAATTGAGGTGGCTGCCTTTGAGCAACGCGTACGCGTCCTTGACCAAGATGCTGCCCTTGCCTTCTTCCTCCCCATTAGAGACTATGCCCACCCTGGGTTCCTTGATGCCAAGCACTCTTTCTGCGTACGCTGCGCCCATGATGCCGAACTGCAAGAGCCAGTCCGGCCTGCAGTCGGTGTTGGCTCCCACATCCAGCACGACACAGAAACCCGCTGTGGTGGGATAGGCGGCGCTGAGAGCCGGACGCTTCGCACCTGGGATGCGCCCCAGGCGAAACAAGGCGACGGCCATCACCCCGCCAGAGTTGCCAGCCGAGTAGAATGCATCGGCCTCGCCGCGCTTCACCACGTCCATGCCTACCACCATGGACGAGTCTTTCTTGCTCTTGGCGGCACTGGCTGGGTCATCTTCCATCTCCAGCACCTGGCTGGCGTGGATGACCGGCAAGCTCAATCGCGAGGTGTCATGCTTGGCCAGTTCGATCTCCAGGAGTTCCTGGTTGCCCACCATTGCCACCTGCACGCTGTATTCTCTGGCGGCCCATACCCCGCCCTCAACTGTCACCTGTGGAGCATGGTCGCCCCCCATAGCATCCAAGACAATTCTCATCATCCCCCTCCACACCCGACAATGTGTAGCGTCGGTAGCGAAGCACCCCCGCTATTTGGCTCTTGCTGATACGCTCATCTCTCGACCCCTATCACAAGCAAAAGGAGATACGTCGCGATCTACCTCGAAGATCGGCGATGTTGACAGTCCAACCGCGCTCTCAGCCTCGAGTCCGTGCTGGCGAACGAAGCCAGGAGTTGCCGGTTTGTAATTATAGAAGTCCCAGGTGCCTAGGTCAAGCGCGATGCAGCATCATCGCCCTGGCACGACCTATGCCAGGCCCTTGAAACACTTGACAATTATCAATAGATGTATTATGATTATCACTGGGTTCACAGTATCGCCGTCCCGAACAACAGGATCGGCTAGAGCTGAAAGGTATAGTGTGTCCTGTCGAAGGTCTCGGTTGCTGTCCCCAGACTGCACGGTAGGATAACGGCCGAGACTTTTTGCTTCCCGGAGAAACGGGGCCGCCATAGCACGACGATCATGAGTATGCTCAGGCGGACCCAACAGGAGAGGAGGTGAGTGGTGGCACATGAGTGTTCAACTCAAGCCAGGAGAGTCCCAAGAAGAGCTCCTGAGGCGATTCCGTAAGCAGGTGGCCAGCAGTGGCATCCTAGGGGAGTTGAGAAAGAGAAGATGGTACGTGTCCAAGGGCGAAAAACGTAGGATGCAACGGAAGAGAGCCGTACGGAAGGCGAGGCAACGCCTCAGGAGGAAGAGAACTTAAACAGCATCTCATCACGATCAAGATCTCCCGAGGGCGAAGATGATCTTCATGGACAAAGTCCTGAAATGCACCTCGTGCGGAGAGGAATTCATTTTCGGGGTCGATCAACAAAGAGCACTAGCAGCAACAGGCGAAGTCGAGGAGCCGGCTCTTTGCCCTGTCTGCGCGCACCGAAGTGAGGAGATCAAGGGGGAATCCACCAAGCTGTCTGGTCAGGTTAAGTGGTTCAGCATTCGCAGAGGATACGGCTTCATTACGCGCGACGACGGCGGCGATGTGTTCGTGCATTATTCGGGTATAGAGGGGGAGGATTTTAAAGCCCTATTTGAAGGGCAAAAAGTACGCTTCGAAGTAGTAGAGGAACCCAGAGGGCCAAAAGCGATTAACGTCGTTCCTCAGGACGAGTCCTGACGTCTCCAAACCTCCAGCACTTCAACTCGGTCTGCGACGTGGGTTCCCGCAACTCCTCTACGTACGATTCTTGAGTGAATCTCTGAGAAGTCACTTTCCTATGCCAGGTCGCTGCCGATCAATCTACGGGGGAGATGCTTGAGGTACTTCGGCGATGGATGACAAAGAACCACAAGCGGCTAGAGAAAGGTTGGAAGCAGAGCTTGCCGAAGCGATGGCCGAACTCGATCGCTTGGAGCAGAAGCTCCAAGTCGAGGTCGAGTACGGACTTGGTGAGGGAGATCCCATCATCTACGAGCGGGAGATGAACATGGCTCTGCGACGGCGAGCACGAAGGAAGATCAACTCCCTGCAAGAAGCTCTGAAGAGATTCGAGGACGGCACGTACGGCATTTGCGAGAGGTGTGGACGCGAGATAAGCGCGCCACGTCTAGAGGCATTGCCCGAAGCTCGACTCTGCATCAATTGTGCGCAGCAGGCCGGGAGATAGGGCATTGCGGGTTCTCCCTACCAAGAGAGACACCGAGAGAGACGCCATCGAGCTGATGGCGTCTCTTTGTCTGTGCAACACTTCCGGGCTGTACATACCGAGACCGCTCTGCGTGAACCGACACGATGGCCAGGTTTGGATCTTTCGCCACCCTCCCCTATTCGTACCATCGCGCCAATCCACGTCAGGTGAGTGCCGCGCAGCCACAGACGTTCAGACTTGCTTCAGCGGAAACAAACCTCCTCAGAGTCAGCAAGTCCAGCGAGCCCAACCAAAGAAACCTGGAACTGAGGCGCGTGCCTCTTGAAGTGGTTTCCGTGCCCAGCTATACTGTATGAGCAGAAATGATAGCCGCACCGAGTTCGACGCACTCCCCAGTCTTCCCCCAAGCAGGGAAACACTCCTATGAGTAGCAGAGTCTGGACCGTTGGCGTAGGCGTCCTGCTGTTTGGTGTGTGTCTCACGGCATACTGGGCAACCCTGGCCCCGACTATCACCTGGCAGCACGCTGGTACGGACAGTGGCGACCTTGTTACCGCCGCCTACACACTGGGGATAGCACACCCCACCGGCTATCCTCTGTTTGCAGTGCTGGGCAGGGCCTTCACTCTTCTTCCCATAGGAGATGTGGCGTACAGGGTCAACCTGATGTCGGCGGTCTTCGCGGCCGCCGCGGTGAGCATCATCTACGCCACCGTGCTGACCGAATGTCCTGAGGGCCCGCGCAAACTCAGCGCAGTGATCATCGCGGCAGCATCAGCGCTCCTCTTCGGTTTCTCGCGCACCTTCTGGTCGCAAGCTGTCATCGCCGAAGTCTACAGCCTGAACGCCTTCTTCGTCGCCCTGCTGGTTTATCTCGTCGCCGTCTTCACCTTCAAGGGAACAAACATGAGGATGCTCTGGACCCTTTCTTTCGTTCTGGGATTGAGTCTGGGCAACCACCTCTCTGTGGTCCTGTTCCTGCCGGGCGTGCTTTTCCTCCTATCGAGAAGACCTCGGCCCCCGCTCATGAGTGCGCTGGCTATGGCAGGGTGCTTTCTGCTGGGGTTGAGCGTCTACCTCTACCTGCCACTGCGTGCCGCTCAGAAGCCACCTATCAGCTGGGGTGCTCCTGACACCTTGCCGGGCTTCTTATGGGCGGTATCCGGAAGGATCTACGGGCGGTACGCCTTCGCACTGCCTCTGGGCCATCTACCCGGACGCATCTCTAGCTGGCTGAACATGCTTGTCCAGCAATTCACGTGGCTGGGCGTGGCCCTTGGTCTGGTAGGCCTCTGGGATCTGTGGGAGGAGAAGCGAGACTACTTTGTGTTCTCCATGATGTCCTTTGGCGCAGTGGTAGTCTATTCCCTGATGTATTACACCACGGATTCCTACGTGTATCTCATACCGTCATATCTGCTCTTCAGCTTGTGGATCGGGCGCGGGGCCTGGTTCTGCCTCCATGAGATGCTCTACCCCTGGATGGAAGAAAGATGGGATCTTGCTCGCTCCAGATCCCATCGCCTTTCCCTCCTCAGCCTGTCCCTGTTGCTGTTTCCAGCTTTCCTGCTGTGCGACAATTGGGCCTCCGTTGACTTGAGCGACGACTGGACCGCCTACCACTACGCCGCGCAGGTCTTCTCCGAGACTCCCTCAGAAGCCCTGATCATCGCCGACACCGATGCGCACATCTTCTCCCTGTGGTACTGGCGATATGTTGTCGCCCCCGAATCGCCACAAGTGGTCGTCGCCAAGGGTCTCTTCCACTATCCGTGGTACAAAGAGAACGTTGGCTGGCACCATCCCCAGATTATCGTTCCACCCGGCAACGCCGACCCGTATGCTCAGCTATTTGCCCTGATTGATGCCAACCTGCCGCATCGTCCCATCTACCTCACAGATTCCGACGACGCAATACTGAGTTGGTATGCACACACCCAAGTTGGCACCCTCTACAGGCTGGGAGTGAAGGGATAGGTGACCCTCCAGTCCTCTCCTTCTATCCTCGCTTCCACCAAGAGATGGGCCACTTTGCCCGTGCCCCCCAGTCGGTAGTGGAGAGACACTCGAAAATAGTAGTATTCTCCTCGCTGGGCGATCCTCTCCACCTCAATCTCATCGATCTCTATCTCTTCTCCGCCCAGCAACTCCTCAATTCGGGTGGCGAAATCCCTCTGTGAGAGCTTACGCCCCAGAACCATCAGGTCCGCGTTGGGCGTCATCTCATACATGACATCGTACTCGCCATCCCCGAGAGCTGTGAAATAGATCTGCAACGCTCTTTCGACCGTCGGACCATACCGCTGCTGATACCAGCTGTACGCGGCGTAGACGCCCACGGCAACCACAAAGATCAGTGTCGCTCCCCCGGCTGCCGCACCCCACAGCATGAACCGCTCTCTCATCGCGCACGCTCCCTTGGACGACCCATCTCACTTCTTCCGTTTTCGGTTGATCACCGCTACCGAGGCCACGCTGTCTCCCGCCTTTAGATTCATTACCTTCACCCCTCGAGTGGGCCGCCCCATCTGAGAGATGTTCTCCACTGGCGTCCGGAGCACCATCCCCTTAGCCGAAATCAAAGTCACCTCATCCTTCGGGTCTACCACCCGAGCATCGACGATACAACCGACCTCATCGAGCCGTTTGACGTCGATGCTGAGCACCCCTTTGCCATATCGGCTCTGCAAGGGATAGTCTTTCACAGGCGTGCGCTTGCCAAATCCCTTCTCTGTCACGACCAACAGATCGGCACCCGGCCTGGCAACGTCCATGGCCGCCACCTGGTCTTCACCCTCCAATTTGATGGCCATCACACCCGCGGCAGCACGCCCCATAGGGCGAACGTCACCCTCGGGAAAGCGTATCGCCTGTCCTCCCCTGGTGACTATCGCCACTTCCTGCTTCCCGTTCGTCAGCTTGACCCAGCCCAATTCATCCCCCACTTCCAGATTGATGGCGATCAGACCACTCGGTCTAACAGATGCAAAGTCATCGAGAGAGGTCCGCTTGATCCGCCCGTTCTTGGTAGCCATCACCAGATACCCCTTGTGCTCAAAACTGGGGACAGCGATGACAGCAGTCACGGACTCCCGCCGCTCCAACGCTATCAAGTTGATGAGAGGCAGTCCTTTCGCTCGACGTCCGACGTCGGGAACCTGATAAGCCCGTTCATGATAGACCTTGCCTTGGTCAGTGAAGAAAAGGAGGCTATCCAGGGTGTTCGCCAGTAGCAGGTGTTGGACCACATCCTCCTCACGCGTGCCCGCGCCCGTTATGCCCCGCCCTCCCCTCCTCTGACGCGAGTAGGTCGTGGCCAACACGCGCTTGATGTATCCGCGCTGAGTAAGGGTGATGAGTACGTCCTCCTCGGGAACGAGGTCTTCTTCACTCAGATCGCCCCCAGCGTCAGGGCTGATGAGCGTCCGACGGGCATCGCCGTAGTCTGCCTGCAACGCCTTCAGGTCTTCTTTGATCAGATGCAGTATCTTCCGAGGCTTGGCCAGCAGATCTTCGTAATAGGCGATGTGCTTGATGGTCTCGGTGTATTCATCTTCGATGCGTTTGCGCTCCAAGGCCGCCAAGCGCCGTAGCTGCATCTCCAAGATCGCGTTGGCCTGAGCCTCAGTCAGCTTGAACTTCCGCCGCAAGTTGGTTCGCGCCGTATCCACGGTGCGAGACCGACGAATGGTGGCAATGACTTCATCCAAGTGCTCCAGGGCGATGCGGAGACCCTCCAGGATATGTGCCCTCTCCTTAGCCTTTGCCAGGTCGTGCTGTGTGCGGCGGGTGATGATTTCTCTGCGGTGCTCTATGTAGTGCGCCATCATCCTCTTGAGAGTGAGCACGCGCGGCTCCCCGTCGACCAAGGCCAACATATTGACGCCGAAGGTAGACTGCATCTGAGTGTACTTGAAGAGCTGATTCAGCACTGCGCGCGGCTGAGCGCCCCGTTTTAGCTCTATGACAATGCTCATCCCGTGGCGGTCAGATTCGTCTCGCAGATCCGAGATACTGTCGATGCGCTTCGCTCGCACCAGCTCGGCAATCCTCTCAATGAGTCTGGACTTGTTGACTTGATACGGCAGCTGGCTGACCACAATGCGCTGGCGATTCCCGCGCATCTCCTCGATATGGGCTTTGGCGCGCATCACCACCAGCCCCTTTCCCGTGGCATAGGCGTTGCGAATCCCCTCCTCGCCCAGGATCACCGCTCCTGTAGGAAAGTCGGGCCCCTTGATCAATCGGCGGAGATCGTCAGGAGCGATGTCGTCGATGCTATCGTAGTTGTCGATCAGATAGATCAGTCCGTCGCACACCTCGCTTAGATTATGGGGAGGGATGTTGGTCGCCATGCCAACGGCGATGCCCGAAGCACCATTCAGCAACAAGTTCGGTAACATGGCAGGCAGCACCGATGGTTCTTGCAGGGTGCCATCGAAGTTGTCCACAAAGTCCACCGTGTCTCGGTCTATGTCGGCGAGCATACCGGCGGCAATAGCATCGAGGCGGGCTTCGGTATATCGCATCGCCGCGGCGCTGTCACCATCCACAGAGCCGAAATTGCCCTGACCGTCAACCAAGCGGTAGCGCATGGAGAAGTCCTGGGCCATGCGTACCATGGCATCATACACCGCGGCGTCTCCGTGGGGGTGATACTTTCCTAGGACTTCCCCAACGATGCGGGCGCTCTTCTTGTAGGGACGGTCGTGACGCAGGCCCATGTCGTACATGGCGTATAGAATACGGCGGTGAACCGGTTTCAAACCATCGCTCGCGTCGGGCAAGGCACGCGCCACGATCACGCTCATGGCGTAATCCAGATAGGAACCCTTCATCTCATCATCTATGTCTATGCGCCTTACCGTGCCAATTTCCATGCGTTTCACTCCCTTCGCGTTTCGTCGACATCCAATCAATTATACTGCAAGCCGCCCCGAAATTCCATGAACAGGAAAAAGAAAAGCCCCTCCTTGCGGAGGGGCTCCCAGACTACTCAGCCTAGTATTGAGGCATGGGTGGCATCGGCGGCTGCTCCTCAGGTATGTCAGTGACCAGCGCCTCTGTGGTGAGGATCATGGCCGCGATGCTGGCCGCGTTCTCCACCGCGGAACGGGTCACCTTGGCCGGGTCAATGATACCCTTTGCAGGCATATCGCCGAAATCCTCCTCCAGAACATCGTAGCCGAGATTCTTGTTGCCTTGCTCCTTCTGCTGACGTCGCACTTCCTCCAGCACAACAGCTCCATCCCTGCCGGAGTTCTCGACTATCTGCCGCAGAGGCTCCTCCAAGGCGCGGCGCACGATGATCACACCCGTGGCCTCGTCACCCTTGAGCGCTTTCAACTCTTTGGACTTCTCCAGCGCTTCGATGGCGTTGATGAGCGCTACGCCTCCGCCGGGGACGATCCCCTCCTCGACCGCGGCTCGAGTGGCGGAGAGAGCATCCTCGACGCGGTGCTTCTTCTCCTTCAACTCGACCTCGGTGCCTGCACCCACCTTTACGATGGCCACACCACCGGCCAGCTTCGCCAACCGCTCTTGCAGCTTCTCCCTATCGTAGTCAGAAGTGGTGGTGTCGATCTGAGCCTTTATCTGCTCGATGCGGCCCTTGATGTCGGACTCCTCGCCCCTCCCTTCGATGAGGGTCGTATCATCCTTGGTGGATATGATCTTGCCAGCCCTGCCCAGGTCGTTGATAGTGGCCGTCTCCAGCTTGCGGCCCACCTCCTCGCTAATGACCGTGGCACCCGTCAAGACAGCGATGTCTTGCAGCATGGCCTTTCGCCGGTCGCCGAAGCCCGGCGCCTTGACCGCCAACGCGTTGAAGACGCCCCGCAGTCTGTTGAGCACCAGAGTGGCAAGCGCTTCACCTTCCACGTCCTCGGCAATAACCACTACCTCGCGCTTGCCGACCTGCGCCAACTTCTCGAGCAGAGGCACGATGTCGGTGGCGGCAGAGATCTTCTTGTCCGTGATCAGTAGGTAAGGATCCTCCAGAACCGCCTCCTGGCGCTCTGGATCCGTGATGAAGTACGGGGAGATGTAGCCTCGATCCAACTGCATACCTTCTACATACTCTTTCTCGAAGCCAATCCCTTTGCCTTCTTCAACGGTGATGACTCCGTCCTTTCCCACCTTGTCCATCACCTCGGCGATCAGCTCGCCAATCTCCATGTCCGCCGCGGAAATGGCCGCCACGTAGGCAATCTCCTGCCTGCCCTTTACCTCGACGCTCATGGCTTTCAAGGCGTCCACCACGACCCTGGTGGCTTTCTCTATTCCCCGCTTGAGGATCATGGGGTTGGCACCGGCAGCGACGTTTTTCAATCCTTCGTTCACAATCATCTGCGCCAACACAGTCGCCGTGGTGGTGCCGTCGCCAGCGACATCGTTCGTACGCGTTGCCGCTTCCTTGAGCAGCTGAGCCCCCATGTTCTCAAAGGGCTCCTCCAATTCAATGTCCTTGGCCACGGTAACCCCATCATGGGTGATTGTAGGGGCACCGAACTTCTTGTCCAATGCGACGTTCCGGCCCTTGGGCCCTAGAGTCGTCTTGACCGCACCGGCCAATGTATCAATGCCTTTCTTCAGATCACGACGGGCTTCCTCAGAAAAGACCAGTTGTTTCGCCATTATGCTCAACCTCCTATGTGATCAAATCTGTTTGGCGTGCGTGCAAAAGCGCGAAGCATCGGATACCAGCTAGTCCGGTCCTACTTCTTCTTCGTCTTTGCTTTTGCCTTCTTCCCTCCAACAATGGCGAGGATATCCTTCTCGCCCAGGATGAGGTATTTCGTGTCATCCATCTTGAGCTCGCTGCCAGCGTACTTTGCAAAGACGACCCGATCCCCTTCCTTGACCTCCATCGGAGCTCGCTCCCCGTTGTCCAGCAGACGCCCGGGGCCGACTGCCACAACGAGGGCCTCCTGAGGCTTCTCCTTGGCTGTCTCAGGCACGTAGATGCCGGACGATGTCATCTCCTCCTGCTCAATGGGTTCGACAATCACCCGATCAGCTAACGGTTTGAGTTTCAACGCCATTTTCCAAATCCTCCTTCATACATAGTTCTACTTTGAGTACCCAGCCCAACTCACACAAATTAGCACTCTTAGGGGCAGAGTGCTAATTCACCTATAATAATACACTATTCTGCGCAGAAGTGCAAATCCACTAAGCGAAGAGAAGAGTACGACTTCCAGCTCCTTGCTACCCAGATCTATGTTTTCCGCGCACTATCTCCTTTTTCCGCCAGCGACGCGCCGTTGGCCCTTCAGCCTCTAGTATGGACTTCGCGGTGTCAAGACATTCGAGCGGAGAAGGTTCCAAGACTACAGCCCTCACTCCTCACAATAGTCTAGGCCGTCCCACGCTGGCTGGGACCAGATGTCCAACTCCAACGCCATCTCGAAATACGGTATCGCCGCCTCACAATCTTCCGACAGATTGATATACGACCAGCCCAATGCATAGTAGTATTCCGGAGCCTGCGATCCCAGCTCGATGGCCCGCCGGAAGTTGGGGATCGCATCCTCCCAACGCATCAGCCTGAAGTAGCACACTCCCAGGTGTCCATGGGCTCTCGCATACTCGGGATCTTCCTCCACGGCCTTGCTGAACCTGTCCGCCGCCCTCTCGAACTCCCCTCGATCCAGATACACCTGCCCGAAGGTGTCATAAACCTCGGGATTGTGAGGATCCAAGTCTTGAGCCAACTCAAGTTGGGCGATAGCCAGTTCGTAGCGACCCAGTGCGCGATACGCCCGTGCCAGGCGGATGTTCACATAACCGAAATTGGGCTGCAGGAGACTCGCCTCCGCGTATTCCGCCACCGCCGCGCTGTAATTCCCCATCGTCTCATATACATAGCCCAGATTGAAATGGGTGACCCAGTTTGATCCGTCGAGGCGCACTGCGGTTTCGGCGCTCTCCAGCGCGTCGTTCCAGCGCTCCGTGTCGGCATAGACCTCAGCCAAGTAGGCGTGACCCTCGGCGTGGTCCGGGTCCAGTTCGACGGCCCTCAGAGCTGCGGATACTGCCTCATCGTACTGCCCATTCCAATCGAGAGTCATGGCATGTAGAGCCTGGACTTCTGCACTTTCAGGATCGAGGTCCACGGCCCTGCTGGTCTTCTCCACGGCCTCGACACAGCGCCTGCGTAGGGCGAGCAACCGCCCCCAGCGAGCGTGAGCTATGGCGTTCTCGGGATCTAGCTCGGTGGCTCTCTCGTATTCGGACATAGCCTCGTCTATCTTCCCCACACTAAAGAGGGCATCTCCTTGCTCGATGTGCTCCTCAGCCGTTTCCACTCGCTCTGGAGGCGGCTCCTGACCCACCAACTCTGGCCTCCTCACGATGGCAAAGATGGCCAAGCCTCCTAGGATGATGAGAAGGCACAGTATCCAAGCCAAGAAGCGACCTCTTTTCTTCTCTGGCTGAATGTACATCGATCCGCCTAACTGGTCTCCACCATGTCCATCTCCGGCACCACCTGTATCCAGATGTTGCCGGGCCGGAAGGGGATGGAGTTCCCTGTTCCGTCCAGGAGCCTCATCATCTCCGTGTCACTTCCGCGCACCCAGCGCCCCTCCACAGCTAACCCGTCCCGGAAGACCACCGCTGGGCCCTCGCCAAGGAGATCGATTCTGACAGAGAAGGATCCGTAGCCCTCATCGATGTCCGTGGTGGTGTGCGTAGCAGCAATGGCGACCACATTGGATGCCGTCAACTGCTCGCCGCTGGACTCCTCAACGTGAGCCTCATCTCCCTCCCAGCGGACGTAGAGCCCGCGGTCGAAGTCATAATCCCAACGTGCCTTGTTCTGAGGCGCATAAGCAACCGTTATCCGGTTGACCCGGACATCCGAGTCTATCCTCTCACTGAAGGGGAACCCAGGCCTGTCGGCCGGCTCTTGCCACCCGTTCGCTTCCACATCTGCCCACACGGCCTGAGTGTCACAGTACTTGTTGAAAGGGCTCACCCTTCCGGCAGCATTGAAAAACCCGCCTGCTCCGAAGTACCCATCCATGTCAGGGAATCCGGCGGCCCTTATCATGGGTAGGACCTGATTCGCCGCTCCGTAATGAACCAGCACACCATCGAACATGTCCACAAGGTGCTCAACATCTATCAGTCTCGCACTTCGCACCGGCCCCACCCGCTCGTGATCCTGACACAGGAAGATGGCGCTGAAACGCGTAATGGCGCCCTCTGCAAGGTGTTCGAACACGACATCCGCTTTGTGAATGCCCGATGCCGGACGGCTCCCAGGGTAGTTGTCGATCTTGATGTCCAAAGGACGCCGCATGCCTAAGGAGGGGTTCGCCATCTCAAGGCCGGTCAACGGGCAGTGATCATAGGATTTTTGTGGCGTGGGCGAGGAAGTCACTACGGTGTTGGTGGGAGTGGGCGCCTCAGCCGCCTCAAGAACAGGCGTCTTCGTTGGCGTTGGAGTAGCCGAACTGGAACGTCGCATCACAGAACAACCACCATTGACTAGCGCCGTAGCTGACACCCCAACGAGAAGCACCCCTGCCAACAGGGCTTTTCTGCCCGAAATCATCTCCCGCCTCCGCAACTCGTTCCTCCGCCAAGGTCCATCACATCTCTGGTGCAACATCACCTTCACCAGCGCCCACTGCTGACCATTGGAGTGACCTATTCTCCCTCCGTCGCTTTCAGCCTGTCTTTCAGCAATCCTTGCACCATCTGGGGGTTGGCCTTGCCTCGAGTGGCCTTCATCACCTGCCCGACGAGGAAGCGAAGGACCTGAGTCTTGCCTGCCAAGTAGTCCGCTATGGCCTCGGGGTTCTCGGACAACACCTGAGCCACGATGTCAGAGAGTTCTTCCGCATCGCTTATTTGCACCAGGTCGCTCTCGGCGATGATCTCCTTGGCCGACCGTCCAGTGCCGAACATCTCCTCAAAGACCGTCTTGGCCGTACTGATGTTTATTCTGCCTTCGTCGATCATTGTCAGCAGCTCTGCCAACTGCCCTGGCTTGACCTTGACCGCCCCTATCTCCTCGCCGCTCACGTTCAGCAAGCGGAACAGCTCACCGGTCATCCAGTTGCTGAGTGCTTTCGCCCGCGGGTAAAGCCGGGCGCACTCCTCAAAATAGTCGGCCAAGGCCGGATCTTCAGTTAGCAGATACGCGTCATAGAAAGGCAACTCATACTCGCTCATGAAGCGATCTCGCCTGGCACCTGGCAACTCTGGCAAGCGAGAGTGCAACTCCTCAAGCCACCCCCGAGTCACCACGAAGGGAGGCAAGTCGGGCTCCGGGAAATACCTGTAGTCGTGGGCTTCCTCCTTCACTCTTTGTGGCTCGGTCCTCCCCAGTTCCTCCCGCCATCCCACGGTCTGTTGAACCACCTTGTCTCCCGCCTCGAGAATTGCGGCCTGCCGCTCTATCTCGCTTTTCAAGGCGTGCTCCACCGCCTGGAATGTGTTCATGTTCTTGATCTCTACGCGATTGCCCAGCGTTTCAATACCCTTCGGCCGTAGAGAGATATTGGCCTCGCAGCGAAATGATCCTGCCTCCATGTCGCCGGTGCTGACGTCCAGGTAACGCAGGAGTTTGCGTAGCTCTTGCAGGTATCTCTTCGCCTCCTCCGGCGAACGCATGTCTGGCCTACTGACTATTTCGATCAAGGGCACACCGGAGCGGTTGAAATCCACTAAGGTATATCTGTCACCGCCGTCGTCACGGTGATACAGTCGCGCCGTATCTTCTTCCACGTGCACATCCGCGATGCCAATCTCCTTCCGCGTACCATTCAGCTCGATCAGCAGGTGTCCATCTCGACCCACCACTGAACTATGCATGGATATCTGATAACTCTTCGGCAAATCAGGGTAGAAGTAGTTCTTACGGTCGAACCAGAGCCTGCCCTCACGGACCTCACACTCGAGGGCCAAGGCGGTCATGAACGAGTACTCAATGGCCTTGCGGTTGATGGTAGGCAATACCCCGGGCATCCCGAGGCACACCGGGCACACGAGTGAATTGGGCGCGCGATCGACTATCTCCGCTCTGCAACCACAGAACATCTTGCTCTTCGTGGAGAGCTGGGCGTGGACCTCCATGCCGATGATGGCTTCGTACTCCATAGCTTCTCACCACATCCCGTCCGCAGACGGCGCAACAGGCGACTTCCTACCGGCTGCCCAGTGATCGGGGCTATTGGACCCTGGCAACTCCCAGCGTCCCTCAGAAGTCATTCGCAGATTATACAGACATCGGCGCTCTGTGACAACCCCTTGCCAAGCCCATCAATAGCGTGTATAATGATGATGCCCCTCAGTTCGAGGGGCTGTGTCATCAGTCTGCCGTGGGGCTGCGATAGGAAGATGCTGGAGAAACTCAAAGCCGTCGAAGAGCGGTATGAGAAGCTGAATAGACTGCTCGCCGATCCTGCCATCTCAACGGATTATGTCAGGGCAGTGGAGTACGCCCAAGAACGGGCTGACCTAGAAGAGGTAGTTGAGACTTTCCGGCGCTATAAGGACTCTCAACGAGAGCTAGAAGAGACTCGCGCCATGCTGCAAGAGGACCTCAGTCATGACATGCTCGAGTTGACGCAGGAAGAGATAGAGTCCTTGGAACAGCAGATTGGGTCGTTGGAGGACAGGCTTAGGATCCTCCTCTTGCCCAAGGATCCAAGAGACAAGAAGAACGTCATCGTGGAGATCAGGGCGGGTACAGGGGGCGAAGAAGCGGCTCTCTTCGCTGGTGACCTCTATCGGATGTACAGCCGCTATGCCGAGAATCACGGTTGGGCCACCGAAATCATGTCCTCCAATCGCACAGGCATCGGAGGGTTCAAGGAGGTCGCCTTCTTGGTCAGCGGCAAGGACGCCTACTCTCACCTGAAATACGAGAGCGGTGTCCATCGCGTGCAGCGAGTGCCCGTCACCGAGGCCAGCGGGCGCATCCACACCTCGGCTGCGACGGTGGCCGTGCTTCCCGAAATGGACGAGGTCGAGGTCACAGTGGCCCCTGAAGATATCAGGGTAGATGTTTTCCGATCCACGGGGCACGGTGGTCAGAGCGTCAACACCACAGATTCGGCGGTCCGCATCACACACCTGCCCACGGGCATGGTAGTCACCTGTCAAGACGAACGTTCCCAACTTCAGAACAAGCAGCGGGCTCTGGCCATCCTTCGTGCTCGGCTCTATGACAAGGAAGAGAGCAAACGATGGGCGGAAATCGACGCTGAACGAAAGTCGCAGGTGGGCACCGGCGAGCGAAGCGAGAAGATCCGCACCTACAACTTCCCCCAGAATCGAGTAACCGACCATCGCATAGGCCTGACCAGCTATCGCCTCGAGGAGATACTGGACGGCGATCTTGACGAGTTCATCTATGAGTTGGCCAGCGCCGACCAGGCAGCCAAGCTGCGAGAGCCGGGATGAGAGAGAGCCCAAAAGAGGTTTGCAGAGGTCAGAATGTAGGCAGCCGTTTGTGACAACAGACGGGTGCCTTTCTCGTTACCACGGTGCTGGACGGTCAACCGACATGCGGGAACTTCTGAAGTGGGCCATTGCCGTCCTGAAGGAGCAGGGGATCGAATCCCCTCAGCTGGACGCCGAGATCCTGTTGGCGCATACACTAGGACGACTGACCCGGAGTGAGCTGTACGCCCGATTGGACGACGAGCCCGATCCGGAAGTGGAGGAGACCTTCAGATCCCTCGTGGGCCGGCGCTCGCAGCATGAACCGGTGGCCTACATCACGGGACGCAAGGAGTTCTACGGGCTGGACCTCTATGTTGACCAGCGTGTGCTCATCCCCCGGCCTGAGACAGAGACTTTGGTTGAGGTCTCTTTGAGCATTGCTCGCCAGAAAGACATCATGCGCTTGGCCGAAGTCGGCGTGGGCAGCGGGGCGATAGCCATAGCCCTCGCAGCGAACTTGCGGTCTACAAACATCTTCGCCATCGACGCCTCCGCGGACGCCTTGGCGGTTGCCAAACTCAACTGCCAACGTCACGGCGTGCTGGACAGAGTGCGGCTCCTCCGTGGTGACCTGCTTGAGCCCCTGCCTGAGCCTGTGCAACTCATTGTCGCCAATCTGCCCTACGTGTCACAGGAGGAACTGGAAGGCCTTCCTCCCGACATCATCGAATACGAACCCTTGCGAGCTATAGACGGCGGCGAGGATGGTCTTGAACACGTCAAGCGTCTCCTGGCGCAGGCGCCGCCGAAGTTGCAGCCCCACGGGATCATCTGTCTGGAGATCGGTGCCACTCAAGCTCCGGCCGTGAACGAGCTGGCGCGCGAGGAATTCCCCGACGCCACCGTGGGGCTGGTGAGGGACCTGGCAGGTCTAGACCGGGTAGCCATCATCGCCACCTAGCGCACCATCTCTGCGGGTAATACATGCAGACCCAGGTCATCGCAGCAACGGACCCTGATGCCATCGACAAGGCCTGCCAGTTGCTAGGAGCAGGTGGTCTGGTGGCCTTCCCCACCGATACCGTCTACGGTGTGGGGGCCGACGCCTTTCAGCCCGGGGCGGTAGAGAAGATCTACGAGGTGAAGGGGAGACCCCTGGCGAAGGCAATACCCCTGCTCATTGACAAGGCAGAGAACTTGCACATGATCGCTGAGCATATCCCCGAGGCGGCCTGGGCCTTGGCGAAGAGATTCTGGCCTGGAGCACTGACTGTGGTTCTCCACCGCAAGCCGGAGGTGCCCGATATCGTGACCGGTGGAGGGGCAACGATAGCGGTTCGTGTGCCAGATCACTCCTTCGCATTGGGGCTGATCCGTGCCGCGGGAGGAGTACTGGCCGTCACCAGCGCCAACCTGAGTGGCTGTCCTGACCCCACGACCGCTGGTGAAGTCATGGGCTATCTGGAAAGCCGGATAGAGTTGATCCTTGACGGAGGCCGCTGTCCTGGTGGCATCCCCTCAACGGTGATAGACCTGACCAGCACTCCGCCGTCTGTCGTGCGCCTGGGGGCGATCCCCAGGCATGAACTGGCAAAGCAACTCGCCTGTCTACAATAGGGGAGATACGTCAATATCGTGGGCGGCCTCAAGTCTCTTGGCCTCGGGCCGCGTGATCTTCTGTGTTGTCCATACCCTGCGGGGGGGCAAGATATCAGCGGCCCGTTGCAGGGTTTCATCGTCAAGTTGACCGCTCTCCCGCACTCGCAACACCGACTGCGCCAGCCTGATCTCGTCTTCGGTCACTATTGGGATATCCCGCAAGGTGTTGCCGGCCGCATCCCAGAGACGATCCTTCAGTTTGCTGTACACCGAAGATACTCGGTGCAGACCCCAGCGTTTGTTGTACGCAATCCAGGGAGCCGCCGCCGACGGTTGTTCCAAGGCTCCGGCATCCACGAGGGAATACTCTCCGGGCCTAGTGGCCTCTCCCGGTATGCCGGGTCTCGTCACGTCTCCGGGTGCGTCGTACGAGTCACGCGCAGTTGAACTCTCAAGCGCCTGTCGGTCTGGAAAGCTGGCGTGCTTACCCTTCGACCACCACACATCGGGGGCGCGCTCGCGCCCCCTAGGATATCTCACATAGCGGCTGTTGTCGAAGCTCAGCAGTCCCCCGAGTTTGACCCCTTCGTGGGCCGCATAATAGGCTTGACTCACCTTGTATGCCTCAGGATCTTGGGTGTCCTCCGGGCCAGCAATCAATAGCGCCGCGCGCTCGGTATCCCATTGATGAGCCCCGAAACGTCCTACGGTACCGCTGTCCCAATCCCAGATGGTGAGATAGTTTATCTCGTAGACTCGATTGCCTTCGCTGGCTCCCAACTCGACAACGCAGAAGTAGACGTAAGGTTTCCAAGGAGGATGAGCCAGGGCCAGGCTCGGTTCCAGCTGAGGTTCGAGTTGAGCGAGGTAATCCCGTTCATTCCGGCTCGCGTGATAAGTAGGACCAAACCTGTGCGCCAGCTCAAACTCAAAGGTTGACATTCCATCCCTCCCGTTCACTCAGTCTGGTGCCCCTCCGACCAGCGGCACAGATGCTTGCGATCTACAGCCATCCTCGCTATTACACGTGAGGTAATGGACTCAGAGCAATCTGTTGAAAGTCCAAGCAAGTGTCAGCCGCCAAGCCCACTGGCAGCCTGACTTCCCGTCGCTCAAGCCTTAGCCCGCCGGCGTTCCCATTTCTTCGCCCGTCAAGCCCAGTGGGAACGGTGGTACCCAATGTACCGGAGCCCGCCAGGGTGGCAAGCGTACAGCGTATAGTCGGCCACTTGAGAAGCACAAGCAGTATCGGACATATCACTCGTGCGCAGTGTGAATGCCTGCATTGATTCCACCACGGCGGTTTGCGCACGCGATAGCCAGGGTGGAGATACCATTGAGGCCTCGAAAGAGTTTTGCCTCAATTCCTTTGGAGAATCAGCAATCCCACAACTCTACTGGGAACGCCCGTCCGGGCCTACGAATGCACCTCCCCGCCCGCGCGAACCCATGAAGCGAACCCTCTGCTGTAGGGCGCTCTACAAAGGCAAAGCGCCGCTGATTTCGGCCGCGCCGAACGCGGGTCGGGTGTAGCGAGTGGTTGGGCAGCGGGTGCGGCTGCTCGCTGAGACTCACTGTATCTCGCAGTAGAGCGAGCAATGATCAGAAACGTTACTGATGAAATCGAGCCTAGCTTGTCCCTGAAGCTATTGCCAGCCCGCCACCTTTACGAAAAACGGTTCTCCGTCGCGCTGACCAAGAGCGTTGAAACTGATATTCTCCGTTGCAAGAACATGGTCGAGGTCAGATTCAATCTGGCCGTCGCTCCAGGTGGCATCGAATTCCTTGGTTGGCAGCACCATATCCCGACGGCCTGCAGTTCCCGAAGTGCCTTTATCTCCTCAGTTTGAGAAACTCGTCGATCGCTCCTTCTCCTCGTCAAAAAGAGCAGGCCCATCGTGTTGAGATCGGCAAGAACTAGGAAGTGGCAATCTAGTGACAGTGCATCGGCCAACCTGTTGAGGGCTCCCTTCAGGCTCCATATCTTCTCGTACATTTCGTAGCGGTTGCCGAAGTCTCTCGCCTCGGTTCCGCTATCTGCATGTAAGAACAGGACATTGTAGAGTTCCCCGCTAGTCTCAAGAGTGACTAGTGCACCAGGGCGAAGATATGGATTATAGAGTTTGAACTCGCGCTTCTGGCTGAACGTAACTTGATCAAACTCGTCTCTGCGGGCGCCCACAAGAATCTCCTTGTTCTACGGACCATCGGTCAGACTGTAGTCGTATTCCGGTAGGTGATTTCTAATCAAGTCCAGAATATCGACATTCTGGACCTCAGCCAGCCCGAAGACATCAGGAGCTGGGACCCTAATGTGGTCACTCACCTGAGACAGCTGAGCTACAGCGCCGTCAAACTCCTCTACATTCCAAAACAATAGCGAGAACATCGTAGTCCCTCCTCTCGTCCGTCTTCAGGTCCCACCGCTCCCTAACCGTCGCGCATCACCGTTCTGTAGTGATCCGTCCCCATTCCTCCCCGCTCTTCCGTCTTGCGCAGAACCCGCCAAAACGGCGGGTCTACCTCTCCAGCTTCATACACACCCCCTCTCTCTTGCGAATTCGGACTAGTCAAGGCGAAGCCGTCCAATGTCCAGCGTGCAGAATTGCGGAGATGCAGGGCTGGAGCCGCGTCAATTGGATATCCCCATGCTTAGCCGCCACTGCCAACCTCCAACTGCCGGCACGCGATCCGACTACTCTTCACGCGCAGTCCCTTGCACCTACACAACCAGAGCTGCAACCGTGCGACTTGCGTCCAGTTCCTCTAGTCAGCTAAGTAGCCGTGCGAACCGTAGGCCACGCCTACTTCACCCAGCGCCAGACTTCGTCGATCCAGAGCCGATGTCCTATCACTCGCGGGTCGGGCCCACGGCACCGAAAGAGAGAGGCAGGTTGGCAGACCAACCGCTGTGGGCCGTTTCGATCGACCTCACTCCCCCCTCACGATAGGCTTTGCTCTTCCAAAGACATACCCAGCCACCGCGGAGAGGATGGCCGCAGCGGCCTCAGATCCGATCATGTTTGTCAAGCCAAGCAATACGACCGCGCAGATGACCAAGTGGACGGTGAGTCCCTCAAGGATCAGCAGAAGGCGATCGTTGCCCTTTCCCTCGGCTATGGGGAGACGGAAACCCGCGTAGATCAGCCCCACTAATGCAGCGAAGCCTAACACTATTAGCACGAGGATCAACAACTCTGGCCGCACCCAATAGATAGGTGCGCCCGGACCCGGAGGGGGCGGAGTGGGCTCTGGCGTTGGCGTTGGCACTACTTCCACCACGAAGCGCGCTTCGGTGCTCACCGGCTCCGTGCTGGCGGAGATGATTGTGGCGGCGTTGGCCACACTGTGGGATCCAACAGGCAGGCTGCGCACCGTGCCGTCATAGCTCACCGAACCACTGGCCCCGGGTTCGACCGTTCCCAAATCCCAGGTGACTGTCTCGCCGTCATCCCTGCCCTCGGGATCGATGCCAGTGATGTTGGTTATGCAGGCTTCGTCGTAGTCGTCAACGATTGTGGCCTGGGTGGCCGCAATATCTCCAGTGTTCCGATAGAGAACGACGTACTTGATGGTGTCGCCAACATCTTCTTTCCCATCCGAGTCCAGATCTCTGACGAGTTCCCAGTCCTTGGCCAGAGACAAGTTAGGGCCTTTCACGAGAAAAGCCCTCATGTCACTGACGGGCGCCAACTCAGCGCTCTCGATGCTGGCCGCATCCGCTACTTTGATGGAGCCCGGGGGGAAGGTGCCCTTCAACGCTGCCTCGTACGTCACCGTACCACTCATCACCGCTTTGACCGTTCCTAACTCCCAAGTGACAGTGTCGCCATCATCAGTGCCCCCGTCAGAGATGTTGGCTGTGCTGACGATGAGGGTTTGGTCGTAATCGTGAATGAGGGTGACTAGGCTAGCGTCGGCAGTGCCGGTGTTCGAATACCCAATGGTGTACCTGATGGTATCGCCAGCATCGATCACGCCGTCGTCATCCAGATCGTCGACCAAGCCTGGTGTCTCTTTCCGCTCGATGGTCAGGATAGGAGCGGGCTCGGGTGTAGGCGTAATTTCCGGCAAAACAGCTGCAACGACCCGGTTGCGGGGTGAGAGAACGCCCAGGCCCAAGCAGGCGAGCAGGCTTAAGCCGACTCCGGCCAGACTGACCAAGACAGCCTTGCAGACAAGCGATCTATCCACAGCTTCATCTCCTTTCTCGAGAAGTATCTCGCTTGTTGCGCAGCACTCAGCCGAGAAACAATGGGCAACCCGACATCCATCTCGTGGTTCTTGTCCTACGTAATACTCCTTGAACAGAGCCTGACTAGTACCATTGAAGGAAGGTTGCCGAAGACGCTCTCAAAGTCCCTGGACGTATCCCACGTCGGCGGCCCCCATTTGGCGGTGTGGCCTTGAGCTTCTCGTAGTTCGCAGGCGATACTAAGGGTATATCCCAGGGACACGAGGTACTGGAGGCAAGGTATGTCCCTGAATCGGCGAAGGGTTGGGCGCCGGGACATGCCCCGAAGAAACCAAATCCCCCTAATCTTCCACATTATAGCATGAATAGGCCCGTTTGTCAAGAAATTATGACAACGTTGGTCCTATTTGACTACAATAAGCGAAGCGTGGGCCTCAAGTGCTCCGAGGATCGAAAGGGAGGCTCACGAGGGGGCACGAGGCTGCGATTGAGCCGTTTTTCCTTCGCCTGGGGCGACGGACCCGTCCGTCGAGCTCTCGTCACCTCAGGGCCGCGCCAGGTGCGGACTCGAACAGCTCATGCGCGGCGGATCGTGCTGCGCGCAGCCACACCCGCAACAGCGATCAGCGTCGCGGCGGAAATGACAAGACCTGTCTTGAAGGACAGAGGGGCATACACTAGTTCTACTCGATGGAAGCCTGCCTCCAGCTCCACAGCTCGCAAAGCATGGTTGGCGCGATGGATCTTCGTCTCCTGTCCGTCCACAGGAGCGCGCCAACCCGGATAGTAGACCTCGCTCACCACGAGGATCCCATCGTCGGAGCATTCAGCCTCCAAGACGATCCTGGAAGGCTCACGCTCCAGGACGGCGACCGTGGATTCGGCACCACTCATCGCCCCTGGCAGCGGCAACTCGGGCTCCTCCTCCAAAATCACCGTGCCCAGCGGATCGAAGTCAGGATCAGACAGCAACTCCAGAGCTTCCCCTCCCTGCAGCACCTCTGCGCCATGCACTACCCAAGCTCGCGGCAGGTAATCCTCAAGGCGGTGAAGATATGTAGTGCCCCCTCCTGAGGGTTCCTCGTAAAGACTTTCGCTCAGAGGCAGCAGGGAACGACGCGCTGTGATCACGTACTTCACGTTGAGCAGTTCCCATACCCGTTCCTCCGGCAGCAGAGAGACCAACTCGTCATACCACTGCAAGCGCAAAGGGCTCGCACCGCCAATGTCCTGCACCTCGTAAACGATGCCGTAGTTGCCGGGTAGGCGCCAGTCGTTGTACACGCGGAAGGCGTCGTCATCCGCCTGTATGGGCGCCAACAGAACGCTAGGACCATACTCATCTTGCGGATTCGTGGGCTGAACGTTGTTCTGCCAGTTGACTGTGAAGAGGTCGAAAACCACCACTAGACCGGTCACCACCAGCAACGGTATCCCACCGAGCCTTCGCTGACGAGCGTAGATGCATCCGACACCCAGGAGGAGAAAGACAGCCAGCAGGATCGAACGATTCAACAGTGCACCAAAGGGACTGTCCACGGCGAGCCCGGCTCGAGCCCAACCATACAGGAAAGCGGCCACGAGGACCAGAGAAGCCAGAACCGCCGAGAAGACACCCCAGTTGAAGGCTCTCATTCTCTCCCGTGTCAAGCTGGAAACAGAGTCAAAGAGGGCACGAGCCCCGTATCCGGCCAAGATCGCCATGGAGAAGCTGAAAACGTAGGCCGCTCTCTCCTGCCCCCGGAAGATGCCGAAGCCGGGGACTAGCAGATAGACAGACGCGTAGAGGAACGTGCTGCCCCCCAGCGACAGGAGCAGGGCGAGCAGCGCCAGTGCGGACCAGAATAGCACTCTCCGGTCCCTGACTATGTATATCCCCAGGGACGCTAGGAGCAGCGGCAAGATGCCCACATAGAGAGGGGACCACTTGCTCAAGACGCCCGGCAGAAACACCTGGAGCAAGTCGTGAAGAGGAAATCCACCTGCCATCTGCTGGTAGGTGGCTTGCGCGCGTGTGGAGAGGAGCATGTACTCCACGCTGGGCACCAGCTGCACGGCCGCCACGCCGACCCCTGTCACGAGGAACAGACAGAACAAAACGACCTTGTGCCACAGCTTACCACCGGCTCGATAAGACTCGAAAGCCGAGTACAGCAGACAGACGTAGAATACATACATGGATGATTGAGGATGCCCCGCAAGGAGAGAGACGCCGAGAGCCAGCCCGGCCCAGACAAACCAGTGTTTCTCCCTCCGCGTGTCCCATCTCTCCCAAGCGATGCTGAGGAGCCAGAGGATCAGAGGCAGCCAGATTTGAACCTCCAGGATCGCCAATTGCTGAATAGGATAGGAAGTTAGATAGCCACCGTACGCGAAAATCAGTGCCACAACCAGGGCAGCAAGACGGTGTGTAAGCAAACGCTTGGCAAAGAGATAGGTGAAGAAGCTCCCGAGGAAGATGTGAGCTATCGCTTCGAGCTCCAAGGCGTAGACAGGGAACTGCCACGGAGCGCTGAGAAGTACCGTCAGCAAGCTAGGTGGATAGAAGATAGCGGCTTGGATGTCCGCCAGGAAGGGATGCCCACTGTACGTGTAGGGATTCCAGAGGGGTAAGTGCCCGTCGAGCAACTGCCGCACTTACCCCTCTGGAATCCCTACACGTACAGTGGG